>Ga0182217_1000048_pt1 | contig 17737 bp, 35 predicted proteins | sample G5R1MG_18_FD_128395 | JGI IMG/M metagenome (GOLD analysis project Ga0182217, IMG submission 128395) | Switchgrass phyllosphere microbial communities from Michigan, USA - G5R4_NF_03OCT2016_LD1 MG | ecosystem: Host-associated > Plants > Phyllosphere > Phylloplane/Leaf | place: USA: Michigan... | reverse complement strand
GGTTGTGGGCGGCGCGCCAACGGCTCAGACCGGAACCGCGACGGCATCCGGCCCCGTCTTCACCTATCAGCGCCTACTGGGCAGTGCGAGCACTATGGCGCTGGTCGCCGGTTCGAACGCCAACCTGACGCTCAACGCCACCACCGGCGTTCTCAGCGCCACCGCTACGATCGCTGCCGGGGCATCGCAGACCGCTACTGTGCGCGAGAGCCTGGCGGGTGTCGCGGTCGAGACGCCTGTTACGATCACGGGCGCCACCCCCACACCGAGCCCGACGCCCGGCAATGATGTGTACCTGTATCTCGGTCAGTCGCTCGGTATCGGCCGCTACGGCCCAATTGACCCGGTGCTTGACGCCACAGACGATCGCATCATGCAGTTTGGCTTCGATAGCCAGACGCTGACGCTTGCCGCTGACCCGCTCGACCATCAAGACGAAACTGCCAATACCGTTGGCCCAGCACTATCGGCCATGAAGGCGCTTATCGCAGCGGGCGATTTGCAGGCTGGCCGCAAGCTCATGATCGTCCCGACGTGTAAGGGTGCCACCGGCCTTGGCACTGGCTTTTGGAGGCCTGGGGGCGCTGGTTACGTCGCTGCTGTGGCGCGGGCAAACGCTGCGATGGCGCAAGGCACAGGCGTAAACGTCCTCAAGGGTATCGTCTGGCACGGCGGTGAAGCTGACCAGACTGTATCCCAAGCGCAGTACGAAGCATACCTAGATCAGATGATCGCGGGGCTGCGCGCGGATATTACCGGCGCTTCGGCTACCACGCCGTTCGTGTGCGCAGGCATGATGCCAGGCGGCGGGCAAACGGGCGCTGGCGTTGCGGCGGCGCTTCTTGCCACTCCGAACCGGGTCAATCGCACGGCGTACTCGTCTAGCGCTGGACTCACTAGCGGCGGCGATAACATCCATCTCGATGCTCCCAGCAGCCGGACTATTGGTCAGCGCGACGGTGCCGCGCTCATCACCGCTCGCTCCAACAACGTCGCTCCCCATGCGCCCAGCGCCGTTCCCGGCCTTGTCGCTACGGCGGTGAGCGGCGGCCAAAGCGTGCTGACGTGGAACAAGCCGAGCGATGGCGGCTCCCCGATCACTGACTACCTCGTGGAATACAGGGCGCAGGGCTCTACGCCTTGGCTCACGTTCAACGATGGTGTCTCCAACGCGCTCACGGCCACGATCACTGGCCTCACGGACGGCACGGTCTACGAGACGCGTGTCAGCGGCATCAACGCGATCGGCACCGGCACGCCGAGCGCAACCGCGACGACGGGCACTGTGACGAACCTCATCACCAACGCTCAGGCATTCAACACCGGTTGGACGCTCACTGGCTTGACGGTCACGCCCAATGTCTCGGGCACCGCCGACCGCCTCACCGAGGACACCGCCCAGAACGCGCACTCCGCCGCTTCGGCTCAAGGCAGCGCGGTCACCAACGGCGCTACCTACACGGTGGCTACCGATGTGACCTATGAGAACCTGCCATTCATGCAGTTGCACCTGCCCACCGGCCTGACGAACCAGGCATGGGCGAACTTCGACATTCAGAACGGCACGGTTGGCACCACCGGTCCAGCAACCACGAACGCCACCATCACCGACAAGGGCAGCGGCGTGAAGCGCATCACGATGACCTTCGTTTGCCCGGTCGATGGCTTCGCGCAAATGGTCGTACGTGGATCGTCGGGCCTCAGTTCGGCGCGGGCAGCAACGTACCTGGGATCGAGCCGAACGGTCCTTGCCAACAATGCCCAGTTCGTCGCCGGGCCTGATGCGAGCTTCTATCCGTGATCCGCGCCCTCATCGCAATCGTCCTGGCGCTCACCGCCACCCCCGCCCTCGGCCAAACCATCGTCAAGACCGACCGCCAGTGGAGCAGCGAGGGCCAGTACATGGCCTACGCCTCTCCCTGGTGCGCCAACTACGACAAGACGCTGGTCGAGGGCCGGGATTACTCGGACACGATCACATACCAGACCGGCGATCTGGCCACCGCGACCAACGTGCAGCTATCCTGGCGATGGCCGCTCAAGGCATCGCTCCTCTGCGGCGTGCGCGGCTACAACCACGTCGCGTGGGGCAATTACGACGGCGGTGATGTCCGCAGCCCGGTTGCACCGCGTCAGGTGTCCAGCATCGCCGACTTCACGCTCGCTTACGAGGTCGAAGACGCTGGTGGCTATGCCGTGGGCACGCAGGGCTACAACGGTCTGGGCGAGTTCTACCTGACCACCAAGCCTGGCGATGCCCATGCCAAGGCGATCGAGATCGGTTGGTTCTGGAACGCGCCCCTGGCAACCCGCGCTTGGGCCGCGACGGGCAAGCAGCTTGGCACCTTCAAGGATCGCTATCGGCAGTCGTGGAAGGTCGCGGCAAACGTCGGGGGTGCTGCGGGGCTTTTCGTCACGTTCACGCCCGACAACGCCACCGGCCGCAAGGTCAAGGGCACCTTCGACGGCAAGGGCGCTCTCGACTTCCTGAGCGCCGCCGGTGTCGTGAAGAGGGAGTGGTGGCTCAATGGCGCTGCGATCGGCGTGGAGCCGCTGCGGGGCATGGGCACTGCGGTGGTGCGCCGGTTCGATGTCGTGGTGCGGTGATGCCAGAGGCCGGATCGCGGAGGAGCGCGTGCGAAACATGATAGACGATAACCCGCTCTTGCGCTGGCTGTGGCCGCTGCTCGCCAGCTTGGCCGGCGCGGTGACTGCGCTTTCCTTCCGGCCCTATGCCAAGATGAGCCCAGTCGACATCCTCATGGCCCTGTTCGTGGGCACGACTTTCGCGTGGTTCGTCTCGCCGTGGGTGGCCCATACGGCGTTCGGCTACGAGCCCCCGGGCATCAAGGTGGTGGGCGGGCTCTACTACCTCATGGCCAGCGGATCGAACATCCTGATCCCCTTCGCCATCCGGGGCCTCAAGCGCTTCGTCGGCTCCAGCAAGGAGGACGAGGCATGACGGAATCGATCGCCTTCGACGTGCTGAACGTCATCGCCTCGCTGACGGTGTTCTGCATCGCGGCGTACAAGCTGATCTGGCGGCCGCGCTCATTCACCTGGGTCGAGCGGCTAGGGCTGGGGATGCTCGCCGCCGGCTGCGTCATGACGATCGGCCCGCTGACGCACAAGCCTTCGCCGTTCGATGACTGGTCGATCGCGCTCTTTCGCATCGGCTGCGCGACGTACTTCATCGGCCGCTTGACCCGGCACAAGCTCAACAACGCCAGGGCGCGGCGACAGGCGCTTCAGTGGAGCCAGGAACGATGACCGATCTGCGCAGGATCCAGACCCACCTAGGCGTGCCGGCAGACGGCTTGCTGGGACCACAGACGCTGGCCGCGATCGCCAAGGCGCTGGGGTTAGGCGATATGGGAATTCCCATAACGGCTATCCCGGACGACTACTGGCCGATGCTTTCCAAAATCGAGAGCAACAACCGGCCTTATGTCAAAGCAGAGTCGTCCAGCGCCAGCGGCCTCTACCAGTTCATCAAATCCACATGGATCGGCGAAGGCGGGCAATGGGGTGCCGACAGCGGGAAGGCGTTCGGAGGGCTGTTCCCGTCTGAGGCTGAGCAGCTGCGCCGCGCCAAGACCTTCACCGAGAAGAACGCCGCGTTCCTGCGCAAGCAGGGCATCCCGGTGAATAAGGCCTCACTGTACGCCGCGCACTTCTTCGGGGCCGGTACTGCGGCCAAGGTGATTCAGGCAGACGTGAACGAGCGCGCGGACCTGCTGGCGGGCCCAGGGCCTACGAAGGCGAACCCCTCGATCCTCAAGGGCAAGACGGTGGCTGACTTCCTGACGTGGCTGCACAAGAAGACTGGAGCGTGGGCGCGATGACCGACAGCCGCTTCAACACCGCATTCGAGCTGGGCCTTCTGGCTCTCGTCGCGCTGATCGCGGGCGTCATGGCGGGTCTCTCGATCCATGCCAACGACGCCAGCGGTGCCGCTGCCTGGTCCGCCCTGCTCATGGCGATCATCAACACCGTCAAGGAAGCGCGTCAGGGCCGCACCATCGATCGTATGGGTGCTTCGCTGGCCAACGCGCCTGCCGCCGATCCTGCTACACCACCGGGAGCACAGGGATGATCCGCAAACCCCTCAGAAAGTTTCTCAGCCTCTTAGTCGGCAAGAAGGTTGCTGCTGCGGCGGCAGAGAGCCTGGACGATCTATCCAAGCGCGTGGCCGACAAGCATACTGGTGGGCTAGCCAGCAAGGTGGATGAGGTGGTGTAGCTGCGGCGCGGCTCCAACCCGGAGGGACGGGTTCTGCACACCGCCGCAGCCCGCGTTGGATCGCATATGGTTACCTGCGCTGCAAGGGTCTTCACCACGACTCGCCGCGCAAGCCTGTTCACCCGGCCGCATCAATCATAGCCCGCCACACGTTGGCAGCATCGCCTTCGAACGCCTCGTGACCGTCCTCGCTGTGGACCTTGCGGACGACCTGAGCGCCAGCAGCGGTCATCACGGGGTCTGGATCGCGCATGGCCAGCAGGCCAGCCTTGAAGGCCTCCATCGCCGCCTGCTGCTGCGCCTCGTCCAGCGCGTCGTAGCAGTCCTCGCCGCTCTCGACCTTAACCATGGCGCGAACGGCTTTCTCAAGCGGCGTCATGCGTCGTCTCCGGTCCTAAGCGCATTGTCTTCCACTCTGCTGCCAGAATACGCAACGTGAAATAGCGCTGCATATTGCCGGCCCTCCTCGCGCGATCGGCGTTGCGGAGGAGGTCGCGTTGTTCGGTGGTCATCTCATCTCCGCTTGACCGACTCGGGCCTGTGTTCCCATAATGTTCTCATGTCCGACGATGATGCGCCACACGAAATCCTCACCCGCGAACAACTGCGGTTCGAGATCAAATATGGCCTTCATCTGGTCGCCAAGGCCACCCGGCGCGAATGGGTGGGGCAGAGCCGCGAGAAGGCTGAGCGCGCGCAGGAAGCCATCGTAGAGACGATCCTGGTGCGGTTCGAGCGGTTCGAGGTCACACGGCCGATCGGGGCTATGCCGGCGTTCTGGAACGTCGGAAACTGGAGCAAGCCATGACCCGCTGCCGCATCTGCACCGCGAACGATCGCGAGGCGCTTACCGAGGACATGGCGCAGGCCATGTGGGAATCGCAGAAATCTACCAACCCAGATAACGAATGGCAACCGTGGGATAAGGCGCCTCCGTACTGGCATGGTCTGATGCGCCAGTATGCGGCCGAGTGCCTGAAAGAGATCGAGAAGATGGCTCACGCCACACCATAGCCCCGCCAGCGCTTACCCTTGCGTCTCTGGATCTCCAGCGAGCCATCCTGTCTGTAGACGGTGGCGTAGTGCATGATCTCTCGCAGGGCGTGCGGACCTTCCACGCGGGCGACTATGCCACCATCCTGGATGATGCGGTAGGCGTCGGGACGCTCTCGCGCTTCCTGGGTCACTGGCGGACTCCTTCAAAGGCAGCGCGGGCGAGAAGCATCTCTGCCGCCGCCACTAGCACGGCGACCGCATTCTGCTGATCCTCCGACAGTTCGTAATCGCCGAAATACTTGTACTCTGTCGCTTTGATCGCGCCCCGTATCTCCAAGATCAATCCGTCGCTCAGCGCCGCGATCATCGCATCTGCTGGTGCCTCAGCCGCAGGTTCCTCGCAATCGATGCGGGTCCAGTTGCCTCCGTTGAGCATGCGGGACTGTGACCAATCCGTCGTGATCCTGCAGCCTTCGTCATCTATGAATCCGAACCATCTGCTGGTTCCGCCGATCACTTCATATTGCTTCCCGGCGGTGATGAAGCCACTCACGCCCTCCGGCACACTCTGGGCGACGGCGTAGACCTTAGCTGTCATGGGGTTGCTCCTGGAGGATGGTGCGGACTTCGAGGCCGAGCGGTGTGGCATAGTAGGACGCTGAGTGGGTCAACCGCCCGCACCCGACAATTCTCCACGTCCGCCTTGAGATTAGGCCCATGATGCAGAGCCTGCGGAAGTGACCCAGCCAACCAGTGCCCGAGATACTGAGTCCGTCAGCACACAGGCCTAGGCTTTCCCGCTGCGCCTTAGTCAGCTTCCCCGCTATCTCTCGTGCGCTCACCGACCCTCTCCCTTCAGTTGCTCGGGGGATTGGGCGCGGGCGCGGAGGGCGGCAGAGATCAACGCGGCCTCATGCTTCAGCGCAAAGCCGCTAGCCTGCGTGAAAGGTGGCGGATCTCGGCGCGCGGGCACGAGGTGGACCGTCCAGCCAAGACTCTGGTGGTCAGGTGTATAAACCTCCATGTGGCTTAGTCCCCAAGGCACCAGCATCATAGCCGCGTCTAGGTAGGCGCCGTTCGTCACCATGGACGCATACCGCTCGACAGACCGTTCAGCGTTGCGTCGAAACGACGGGTCTTGACCGCATATAGCGTCCCAGGCGTCGTAGAGCGCCGTGGCAAAGTCGCCGTCGCCCTCCTCGAACCTGCCCGACAACGCCAGCATCTCTTCACTGTTCATGGCTTATGTCCTTGGGGGAGGGGGTGGAGACGTCGATCGCGAACACGTCCACCGGATCAGGCCCGAAATGCTCGTGCTGGATCGTCTGCCGCTGATAGCCACGCCAAGCCCTAGTGAGCCGGGTTACTCCCTCGACCCCGCCGCCCTTGGGGTATCCGCGCGTCAGGACGACATTGCGATAGGCGCGCCCATCGAGCCGCTTGCGCCAGTAGTCGTTGCTCAGGCGGTATTCGAGCGGTTTGGCACCGGCGGCGATCTGGTCGAAGTAGATGCCGTTGACTGGGATCGTGAGGTCAGTTCCCACAACGCTCCTCCCCTTGAGTAGAGTAATCAGCCAGCAGCGGTTGAACCTGCCCGGTCTCGTAGGCGCTCGCGATCAGCGGCCGCACTTCCTCGCTTACGGTCCGCCCGCCAGGCAAAACGATGTTTGCCATGAATTCGTCCTCGAAAACGCTGATGCCGCTCTCGACGGCTTCCAGCTTGGCCTTGATCACCAGGGCGAGCGCACGCCAACGCTGACGACAGGCTTGCTCCCAAAGCTTCAGCGCGGCCTCGGGAGTGCGAGGCCCCTTGGTGTGGTGCGTGAAGTCGCGGTTATCGCGCGCTGGCATAGGCAAGATGAACTTGATCTGCCGACCTTCCATAGTGAAGGCGATCAGCGCTTGATCAGCGTTCCATCCCGACATGAACTGCGCCGCGCCATACCGCTCCACAATGGCTTCGATCTCCGCCTTGCTCTTGCTGACCGTCACGTCGGTCTTGGCTGCGAACTGCGCCATCAGACGCCCTCCCCTTGGGTAGATAGGCGGCTGATCTCGGAGAGGATCTCAGGCGCGGGGGAGAACCATTCGCCTTCAAGTCGAAATTCTGCGAAGCGCTGATGGTATTCGGATTCCTTCCGGCCTGCGCCAGACACCACGCAAAGCAGTTCAAGCTTGAACGGGTGCGCGGTCTGTAGGCCCTTGAGCCGTTTCTTCGGATCTACTGAGACACCGATCTTAATGGGGCCGTCGCCGCTGCGAATGAAATACAGGTCCGAGAAGCTGGAAAGGCAGGCCGGCTCTCTAGCTGGCTCTTCGACGCCTTCTGGTTCAACCACAGGTGGAAGGGGCTGTCGCTGCCTGGGTGGGCGCATGACATGATCTGCCTGCGCCTCACGGCGGCTTTCTTCTGCGACCTTTTTGATGATCTCAAGATCATAGCCTCTCGCTAATAGAGCGTGGATCGTATCAGGTGTCATGCCCGAGCCAGACCACGGAAGCCTACGCCCGAGGATGAGGAACTTCGCCACTCCGAACGGCGTACCTGGAACCATGTTGTCGCTGAGCAGCCGGCCATCAGGGCCGATGTCCTGCATGATCGAAGGGCGCATGCACGCCGGGACACAATGGATGGTGCCGGTGTCGCGGCGGTCCAGTAGATCGAGCCATCCCTCCCAATCATCTTCGCGGGGGAACTCGGTAATAGCCTCGGCGGGGGTGGCCTTGAGGATGGTCAGCGGATGGACATCACTTGCCAGTATGTTCGCCATTGAATCACGCTCCGTTCTTCTGACAAATGGCCAGAAAGCAGCGTTTCAAATGGCAAACTCTCGTTTACACCGAGAGGGTCGGGGGTTCGAGCCCCTCACCGCCCACCATTCGAAACGCTAGTAAATCTACCGTTTCTTGCCTTTCAGCACAACGACAATCTTGTTCTTATCGCCAGCGATGGTCAGCAAATGGCCAGCGCGCCACTTGTCGGCTTCGCGCTCAACCTCCCGCCACAGCTTGGTCAGCGCGCGAATCGCCGCTCGCATTTTCGCCGGGTTTACGTGCGCGTAGATCTCGCTGGTGCGCTCCAAGGTGTCGCCATCGACCTTGTGGCCCAGCATGACGCTGATCTGTTCGCCGGGCACTGCATGGTCGCGCAGGTAAGTCGCGACGGTGTGCCGGATCGTCTTCGGGATAGCGGCGGTCGGTAGCTCCAGCTTCGTGCGAGCGGTCTCCCACCACTGCTTGCGCGACTTCACCTTTGCACCTGCCGGCCAGCGTCCGAGTAGCTCTTGAAGGGGCTCGATCACCGGGACGATCGGGTTGCGCTTGTTCGTCAGCGCCGCGCCTGCCGGGTGCATGTCCGCGACGTTCCCGTGCCACTGTTGCGCCGGGTCAAAGGCTAGCCCCGCATCCGGCCGGACCAGCGTGCCGATCATCAGCCAGAGCCATGCTTGAACATCGGCTTCATGGTCTGCGAAGGCCACCAGGGAGCCGAGTTGCGCTGTTGTCAGCGTGAGCTTGCGCGGCTTGGACCGCAACTTCTTGTCCACCGACTGGATCTTCGGAGCGAGCGGGATTCGGCCAGCGTCCTCTGCGTGGTTCAATGCCGAGCGCAGATCTTCGATGTTACGTTGAACCGTCTCCCCGGTGACGCCCTTGCTCTTGTGATTGTAGACCTTGCCGCCCCACTCGATTGACCATGTGTGCGGCTCCATGCGCCACCGGCGGAACCGGGCGAGCGACACCTTGTTGATGTCGGCCACGCGGGCACCGGTGGTCAGCTCATCCTGCATCAGCCAACCGATCCACGCGCGGAAGGACGATCGCACCGTGTCTTCGCGATGGATGTCCGGGCCATGCTCGCGAAGGTAGTGGAATAGGTGCGGCAGTAGTTCGGCCTGTGCGGCGTCCTGCGGTTTGGTCGAGCGCTGTTGCGCCTCGTGCGCGCGAAGGACATCACCGGCAGCATCTACATCCCGGCACTTAGTGCTGCGATAGACAACGGTGCGGCCGCGCGAGGTGGCAATCTGCCAGACATCCGGCGATTTGCCGTCCCGCCGCTTGTCGAGCCAGTAGTCTCCGACGATGAGGGGGCTGCTGTCTCGGGACACAGTTCTTCGACTTCCTTCTCTGCGAGCATGTTGAACACGCCCAGGTGCGCCAGTTCGAGGATCTGGTCACGGGTCAACGTGGCGCCGGTCTCATTCCGCAGAGCGCGCCGGAACTTGGAGTAGATCGCTTGCGCAGTCATTTACTCTCTCGCCTGCTCTTGTGTGGGGTTGGTCATGCTGCCTGGTCTCGCCTCGTCACAGACCGAGCCATTTCGATCAGCAAGTCACGAAAGGGCAGCGGCGTGGCATTGCGGAGCTTCACCTTATCCTTGCCGCCGATCATTGCCGTCATGCCAATGCGACGGGCTTTTTCGTAACCATGCAGCTCTAGAGCGCGGGGATGGATGCGCTGCTCTGATCGTCCCCATATGAGGCTGGGCAGATCAACTCCAACGGCATAGAGCCAAGTAGGCTTGCGCCCTTCGTGGCCATAGTGGCCTTGGTCGACATAGCAGGTCCAACCGCCGAAGCTGTCAGCACGGGACCAGCCACGATCTTTCGGCCGCATGATGCCGAAGAAATCCCATGCCTTGCTGTCCTTTGGATGCTCGATCACCCCGCCATAGTTGCGAACCGAGGTGAGAGCCGCGGCAAAGCATCCACCGTCCTCACCAAGGCGGTACTGATGAGGCTTACGGGTGCTGCCGTGCCAAAACCTCCCCCAGCGCTGACAGGGCGGGTGCGCAACAACCGGATGCGGGCCGGTGTAGGCCCTAGCATCGCGATCGATATCCCAAGCATCTACGCTAGGCACGCCGAAGTAGCAGCCGCCGGTTTCGACATAGAGGGCGGCGATCATGCTCCCTCGCTCCCCATCTGGCGGGCGCGGGTGAGGAGTGGCCCAAAGTCGCGCAGGATTGAGGTTGCGATCATAGCCGCTCGAAGGCCGCTTGCGCTGGTTTGCTTTTCGATCTCGCGCTCGATGATCTCTCGTAACGCCCCGACCAGCCCCTCCTGGTCGGTGGAGCGCATGGAGGCGGGCTCATGATTGCAGAACGGCCGGATCGCTTTCAGTTCCTCTGCGATCCGGTTCGTGTCACCAGCCCAATCCCACGAATGATCGGCAGAGCGAGCCGCTCGCAGGATTTCGATACAATCGGAACAGCCATCCCAGCTATCGGCGCTGATGTACGACACGGCGGCACGATAGCCGTTGAGCGCCACCGCCTCTACGCTATGCGCGACGGGCTTGGTGGGGGAGGCGAGGCGTTCGTTCAGCCGGCGCGCGATTGCGTCGGTCCAGTGGCGTGGATCGTAGAACAGCTTACGACCTTCGCGGCGAATATCGCTCGGGTGCGCCTGAGCATCCTCGCAAATCTCGCCCCATTCCTCCTGCATGATCTCGCCAAGCTCGGCAGCGGTGATCGATCTCACCCCCTCCCCGCTATCCGTTACTGCCCCAACCTGGGCGGGGGGAGTGCGGGCGAGTTCGTAGGTGATTTCGTCGCGCGGACCATCAGGGCCGTTCGGGTGCGAGTGGGCGATTGCCTCCTCAAGCGTGAAGCGGCCTGCCTCCGCCTCGCTGGTGGTATAGCCCTGGGCGTTGGGTCGATAGTATGCGCCGGCTTTGCGGATCACGTACAACTTCCCACCGCTTCCATTGGTCGGCGCGGTCATGCGGGGGTGCCTTCCAGAACGGTCATGTCAGTGCGTCCGGCCTTGAGCTTGATGCCCATGTCTTCCGCCGGCCCATAGCCCTCGATGAAAGGCTCGTAGTCGTCGACCAGGCCACGTGCCTCAAGCTGCGCCAGATGCTCCGCATGCTCTTCAAGCGTGTCGAACTGGTAGAAGCTCTCGCGGAACTCCTTCATGAAGGTCTCGTCGAACTTGGTCTCGTCCAAGGTGACGGTGACAGTCTGCGTCACTTCTACGGTGAACGTCTTCACGACAGCACCCACGCGACAACAACTGCGACCGTGACCACCAACGCACTTGCGAGGCAGGCATACAACCCGGCGAGGGGACGGCTACCGTCCATAGGCCGCACAGAGCCGTAGAGGCGCAGGCGGTCGGCATCTGTCTTGGGATGGCTCATGTGGGGGTCCTTTCGGGGTGGAGGGCGGCGCGAACTTCATCAGGCCACATGCGGTCGCCGTTTTCATCCTCGGGCATCGCAGCCAGGACGATGTTCATCAGCGTGCCGTCCAGATCGCCTTCGTACTCTTCGGTCCCGTCGCAAGGGGTGTAGTCCGTGACCTTGAGGGTCTTGGCTAGAAGCTCGACCGCGTACTGCGCGCCGCTCTCGAAGACACAGCGTAGAGGATGATCGTAGTCGGGAAGGTCGCCATCGTAGGTTGCCCAAGGCTTGACCAACTCGCTGATCCGCTTCTCCTGATCGGAGGGGGTGGGCAGGGCTGCGATGGCGGCGCGGGCAACGTCGCAGTAATCGACGCCAGGCCCCCAGCTTGCCCGGATCGCCTTCGCCACCGCCTCTACGGTGCCACTTGGTTCGGTCACAGTATCGCTCCCATCTTAGACAGCAGGGTCTCGTCGAGACCGATCAGGCGGAACTCGGCCAGCATCGTCTGCTTGGCGTCGATGGCGTCGGTGTCGGCGTCGATGTCAGCCCGGCCGACGTTGCCGCGCCCGCAGAACGAGTCCGCGTATTCCTTGGCCGCTACAGCCCGGATCACAGCCGCCGCGATCGGCGTGGTGTCTCCCAGCGCGTGGAAGGTGGTTATGGGGGTTTGAGCGTTCATGCTGGAGCGCTCCACGGCAGGATCGGGTTGTCGTAGGCGAGCATGAGCGGGTGCTTGGGGTGTCCGCATTGCGCCGGGCCACCGATACTGTAGATCGGCACCGAGCCTGCGATCGTCAGAAAGCGCTGGTAGCGGGCGCGCTGATACTTCGGTTGCTTGGATACCGGCCCCCAAGCGACAATGATGCGGTCTACGGCACACACAATTCGCCAAAGGTGATCGTCGTTTTCAGGACCGATCGGATCGGACACCTTGCCCAGCTCCCGCACGTCGGTGGAGCGATAGGCGAACAGGTTGCCTACGATGATGCGGCCCCACTGGTGGCGCTCTCCGAAGCCCTTGAGCTTGCGGATTGTGGCGTCGTCCTGATCGGCATCAGCCGTCGACGGGTTGACCATGATAACCGCAGTCGAGCCCGACCCGTGCCCGTCGCACTCCAGGCGATAGCGGTACTTGCCGCAGTCCGAGATGATGACGCTCACAACCCAGCCCTCCACTCAACCCGCTCGTCCCGCAGGAAGTCGGCATCCCGCCCATGCGCAGCCTTGATCTCACGCAAGCGAAGAGCAGGTGCACGCAGCACAGGGTTACGATCGGCGCGAGCATACGCCGGCGCCTTGGCAGGCTCGGGAGCCTTTGCGCTCTCCGCCCAACGATCAAAGGCCACGACCTGGCTGCCATCCGCGCCCCGCACGACGACACGGGTGATGTCGTCCCAAGCGATGTCGATGACGGTAGCGCCGCCGAGGGTAACGATCTGCACGCCAGTACCGGTGACAGCCTCCACCCGGGCATCGCGAAAACACGTAGCGATCGTGCTGACGTCAACGAAGATGCTGCGCGGGATGACGTAACCCTTGGCATCGCGCTTGAGGTTGAACTTGGCGCCGACAAACGGTGTCAGCACGTCAGCTAGGTACACAGCCTCGTCGAACTGCGTCTGGGAGAGGGCGTTCATGCGACCTGCTCCATCGCTGCAAGGTCGGGCACCACCAGCACCACGACGCGCTGGGCCGCCAAGTCTTCCATGGCGTACGCAAGCGCGGCCTGTGCCGTCTCACCCTTACCCAGGTTCGCTCCGCACTTGCCGTCAGCTTGAGCGTATACGGCCCAATGCGTGCGCTTGGCGGTGGCTATGCGAGCCAGGGTGATGCTGCTCAGCCCATGGGCTTCGATGAGAGCGTCTAGCTGCTGCTCTAGTGTTGGGGCGTTCATACCAGCGGCTCCCAGGTAGGCTGAAAGCTGATCCCCAGCATTGCACCAATGACCATGCCAATGAGGATAAGGCTGATGATGACGAACCAATCAGGGCGGTCGGGAGTGTCGGGGGTTTCAGGCTGCGTTGCCATCGTGTGATCTCCAACTTGCGGCCCGTCTGCCCTTTCGGCTCTGGGCTGCTGTTGAGACCTTGCTACGATAAACGTAGCGCCACGTCAATACGAAAATCGTAGCAGCGACAACGAAACAGCCGCCCGAGTTACTCCGAGCGGCTGTGGTGATGGGAGGACTTGAGGGTCAGGCTGCTTGTTGATCACTTGCGCCCTGCCTGTAGCGAGACAGGTACTTCGCCAGCCCTGGATCGGGATTGGTAAGCCGCAGGCCCATGCCCACGCACTCACGCTCGATCGCATCGAGATAGCGGACCATCTGCCGCACCTTCATCTCGCTGGTGACAGGCAGCATGCTCATGGCTTGCACCTTCAACTCGTAGGGCAGGGGCTTGAGCGTCTTGTCGTAAAGATCGCGGAAGTCGGCGCTGTCGACCCGCAGGATGGGCACGCCGTGGCGCAGCTTCCATTCCCGCTGCACTTCGTCCGGTTCCCGGTCGCCAAGCTGGTGCGCCGCCTCTGTGGCCCAAAGCCATTGGAGGGCATTCTGGTCCTTGGTGCGGTCGCGCCCATCGACCGTAGAGACGGTGATGGGCAGCTTCTTGGCGCGCAGAAACCGGATCCAGAGTTCAAGCTGCTCCGGCGTCTCGATGATACGCTCGGTCATAGCTCGCGCTCCCGTTTGGCCTGCCTGATCTCGGTTGCGCGCGGCGAGGCGGCGGCGAATTGGTCCAGCAGCGATTCCACGTCCTGGCCGGTCCTGAGCTTGTAAGCCGCCCAGAAGGCGGGCTCACCTCGCATGTGCTGATCAGACTGGTGGCAATCGTGGCAAAGACTCACGCAGCGGAAATCGTCAGGCTTCTGGCCCATGCCTGCGCCGCTGTTCATGCGGACATGCGCCACCTCGATCGCCACGGTAGACCCGCAGTTGCAGCAGGCGTGCGAGCGAACGAAGTCACGGTGGGCGGTGGACTTCCACCGGCTCGCCCGCTTTGCTTTCTTCGGAATGCGCTGAGGCAGGCCCATCGTCAGTTCCAACCGGGGATGTCGTCATCAACGTCATCGCCGCCCCAGCCACCGCTGGCGCCGCCGCTTGCCTGCCCCCCGCCCTTGGCACCCTGTGCGCCGTCCAGCATGGTCAGCACGCCGTTCATGCCGCCGACGCTGATCTCGGTGCTGTAGCGGTCATTGCCCGACTGGTCCTGCCACTTTCGGGTGCGAAGTTGGCCTTCGATGTAGACCTTGCTGCCTTTGCGCAGAAAGCGCTCTGCCACGCCGACCAAGCCGTCAGAGTTCAGCACAACGCTGTGCCACTCTGAACGCTCCTTTCGCTCGCCAGTCGTCTTGTCCTTCCAGCTTTCGCTGGTGGCCACCCGGAGGTTGGCAATGCGTCCGCCGTTGGCGAAGCTCTTTACCTCAGGGTCCGCGCCCAGATTGCCGATGATGATGACTTTGTTGACCGAGCCCGCCATCAGAATGCCACCTCATCATCGACAGCCTGAGCTAAGAAGGCTGGCGCGGATGGCGTAGCCTCAAGGAAGGCCTCGTCTACCTCGCGTGCCGGAGCGCGGTTAGGATCGAAGCGTGTGCCGACAACCTGCACGTCTGTCGAAATGGACGACATGCATGCGAGTACATGGAAGGTAGCGCCCGGCGTGATGCTCGCGAGGCGCGCTGCTTCAGCTTCTGCGGCCTCGCGCTTCTCGTGCATGACGCTCGGCATGCGCGCGTCTTGGTTCCAGACAAGCCAGAACGGCGCACCGGGTGCATAGCCGTAGTCACGCGCGAACTTGATCTCAGTCATTATGCTGCCTCCTCGTTGATGATTTCATGCTCATTGACCGGCTCAAAGCCGTCGATCAGCAGTAGAGGGTCAACCTCCACCAGCTTGCGGGAGATTGCGTAGGTAGCTGCTGTTTCGTCGCTCTCCGGCGAGATACGAGCCGCTAGAGCAACACGCGCGATGACACCGGCGAGAGCGAACGCTTGAATATTGTATCCGCGGGACAACAGCTTGCGGACGCGGAGCATCGAACCGCCAGCTTCTTCTTCACGAACAGGAAAGGTGTAAGTCAGGCGTCGAGCGGCAAGGTCCGGATAGAAGCCTTGCGAGATAGCGGAATCCCAGCGATTGATTGAACGGTTGTACCAGACCGCTGCTTGGCACACCGTGAAGTCAAAAGACTGAACCAACGATCCCGCTTCTTCAAACAACCAGCGGGTGATGAACTGGATGGGCAATCGCGGCGCCGACAAGACAGTGATTGCGTTCTCAGTAGTATGAACTCTCGCCCCGTCACGCTTGGATGCTAGGTAGTCGGCTGCAATTTTCAGCATGTCCTTGTTCGGGCCAAAAAGATCAATGTCTTGGATAGGATTGCCCGCGATAGTTTCCCGGATGAACCCGCCCCCACAGAACAAGGGCTGCTCCATCAGCATTTTGCGAACGTCCTGCGGAAGGCGGCTGACGACGAGTTGAATGTCACCAGCACTTAGCTTCGTAAGTTCTGGCGTATTCGTTTGAATCACTTCAGCCATCATGCTGCTACCTTCTCTTCATGCATGCGAAAGCCGGGAACGCCCCGGACGCGGGTTGCTTCGGCGCGCGCGTCACGGTCGGCCCAGCGCTGAATCAGCGCGTGAAATTCGGCCATGAACTCGGGGTTGGTCTTGTAGTGGGCATAGGCAGCCGCCCATTCGCCGGTCGGGATTGCGCTCCACACAGAGCGGAGACCCACAGCGCGGAAGCCTTCGCCGCCACCGGCCTGCACCTTTTCCTTGCCGACATTCTCAGCCAGGCGGATCAGGTTCTTGGCAGCCGTGAGCGCGTCTTCGGCCTTGTCCATCTGCGCAAGGTCGGTGCTGGCCTTCGCGTCTTCGCGTAGAGCAATGGCTTCCTGCGCAGCCTTCGCCGCCTCCGCAGCTGCCTTGGCTTCACGTTCCCGGCGCTCGTCGTCGCGCTTGCGCAGCCATGCGGCCGACAGATTGCCGGTGGCCACCAGCGCCTTGGTCAGAGACCCGTCAGGCTTGGTCTTGAGCCCCTTGGCGGTATAGCTGTTCTGCCAGTCCGCAATCTCGGCAATGGCCTTGTTCAGCGGCTCTTTCTGGTCGGCGGCGGTGTCCTTCACCAAAGCCGCAGCGTCTTGCAGCATGCGGTGCAGCTTGCCCACGGCGTTGGCCTGTTCCGGGGTCTCGATCGCTGCACCATCAGCCCAATTGGCAGCTTCGGTCAGCAGGTCGGCAACGTGGATGTCGACGGCTTCACGCCCCACAGGAACAACGGGCGGCTGTTCGTCCGGCGGCGGGCCATTGTCACCGATTACCGCCTCGCGCGGTTGCGGCGTCATGTTGCGCTCGATCGCTTCCGCTTCCAGCTTGGACACATGCGCATCCAGTGCCGCGATCTCGTCGGCGCGCTCAGGCTCGGTGCGGCGCAGCTTGTTAAGCGCGTTCTTGGCATAGGACAGGGGCATGCCGTCGATTGCGACTTCCCCCTTGCTTGACTTGTACATCATAGTCGGGGGCTCCTCAGTAAGGGATGTCAGCGTCGGCGAGCTCTGCTGTGGCCGACTGCGCAGCTTGGTTCGTGCCAGCCTTGGCGCTGGCGGCCAGGTCGCCTTCGAGCTTGGCCACTGCCTCGTCGTATTGCTTGGTGGAGAGCTGGCGAAGGTCGGCCACACCGAAGTGCTTGCGCATGGCGACAGGGTTTGTGTTGGTGGCTTCCACCAGTTGGACCAGCCTTGCCCAGGCGTGGTCAGGCATGCCGTAGGGCACGTCCTGAGTGGGATTGCTGTCGCGGCGCTGTTCGGCGTTTCGAGGGGCAACATCGTGTGTGATAGCGTCGGCGTCGTTGTCGCCCTCAGTAGGAATTGCGAAGGCCATCAGCGCGGCGTACTTGTAGGCAGCCGACATCGCCTTGTTGGTGGCCTTGTCCGCGCTATCCATCGCTTCACCGAAGGTGCGCACGATATGCTGCGAACCATCCTCGGCAGCGATAAAGTCGAACTCGGCTTCTACCGTGACGTTGAAGAGCGCGCCGCCGCTATTGCTCTTGCGCTCGACCACCTCGCGGGAGAGCATGCGCGGAAGGATGCTAAGGCCGTGCTTCGCCAGCAACGGTGCAAGAGCATTGTACACATCGTCAATGCCGCGGAACTTGTACTTCTGCTGCTGGTTGCTGCGATCCTTGCCGATGCCATCCTTCGCCAGATCGGCCTGCACGGCGGCGATCTTCGCGTAGACAACGGGAGCAGTCGCGGCCTCAATGCGGGTTTGAGCGTTCACGGGTGATCTCCAGAGGGCGATGTGCCCTGCTGAGACCACAGCTACGATAAACGTAGCATCACGTCAATACGAAAATCGTAGC
>Ga0182217_1000047_pt1 | contig 17884 bp, 14 predicted proteins | sample G5R1MG_18_FD_128395 | JGI IMG/M metagenome (GOLD analysis project Ga0182217, IMG submission 128395) | Switchgrass phyllosphere microbial communities from Michigan, USA - G5R4_NF_03OCT2016_LD1 MG | ecosystem: Host-associated > Plants > Phyllosphere > Phylloplane/Leaf | place: USA: Michigan... | reverse complement strand
GGGATCGGCGCCCGACGCGAGACCGGTCGACATCGTATCGGCGCGAGGCGTCGACCTGCATCCGATTGATTTGGAGGATGGCGAGGCATGTGAGCGGCTGATGGCCTATGTCTGGGCGGACGAACCGGACCGCGCGGAACGGCTGGAGACAGCCCTCGCCATCGCTCGCAATGCGGCGCCCTGCGTGGAGCGTGGCGATATCGCGCGCTGGCTACCCGTACAGCTGTCGGCGCCTCAGGCGATCGGGACGTGCCGCACCGTCATCCACTCGATGGCACTTCAATACCTTGGCGCGGTCGATCGCCGCGCCGTCGAAGTCGCGTTCGAAGAGGCCGGCGCGCGCGCAAGCGCGTCTCGGCCGCTGGCGCGTATTGGTTTCGAATGGACGTCAGATCGCGACGCGGTACATCTGTCGCTGACGACCTGGCCGGACGGACGCACGCAGCACCTGGCGAATTGTCATGCCTATGGCGCGTGGTTCGACTGGCACGACATGACAGGAGACGCGCACGAGCGGTGAACGGCGAGATACGTTTGCCAACTGCCGTCGCAAGGTTTCAAACATTTACAGCCGGTCATTCGCGGCCTGCCTTGGAGGACGGTTGCCAATGTCGTGCAGGCCGTCCTGTGCCTGAAAAACGCGGCTCTCGTGATGGGCGAGATCCTTCACGTGGATGGCGGCCAAGTGACGGGTCACTAAAGAGCAGCCCCTCGGGCTCCCGGTCGGCGAGGTCCGGCTACCGATGGCGATGGGCCGACCGACATTCCCTTCGCAGACTAAGAAAGTCCTCCCCCGTCAGGAGGAGGACTTTCATGCCGCCGGAATGTCGGTTCTTTAGGCGTTGGGACGAACCAGCTCGGTCGCGGCGAGATGTTCCGCGAGAAACCACACCTGCGGCTCGCCGGTACGAATGATGTTGCTGACCAGAAGATCGTTGGTGCCATCATCCCCGGATTCGTCTGCGGCTTCCGCGCCTTCATGCGCCTGACGCAGAATGATCTCGTGAGCCTCAAGCAGGCGAGCGAGCTGCGACGGAACGTCTTCGCGACCCTTGGGCGGGCGCGGAATACGGGTCATTTCGGCGACATCGGGCGCCATGGCAATGCTGATGCCGCCAAGCGCCATGATCCGCTCCGCGATCATGTCGACCAGTTCCGACTGTTCCTCGAAATGCTTGTCGAGGAGCAGATGAAGCTGGTAGAATGTCGCGCCGGACATCTGCCAATGATGCTTCTTGTACATGTCCCTCAGCGTGATCGTGTCCACCAGGACCTGGTTGAGGATCTCCACACTTTGCGCACGGGCGTTGTCTTCGAGGGCGATCGGCAGATCCTTCAGCGTGCCGTACGGCTGGATCTCACGATATTCGACGGCATAACGCGGCTGCGCTTCGTCATTGGACGGTGCGGTCGATTTGGCAGGCTTCTTCGCCATGATATAAAGCTCCGATGTTGCGGTGAAGGATCGTGCATGTGCTTAACACAGGCACGGCACGAAGGCTCCGCCGCGTGACGTTTAGGGAGCCGGCGCCTGGGAACGGGCAGGCCGTGCGGCGAAACGGCCTGGCCAGAGGTGGCGGACGCCATGCCCTTTGGCAGCCGCGCGCCATGACATAAGGCCGCAGTCCAGGCTTCCGTGCATCACGGCCGATGGGCCAGTGACGAACGCACCCACAGGGCGGAGCCCCCAGCGAAGCCGCAGGATGCGGCCCCGATCACGCCGACTTCATCATCTCGTGCACCTTGCCGACCAGCGCGTCGAGCGCGAAGGGCTTGGTCAGCAGTTCCATGCCCGGCTCGAGGTGCCCGTTGCCGACGGCCGCATTCTCGGCATAGCCCGTGATGAAGAGAATCTTCAGGCCCGGCCGCAGCGACCGGCCGGCATCGGCGACCTGCCGGCCGTTCATGCCGTTGGGAAGGCCGACATCGGTGATGAGCAGGTCGATGCGGGCGCCCGATTGCAGGACCTTGAGGCCCGCCGCGCCGTCCGCGGCACCGATCACGGTGTAGCCGACGTCGTCCAGCACCTCGTCGACCAGATGGCGGATCGTCGCCTCGTCATCGACGACCAGGATCGTGCCGCCGCCGACATTGCCGCGCACGACCGCGGCGTCGACGTCCTGCGTCTCCTCCACCTCGCCCAGGAAGCGGGGAAGGTAGATGCACATGGTCGTTCCCATGCCCATCTCGGAGTAGATGCGGACCTGCCCGCCGGACTGGCGCGCGAAGCCGTAGATCATCGAGAGGCCGAGCCCCGTGCCTTGACCGATGGGCTTGGTCGTGAAGAACGGTTCGAACGCCCGTTCGATCGTCTGCTGGTCCATGCCGGTGCCGGTGTCGGTGACGCAGATCGACAGATACTGTCCGGGAAGGAGATCGCGTTCGCGCGCCGCCCGCTCGTCGAGCCATTTGTTGGCCGTTTCGATGGTGATCCGGCCGCCTTCCGGCATCGCGTCGCGTGCATTGATGCAAAGGTTGAGCACGGCGTTCTCGAGCTGCCCGGCATCGATGTTCGCCGTCCACAGGCCGCCTGCGCCGACCACCTCCAGCGTGTTCGCCGGGCCGATGGTCCGGCGCAGCAAGTCCTCGATGCCGGCGATCAGCCGGTTGACGTCGGCTGGCCGCGGATCGAGGGTCTGACGGCGCGAAAAGGCGAGCAGGCGCTGCGTGAGCGCCGCCGCGCGCCGCCCCGCCCCCTGCGCGGCGAGCACAAACCGATCGAGGTCGTCGAGCCGGCCGTTCGCCAGCCTCATCTGCAGCAGCTCCAGATTGCCCATGACGCCCGTCAGCAGATTGTTGAAATCATGGGCGAGGCCGCCGGTGAGCTGACCCACCGCCTGCATCTTCTGCGCCTGTCGGAGCGCGTCCTCCACCGCATGCTGTTCCGTCAGGTCACGGCCGATGATGTAGAACAGGTCGGACCCCTCTCCCGGAACCGCCGTCCACATGATCGTGCGCTTGCTGCCGTCCTTGGCCAGCACGTGATCGACGAAGTCGGTGATCAGTTCGCCGGCCGCCAGCCGTCCCACGACGACGGTCATCGCCGCGTGATCGGCGGGATCGACGATCGCCATGAAGGGTCGGCTCAACAGCTCCTGCTCGCTCCACCCGAGCAGGCGCGCCCAGGCCGGATTGACGTGGACGAGATAGCCGTCGAGCCGTGCCGTCGCCATCAGGTCGTTGGTCAGCTGCCACACGCGATCCCGCTCGGCGGTGCGTTCCTGGACATGTTGCTCCAGCGTCTCGTTCAGCGCACGCAGTTCGGCCTGACTGCGTTCCAGCGCCGCATCGGCCAGAACGCGCGCGGTCGTCTCGTTGGTGAAGATGAACAGACCGGCGATCTCGCCCTGCGCATCGAGCACGCGGGAATAGGAGAAGGTGAACCAGGTGTCCGCCTGCCCCCTGTCGGTATCCAGTTTCCAGGGCAGATCGGTGAAGCGCCGGCTCTGTCCGGCGAAGGCATCCCGGATGATCGGCTCCGCCTGGTCCCAGGCATCGGCCCACACTTCGCGAAACGGTGCTCCCATGGCCCGGTCGAGCCGCGGCCCGAGCAAGGGAAAATAGGTTTCGTTGAAAAAGAACGTCAGTTCGTCGCGGCCCCAGGCGAGGATCATCGACTCCGGGGAGTTCAGGACCGTGCTGAGCGTAGCCTTGAGCGCTTCCGACCAACCGCCGGGCTCTCCCAACGGATGATCCGACCAGTCCCGCTCGAGGATCAGCCGCGTCGCCTCGCCGCCGCCGGCAAGAAAGCGAAGATGGTGCGGCAGGGCGGACTGCTCGGCGAGGGCTATATCGATCATGTCGCGGGCGCTATTACCGGTCTGCGACAACGCTTTCAAATCGCCTATATTCATGGGCAGAACCGATGGCCGAGACCGGCGACCCGTCCGGGGTCGATAGCGGCTTGGCGGCTCGGTGATGGTCAGGTCTCGGGAGGCCGTGGCGACGGGGTGTCCGTGTGCCCGATATGGACCCCGGTGCGTTCCCCCCATTCGCAATCAGTGGTGAGGAAACGCAATGACGACATACCCCTTGAGCGAACCGGCAACGATCTACCCGGTCGATACGTCTGGTGACGTGACCGCAGACATACTGGGACGAGGAACGCTGGAGGATTGCGCCGATATCGTTGCCGGTCTGCCCGCAGATAGGCAAAAGGCGATCACCATCAGGATGGATGACCTCGGCCTGCAATTCGGGCCGAACGAAGTCGGCGAACTTTTGCGTTTCCTGCGCGAGGAAACCGCGGGGCTTTCGAATGCCGACATTGCCGACATCAAGAGCACCGAACCATGAGTGCTCACGTCTTGCGGTGCACCGGGGTGGCGTCATGCCGGTAGGCGGGCCACTTGTTACCGGATCGGGCGACGCCCGCGCCGATCTGAAAAACGACAGTCAGGCACCCTCGCCTCCCAATGCAGACGTCCGTTCGCGGCCACTTTGCGCATAGACAAGAAGACGTGGGATTCGGTCGTCGCCATCTCCAGCTCTTGCCGGTTTTGCGAAAACGGACATACCGGCGATCCCGGGCGAACGCGGTGCTCGATGCCAGCCAGTGCCCGATAGGAGTCGCGGCGCGCGGGATGCTATCGTCCAAGGCGCGACGAGGGTTATCCTAGCCGCCGAACCAATCGGTTATGATCTCGCCTCTATGCCCTTCCGGCGCCAGCGCAGCGCGCAGGGCTTCCAGCAGCGGCGGCAGCGCTTGCGTGAAGGCATAGGGCGGATTGACGATATAAAGGCCCGCACCGTTATAGATGCCGGGCTGATCGCTGTCATACAACCAATGCTCCACCTGCAGCAGTTTCGGGATGCCGAGCTTGGCCAACTGCATCTTCCACTGCACGTGCGTGGCGCGATCTTTCAGCGGAAACCAGATTACGGTCACACCATGCGCCCATTTGCGGTGAGCGGCGGCGAGGGTTGTCGTGATACGCGCACGGTCATCGAGCCGCTCGTACGGCGGGTCGACCACCACCACGCCGCGCGCGGTTCGGGGCGGCACCATCGCCAGCCACAGCTCGTAAGCGTCGCGCTCGTGCACGGCGGCGGGCGTGTCGCGCATCACCCCGCGCAGGGTATAGGCTTCCTCGGGATGTTTTTCGTTCAGGATCAGCAAATCCTGCGGACGCAGCAGCTGTGCCAGAATCCGCGGTGAGCCCGGGTAGACGCGCGGCTCCGGCCCGACGTTCACCGCCTGCACGGCGGCACGATAGTCGTCCAGCAAGGGGTTCGGGTCGGCGAAAGCCCGCAATACACCCTGCGCGGACTCGTCGGTGCGTCGCGCCTCCTCGCCGTCGAGGTCGTATAACCCGCAGCCGGCATGGGTGTCGATCAGGGTCAGCGCGCCCTGCTTCTGCTGCAAGGCCCGTACGAGGGCGATGAGCAGGCTGTGCTTCACGACATCGGCACTATTGCCGGCATGGAAGGAATGGCGATAATTCATTGCGGCTCGAAAATCCTGACGCTCTAATCTTCATACGTGCCGCCGGGCGCGGCTGCGGGGCGCGAGGCGATCGAAGCAACCAATCCGCGGCTAGTATAAAGCCGGGCAAGAGGCTTCAACGCACTTTCGGACGAAGGCGCAAGCCTGCGACGGCGATCGTCACCAGAGGGGGCGACAACGGATCCGGCGCATGGGGTCATTCGATCCTTGAGCCGAAAGCGACCGGATAGCCACGAAGCGCCCGTTCGCCGGAAGTCGACGGGACTCGATCCAATACGCGATTACGTTCGGCTTTGGATCCCGGCGCGTTCATGCCCGGGCAGGGTTCGGCATTCGTCCGCGTCGGCCGCCTCAATTGCCTTCGGCATCGACGGTGAACACCACCGGCTTGCCCCGGGACATCGGCTCCCAACCGGCCGACATGGCGGCGCGCACGCACCGCGAAATCGTCGCGTCATCGAGTTGCAGACGGCCGCGCGGCAAACCCTTCAAAAGCCGTTTCGGCGCGGGAAATTGCACCCATGCTTCGCGTTTGGCATCGCGCTGGAGAAGGGCGATCGTCATTCCCTTCCACCCTTCGTCATCCGATTGATGCGGTTCGCGCTGGAGGTACCAGTCATATGTGGCGCCATCGACATCGACAGTGCCGCGGTTGCTGTGGGATTTTGACATATGGACGGTTCTAGCATGCTGGCCCGGCCAAAGCACAGGTTCGGGGCGGCCGTTCGCGTCGGCAACGGCATCGAGCCTGGTATCCATGCGGCCTTTGGTGCGGCCGATCAGGCGGCCGAGATCCCCTTTTCAACCCCCAGGCTCGATGCCGTGCGGTGCGCCTTCAGATCGGTCGCGTCGATCATCACCGTCTTGGGCTCGGCATCCCCCGCCGACAGCCCGTCCATCATGCGCATGCACACGCCTCGCTCGCTCCACCGCTTCCACCGGGCCGTGCAGCATTTGTGCGCGCCGTAGGCGCTCGGCGCGTCACGCCGGCGCAGCCCATTGCGGTTGACGAACACGATGCCGCCGATAACACGGCGATCATCGGTACGATCGAGCGCTTTCTTCCCGCAAGCTGCTCGACTTCGCCCGCGGCGAGCCATTCGATCCCGCGGTCGAGGATTGCCTCGTCCACATCACCACCGGTCCGCACGTTGCGCAGATCTGCCTCTTCCTGCTGACCGTGGGGCGGTATCTGCCTGGGCGGTTGCTGCGGATCTGCACGCCGTTTATGACATTGAGCTGTCCCAATCCCAGCATATGCTAGCTGTGTGCTGGGCGCGTTGGGGGACTGGGTGGCCATCGATCTCGGCCGGATAGAGGGTTTAGCCACCGATCAGGCATCGCTGAAGGCCGCTGCCGGACTCGCCAAGCCGGGCAAATGGTCCGGCGTCGGCGGCAGCGCGGACGGCGCGCTGATCTGGGGCGAGTGCGCCGGATCGGGTGCCAATCCCTATCGCGTGATGGCCGACCTGCGCGATCTGGGGAACAAATGCACCTGCCCCTCGCGCAAATTCCCGTGCAAGCATGTGCTGGCGCTGCTCTGGCTGAATGCCGAGGCGGTCGTGACCTTTGCGCCGGAGGACATCCCGGCCTGGGTAAGCGATTGGCTCGGGCGGCGGCGCGGTACCAGTGCAGCGCCAGTCGGCGCGGCAGCCAAACCAGCGAGCGATGCGCCCAAGGATCTCCGCGCCGCGCAACGCGCCGAACCCGAAGCGCCCGAGGATCCCAAGGCGGCGGCCCGTCGCGAAGCGTCGGCCGCCAAACGCTCGGAGGATACCGAGCGCGCGATCCTCGATAGTCTCGACGCGCTGGAGCAATGGATCGGCGACCAGCTCCGCATGGGTCTCGCGGCCTTTATCGACGATGCCACCGCCCGCTGCCGCCGCATCGCTGCGCGGCTGGTGGATGGCAAGGCCGCGGCGCTGGCTGGCCGGATCGACGAACTGCCGGCGCGCCTGCTCGGCCAGCCGGCCGGTGATCGCCCGCGCGCGGCGGTGGTCGAACTGGGCAAGCTGGTGCTGCTCGCCCGCGCTTTCCGCGCCGCCCCGCGCGATGCCGATATCCGTCGTGCCGTCGCCAGTTCCGAGAATCGCGAAACGGTTCTCGCCAGCAGCGATACGGTGCGCGTCACCGGCCTGTGGGAAGTGCTGGCGGAGCAGGTGCAGACGCGCCGTGACGGACTGGTGTCGCAAGCCACATGGCTGCTCAATCTGGGGTCCCAGGGTCCGCGCTTTGCGATGCTGCTCGATTATTTCCCCGCCAGCGCTGGCCGCCGAACATCGGCCTTCACCCCGGGCGAGCGGTTCAGCGGCGAAGTCGCCTTCTTCCCCGGTCGCAATCCGCTGCGCGGCTTGCTGCTCCAGCGTGCGGCGGAAGGCGCCGATACGCAGGACTGGCCCGAAGCGGCGCGCGATCTCGCCGAAGCGCTTACCGCCCCGTTGCATGCCGAGCCCTGGATCCTCGATATTCCGGTGTTGCTGCCGCCGGGCCGTGTCGCACGCGATGCAGCCGGGCAAGGGTGGTGGCGCCCCGCCGACGCCACCATGGCGCTGCCGCTTGCCGAAGGCGTGGAGGGCCTGATCAGAGGCACCGAACTGACCCGCGCCGCCGCGCTCTGGTCGGGCAATCGCCTCGCGATCCTGGCGGCGCAGACGCCTTGGGGCAGGATCGGTGCCGATGGCTGAGGCGATCCATGACGCGCTCGGGCAAGTGCTGGCCCGCTGGACGATGGGTTCGACGGCCGCCCCGGTCGCGCCCGTCTGGAAGGCCGAGATCGGCGAGGATCCGATCGAAGCCGAGTTGCGGCTGCTGGCGCTGTCCGGCCAGTTCCTCGGCATGGCGGTGATCGCCGAGCCGCCTGCCGATCTGCGCGCCTTGCCCGATCTCCCCGCACTGGCGCTTCCAACCTTGCCCGACGCCGCACGTCCGCTGGCCCGGCGAGTGCTGGCGAAGGGCGATGCGCGGCACAAGCGGTCCCTGGCGCAGTTTGCTGCCGGTCGGGGCTGGACCCTGCATCCCGCCGACTGGATGCCCGCCGCGAGCGAAGAGGATGCGCCGGACGTCTATGCCCCATGGCGCGACTGGAGCGAAGCGGCGGCGACCGGGTCGGGTTCGAAACGTGGTGGCTCGGATGGGCTGACCGCGGCGAACTGGGAGGATTTCTGGCCCGCCGCGCGCAATGCCGCGCTCGCCGAACTGCGCCACCGCGATCCGGAAGCAGCCCGCGTGCTGCTGGAGACAAGGCTGCCCGGCGAAGGCGCGGACACCAGGCTGCGCCTTCTCGGCCAACTGACCCAGGGCCTGTCGGATGCCGATGCGCCATTTCTCGAAACCGTTGCTGCAGGCGATCGCGCACCCAAGGTCAAGGCGCTCGCGGCGTCGCTGCTGGCGCGCTTGGGCCGCGGGCCGGCGGTGGGCGAAGAGACCACCGAACTCGCCGGCTTCTTCACGCTCGGCACCAAGGGCCTGCTCCGCCGTTCGCGCACCGTCGCGGCGAATGTGTTGAAGACGCACGCCCAGCGCATCCGGCGCCAGACGCTGTTTGCGGGAGCCGACTATACCGGCTTCGCGGCGGCGATGGGCATGAGCGGCGAAGAGCTTGCTGCGATCTGGCAATGGGGAGACGATGTGCTGGCCGATATCGAGCTGGCGGGGATGGCCGGACGCTCGGCATCCGATGCGATCGTCGCCGAACTCTGCACCGCCCTGACCGAGCATAGCCTGCCTAACCTCGGGGCCCTGCTCGCGCTGGCGTCGCGGATCGGTCCGACCCAGCGTGCTTCGATTGCCCAGCGCGTGTTGCGCGCCGGGGGCAGCTATCAGGATGCACTCGTCATCGCCGACGCCGGTGGACGGGTGGAGGGCGTGACCGATGTGCCGGCCGAAGCTGCCCTGCTGCACGCGCTTGGCAGTGCCGACGCGCGCCCCGGCGACCATGCCGCGGAATTGCAGGCGCTGGGCATGCTTGCTTCGCGTGCAGGCGCGCAGAAAGCGCTCGAACGATTGGTGCGCGGCGCCGGCCTGCTTCAGGCAGACCCGCGGCTTGATATGTTACGGCTGAACGCCGCACTGGAAGACAGGGGAGTGCAAGGATGAGCGAAAAGCTGCGGATGCTCGCGGAGGAAAGCTACGCAGACGAGCTGAAGGCGCTCATCGCTGGCGACAGCGGTCATTGCCCGCCCGGCTGGTCGATGTCGCCGCGCCTGGTGGTAACCTATATCATGGGCGGCAAGGCGGCTGACGGTACGGTCATCACCCCCAAATATGTCGGTGATCGCCGACTGATCGAGACGGCGGTGGCGACGCTCGCCACCGATCGCGCGCTGCTGCTTCTGGGCGTGCCGGGGACCGCCAAATCCTGGGTGTCGGAGCATCTCGCCGCAGCGATCACCGGCGATTCCACGTTGGTAATCCAGTGCACGGCCGGTACCGACGAGAATCAGGTCCGCTATGGCTGGAACTATGCCCAGCTTCTTGCGCACGGCCCCAGCCGCGATGCGCTGGTGCCGACCCCGCTGATGCGCGCGATGGAGGCGGGCAGGCTCTGCCGCTTCGAGGAACTGACCCGGATGGGCAGCGACGTGCAGGATACGCTGATCACCGTACTCTCCGAAAAGATGATGCCGATCCCGGAGTTGAACACGACGGTGCACGCCGCGCGCGGCTTCAACATCATCGCCACTGCCAACAATCGCGACAAGGGCGTCAATGAATTGTCCTCGGCGCTCAAGCGGCGCTTCAACGTGGTGGTGCTGCCGCTGCCTGACACGGCCGAAGAGGAGGTTGCGATCATCGTCAAGCGTGTCGGCGAGATGGCGCATAGCCTCGCTCTTCCCGCGCCCAAGAATGTCAGCGAAGAAGTGGCGCGCGTCGTCTCGATCTTCCGCGAATTGCGTTCGGGATCGACCGAGGACGGCAAGATCGCGCTCAAATCGCCCTCGGGCGGACTGTCTACTGCCGAGACGATCGCGGTTATGGTCGGCGGGATCAGCCAGGCAACGTTCTTCAACGATGGCCGCCTGACGCCCGAAACGCTCGCCGCCAACATGATCGGTGCGGTGGTCAAGGATCCGGTGCAGGATCGCGCGGTGCTGGGCGAATATCTGGAAACGGTGCTCAAGAAACGACGCGGCTTTGAAGGCTATTATACCTCGCTGACCGACCTGATCTGATCGCGATGCCGGGCGAGGTCCATCTGTTCGGCATCCGCCATCATGGGCCGGGCTCCGCGCGCCGGCTGGTGGAGGCGCTCGACGCGCTGGTGCCCGCCGCAGTGCTGATCGAGGGCCCGGCGGACGCTTCTGACCTGCTCCCGATGCTCGCCGATCCGGACATGGTGACGCCGGTGGCGCTGCTCACCTACGCGGCTGACGATCCGGTCAATGCCAGCTTCTATCCCTTCGCCGATTATTCGCCCGAATATCAGGCGGCGCGCTGGGCAGTGCGGCACGGTGCGGCGCTGCGCTTCATCGATCTGCCCGCCTCGGATCGGTTGGGGGCACATGGTGCCGAGACGGTCGACCAAGCTCTCCCCCCGTTCGAGCAGGATCCCATCGCCCGCGATCCGATCGGCGTGCTCGCCGAAGCGGCGGGTTATGCCGATGGCGAGTCCTGGTGGTCCGACGTGATCGAGGAAAATCCCGCGCCCGGGCTGATCTTCGCGGCGGTGGCGGATGCGATGTCGGCGCTGCGAACGGAGACCGGCGCGCTCTCCACCCGCGAAGCCGCACGGGAGGCGCATATGCGGATCGAGATCGCGCGCGCCGCCAAGGAGAGCGACGGGCCGGTCGCGGTGATATGCGGCGCCTGGCACGTGCCCGCGCTGGCCAAGCGCCGCAGCCTCGCTTCGGACCGCGATCTGCTGAAGGGTCGCCCGAAGGTGGCGGTCAAGGCGACCTGGGCGCCCTGGACCTCGCCCCGGCTGGCACGGGCAAGCGGATATGGCGCGGGCGTGGCGGCGCCGGGCTGGTACGCGCATCTCTGGCAATCGAACGACCATGAGACGCGCGATTCCGCCTGGCTGGCGCGGATTTGCCGGGTGCTTCGCGAGCGGGGCCATTTCGTATCGACCGCGTCCGCGATCGAGGCCCAGCGGCTGTCCCGCGCGCTGGCGGCGTTGCGGGGGCGGCCGGCACCGGGCTTCGAGGAACTGCGCGAGAGCGCCATCGCCTGCCTTTGCAACGGCGAACGGGCGATGTGGGACGATATCGCCGCGGCATTGCTGATCGGCTCCGATGTCGGCGCCATTCCGGCATCAACCCCGCTCGCCCCACTGCTGGAGGACCTTCAGCGTCGGCAAAAGGCGACCCGGCTCAAGCCCGAGGCGCTGGAGCGCGCGCTGACGCTCGATCTGCGCAGCGAAAGCGGCCTGGCGCGCTCGACCCTGCTTCATCGCCTGAACGCGCTCGATGTCCCTTGGGGCCGGCTGACCGATGCGGGCCGCAGCCGCGGCACCTTCCGCGAGAACTGGCGGCTCTGCTGGGAGCCCGAATTCGCGGTGCGGCTGGTCGAAAATCTCGTCTATGGCGCGACGATCGCCGACGCTGCCGGCGGACGGATCGTGGAGGCGATGCAGGCGGAGCCCGATCTCGGCGCATTGGCGGCGCTGACCCGCGACGCGATGATCGCGGACCTGCCGCATGCGACCGGGATCGGCATCGCCGCACTGGAGGAAAAGGCGGCACTCACCAGCGATTGCGGGACCTTGCTCGCGGCCCTTCCGCCGATGGCCGACATCCTGCGCTATGGCGAGGCGCGGGCGGGGACCGCCGAGCATCTGTCGGCGCTGATGCCGCGCATCGTCGTGCAGGCCGCGCTTGCCCTGCCCTATGCCGCGCGAAACCTCGATGCCGAGGCCGCAAACCAGCTGCGCGGGCAGATCCTGGGTGCGAAGACTGCGATCCAGCTCGCCAAGCTCGATCCCGAGATCATGGCGGAATGGCACGGTGCGCTCAGCAAGCTGTTGGACGATGCGCAGGCGACGCGGATCATCGCGGGCGTCGCCGCCCGCCTGCTCTACGAAGCGGAGCTGCTGGCGGCGGAGGCCGCGGCAATCCTGCTCGGACGCATGCTCTCGCCGGGCACTCCCGTCGCCGATGCAGCGGGTTTCTTCGAAGGCTTTCTCGAAGGTGCGGGTCAGCGGCTGATCCACGACGCGCCGCTTCGCGAAGCCGTGGACCACTGGCTGGCTTCGCTCGACGAGGACAGCTTCACCGCCAATCTGCCGCTGTTCCGCCGTATCTTCTCGGTGCTGGACCGCAGCGAACGGCGCCGGCTGCTCGACACGGTGTTCGGGCGCGGCCGGTCGGGAGCGAAGGGCTATCGCCTGTTGCCAGGCGCGGCGGAACTGTGGCCCGCGCATCAGGCCCGCGTGCTCGAACTGCTTGTGAAGGGAGCGGCCAAATGAGCGACGACGAACGCAGCCGTCGCTGGACGCTCGCGCTCGGCGCCGAGCCGGAAAGCGGCGAAGCACCGCTCTCCGACAGAGATCGCCGCATGTCCGACGCGCTGACCGCACTCTATGGCGATGGCGACGGAGGCGCGAAGAAAGGCAAGGGCGGGCTGGGCGGATCGGCGCCGCGCATCGCCAAATGGCTGGGCGATATCCGCGAATTCTTTCCCGCACCGGTGGTGCAGGTGATCCAGAAGGACGCGTTCGAGCGCAAGGGGTTGCGCCAGATGCTTCTCGAACCCGAATTCCTCGCCACCGTCGAAGCCGACGTCAATCTGGTCGCCGATCTGGTCGCGCTGCGCAGCGTGATGCCGGAAAGGACCCGCGAGACGGCGCGGATCGTCATCGCCAAGGTCGTTGCCGAACTGATGGAGCGGCTGGAGCGCAAGACTGCCGAGGCGATCCGCGGCGCGGTCGATCGCTCGAAACGCACCTTCCGTCCGCGCTTCGCCGACATCGATTGGCCGCGGACGATCCAGGCAAACCTGCGCCACTATCAGGTCGAGCATCGCACGATCGTACCGGAGAAGCTGATTGGTTTCATGCGCCAGCAACGCCGCATCGTCGATCTCGACGAAGTCGTGCTGTGCGTGGACCAATCGGGATCGATGGCGCCTTCGGTTGTCTATGCCTCGATCTTCGCCGCAGTGATGGCATCGCTCCCAGTGGTCGCCACGAAGCTTGTCTGCTTCGACACCGCGATCGTCGATTTCACCGAGGAGCTAGCCGATCCGGTCGAAGTGCTGTTCGGCATCCAGCTGGGCGGCGGCACCGATATCAATCGCGCGGTCGCGTATTGCGAGGACCGGATCGAGCGACCGTCCAAGGCGCACCTGATCCTGATTACCGATCTCTACGAAGGCGGCGATGCGGATGCGCTCGTCGACCGGCTTGCGCGGCTGAAGGCGATCGGCGTCAACGTGATCGTGCTGCTGGCGCTTACCGATACCGGGCGGCCGGCCTACGATCCGGCGCTGTCGGGCAAGGTTGCGGCGCTCGGCGTGCCGGTTTTCGCCTGCACCCCCGATCAGTTTCCGGACCTGATGGCGACGGCGCTGCGGCGGGAGGATATCGCCGCTTGGGCGGCGGACCTCGACATCAAACTGATCCGGTCAGACTAAAAGCATTGGAAGCATGCGAACGTTGAGGTCTTCGATGCCGTCCGATCGAGCCCCCCCCAACCGGCCAAAGCCTGGCTGTCCAACACCCCGGGCGTGTGTTCGACCAGAACGACAGGCCGCCATCCAACATTCGATCTGCAAGAATCTGGACGTCTGCCCCCTTCGATCCTTGTCCCATGCTTGTCTGGTGCACAGTGACTGAGCCTGTGACCAAGATCAGCGAACCGGCAGCGGTTCAGACCATGAAGATGACCATGCACGTGAATGTCGTTCAGATGCGACGCTATGCCGAGGAACTGGACAAGTCCCAGCGCGAGGTGTTCGGCGAAAGCTGATCGCAGCATGCTCATTGACGTCCTACCCATATCGACCCGGTGACGGTCTTCGGGTTGCCGCACTATGCCGCGGATGCGATAGCGGATGCGGGTGTTCGCGATCCGGAAAACGGCGCGGGCAGGTTTCACGCTGGTCGGGCCGCCAGCGAAGCGATGCTGCGACCGGAACCCCGATGATGACTCATGCCCACCCGCGCTCCAGCGCGATCCGTCGTTTCCTCGCGGCGCAGTCGTCCGCGGGCCTCGTCCTGATGGCCGCGGCGGGCGTCGCGCTGGTCATCGCCAATTCCCCGCTGGCGCCGGGCTATGCGTCGCTCCTGCATGCCGCCATCGGGCCGCTGTCGCTCGAACATTGGATCAACGACGGCCTGATGGCGCTGTTTTTCCTCCTCGTCGGTCTCGAGATCAAGCGTGAGGTGCTCGACGGACAATTGTCGACATGGTCGCGGCGTATCCTGCCGGGCATCGCCGCAGCGGGCGGGATGATCGTGCCGGCGCTGATCTATCTCGCCTTCAACCGCGGCCCCACCGCGGCGGGATGGGCGATCCCCGCGGCGACCGACATCGCCTTCGCGCTGGGCGTGATCGCGCTGCTCGGCAACCGGGTGCCGGCGTCGCTGCGCGTCTTCCTCGCGGCGCTGGCGATCATCGACGATCTCGGCGCGGTGCTGATCATCGCGCTATTCTACACGGCCGACCTGTCGCTGCCCGACCTTGCCGGCGCGGGTGCCACGCTGGCCGTGCTCGTCGGCCTCAACCGGTGCGGGGTTCGTCGCCTGTCGCCCTATCTGCTGGTCGGGCTGGTGCTGTGGATATTGGTGCTCCGCTCGGGCATCCATGCGACGCTGGCCGGCGTCATGCTGGCCTTCACCATTCCCATGGAGCGCACGCCCGCCCGGTCGGACCATGACAGCATCAGTCCGCTGCATCGCCTGGAGCATAAACTGCATCTACCGGTCGGCTTCCTGATCGTGCCGGTCTTCGGACTGGCCAATGCCGCGGTGCCGATCCTGGGCCTGCCGCCCGGCGCGCTGATCGCACCCGTCACGCTCGGCGTCGCGGCCGGACTTCTGCTCGGCAAGGTGTTCGGCGTCTTCGGCTTTGCGACGATCGCGGTCCGGATCGGGCTGGCCGATATGCCCGCCCATGCCGGACGGCTCCAGATGCTCGGCGTCGCGTTCCTCTGCGGCATCGGCTTTACGATGAGCATCTTCATCACGCTGCTGGCCTTCCCCGGCAGCGCGCTGTTGCAGGCGGAGGCTAAGATCGGTGTCCTCGCCGGCTCGCTGGCATCCGGCCTGCTGGGCTATCTGATCCTGCGCCGGGCCGAGCGCGACCCGACGCCGGCATCCTCGAATTTTTCGGCGCGGCGCATGCGACATTGATCCGGATCGCCCGCCCGCTCGTTACGCTTCGATGCGATTGAAGACGCCAAGCCTCATTACGTCAGCCCTGTTGATCCTGCTGCCCGGCGGGGCGGTTCAAGCCCGGACTATCCCGACCGCTAGCGTCGACGGCACGGCGACCGGTGTCATCAGGATCAGCGAGGACGATGTGTCGGACGCCGCACTGCGCAGGCTTTATACGCGGTCGAAATGGCAGGCCCTGTGGTCAGTGGAAAGCGTATCGGCCTTGAAGGCGGCGCTGGCCGATCGTGGCCGGCACGGGCTCGATCACCTGTCGTTCGGAAGCGGTGACATACCGGATGCCGGAAGCGCGGGGGCCGACGTGGCGCTGTCCCGGGCCGCGCTCGATTATGCGGCGGCGCTTGCCGGCGGGCGCATCGACCCCGCTTCGCTTCACGAGGTGTATACGGTGCCACGCCCGGACGTGGATGTCGTGGCGGGACTGGGACGCGCGCTCGCGGCCGGTACGCTGGCCGGCTGGCTGGAGTCGCTGGCGCCGCAGGATCCAGACTATCGGTCGCTATCGGACGCCTATCTGCGCTTCAGCCAGGCGGCGACCGACGCCAGACCCACCGAGACGCTGGCCGGCGGGATCATCCGGATCGGGAATCGCGACGCGCGCGTTCCCGCGATCGTCGGCCAGCTCGCCGAAAGCGGCTATCTCGATGCGACGGTGCCGGCGATCGCCTTCGATCCGGGCGCGGCGGCATCCCCGCCCGCCGCCATCGATCCGACGCTCTATACGCCGGCGATGGCGGAGGCGTTGAAGGGCCTCCAGACCGATTACGGCATCGCCGCCGATGGCGTCGTCGGTCCGGCGACGCTCAAGGTGCTCAACCTCGGCCCCGGCGATCGCGCGCGGAGTCTCGCCGTGGCGCTGGAACGCCGCCGCTGGCTGTCGCGCACGCCGCCGCCGACGCGGATCGACGTCAACACCGCCGCCGCGCAATTGCGCTATTACCGCAACGGCATGCTGATCGACACGCGCAAGGTCGTCGTCGGCGAGCCCGGCCACGAAACCCCAGCGCTTGCCTCGCCGATCTTCCGGCTGGTCGCCAACCCGACCTGGACGGTGCCGAAATCGATCCAGACCGGCGAGATGGCGAACGTCGGCAGCGACTATCTGCAAGCGCACAACATGGTCCTGCGCGACGGCTGGATCGTCCAGCAGCCCGGCCCCGACAACGCGCTCGGCCTCGTCAAGTTCGACATGGCGAACGACCAGGCGATCTATCTGCACGACACCTCTGCACCGGCGCTGTTCGAGCGCAGCCAGCGTCACCTCAGCCACGGCTGCGTCCGCGTCGACGATGCGCTCGGCTTCGCGCAGATGCTGGCGACGGACGAAGGCGTGGCGGATGCGTGGCAGGCGGCGCAGGCGAGCGGCGAGATGACGTTCGTGCCGCTGCCGACGCGCATCCCGGTGCGGCTGCTCTACCACAACGTCTATATCAACGACGACGGCGCCATCGCCTTCCGCACCGACCCCTATGGCTGGAACGATGCGATCGCCGAACGACTGGGCTTTGCCAGGGCGTCGGCGCAGCGTGCCGAAGCGCGGGGGATCGACGTTGGTCCCTGATCGCGACGATCCTCGCCGGATCGGCGCGGCCATCCCCATCCGGTTCACCACGGTGCGCAGCGCGCTCGTCGACGATTTCGGCGCGCTCGTCGCGATCCTGCCGCGCGACGCGCAACGCCTCGTCGCGGGGAACCCGGACACCAACCTGCTGAGCGATCGCGGGGGTCGCGCGACGCTGGTCGTGTCGGTCGGCATCACGTTGTTCAGCGCGCGCCGTGCCGGCCGCTCGCTGCTGCACGGGATCAACCTCGCCTATCGCATCGAATGCGAACGGCGCGGCCTGCGACGGCAGCTCGTCTCGACGCTGTTGGTGCTGGGCTGCGCGGCGCTGGTACTGACCGCGCTGATCTCGCTGTCGATCCTCGCCTTGCTGCAGAACTACGTTCCCGATGGCCTGCCCGGCGCGCGCCTCGCCTCGACGATCATCCTGTTCGGCGCGCTGACGCTGGGCGCCGGCGTCGTGATGTGGCTGGCCGCGACGATGGCGTTCCGCGCCTATGTCGCGCGCTTCGCGCGGTTCGACGACACCTATGGCTCGCTGTCC
>Ga0182217_1000046_pt1 | contig 17891 bp, 11 predicted proteins | sample G5R1MG_18_FD_128395 | JGI IMG/M metagenome (GOLD analysis project Ga0182217, IMG submission 128395) | Switchgrass phyllosphere microbial communities from Michigan, USA - G5R4_NF_03OCT2016_LD1 MG | ecosystem: Host-associated > Plants > Phyllosphere > Phylloplane/Leaf | place: USA: Michigan... | reverse complement strand
GAGGTTGAGACCGCGCGCTGGTTCGAGCTGCTGCTGGGCGAGACGGCGACCGCGCAGGGCAAGGCGCCGGCCGATGTCGCCAAGCAGGCGGCTAACTGGCTGATCTCCGAGCTGTTCGGCGCGCTGAACAAGCTGGGCAAGAGCCTTGAGGACTCGCCGGTTAGCCCTTCGGCTGGCGCCGAACTGCTGGCGCTGATGGGCAAGGGGACGATCTCCGGCTCGATCGCCAAGCAGGTGCTGGAAAAGATGCTGGAGACCGGCGACAGCGCCGGCGCGATCGTCGAGCGCGAGGGCCTCAAGCAGGAGAGTGACACTGGCGCGATCGAGGCCAAGGTTGACGAGATCCTCGCCGCCAATGCGGACAAGGTCGAGCAGTATCGCGGCGGCAAGGTGGCACTGTTCGGGTTCTTCGTCGGGCAGACGATGAAGGCCATGCAGGGCAAGGGCAATCCGCAGGTCGTCAACGAGATCCTGAAGACCAAGTTGGGCTGACAGCCTCGCTATAGCACCGGAGTGGACGCATCCACCCCCACTCCGGCCTGCTTCTTGGCTTAGAACGCGTAGCCGAGCGACAGCTGCACGGTCGGGAAGATGTCGTACTTCTCCACGTCATCGCGAATGTCCTGCTATTCGCGGGCGAGGGCATCCTGGAACGCCGGATTGGAGGCGATGGGGCCGCTGGCGCGCAAGTTTCGGATGCGCGGTTTCCCTTCGAACATCACGCCGGCGTCGATCCCAAAGCTGCCCCCCCTGGTGAGGCGGCTGCCATACCCAAGCGTCAGCGTGGGCGTGAATTCCTTGACCCTGACGGTGCCGTCCAGTCGTCCGATCTGCGCGCCGGTGTAGGTCGTTCCGCCGATGTTGACCGTCCGGCTCGCATCGGGCGTGGCGTTCAGCTTTACGCGGTTCTTGTTGTAGCGAGCGCCGCCGGAGACGCGGAAGCCGTTGCCGAACGGATGCAGGTCCAGCGCCGCGCCGATCGAAGCCAGCTTGAGCTTGCCGTTGTACTCAAGGTCGTCGCCGTTGACCGAGTGGCTGAAGCCGCGGAAGGTGGCGCTGCCACGCACACCGATAAGCGGCGAAATGCGCGCGGAAACTTCCGGGCCAATGCCGAGCGTCCCGCCAGTGACCGCCACACCGAAAATCGATGGCTGGTCCTGCGCAAGGGCCGGAGTCGCCGCCGCCAGCGCAAGCGTGAGCGCGGTGAGCGAAAGCAGTTTCATGAAGTCCCCCAAGACGTGACGAAATGTCGAAGTCACGTCGATAGGGAACCGCCGCTTAAGTTTCCTGCACCATCAGGACCATTTTGGCCTAAACGCGGGTTCCGGTCAGCGGCATGGTGCCGAAAATGCCGGCCTTCACCGTGCCGCTCAGGGCGTCGCCTGAAACATCGGCCTGGCAGTCGAGATCGAGCGGCATCGGCTTGGTGGTCTTCATCGTCCAGGTCAGGCGGTCGCCATCGATCTTGCCATTGATGTCGAGCGCGCCGGTGTCGCCGCCGACGCTGCCGGTGAAGCCGCCGAGGTGATCGGGCGTGACCGTCACCCGCGCCTTCTGTTCGCCAATCGGTGTCTTGATGCTGATGTCCCAGGTTCCGGCGACGCTCATTGGGGTGCTCCTGCACGTGTATCCGTGACCAGCGGCGGAGCCGCGCGATACTCGACAGGCAGGTTCAGGCCCTTGAGCTGCGGTTCGATGGCCTTGCGGTCACCGACGATAACGATCGTCATGCCATCGGGCTGCAGGTATTGCCGCGCGGCGCCCTCGATCGCGGGTGAGCCGAGTTGGCGATACGTGCTGGCCAGCGTCTCGTAGTAGTTGTCGGGCCGGCCAAGCCGGTCGTTGGTCTCGATCGCGGCCAGCACGCTACCGTTGGTCTGGAACGAGTTGGGCATCGCGCGGATCGCGCCTTCGGTCACGCGCTGCAGTTCCACCGGAGTGACCGGAGCCTTGGCGGGGAAGGCGGCCATGTCGGCGAGAATTGCCTGGACCGAGGGGCCAGTCTTGTCGGTCTGCACCGGGGCGGCCACCATCAGCGTGCGTGGGCCGACCGGGCGGGTGACGGCGCTGTTGACGCCGTAGCTCCAGCCCTTGTCCTCGCGCAAGTCGCCGTTCAGACGCGAGAGGAAGCCGCCGCCCAGCACATCGTTGGCGAGGTTCAGCGCCTCGGTACCAGGCGTCGTTCCCGTGATCGGCATCACCCGGCCTGCGGCGATGAACGACTGCGGCGAGGCGGGGCGGTCGAGCACGACGATGCGCGGCTGCGCCGCCGGCACTGCCGCATCCAGTGTCTTGCGCGGCGCGGGTGTCGCCGGTGCCTTCCAGGAGCCGAACGCATTCTCGAGCAGCGGCTTAAGCTGCGCCATGGTGATGTCACCGACGACAGTGATATGCGCGAGATCGGGGCGCAGCCACTTGGCATGGGCGGCGCGCAACGCCGCCGGTGTCAGCTTGGCGACCGAAGCGGTGGTGCCGAGACCATCGGAGGGCTGGGCATAAGGGTGCGAGCCGAACAGCAACCCGTTCAGCGTGCGCTGCGCCAGTGCCTGGGGCGAGGCCTGCACTTGCTGCAAGGCGGTGAGCTGCTGGTCGCGTACGCGGGCGACATCCTCCGGGCGGAACGCGGGGTGCAGCACCACGTCCGACAGCAGCGTCAGCGAGGGAGCCATGTTGGCGGTTAGCGCCGACATCACCACGCTGCTGCGATCGAGGCCGCCGCCGGTGTTGATCGAGGCGCCCAGCCGCTCCTGCTCCTCGGCGATGCGGGTGGCATCGCGGGTGGTGGTGCCTTCCTCCAGCGCCGAGAGCATCATCGCCTGGGTGCCCGGGGTGTCGAGCGAGTCCGCCGCGAAGCCGGCATCGAAGGCGATCGACAGCACCAGCTTGGGGATCGTGGTGCGGCGGGCAAGCGCGACCGGGATGCCGTTCGACAGCGTGGCATGCTCGACGGCGGGGAACTTCAGGTCTGCGATCGGCGCAACCGGAGGCTCGGCCAGCTTCGGCGCCGGCGCGAGCTTCGGAGCCGGCTTCTTGGCATCGGCGGCGACCTTGGGCTTCCCGGCTTCGTCGCCCCAGCCACCCATGGTCTCGCCGGACTCGGTGCGTTCGCCGGGCACTACGTCAAGCGAGAAGGTTGGCCGCGTGAGCCACTTCTGCAGCGCGCTATGCACCTGTTGTGGGGTGAGAGCCGCCATACGGGCGAGCTCTTCCTTGTACTTGGCCGGGTCGCCCGAATAGAGTTCGCCCTCGGCCAGCGTCGCACCCTTGCCGGACATGCCGCCGACGACTTCGAGGCCGCCGATCTCGCCGCTGATCGCGCTGGTCACCGCGCGGCGCACTTCGTCTTCGGTCGGGCCCTTGGCGACGAACTCGGCGGTGACCTGGTCGAAGGCGGCCTCTGCGGCCTTGCGGTCGACGCCGGGCTTTACGTCCATCGTGGTCTGCAGGAAGCTGACCTGCTCGAAGGTCTGGGCGCTGGCGGTGACCGAGACGGCCAGCTCCTTGCCGCGCACCAGCGCGTTGTCGAGCCGCGAACTGGCGAGACCGCCCAAGATCGTCAAGCCGACTTCGAGCGCGACCGCGTCGGGATCGTTGAGGCCGGGGCCGCTCCAGTTGCGGGTCAGGCGAGTGACGGGCACGCGGTCGGTCATCTCGCGCGACTTGGGCGCGGCGAGGGTGACAGGGCCGGCCTGGACCGGATCGACTTCGGGGCCGCGCGGTATGGCGCCGAACCACTTCTGCACCAGCGGCCGCGCGGTGGCCGCGTCGATGTCGCCGCTCAGCGCCAGCACCACGTTGTTGGGACCATAGTGGTCGGTGAACCACTGCCGCACGTCGGTCAGGCTCGCGGCGTCGAGATCGGCCATCGAGCCGATCGTCTCGTGGCGATAGGGGTGGCCGACCGGGAACAGGCCTTCGCCCACGGCATAGCCCATCAGCCCGTAAGGCTCGTTATCGCCCTGGCGCTTCTCGTTCTGGACGACGCCGCGCTGCTTATCGAGTTTGTCCTGCGTCACGGCGGGCAGCAGGTGCCCCATGCGGTCGCTTTCCATGAACAGCGCCAGCGGCAACGCGCCCGTGGGCACGGTCTCGACGTAATTGGTGCGGTCGTACCAGGTGGAGCCGTTGGTGGGTGTGGAGCCGGCGGCTTCGAGCGGAATGTCGAAATTGGGAACGTTGGCCGAGCCGCCAAAGAACAGGTGTTCGTACAAATGCGCGAAGCCGGTCTTGCCGCGCGGTTCGTTCTTGGAGCCGACGCGATAGTAGGTGGTAACGCCGACGACCGGCGCCTTGCGATCGGTGTGGATGATGACGGTCAGCCCATTGGCGAGCTGGAACTTCTCGAACGGGATGTCGACGGCGCGCACCAGCTCAGTGGGCGTGGCGGCCGATGGTGACGGCTTGGCGGCGGCGGTCTGCGGGGGAGTCTGGGTCTGCGCGCAAGCGGAGAGGCATAGGGCGGCGGCAAGGGCGGTCGTGGCCGCCTGGGGTAAGTGACGCATGGGGAAGGGTGTAGCAGCTTGGCGCAAGAGGGCCAGTGCTTCGAACATGCTCCGTTGCCGATGACCGTCAGCGCTGGCGGCGCTGCAAGATCACGCGTTCGAGCAGATGGAACGCGCCTTCGATCACCAGTGCGAACATCGCGGCGGGGATCGCCCCTTCCAAGATCAAACCGTTGTTGGCGAGGCGGATGCCGGTGAGGATCGGCTGGCCGTAGCCGCCCGCCCCGATGATCGCGCCCAGCGTCGCCAGGCCGACCGCAACGACGGCGGCGGTGCGTACGCCGGCAAGGATGGTCGGCAGCGCCAGCGGCAACTCGATGCGGATCAGCCGGGTCCAGCGCGAGAGGCCGAGCGCTTCGGCGCTATCGAGCAGGGCAGGCGGTATCCCGGTCAGCCCGGCATGGGTGTTGCGTACGATCGGCAGCAGCGAATAGAGGAACAGCGCCGCGATCGTCGGCGCCGCGCCGATGCCCAGCAGCGGGATCAGCATGACGAACAGCGCCAGGCTGGGGATCGTCTGCAGCAGGCCAGTCAGCGGCAGCACCAGCGCGCCGAGCCGGGGCAGGCGGGCGGCGGCGATGCCAAGCGGCAGGGCGATCATCAGTGCGAGGCCCAAGGCGATGGCGACGAGGGCGAAGTGCTCGCGCGTGCGGTCGACCAGGCGGCTCCAGCGGGTGTCGGTCTCGGCCTGGGCCGAGAGGCCGAGCGCGACCCGTGCGGCGTCGGTCTCGCTCATGCCATCAATGCGGACCTTGCGGTTGAGCTCGCGCATCGTCGGCTCGTCGATGCGGCCGGTGAGCGCGTTCAGCGCGGCGATGGCCTGGGCCGGCAAGTCGCGGCGATAGAGGAACGCGGCGTCGTAGCGCGGGAAGAAGGCGCGGTCGTCCTGCAGCACCACAAGCTTGTAGGCGTCGATCTCCGCATCGGTGGTGTAGACGTCGGTCACGTCGATCTGCCCGCCGGCGATCGCACGATAGGCAAGGTCGTGGTCGATGCCGCGCACTTTGACGGCGCCCAGGCCATAGGCGGCGGACAGCGCGCGCCAGCCGTCGGCACGGTCGACGAACTCGTTGGAGATGGCGACGGTGAGCTCGGGATGGCGGGCGAGATCGGACAGATTGGTGAGGCCATACCGCTTGGCCGCTTCAGCGCTGACCGCCAGGGCATAGCCGTCGCTGAAGCCCAATGGGCGGGACAGAGCCAGCCCGCGCTGCGCCAGCATCGGGCCGAGCGCGGCGTCGTCGGCCAGCTTGCGGTCGGCGAAGATCTCGAAACGTAGTGTGCCGGTGTATTCGGGATAGAGGCCGATCTCGCCCGTTTCGACCGCGTCGAACAGGATGCGACTGCCGCCCAGCTCGCGCCGATGCTGCGCCGGCACGCCCGCTTGTTCGAGCGCGATACGCCCGATCTCGGCGAGGATGACGCTTTCGGTGAACTTCTTGGAGCCGGCGGTGACGGGTTCGGCATGGGCGAGGGCGGGGATGACGAGAGCCGCCATGACAACGGTCAAAACAGCGAGCCAGCTAAGCCACCAAACCCCCACTTCGTCAGGGCGCCGGGCAACGATCACAACGCCTCCTCCGCCGCAAGGAACTCCGCCACGAACGCATCCGCCGGCCTCTGCTGCAGCTCGGCAATCGCGCCCTGCTGCACGATCCTGCCATCTCGCATCAGCACCGCGCGGCCGCCGAAGAACTTCGCCTCGCGCAAGGAATGCGTCACCATCACCACCGTCATGCCGAGGCGCGCGAAGATGTCGCGCAGCTCACCCGCGAGCCGCAGCCGGGTGACCGGATCGAGCGCCGAGAGCGGCTCGTCCAGCAGCAGCACGTCCGGCCCCAGCGCCAGCGCGCGCATCATCGCCACGCGCTGGCGCTGCCCCCCTGACAGTTCTGCGGGAAAGCGCTTGAGATGCGCGGTATCAAGCGCCACCAGCTCGGCCAGTTCGGCGATCCGCGCATCGATTCGCGCCGTGTCCCAGCCGAACTCGCGCGCTGCCAGCGCCACGTTGCCACGTGCGCTGAGGTGCGGGAACAGGCCGCCCTCCTGGATGACATAGCCGAGCCGTCGCCGCACCTGCCGCCAGTCGCGCACCGGCTCCCCATCGAACCGCAAGGTGCCCGTGAACGGCGACAAGCCGATCAGGCAGCGCAGTAGCGTCGATTTGCCCGAGCCCGATGGCCCCAGCAGGACCAGGGTCTCACCCGCTGCGATCGAGAGGTTCGTGGGCGCAAGGGCCTCCACCCCGCCGTAGGACACGCGCACCGCGTCAAGTTCGTACATCGCGGTCAGCCTAGCAAATCGCGGACTACACGCCATCTCTCCTCCGGCTCGGCAGCAAATAACCGCAAGCGGGCTCTTGTGTGGTATTCTGGCAACACCACATGGGCGGACAGGAGGACACTTTCACCATGAATCTCGAAAAGTTCACTGATCGCGCCAAGGGGTTCCTGCAAGCCGCGCAGACGACCGCCATCCGCCTCAACCATCAGCGCATCACGCCTGAGCATATCCTCAAGGCGCTGCTGGACGACAGCGAAGGCATGGCTGCCGGCTTGATTCAGCGCGCCGGAGGCAACCCGCGATTCGCGCTAGACGGCGTCAACGCGGCGCTGGAGAAGATCCCGGCCGTCAGCGGCTCGGGCGCGCAGAGCACACCGGGGCTCGACAACGAGGCCGTGCGCGTGCTGGATCAGGCCGAGCAACTCGCCACAAAGTCGGGTGATGCCTATGTCACCGTAGAGCGCTTGCTGCTCGCCTTCACGCTGGCGCAGACGACCGCCGCCGGCAAGGCGCTGGCCGCCGCGAACCTCACCGCGCCCGCACTCGAGGCCGCGATCAGTCAGCTGCGCGGTGGCCGCAATGCTGACTCCGCCAGCGCCGAGAACGCTTACGACGCGATGAAGAAGTACGCTCGCGACCTCACCGAGGCGGCGCGTTCCGGCAAGCTCGATCCGGTGATCGGCCGTGACGAGGAGATCCGCCGGACCGTCCAGATTCTCGCGCGCCGTACCAAGAACAACCCCGTTCTCATCGGCGATCCCGGCGTCGGCAAGACCGCCATCGCCGAGGGCCTGGCGCTGCGCATCGCCAACGGCGACGTGCCCGACAGCCTCAAGGACCGCGCGCTGATGTCGCTCGACATGGGCTCGCTAATCGCCGGCGCGAAGTACCGTGGCGAGTTCGAGGAGCGGCTGAAGGCCGTGCTCGACGAGGTGAAGGGCGCCGAGGGCCACATTATCCTGTTCATCGACGAGATGCACACGCTGATCGGCGCGGGTGCCTCCGAAGGCTCGATGGACGCGGGCAACCTGCTGAAGCCCGCCTTGGCGCGCGGTGAGCTGCACTGCATCGGCGCGACCACGCTCGATGAGTACCAGAAGTACGTCGAGAAGGACGCCGCGCTGCAGCGCCGTTTCCAGCCGGTGTTCGTCAACGAGCCCACGGTCGAGGATACGATCTCGATCCTGCGCGGGCTCAAGGAGAAGTACGAGCTGCACCACGGCGTGCGCATCACGGATGGCGCGATCGTGGCGGCGGCGACGCTGTCCAACCGCTACATCACCAACCGCTTCCTGCCCGACAAGGCCATCGATCTGATGGACGAGGCCGCCAGCCGCATCCGCATGGAAGTGGAAAGCAAGCCAGAGGAGATCGAGAAGCTCGACCGCCGCATCATCCAGCTCAAGATCGAGGAGATGGCGCTGTCGAAGGAAACCGACACCGCCTCGCGCGATCGCCTGACGACCTTGCGCGAAGAGCTGGCCAACCTCGAACAGCAATCGAGCGAACTGACCACGCGTTGGCAGAACGAGCGCGACAAGATCGCCGCCGAGGGCAAGCTGAAGGAACAGCTCGACGCCGCGCGGCTGGAGCTGGAACAGGCGCAACGCCAAGGCGATCTCGGCCGTGCGGGCGAGCTGTCCTATGGCACGATCCCGGCGCTTGAGCGACAGCTGGCCGAAGCCGCGGCGCAGGCTGACAATGCGATGCTGCGCGAGGAAGTGACCGCCGACGACATCGCCGGTGTGGTAAGCCGCTGGACCGGCGTGCCCGTCGACCGAATGCTGCAGGGTGAGCGCGAAAAGCTGCTCAGCATGGAAGCCGCGATCGGCGCGCGCGTGATCGGCCAGAGCCAGGCCGTTACCGCCGTGTCCAAGGCGGTCCGCCGCGCGCGCGCCGGGCTGCAGGACCCGAACCGGCCCATGGGCTCGTTCCTGTTCCTTGGCCCCACCGGCGTCGGCAAGACCGAGCTGACCAAGGCCTTGGCGTCGTTCCTGTTCGACGACGACAACGCGATGGTGCGCATCGACATGAGCGAGTTCATGGAGAAGCACGCCGTCAGCCGACTGATCGGCGCGCCTCCGGGCTATGTCGGCTACGATGAAGGCGGCGTGTTGACCGAAGCGGTGCGACGCCGTCCCTATCAGGTCGTGCTGTTCGACGAGGTCGAGAAGGCCCACCCCGACGTGTTCAACGTGCTGCTGCAGGTGCTCGACGACGGCCGGTTGACGGACGGGCAGGGCCGGGTGGTGGACTTCACCAACACGCTGATCATCCTCACCAGCAACCTGGGTAGCCAGTACCTCGCGCAGCTCGACGAAGGGCAGGACGTGAGTTCGGTGGAGCCGCAGGTGATGGAAATCGTGCGCGGGCACTTCCGGCCCGAATTTCTCAACCGCCTGGACGAGATCATCCTGTTCCACCGCCTGGGGCAAGGCGAGATGGGTCCGATCGTCGAACTCCAGGTCGGCCGCGTGCAGCAGCTGCTCAAGGACCGCAAGATCGTCCTCGATCTTACGGACGCCGCCAAGCGCTGGCTGGGCCGCGTCGGCTACGACCCGGTGTACGGCGCAAGGCCGCTCAAGCGCGCGGTCCAGCGGCACCTGCAGGATCCGCTGGCAGAGAAACTGCTCGGCGGCGAGATCCCCGACGGCAGCACCGTGCACATCGACGAAGGAGATGGCGCACTGGCGATGACTGTGGGGTGAGGCTCAGCCTCGCGGCGCCCAGACGTCGAGAGGTCTTGCCCGTATCCAGCGTGTCGCCAGCCATTTGGCACCACGCTGGATCGGCAGGCCGGCATGACGGCTGGCGGGATCGGGTGACCCGTCGGGTTTCACGTTGTCGAAGGCAAGGACATCGCCGAGCCGTCCCGCGACCGTCACGTCGAGTTCGGGAAAGTGCGTCTCGCCGCCGAGATACCCATCGTTGAGATAGATCAGCACGGTCGCGATGCGCTGGTTCGGCTCATGCGGCAAGGTGTCGAGATGCGGCAGGTACTCCTGGCCGGGCGCATAGTGCAGCACGGCCAGTGGCTCGCCTTGTGCCACGTGCGTCGCGGTGGCCGCCGCGATCCGGCGTTCGATCGCCTGGATCGGCAGGGTCTCGCGCGTAGGACCAATCACCGCGACGGACGACCGCCGGATCGGATGGGCGATCTGGCGGCCAGTGCGCGGATCGGCGACCATCGATGGTTCCAGCAGATCGAGAACGCTGGTTGCCAGATGCGCGCATTCCTCCTTTGACAGCAGTGCGGGCCACAAACGCACGTTTGACTTCGGGGATAGCACCGTTGGCGGCGGCAGCGTGTTCGGCATGCCATGCGCGTCGAGGCCCATGGCGTCCAGCAAGGCCAGATGGGTCCGTGCGTCGCCCGGCGCCCTGGCAGCCTCTTGGCGCAACAGCTCCATTGCGCGGGGCCAATCCGCATTTGCGCCGGTGCCGTTGGCGCACAAGGCGGCTTCTGTCAGAGCGGCGCCGGCATCGCCCAACTGCGCCGCGTGCCGCAGCAGCAAGCGGGCTTGCGACAGGTCGCGCGATAGGGGGCTGCCGATCAGCCGCCAGTGCGCCAGCAGCACCAAGGCATCGACATCGCGGCCTTGCGCAGCCTGGCGGGCAATGTCGATGGCGCGCTGGGTCAGGCCGGAATCCAGCGCACTAAGGGCAGCTTGCGTGGCTTGGCTCATACGCAAGCTGTGCCCAAGTCTACGGGCAAAGAAAAGGGCCGGCGGATCGCTCCACCGGCCCCTTTATTGCGATCGTTTGCCGATCAGAACTTCGCGAGGAAGCCTGCGTACATGTAGCGGCCGCGCACGTCGTAGATACCGGCGCCACCGTCGGCGGCGGTGTTGAGGCCGTTACCCACGCCGGTGAGACCAAACGGGGGCATCTTGTTGCCGACGTTGTCGACGCCAAGCGTCAGGTTGAACTGGTCCGACACATCGATGTCCAGGCGAACGTCGTGGTAGAACACGTCCGGATACTTCTTGACCGAGTAGAAGTCCGGGTTCTGCGGCGGCAGACCATTGAGCGAATTGTAGTCCTCGTAGGTGTTGAGGTACATCTTGTCGATCCAGCGCAGCTGATAACCGAACGTAACGCGGCCAACCTTGAGGCTGCTGTTCATGTTAACTTCGTTCTTCGGATCGCCCAATTCGCCTAGGATCCGATCCCTGAAGCCCGTATCGTCCGGGTTGGTAAAGTCGTCGCGCTGCAGCGTGCGGGTGTAGTTCACGCCGATGTTCAGAACTCCCCAATCGAACGCATGACGATAGTCGATCTTGGTATCGATACCGCGAGCCTTCAGCTTGGCGAAGTTGGCGGTCGATTCAAGCAGGCTGCCCTGCAAGATCTGGAACGCCTGCTCACCGTTCGGACCGCCCGCGGCGCCAGCGCGCTGGAACAGGCTGCAGAACTGATTGCTGAGCGACGACGAGTCGTAGCACAGGTTTGCAATCTGCTGAGCGTTGACCGAAGCGATCACGTTGTTGACCGTGATGTCGAAGTAATCGACCGAGATCGACAGGCCCGGAACGAAGGTCGGGGTGAACACCACACCGGCAGTGTAGGAATCCGACTTCTCAGCACCGAGTTGGGGGTTGCCGCCCGAAACCGTCTCCAGCGAGGACAGGTAGACGAAGTCGTACGCAGTCGGCACGCCGGCAGCAGCGCAGTTGGCAGCACGGTTAGCCGAGCCAGTGCCGATGTTGCGTGCCGAGCAAGGATCGACGAAGCCCGGAGCGAAGTTCTGGCCTTGTGCCGAGTAAAGCTCGGTCAGGTTCGGAGCGCGGACTGAGCGCGAGTACGTGCCGCGGAAGCGAACGTCATCGATCGGACGCCAGTCGACACCACCGCCGTAGGCATAGACCGTACCGGTCGCGCCCTTGTAATCGGCGATACGGCCGTTGCCGGTCAGTGTCAGTTCCTGGAAGAACGGCACGTCCTTCAGGATCGGCAGGCGGACCTCGCCATAGACTTCCTTCACTTCGAACGCAGGCGCGGTCAGCGACGGAATGGCGTTGTAGAACGCGTATCCTGCCTGCGTGAAATCGTCGAGGTCGTAGCGGTTGGTCTCGCGACGGTATTCACCGCCCACCGAGAAGCCGATCGGACCGCCAGGGAGTTCGAACAGCTGGCTGGAGTCACCCGACACGAAGGCGGTGATGTCGAGCTGCGTGATCTTGCCCGAGGCGCGCGAGGGGACGAGCAGATAGTTGCGCGCCGCATCGCTGACGGAACCCTGACCGAACGGATTGAGCGGAACGCACGCCGCGATGTCGGCGGCGAGCTGGGCCGGATTTCCACCGATATCCGCACCGCCGTAACGGCCGTCGACCTGCGCACGGCAACGGATCGTGCCGCTAGCATCACGCACGGTGTCCTGCGCAAGCAGGAAGCGCTGGGCGTTGATGTTACCCTGGATCAGGTTCTTCTCGCGGAACTCGCCGTAGTTGACGGCGACTTCGTAGTTCCAGTCCTCGTTGAAGTCACCGCGCACGCCGACGACGGCACGATACGTTTCGCGCTTGATCTGCTCATCACGGATGCCGAGATCGATCCAGTTGCGACGCAGACCGAAGCGGTAAGTGCCAGCCGCGACTTGGGCGAGGGAAGCAGCCTGGTTCGCAGCCGCCTGTGCCGCAGTCACCCCTCCGGAGGTGAAGGACGTTCCCGTGTTGGGGTTCACGCCCGAGTTGATGGCAGCGGTCAGCTGCGCGGCCAGCGTAGCGCGGGCAGAGGCCGACAGATACGGGTTGTCGAGACGAATGCCTTCGCGATTGACGCCTGCGTTCACAGGCACGCCAGCTGCCGTGTAGGCTCCGTTGACGAACGAGCGGTCCGCACCACCGGCAAAGCCGCTGATCGCGCTTGCGCCGTTGCCAGCGCCCGTCGTCGAACCGAAGCGGCCCAAGGTCGTGCCCTGCGAGAAGAAGGGGCCGCTTTGCGAGCCCTTCGCCTCGGTACGGACGTACTTCGCTTCGAAGAACGGCACGAAGGCAGGGCTGACTTCGAAGTGGCCGAGCAGATTCGCCGAGTAGCGCTTCAGGTCGGGAGTGAAGGTCAGCAGCTGGCCTTCACGGCTGGTCGAACCGTTGCCGCCGATGAAGCCACCGGTGGGGCCGATGCCGACACGCTCGCCGGTCTGCGGGACAAGGGTGCCGTCAGGCTGGAAGAGCGAGTTACAGGTGAAAGCCGAACCACCGGCGCCGCCGCAAGGGCCGGATGCGCCGCCGTAGCGAAACGCGGTCAGACCGCCGAGCGAAATCGTGCCGCTGCGGATGTCACGGTAGAACGTACGATCAGAGATGCCGTCGCTAGGCGCGCTGGCGGGATCGACGTCGGTGGTGACGAAGCCGTCGTTGCGCGCCAGCGGGCGGCCAGTGGCATCGTACTGCGACTGGTGCGCGAATTCAAAGTTGGCGGCGATGTTGCCGCGACCGTCGGCGAAGTTCTTACCGGCCAGCAGCGAGATGTACTGGTTGCCCGCGTCCTTGTACTTCGAGATGCCGCTGTTGCCGCGAAGCTGCAGACCTTCGTAGTCGGTGCGCAGCTTGAAGTTGACCACGCCGGCGATCGCGTCCGAACCATAGACGGCCGAAGCGCCGCCAGTGAGGACTTCGACGCTCTGGATCAGGTCGGTCGGGATGGTGTTGGTGTCGACCGAGACGCCGGTCGACAGGATGTCGCCTGCCACATGGCGGCGGCCGTTGACCAGCACCAGGGTACGTGAGGAGCCGAGACCGCGCAAGTCGACCAGGTTGAGGCCGCGGGTGCCGAGGAAGCGGGTCGAGTTCTGCTGGCTGAACGTATTGCGCAGCTGCGGCAGTTCGTTGAGCACGTCGCCTACCGACACCTGGCCGGTCTGGAAGAACTGCTCGCCCGACACCACGGTGACCGGGTTGGTCGATTCGAGGTTCGGCGAACGGATGCGCGACCCGGTGACAACGATGGCACCGGTCTGCGCCGCGGAGGTGTCCTCGGCCGGAGTGGTCGTCGTGGTAGTGGTCGTGTCGACGTCCTGCGCGAAAGCGCTGGTAGAGGCCATGGCCGTAATCACGGTCAGGCAGGTTGCGCCGCGTAGCGCAGCCTTGGTGATGCAAGATGTCACGTTCGTGTCCCTTCGTGCAGGCTCTTGCGCGCTTAATTGCCCTAATACGCGCAGGCCAGATTAGCTCGGACGCTTTCACGCCACTGCCATGCACCCTGTGTTGCGTGACAAGCACTCTGTGACAAACCTAAATCACGATCTACAAAAAAAGGGTTTGTTGCTGTGGCGGCGATGCCACACTTGCCGCTAAGTTCCCGTAATCGCACGCAGGACGATGGGATCAGCTGAGGCTACTCGGCACTGCAAGCCAGAAGACAGAGGGCCCTTTCAATAGGGGCATGGGAGCACCGGCCTTGATCGGTAGCCGCTTGGCACAGGGTGGACAAACCGCTGCGGGCCTGCAAACCTCTTGGCATGTCGGGCTATGCGAATTGACATCTTCCTTTCCGACTTCGCTGGCCGATGCCGGATGGCTCGCCCACCGTTATGATCCGGGGCACGACGCGGTGCATTTCGTGCCCGTGTCGCGCGCCGCCCATCGCGCCGCGCCGTTTCTTACCGATGAGTTCCTGCCTCGGGGGTTGGAGCCCCTGGTCGTCCGGCGCCGTGATGCCATGGCGCTGGTCCCGCCACCGGGGCCGCTGCACTTCGTGTTCCACTCGGCCTATTGCTGCTCGACGTTGATCGCGCGGGCGTTCGACCGACCGGGCTGGGCGATGGGTTTGAAGGAGCCAGTGATCTTCAACGACATCGTCGGCTGGCGTCGGCGCGGCGGGCAGGGACCTGATATGGCGTCGGTGCTGGACGACGTGCTGACGCTGTTGGCTCGTCCGTTCACGCCGGGCGAGGCCGTGGTGGTGAAGCCCTCGAACATCGCCAACGGCATGGCCTCTGCCATGCTGACATTGCGGCCGCACGCGCACGCGCTGCTGCTTTACGCGCCCTTGCGCACTTATCTCGCCTCGATCGCCAAGAAGGGCCTTGATGGACGGCTGTGGGTGCGCACGTTGTTGCTGGGGCAGCTGGACGACAAGATGATCGACCTTGGCTTCACGCCGCGCGATCATCTGGGGCATAGCGACCTGCAAGTGGCGGCGGTCGGCTGGCTGGTGCAGCAGGCTTTGTTCGCCAACCTCGTCACCCAGTTCGGGCCGGCCCGCAACGCGACGCTGAGCAGCGCGGCGCTGATGCAGGATCCGGCGAGCGCCATGGCGGGGCTCGCGCGGCATTTTGGAATGCCCTTGGATGCGGCGGCACTCGCGCAGATCGTCGATGGTCCCGCCTTCACGCGGCACTCCAAGTTCGACGATGCCTTCACTGCCACCGAGCGGGCAGCGGAGCATCAGGCGGCGGAGCAGATCCATGCCGACGAGATCGACAAGGTAGTGCACTGGGCCGAAGCGGTGGCAAAAGCGGCCGGCATCGCCATGACGCCACCCGCGTCGTTGCTGGGCCGAGCTGCGGCATGAGCGCGAATCCGGCCGCTTTGATACAGGCCGGGGTGGAGGCTCTGCGCAGAGGCGATGCGCGCAGCGCCCGCGCCAGCTTCTCCGAAGTGGAACACGCAGGCGGGGCCACGCACCAGATGCGGCTGCTCCTGGCGCAAGCCTGCGCGATGCTGAACGACGCGCCAGCCGCGCATACCGCCCTGGATGCGGTGTTGATGGCAGAGCCGAGCAACCTCTATGCGCTGATCATGCGCGGCGATCTGCTCGCCAAGGCAGACGATCCGCGCGCGGCGGTGAGCTGGTACCAGGCCGCGCTGACGCAGGCACCCCGCGCCGGCCGGCTTCCCGCTGACCTGATCGCCATGCTGCGCCGAGCCGAAGCGGCCGTGGCGCGGAGCGGCGCGGCATTCGAGGCCCATCTGCATCGCCACTTGGCGGACAGTGGTGTCGTGCCCACCGATGCCGGGGCTCGATTTACCGAAGCACTAGAGATACTGAGGGGGCGGGCTCCGGTGCAACTGCAGCAGCCGACCAGCTTCTATTACCCCGGTCTTGCGCAACGCGCCTTCTTCGGACGCGATGAGTTCGCCTGGGTCGCAGGATTGGAAGCCGCCGTGCCTGCCATTCGTGACGAACTGGAGGTGCTGCTTGCGGACGACACCGTGCTGACGCCCTATGTCGTCGCGGAGCAGGACCGTCCCGCCAAGCGCCACGCCTTGCTCGCCGACCCACGCTGGAGCGCCTTTCATCTCTATCGTGGCGGACTGCCGGTGCGGAAGAACGTCGCGCGTTTTCCCGCCACCATGGCGGCCCTGGCGAACGTGCCGATACCGCACGTTGCCGGTCGATCACCGATGGTGCTGTTCTCTGTCCTGCGACCCGGCACGCACATTCCACCGCATCATGGCATGATCAACACTCGCCTGATCTGCCACTTGCCGCTGATCGTGCCGCCAGGTTGCCATTTACGCGTCGGCAATGACAAGCGTGTCGTAGAGCCAGGGCGAATGCTGATCTTCGACGACACGATGGAGCACGAAGCCTGGAACGAAGGCGACAGCACTCGCGTGGTCCTTTTGTTCGAAATCTGGCGTCCGGATCTCGACGAGGCGGAGCGAACCGCGCTTACCGCCCTGTACGAAGCGATCGGTGCTCATGGCGGTTCGGGTGAGGATCAGGCCGGCGCCTGAGCCCAGCCGTGACCGCCATTCAACAGCTGCCGGTGCTGCCCTGGTTGGCGCAGGAGTTGATGTTGCTGCTGGTACGCAAGGCGTCGCGCTCCCGCTCCCAGTCGCGCTTGGTCTTGCACACCCGCTTGCTCGCGATCAGCGAGCCGGTTTCGGCGAAACGCTTGCAGATCATCTTGTCTGCGCTATCCGCCGACTTCTCCCGCTCGTCCGGCTTTGCCGGCGGAGCGGCAGCGGCAGTGACACTGGTCAGAAGAAGTGCGGCAGCGGCCATCGTTCGCAACATGTGCGCATCCTCGCGTATGGAGGGCCGAAGCGTAATTCAGGATAGGCAACGCGTAAAGCATCGGCGGGAGCATTCGCGACATCATGGCCAGGACTTCTTCCCCATACTCTGCAGCAGCCAAGCGCGCGAAGGTTCGGGTGGCCATCGAAAAGGCGCTGGCGTCAGGCGATATCGCCCAGGCTGCCGACCTGGCGGAGAGCGCGCTGAGTGCCCGCGAGCATGATCCGATGCTGCTGAACCTGGCGGCGTGGCGGCGAGAGGAGGCGGGTGACTACGCCGGCGCGCACCGCCTGCTGCATCAGGCGCTGCTGCTTGCGCCCGGAGACGTCATGGTCCTCGGCGCGATCGGTGCGGTGCTGCGCAAGGAAGGCCGTCTGGACGAGGCGCTCGCCGTGCTGGATCGGGTGGTCGAAGTCGAACCGCGCCATGCCGCCGCCTGGCTGGAGCGCGGCTACACGCTCGACGCGATGCGCGACAACGCGGGTGCGGCGCAGTCCTATGAGCGCGCGTTGGCGATCGATCCCCGGCTGGCGCCTGCTTACGGTCGCCTGGCGGATGCCGCCGCGAAGCGCGGGGAAAGCGGGACTGCACGGGAACTGGCGGCGCGCGCACTGGAATTACAGCCGCACGATCCGGCCGCGATCTGTGCTCTGGCGACCGTCGCGATCGAGGCCCGCGACGGTGTGGAGGCCGAGGGCAGGCTTGCTCCGCTCCTCGCCAGCGGGATCAAGGGCGACGATCTCACCCGCGCGCTGACGCTGATGGGGGACGCGCTGGATCGACAGGATCGAACCGATGACGCCTTTGCGCGCTACGATCGGGCGCAGGCGAACTTCCGCAAGGTTTATGCACCTGTACTGGCGCCGACCGCGAAGCGACCATCGCACTGCCATTTCATCGATCGGATAGCCGCGCAGGTGGCCAGCGCACCGACGATGATCGCACCTGCCCTTGTGGAGCCCGTCGTGGGCGAAGCGGCGTCACATGTCTTCCTGCTCGGTTATCCGCGATCGGGCACGACCCTGGTGGAGAACGTGCTCGCCAGTGCGCCGAACGTGATGGCGCTTGAAGAGCGCGACACTCTGGCGGACGTCGATGACGTATTGCTGATGGACGATGGCACCATGCCGGATCTCG
>Ga0182217_1000043_pt1 | contig 18620 bp, 11 predicted proteins | sample G5R1MG_18_FD_128395 | JGI IMG/M metagenome (GOLD analysis project Ga0182217, IMG submission 128395) | Switchgrass phyllosphere microbial communities from Michigan, USA - G5R4_NF_03OCT2016_LD1 MG | ecosystem: Host-associated > Plants > Phyllosphere > Phylloplane/Leaf | place: USA: Michigan... | reverse complement strand
GCGTTGCTACCCGTATTTCGTTCATCAGTTCATCAGCGCTGCTCATCATCAGATCACCAACTGCTATGACAGCGAGGCTGACGTAAAAGTGTTAACAAAGAGTTAACAGGCTAGTGGCTCGTTGCCTCTGACGCTCGGGGTCGACGCAGATGAATGAAAGGCAGAAGTTGGGAATCAGGAGAGCCGCCCTGAATGACCGCAACTGGGTCCAAGCTATAGCAATGCTGAGATTTCACCGATCTACAAGATCTCTTAACACAGGGGTCAATCGTAAAGTGAAACGAACCGGCGCGAGCGGCACACGGTATTTCGGCAACGGGCGGCCTTGTGCGTTCCATGTCGTATCCCCGCCCAGGCCCGACTGCAGAGCATCGACAAGCACCGAGACATGGTCGTGAGGCACGATATCGGTGCTCTTGCGCGTGCCGGGCGCGCGGCGCGCGAGATCTTCGTAAGGAAATGCGAGCGCATTCATCGACAGCGGATAGTCGCCAGCCAGCTTGATCCCGGTCTGGCCGTCGCCGTCCAGCGTCATCGAGCGGACATCGCTCTTGGTGCCGGTTTCCTGCGGGCGCATGAAGTTGTGGTTCTGATCGGCGATGGCGCCGCGCCACAGGCCGATCGCCGCGCTGGTCTTGCGATCGGCATAGTTCTCGTGCGGGCCGCGACCATAATATTCGATGGTCTTGAACCGGCTCGGTGCCGCGAACTGAAAGCCGATGCGGAGTGGGTCCGACAGGTCCTTCTTGAGCGGCGTGAACGCACCGGCGATGTCGACGCTGCCGTCGCCGCGCATCGTATAGCGACTGGTGAAGCGGACCGCGTTGTCGCCCATAACATAGCGCACGGTGACCGCCGCCGAACTCGAACCGATGCGCTCGGCCTTGACAGACTCGACCGTGCGCGCGGCGGACATCGCCAGCCACGGCGCGTTCGCGGCCTCGCCCCGCGTGCCGATATCATTGTCGGTCAGCGCCCGCGCGAAATTCGGCGCGCCGCCGCTCAGCAACTCGTCGCGCCCCACCCGATAGCTGGCGATCAGGCCGGTCCTCCGATCGATCGTCAGGCTGGCGTCACCCGCAGTCAGCGCGATCATCCCGCCGGTTTCCTGCAAGGTCGCGCGACCGCGCGGTATCGTGATGTGCGCCGGGATCGGGGCCCCCAGTGCGAACTGGTCCCAGCCGACGACGTGGCCCGCCGGCACCAGCGGGATCGTGCCCGCCATCGCGCGAGCGCGGATCGTGACCAAGTACTCCACGCCCGGTTTGGGCGGCAGTTTCGGCAAGGGTAGCGTGAACGGCTCGGTCGCATGCGCGGCGGTATGCAACGCCGGTACGGCGCCTTGCGCAATGGGAACGCCGTTCTCGTTCACCGTCCAGTCGAAATCGAAGCCGGACAAATCACGGAAATCGTCGCGGTTGGTGACCGTGAACCGCCCCGCGACCGCATCGACGGCGGTGAACTGGACCGGTGCGTACACCTTCTGGACTTCGAACAGCTGCGGATGCGGGGTGCGGTCGGGGTTGAGCAGCCCGTCGCCGAATTCGATCTCGCCGCCGGGGTTGGGGCCGTATTCGCCGCCATCGCCCCAGTACCGCCGGCCGTCCTTGGTATAGCGGTACATCGACTGGTCGACCCAGTCCCAGATGAAGCCACCCTGCAACCGGTCGGGCCGCGCATAGATTGCGTCCCAATATTCCTTTAAATTGCCGCCCGAATTGCCCTGCATATGGGCGTATTCGGACTGGATCATCGGCTGCTTGAACTCGGGATGCTTCGCATAGTCGAGCATCCTGGCCGGGTTGTCGTACATCGGCGCATAGATGTCGGCGTATGCGTTCGGCTTGAAATCGTTGATCTGGCTGTAGCCGAGATACGAGATCAACCGGGTCGGATCGATCGCGCGTGCGGCCGCCGCGGCCTTCTCGAAGCTGGGGCCTGTGCCGGCCTCGTTGCCGAGCGACCAGAAGATGATCGAGGGATGGTTCTTGTCGCGCTCGACCATGTTGACGACACGGCTGACATGCGCGGCTTCCCAGGCGGGATCGTAGCCGATCTGGATGCTCTCGGGCGTGCGTCCGCCGCGGTTGGCAGCGGACATATACGCGTGGCTCTCGATATTGGCCTCGTCCATCACGTAGAGGCCGTATTCGTCGGCGAGGTCGTAGAGCCGTTCGTCGTTAGGGTAGTGCGAGGTGCGTAGTGCGTTGACGTTGGTGAGCTTCATCAGCTCGATATCGCGGCGCATCGACGCGAGCGAGATGACGTGGAAGGTCTCGGGGTCGTGCTCGTGGCGGTTGACGCCGCGGATCGTGATCGACTTGCCGTTGACCGTGACGAGGCCGTTCTGGATCGCCACGCTGCGGAAGCCGATGCGGCGGGCGGTCGCCTGCACGGTGTTGCCCTCGCGGTCGAGCAGTTCGACGAGCAGCGTGTAGAGGTTGGGCGTTTCCGCGGTCCACGGGCGGATGCCGGGCAGCGTGCCGGTGAGCGACAGCTTGGCCCCCGTCGCAGGCGCGGTCTTCGTCAGCAGCGTGCGGTCGGCATCGATCACAGTCGCGCGGATGGTGTGGCCGCGTGCGGCGTTTGTCAGGTTGAGCGCGACATCCAGCGTGCCGTCGCGATAGTCGGCGTCGAGGCCGGCCTTGACAAACGTATCGGCAATCCGGGCTTTGGGGGCGGCCATTAGGTAGACCGAGCGCTCAATCCCAGACACGCGCCAGAAATCCTGATCCTCGAGATAGCTCCCGTCGGACCAGCGATAGATCTGGATCGACACGCTGTTGCGGCCAGGCTTGATCCAGCGGGTGACGTCGAACTCGGACGGCAGCTTGCTGTCTTCCGAATAGCCGACCTTGTGGCCGTTGACCCAGACGTAATAGGCCGAGCCTGCGGCGCCGATGTGGAGAATGACGTCGCTTTGCCGCCAGTCGCGCGGCACCTCGACGTCGCGGCGGTACGAGCCGACCGGGTTTGTGGCGTGCGGGATCAGCGGGCGGTTGGCGGGGAAGGGGTACGTGACGTTGTTGAACCGTGCCTGGTCGTAACCCTCGGCCTGCCAGTCGGCGGGGACCTTGATTTCTTTCCACTGCGACAGGTCGTAGGCGGGGCTGGCGAAATCCTTCGGTGCCTTGTCGGCGTCGGGCGAGAAGGCGAATTTCCACTGACCGTCGAGCGTGACGAACCGGGTCGAGCGTTCCATCGTCCCATCGAGCGCGGCGGCGCGAGTTTCGAACGGGAACCCGGTGGCGCGCGCGCGCTGCTTGCCGATCGCAAAGACCGCGGGGTTCTCCCAATCTGGCCGGTCGGCCGAGACCTGTGGCTGGATCGGCACGGCGACTGGTGAGCGCTGCGCGGTGACGGGCGCGGCGGTCAGCAGCAGCGTGACGAGGAGCGGGCGGTAGATCATTGTGTCAGCCAATTCCATTCGATGATGTTGGCGCCCTGCGGGAAGACTAGCCGAACGAAGCGAGTCTTCGGGATGGCGGGCAGCGTGATCGGCGAGCCGCTGGCGGCGCGTTCGGCCGCGATCTGTCGCCAGACCTTGCCGTCCAGCGAGGCTTCGACGCTGAAGCTGATCGTCGCGGTTGGGTAGGCCGGGCGGAGCGTCGTCGCGCCAATGGCCTTCACCGCGCCAAGATCTGCCTGCAACCATGCTGCGCCGGGGTTGGAGCGCCAACTGGTGGCGTAATTGTCGTCGCCGGCTGCGGCGGGGAAGTGTGCGGCGTCAGCCGCACCCGACGCGGTCAGCCGGGCGGCGGGCCTCGCGCTAGATCGCCGCGCAGCAGCGCCGGGAACGTCCGCGCCGCGATGCGTGGAGACGATCGAGAGTTTGTCGCCCGAGACTGTGAGGCGATCGACCGCGACCTGTCGCAACACCATGTCGCCGGCTGGCGTGAACGGTAGCCCTTGCCGGTGGTAAAGGACGAAATCTTCGCCTCTTGCGCTGAAGATCGCGTGGTGGCCGGGGCTGATGATCTGCCGCTTCGTATCGGTAGCGAGCAGCGGCTGATCCGACACTTGGCGGAAAGGCCCCATCGGCGAGCTGCCGACGGCATAGCGCAGCTGGTACGTATCCTTGGTCGTGTTGCCCCATGAATAGGTAAGGAAATACCGCCCGCCGCGCTTCAGCATAAACGGCGCTTCAAAATAATGCGGCGGGGTGACGTCGCGGGGTTCGCCGTCGAACGTCACCATGTCGGGCTTGAGCTTCACCACGAAGCAGTGGCCGTTGACCCAGTTTAGCCCCGATCCCCAGTAGAGATAGGCCTGGCCGTCATCGTCAACGAACGCCTCGGCATCGATCATGTGCAGCCCGGGGCGGAAGTTGCGCGGGATCAGCGGCTTGCCACCATTGGCATCGCGCCACGGTCCGGCGGGACGATCCGCGCTGCCGACCCAGACCTCGTTGCCGACCGACACGTACATCCAGAATTTGCCGTCGTGGCCTTTCACGACCGAGGGTGCCCAGACCTTGCTCTTGCCCGACGTCGGGCTGGTCGCGGCGGCCTTGGTCGGCCAGTTCGGCGTCTCGAAGGTCCAGTCGCGGAAGTTGCGCGAGCGCCACAGACCGAGCGTGTCGGCGCCCCACGGATCGATCGTCGCGAAGACGAGCCACTCGTCCCCATCGCGGACGATCGACGGGTCGGCGAAATAGCCGGGCAGCAGCGGATTGCGCATGCCCGGATCGAACGCAACGTCGCGACCGAGCGCGGGCGTTGCTGCCAGTGCCAGCAGGCCGGCGATCAGCAGCAGCCGCGAGGCGCTCACAATGCGGTCTCGATCGCTTCGAGCGAACGGCGCTTGGTCTCGGGGAAGAACGCGAGGACCACCGCGAACTGGAGCGCCATCATCGCGGCGAACAGGATGAACGGTGCGCCGCGCGAATAGGCGGCGACCAGCGGGAACGCCATCGCAATGATCGCATCCATGAACCAGTGCGTCGACGAGCCCAGGCTCTGCCCGCGCGAGCGCACGTCTGTGGGGAAGATCTCGCTGATATACACCCAGATCACCGCGCCCTGGGAGAAGGCGAAGAAGGCGATGAAGCCGATCAGCAGCCACAATAGCATGGCCTGATGCTGCCCGCTGAGGAAGACGTATGCGACGCCCGACAGCATGACGGTGAGCCCCGCCGCGCCGATCAGCAGCAGCGTCTTGCGCCCGATCTTATCGATCACGGTCAGGGCGAGTGCTGTGAAGAACAGGTTGCACGCGCCGATCACGATCGCCTGGCGGTCCGCGGAAACGCTGTCGAACCCGGCGGCGGCGAAGATGTCATTGAGGTAATACAGGATCGCGTTGATGCCGGAGAGCTGATTGAACGAGGCGATCGCGAACGCGAGCAGGATCGGGCGGCGATGCCGTGCCCAGCTCAGCCGCGGCTTTCGTGCGGCCGTGGCGACGTTGGATTGGCGATAGCTGGCGATGTCGGCGGCCGGGTCCGCCACACCGAGCGACTGGAGCACGGCTTCGGCTTCGGCTTCGCGCCCGCGGGCTGCGAGCCAGCGCGGGCTGTCGGGAATCATGAACATCATCACCAGCAGCAGTAGCGCCGGCAATGCGGTGACGCCGAACTTCACGTGCCAGTCGAGCGCGCCCAGATCCATGCCGGTGACGATCGCGTTGCTGAGATAGGCCACTAGGATGCCGAGCACGATGTTAAGCTGGAACGCCCCGACCATCATGCCGCGCTTTTCGGCCGGCGCAATCTCGGCGATGTAGACGGGGGCGAGGACGGACGATGCGCCGACCGCGAACCCGGCGAGCACGCGGAAGGCGAGCAGCGATCCCCAGTTCCACGCGGCGAAACAGCCGATACCCGAGACCAGATAGATCAGCGCGATGACCTTCAGCGAGGTCCGCGCGCCGTAGCGATCGCCGGGCACGCCCGCGAGCAGCGCACCAGCGAGCGTGCCCCAGAGTGCGCTGGAGACGGTGATACCGACTCCGGCTGCGTCGAGTCCGAACGCGGTGCGGATGCCTTCGGTGGTGCCGGCGATCACTGCGGTGTCGAATCCGAACAACAGGCCGGCGAGCGCGCCGACCAAGACGCCGCGGAACAGGGTTGCATTCATGCGTCTTGGCTCCAGTATTCGGGGTCACGCGGGCAGGTATTCGCCCCTGCGATCCTCCCCCGCAAGGGCAAGGTGGCGTCGGAGGGGAGGAACACGGAACCGCGGTTATCGCTTGCCTCCCCCCTCCGTCAGGCAAGCGCCTGCCACCTCCCCCTTGCGGGGGAGGATCGTAAGGTCAGAACGTGAAGCGTACGCCGGCGCGGAAGGTGCGGCCGATCGAATCGAAGTCTTGGACGCCCGACGGGCCGTTCGAGACATACGGGTTGATCAGCTGGTTGAAGACGTTGGTGACGCTAAGATACGTCTCGACGTCGCCGCCCATCGGCAGCTTGTAGCCGATCCGCGTGTCGACCAGCAGTTGGCCGTTGAAGTGGCGCTGCGCCAGATCGGTCGGCACGGTGCCCTTGTCGTACGCGCCGCCGCCGATGAAGCGGCCTTGCGTGAAGACGCTGAACGGCTTGGCATCGAGCTGGACCTGCCCGGTCATCCGCCAGTGCGGGGCGGTGCCGATCTGGCCGGCGCGATCGACCGCGACGACGTTGGGCGTACGCTGGATATAGCGATCGACATAATTTCCGAGCAGCCGCAACGACAGGTTCGCATCGGTCGCGATGCGCGACTTGTAGCTCATCTCGAAATCGATCCCGCGGGTGTCGAACGCGGCGAGGTTCTGTGTCACCAGATCGATCTGAATTAGCTGGCCCGCATCATTGCGGCGGACGAACGCACAGCTTGCCGAACTGCCGTTAAAGCAGTCGTCGAGCGTCTGCTGGAACGACAGCGAGGCGATCGCGTCTTTGATCCGGATGTCGTAGAAATCGATCGATGCGTTGAACCCGCGTAGGAACGACGGCGAATAGACCGCACCGAACGTCGTCGTCTTCGCGACCTCAGGCGTCAGATTGAGGTTGCCGAGCACAACCGAGCGCACGTTGGTCGCGGTGCTGTTGGTCGCGCGGTCGAATACCTGCGGCTGGAAGCTGGTCGTGCCGCGCTGGAACAGCTCGTACAAGCTGGGCGCGCGGATATCGCGCGAGCGCGTGCCGCGGAAGCGCAGTTCGTCGTTGATCGCCCAGGTGAGCCCGGCCTTCCATGTCGTCACCGACCCGCTGGTGGTATAATGCGTGCGCCGCACCGCACCGTTGAAGTCGAGCGCCTTGAAAAGGTTGACGTCGCGGAGCAGCGGCACGTCAACTTCTAGGAAGCCCTCCGTCACTTCATATTCGCCGCTCTGCGCCTTGGCGTTGCCGACGCGGTACGCACCCTCGGCATTGGTGACCGGATTGAACGCCTCCGATAGCGCGTCGACGGTCTGATTGAAGCTCTGCTTGCGGTATTCGAGGCCCGCCGCGAAGCCGACATCGCCCGCCCAATTCTGGAACGCAGAACCCGCGATCGAGCCCGCCGCGACGAATTCCTTGAATCGCTGGTCGGCGGTATTGGTGCCGGCGACGTAGTTCAGCGCGGCGTCGGTCGGCGCATGGAAGCCGAACACGTTGACGGGCACGCAGCCATTGCCGGGCGTGGTCAAGGTCGAGCGACAGACGATCTGGCCGTTCGCCGGGTTAACCACCGCATCAGCGGCGTTGACGTAGTTCTGCTGGATGAGATCGTTCGTCAGCGCGAGATGGCGATCGTTGCGTGCCGCCTCGACATAGGTGTTCCACTTCAATCCGCCGAAAACGGTGCCCTCGAGGCCGAGCACGCCGCGGATCGTCTCGTTGTCGGCGTTGACCTGCGTGCGAGGCAGATCGTCGTCATAACGGCCCATCGTCAGCGTCTGCGTGCCGAGCGCGGTCATGCGGTCGCGGATGCTGGTCGGCAGATAGGCGTTGTCGCGACGGATCACGAGTGCGGTAGTGCCGATCTGGTTGCTGTACGAGCCGACCTGATAGTCGTTGTGCGTCTTACCGTAATTGCCCTCCGCGAACACCGTGACCGCGTCGGTCAGCTCATAACTCGCGCGCGTATAGGCAATGTGCTTTTCGAGTTCGGAGATCAGTGGCGCGAACTGCGGGCGTGGGCCGCTGCCGCCGATCATCGTCGAGTTGGTCAGGCTGGTGCCGTAGATGAACGGGATCGGCTGGCCGCTCGCGTCGAAGGTCGTGCCGCGGAATGCGGTTGGCCCGGTGATGAGTCCCCCAAAGGTCGCGTTGGCAACGCGCACGTCGCAGGCAAATTCGCGCGACGTGGCGGACCCGGCGGGCAGCGCGATCGGCTGGCAGCTCTTGCGCGAATAGCTGCGGCTTAGGCGATCCTCGACGCCTTCGTTGCGAAAGAATTCGCCGCTGACCAGGAAATGACCGCGACCGCCCGCGAACGGCGTGCCGTAGGCGAGCTCGTATTTCTGCTCGGCATTGTCACCATAGGTGGTGACGCCGCCCTGAATCGTGCCGGTCAGCCCGGTGAACTTCTTGTTAATGATGAAGTTGACGACGCCGCCGACCGCATCCGAGCCGTATGCCGCCGAGGCACCGCCGGTGACGACCTCGACGCGCTCGACCAGTGCCTGCGGGAACAGGTTGGTGTCGACCTGGCCGCTGCCGTCGTTGGGGATGAAGCGGCGACCGTCGAACAATGTCAGCGTGCGCGTCGGGCCGAGATTGCGCAGGTTGAGATATGCGCCGCCCTGGCCGCTCGACGTCTGCGCACCGCGCGGACCGACCGACGAGGAGAGCGCGGGAAGCTGCTTCAGAGCCTCGCCAAGCGTGGTCGGCACCGCGGCGTTGAGCTGCGTCGCGCTGGCGACCGTCACGGGCGTTGGTGCGCCGAAACCGTTGGCGGGGATGCGGCTGCCGGTGACGACGATGTCCGCGTCCGCGGTCTCGCTGGGGGCGGGGCCCGCCGAGCTGATCTGCGCCGCGCCGGTGTCGGCGGCAGGCGACGTGCCGTCGGCGGTGACGCTGGCCGAAGGCGACGCGGCGGGGACGGTCGGTTGCGGCTGTGGCTGGACCTGTGCGGTCGCGGTGCCGGCGATCATCATGGCGAGCGCCGAGGCGCCGCAGAATGCGGCCTTGCGGTTGATCATGTCTTTCCTCCCCTAGGTGGCGGGCTTCGGCCTGCCGTTATGTTTGTGACGGCCTTCAGGCCGATCGTTGCGCGGACTGCAGCAGCCCGCGGATGTATCCGTAACAAAAGGCGAAATTCTCAGCCCGCGGCGTCCAGACCGGCTTGCCGTCGACGACCAGCGGATCGTCCATGCCTGGCACGTGATCGGGCATGATCATTCCGTCATACCCGACTTCGGCATAGGTACGCAGCGCGCGGACCATGTCGATGTCGCCCTCGTCCGGAAAGGTCTCGTTGAACCTGTTGCGCGCGCCGTGGATGTTGCGGAAATGGACGTTGAAGATCTTCTTCCGCTCGCCGAACCACCGGATCACGTCGAAGATCTGGTTAGCCGGGTCGGTCAAATTCTCGCAGACCGAGCCCTGGCAGAAATTGAGACCGTGATACGGGCTCTCGTTGATCTGCACGAAGCGCTTGAGGCCCTCGATCGTGCCGAGCACGTTATCGATCCCCTGGTAGCCGCCCGGCGGCGTGCCGGGGTCCTGCGGGTGGCAGGCGATCCGCACCTTGGTCTCGTTGGCGATCGGCACGATCCGGTCGAGGAAATAGGTGATGCGCTTCCAGAACTCGGTCGCGTCGACCCGGCCGGCGCGGGTGAGCGGGGTCGCCGGCTTGGCCTTCGCCAGGTCCCAGCCGAAATATTTCGAGCCGCCACGACCCTCGACGGGCGCGGTCCGCAGCACGCCGAGCAGGCTCATGTTGTATTTGACGCAGGGGATGCCGACCGCGGCGCAGTTGCGCAACGTGGTCGCGAAGGCCTCGATCTCGCGCTCGCGGTCAGGGTCTTGGCCCAGCATGATTCCGGGATGCCTCTCGCGGTCGATATGCGTGGAGTTGAGGATCTCGGGTTCGAGCATGTCGAGGCTCAGCTCGTGGCGCTCCGCCATTTGTTTCAGCGTCGTGAGTTCGGCGACGGTCGGGTACATCCGCCCATCGGCAACCGTGGCGCGCGCGGAGATGTTGCGGACGCCGTAGCGTGCGAACACTTCGAAATGCGCGTCGGTGGACGGCATACTCTGGCAGCCCAGTTTCATGCGGTACTGGCTCGCGGCGGGCGGCGTCGCGCGGCGGCGCGACTGGGTCTGGCGGGTCTGCGCCTCCGCAGCCTCGCCGATCACCAACAGCGAAGCGGCGGCACCGCTACCCAGCATGAACGTGCGACGATGCATCCAGTCCTCCCCTCGATGTCGGCGGCAGATGTTTCCGTCCGTCCGGTCCGGGCATCTCTGGTCCGGACGATGCCTATTGCATCTGGACTGGACCGAATTCCATTGCCAATCCTGGATCGTTCGATGCAATTCGGGACCAGACGAATGTCGATTCCATCATGTTTGGTATCAGGCAGAGTTGCTTAAGCGTCGTCGCGACTGGCACATGCTGGATCATGCTAACCACGGCATCGATCGATTGCGCCTTTGGAATGGACCGTATGATACCGCTGCCATAGACCCGGTGATCAGTGATCCAGCGCCGGCGGACAAGGTTCGGCGCGGCAGGGGAGGCAGCATAGAATGGCATTTGGTCCTACAGACGTGGCGAAGACTATCGGCGGCGGGTTGCTGTCGTTCCCAGTCACGCATTTCGACGCAGCGGGCGCGTTCCTCGAAGATCCGTATCGTGCGCATTGCGCCTGGATGCTCGAGCATGAGCTGGCCGGGTTGTTTGCAGCCGGCGGTACGGGCGAGTTCTTTTCGCTGACCCCGACCGAAGTCGTCGACGTCGTCGCCGCAGCCGTCGCCGAGGCGAAGGGCAAGCTGCCGGTGATCTCCGGCTGCGGCTATGGCACCGCGATCGCCTGCGAGATCGCGCGCGGTGCCGAGCGGGTCGGCGCGGACGGGCTGTTGTTGTTGCCGCCCTATCTGACCACGTCCAACCAGGAAGGCCTCGCTTCGCATATCGATGCGGTGTGCAAGTCGACCGGGCTCGCCGTGATCGTCTACAACCGCGACAACGCGATCGTGAATGACGAGACGCTGGCGCGGCTATGTGAGCGCAACGCTAATCTGGTCGGCTATAAGGACGGCGTCGGCGACATCGAGTTGATGGCGCGGGTCCATTCGCGGATGGGCGACCGGCTGACCTACATCGGTGGCCTGCCGACCGCCGAGACGTTCGCCACCCCGTATCTGACGATGGGCGTCACAACCTATTCGTCGGCGATCTTCAACTTCATGCCGGAATGGGCGCTCGACTTCTACAAGGCAGTGCGCGCCGGCGATGATGCCAAGGTGCAGGCCGAACTGCGCGATTTCGTGCTGCCTTATATCGCGATCCGTAACCGCAGCCGCGGCTATGCGGTGTCGATCGTCAAGGCGGGCATGCGCGTCGTCGGCCGCGATGCCGGGCCGGTGCGCACCCCGCTGACCGATCTGACCGCGGACGAGGAGCGCGATCTCGCCGTGCTGATCGCCAAGGCAACGCCAGCCGCGGTCAAGCGCGCGGCGTGACATTCTAGTGGCCGGCACTCTATAGATGTCGGCCATGTTCGACCTCAGCCAGCTCCGCTGTTTCGTCGCGGCGGCCGAGGAACTGCATTTCGGTCGCGCGGCGCAGCGTCTCAACATGACGCAGTCTCCGCTCAGCCGGCAGATCCAGCTGCTCGAACGCATCCTCGACGTGATGCTGCTCGAACGGACCAGCCGCCAGGTGCGGCTGACACCCGCGGGCAGTGCGTTCCTTATCGAGGCGCGCCGTATCCTCCGCCTTGCGGAAAGCGCAGCCTTGTCAGCAAGGCGCGTGGCGCGCGGCGATGCTGGCCGTGTCGTAATCGGCTTCACCGCGGTATCGGGCTACGACCTGATGCCGCGGATCGTCGCGCAGGCGATCGCTCGCCTTCCCAACATCGCACTCGAACTGCGCGAGATGGTCACGTCCGAACAGGTCGATGCGCTAGTGACGGGGCTGATCGACGTCGCGTTCGTCCGCCCGCCGATCGACCGACACGAGTTCGAGTCGGTCTGCGTTCTGCGTGAACCTTTGATTGCCGCGCTACCTGCGGGCGATCCGCGGCAGGCGAGGGGCGTGCTCGTCCCCGCCGATTTCGACGGCCTGCCGCTGATCATGTATGCGCGGCAGGGCGCCGGCTATTTCCACGAGATGCTGCTGAAGCTGTTCGCGGACGCCGGCGCCGAGCCCGATTACGTCCAGCACGTCACGCAGATCCATTCGATGCTCGGACTGGTCCGCGCCGGGCTCGCCGCAGCGATCGTGCCGCAGGCGGCGACCAGCCTGCACATGACTGACGTCCAGTTCCGCACGATTCAGACCGAGCCAGAGAACCCGGTGGAACTAGTCATGGCATGGCGCCGCGGCAATTCGAACCCCGCACTTGCTCCAATGCGCCAGCTCTGCCTCGACACGCTCGGCTGACGCGCCGATCGTTGCTCGGTATAAGCCCCCTGCTTTCCGCCATGCTTGGCTTGTTCAGGCGTCCAGGGCTCCGCATTATTGGGAGAGGTTAGTTGGCAGAACCGTGAACCCCGGAACCAGTCCGGGGTAACGGAGTGGTTCGCCACGATTGCAGTTCAAACAGCCGAAGACGGTACGATCAATTGGAGGCCGCTTCAACGCGACTTACACCTTCAGTTCAACCCGCTTGATCGGCCCCACCACCACCAGGAACGCGAAGATCGTCAGCAGGCAGTGCAGCCCGACGAACACCAGCGCGCCGTCGAACGATCCGGTCCCTGCAACGATGAACCCGATCACGATTGGCGTGACGATCCCCGCCACGTTGCCGAACATGTTGAAGATCCCGCTTGCCAACCCCGACAGTTCGCGCGGTGCGACGTCGGACATCACCGCCCAGCCGAGCGAGGCCACGCCCTTGCCGAAGAACGCGACCGCCATCAGCGTGATGACCAGCCATTCCGCCTCGACGAACACGCACGCGATGATCAGCGTCGCGAGCAGCATGCCGATCACCAGCGGCGTCTTCCGCGCGATGTCGAGCGAGCCGGTGCGGCGCAGCAGCGTGTCCGACAGATACCCACCGACCAGTCCACCGATGAACCCGCACAGCGCCGGCGCAGCGGCGGCGATCCCCGCCTCCATGATGTTCAAACCGCGTTCCTTGACGAGGTAGATCGGGAACCACGTCACGAAGAAATAGGTCAGCACATTGATGCAATATTGACCGAGATAGATGCCGAGTAGCATCCGGTTGGCGAGCAGCTGGCGGACATTATGCCAGCTGAACACCTGCTTCACGCCGGCACCTTCCTCCATGTGGATCAGCCCGCCGCCCGCCTCGATCAGCGCGAGTTCGGCGGGGTTGATGCGGGGGTGGCGGACCGGACTGCGGATGAACAGCCAGAACACCGCGGTTGCGACCAAGCCGAGCGCGCCCATCACCCAGAACACGCTGCGCCAGCCATGCTCGTGGACCAGCCAGCCCATCAGCGGCGCGAACACCACCAGCGAGAAATACTGCGCGGAGTTGAACACGGCCGATGCGGTGCCGCGCTCGCTGCCGGGAAACCACGCCGCGACGAGCCGCGCATTGCCGGGAAACGACGGCGCCTCGGCAACGCCGACCATGAAGCGCAACGTGAACAGCATCGCCAGTGCTGGGAGCGCGACCAGCCCCGCCAGCCCCTGCATAGCGGTCAGCAGTGACCAGATTGCGATCGCGCCGGCATAGACCCGCCGCGTCCCGAATTGATCGAGCAGCAACCCGCCCGGAATCTGCGCGAGCACATAGGCCCAGGCGAAGGCCGACAGGATGAAGCCGGTCTGCACGGTCGAGATGCCGAGGTCGCGCGCTGCCGCGCTGCCGGCGATCGAAAAGGTCGAACGATCCGCATAGTTGAGTGACGTGATGATGAAGATCAGCGCGATGATGCCGTACCGAACCCTGGTCGGTTTGCCGCCCAGCGGCTTCACGTCATGCTCGTAAATCGCCACGTCCACACTCTCCCGAACGCCATTTTCATGCATGGCTCTTTGCCATCATACGGGCAGCAGGACGAGCAGTCCAAGCCGGTTAGCAACTCGATCCAGTCGTGGATTGGCTCGATCGGGATCGCCGCGTTGCGGGGGAACCGAACGTTGAACGGGCGGGCGCAGCTAGTGAGGTACGTAACCGAAGAGTACCGTTCCCTAATCGAAGGCATAATCGTTCGCGATGAACGAATGACCGAAACTGGATAGGCTGTTGGACACGCCGAGCGTCCGCAACTGGGTCCTCTCAGCAATCCGGCAGGGCGGCCGCTCTCGTCTGCTGTCAATCAGTCCTGGGCTCCGTTTCAAATTTCCATAAGTCGACCTTTGCCAGCGGATCGAAAGCACCAAGCAGCCAAGCCCCGCCACGACCAATCCGGGCAAGCCGCTATCTGATCACCTGCTTCTACTTGCTTGCTCGCATCATTAGATTATTATGCGGCACTGACCTTCATGCTAATCCGGCGACGACGCATTGCGCCGCCAACGATGCCGAAGCCACCGATCATCATGGTCCACGTAGCAGGCTCAGGCACCGCCCCTGGGTTGAGAACGACGTTGTCCAAGGCAAACTCAGGATATTCTTGGCTTCCGGTAATGGTCAATGAAGACAGGCCTACGAAGTCAGCGAAAGTAAAGGTCGCGAAGGTCCCGGCCGCATCTGCGTCAACGAATATCGTACTTGTTACTACGCTGTCCACCTTGGTGCCCGTGAGAGTTAGGGTCAGGGGACGGCCCGTTTCCAAAAAAGTCTGAGCTGCGTCTAAAGAGCTTAAAGAGAACAGATTGCCGTTAGCTTGAGAAAAAGAAATGCTCGTTTCGTTTAAGCCATAGTAAGCCGTCGTCCCGTTTGCCGCGCACCCCGCTGATCCGCACAAGCCAAATTGCCTGGTTGGGTCATTGATGAGGAACATGCCAAATATGCTTGTTGGAGCTATCTCAACGCGATAACCGCCTTCGATAAAGGTAGTTTTTTCATATCCGAAGCTATCAAAGAACTGGGCTTCAAAATCTAGCGTTGAGGCTTGGGCATTTGTTGTAGAAAGGGTGGCTGCAACGGCTAATGTCACAAGTCTAAGCATCAGCATTCCCCTTATGTCGCAAAGACGTATTGGGTTTAACCTCTGAATTGCTGCTGGCGTTCTAGCGCGCCATGCGAAGTGCATTGCGCCGTACTAGGCCAACGCTTTTTCGAAAGGTCGAAACATGCAGCTAGGCTGCGGGGCGTAAGCTCGCTGCATTTCTCCACACTGTCAATATGGTTAATAACTAACTGAATTAGCTAGGCTTTACCGTGACAATTCGGGAGTTTTTGCCGCTAGAAAAAATGGTTTCCGATTGCGAGTTAGGTCCGCTGCGGCGGTTCCTCCAGCCCAGATTATGGTCCCATAACGAACTTTAATATCACCTGCGCTCGGCAGCAGCGCTGGCGGCGATCAGCACGCTTGGCGCTCTGGCAAACAACCGGCCGCATACAGCGACGACGACATGCTAAGCATGAATGTAAGTCTGGCTTTGGAAGCAGGACGAGGCACGCGAACACCCAAATCTGGGCCGTTTCGGCCACCGCGAAAAGGGCGGAACGTCCAAACGCCAACCTTTGTCCTGGTCTGTACGATTAGCCGGGTCGGCTTGAGTCTTTCGATCGCGCGGGGCTACAGCGTGATCGCCGCTTTCAGTCCGACCACGCCTACATCGTCGGCGTGCTTTACACCGCCCGGATGCCGGATCCATTGCACATTGGGCCTGAGCTCCAGCCCTTCGAGCGGCTGGATCGAGTAGAACAACTCGGCAGCTTGCTCGGCCCCGTCCTGGATTCGTCCCGCCGTGGAAGCGAGCCGCTGTCCGCGTGCGACCCGGCCGTTCACGTTGGTCCGTGCCACTGCAATGCCCAGCACCTCACCGCGGAGACGCGGCACGAGGCCGCGGTAGAACAGGCCGAGCGAAACCTGATTGTCGGTGACACTGGTCTGCCGGTCCGTCTGGGTGATATTGGCAAAGACACTGAGGCCGGACACCGCCTTGCCGTCTCGGGCGCGGCCAGTGAGCTGCTGTTCCACATTGACGTAGACGCCGTAGCGCGACGAACGCTGCAGCGGCTCCAAGCCGGTAACCGACTGCGGGCGTCGGTTCACGTCCAGATAGACGTCGTCCCCGTCGGCAGTGGCGATCCAGCCACCAATCTTGTACGCGCCGACCCGTCCGTCGCGGGCGGTTGGCGTCCAGCCCGCCTCTACTGGGATCAGCACACCGGTGCCGCCGTCGACATGCGCGATAAAGAAGCCATTATCCAGGTTGCGCGGATTGATCTGGTACACCGCAGCCGACAAATAGTGCGTCTTGTCCAGCTTCATCCGGGCGCGTGCACCCAGCTGGCTTACAGGCCAGTTGAACCAATAATCACCAGCCAGATTGCCTGGCTGCGCTCCGCAGAAGCTTAAATTCATAAACTGGCAGGAGAACGCCGCAAAATCCTCCCCCGGGTTGGTGAGGCCAAGCTTCAGCTCCAGCTTGTCGCCGATCACCTGCTCGTACCACAGCTGCGTCACCCGCAGCGTCTGGCCACGTCCATAAACCTCCTGCACCTGTTGAAGCGTGCCGAGCCCGGCATCGTCGCTGAGATTGCGACCGCGCCGCCAGGTAATCGTCGCCTGGAAGGCGCCGCCCTTCAATCCGGCAACCTTGTCCAAGTCGAGCAACATGCCCGCATCGAACTGGCCGGTCTCGCGGAACACCTGCCGTTCACCACCAGTGACGTTGTAGGCACTTTCGGAGGCGTAGCGCGCGGTCAGGCCGATACCGCGACGTGCCAACCGGGTGCGGATCGCGAGCCAGTCACCGATCAGGCCGGGGGGTGGCGGCCTACGCGTGTCCGCAGTGAGTGCCGAAGGGAACACTTCCTGTTCCGCTGTGCTGGAAACAGCGGCGCCGCTGTCCGGTTGTGCCTGAGTATTCCCAAGCGAACTGGCAGGGCCCTGTTGTCCGACCGCGCCGCGTCCCTGCACGTCCTGAACGGGCGCTTGTGACGCTTCGTCCTTCACGGCTTCGTCCTGTGCCTGCTGCGCGACCGCCGGCCCAGCCGCGATCAACAGCGCCAAGCTCAACCCCACACCCAATCTACTTTTCACGCCACCCCCTTCTTTATAGCTGGGGAGAACGCAGAAGTCGCAAAGCCGTGCCGTCTGATCGCGGGACTGATCACCTAAAGCTGGTCGCCGCTAGCTCATCCTCCCACAGGTCCTCAGCCTGATCAAACCAATACCGATGAACTATTTTTAAAAATCGGGATCGCGCACCCGATCCGCGATTGAAAGGCTTCCTCTCTTGGTTAACACCCTACTGATAACAGGGAGGAAATGGGATGAGAGGTTTGATTCTTAACGTGGCCGGCTTGGCCCTCACGTTGGGTGCCGGTGTCACGGCAGCAAGCGCCAAGCCGCAGACGTACCAGTTCTCTGGGCACATCAAGGCAACTGGCTTGTTCCAAGGCAGCGTAAATCCAGATTGGGCATTTTACGACGGGGCCCGATTTAGCGGGCGATTGGTCTATGATGCGTCGGCAATTACTCAAAGCTATGACTATATTAATTCTCCCGATTGGAACTTAACGTTTCACCAATCCCCAATACTGTCGTTTAGCTATAGCATCGACACTTTGAAGGGTGCGTTTAACTATGCTCCTCCTGTTTCGGGCAGCTATGCTGCGATTGGTGCTGCGCAGACTCCAGGCGCAAATTGGACCGGTGTTGACCTTAGGTTCTCCAACTATCCAATTGGGGAATCGCCGCAATATGGAGTGCCCGCAGACGGGTATGTAGGCAGCTACTATGCTCATTCCTCGTTCCTCTCACTTCTCGACTACGCTACCGCACCTCTTTCCAATACAAGCCCAGAGGTTGATCTAGCAGCACTCTTCAATGCCATTGGGCGTTCACCCTTTGGTTTCAGCGTTCGCTTTTCCGATCCGAACCGATGGTCAGAGAATCCAGGTATTGAAAGGATTGACGGCATTGTGTCTGGAGACATTGAACAGATGGTTGCAGTGGCCAGTGCTGTGCCTGAGCCTGCAACATGGGCAATGCTGGTGCTCGGTTTTGGTGGAGTCGGGGCTGTGTTGCGCCGTTGGCGAGTGCCTCGTAACGTCAAAACACTGAGCTAAGCGAGGCATCAGTTACGGGATGTGCCGTCGCTTGATTGAGGCGGTGCAACCTATCAGACTAGAAAATAGCTAAGGGGGGGGTCGGTAGATAGAACTAACCCAAGGCTTTGCGCTCCCGTCCCATTGTAATTATTTTCGCGACAGGCACGTGCTGTCCAATAAGAAGAAATACTCGTGAGTATCTATTTGCCTTAAACCTGAACGAAGGTAATTTTGAAACCGGCGGAATGCTCTGATTGATCGCATCTGGATCCCCGGCACAGAACGATGGTAAGGGTCTTTTGACGTGCTCCCCAAAGCTCTACCAGTCATAACTGGAGTCCGGGGTTGGGATGGTGCACCTCTGGGCGGTGTTGCACAACCCGCCTGGCGGC
>Ga0182217_1000042_pt1 | contig 19243 bp, 46 predicted proteins | sample G5R1MG_18_FD_128395 | JGI IMG/M metagenome (GOLD analysis project Ga0182217, IMG submission 128395) | Switchgrass phyllosphere microbial communities from Michigan, USA - G5R4_NF_03OCT2016_LD1 MG | ecosystem: Host-associated > Plants > Phyllosphere > Phylloplane/Leaf | place: USA: Michigan... | reverse complement strand
TGCCTGTCATCCTCTACAAGAATAACAATCCATTCGAGGGCTGGGCCGTCACGCTGCTGACTGTCGGCGCCATCATGTTCCTCGTTGGCCGCACGTGGCGCGATCGTAAGCATGCGCGCAACAACAGGCTGGCCGTCGAGCAAGGGCGTCTGTGGCAGGCGCAGAAGGGGAAGCCGTGAATAGCGCAGCATTCTACAAGACGGTGCGCGCCAAGCTAGGCACTCTGTCGGCGTCACAGGTCGCGGGATTTGATACGATCCTGCCCGCTATCGCCGCTAACCCACTGTCTTTTCAGGCCTACATGTTGGCAACCACATGGCACGAAACCGCCAAGACGATGCAGCCAGTGCGCGAGGCGTTCAACCTGTCGGAGGACTGGCGTCGCAAGAACCTGCGCTATTACCCGTGGTATGGTCGCGGCTACGTACAGCTCACGTGGCAGGCGAATTACGACAAGGCAGATAGCAAGCTGGCACGCGCAGGTCTGATCCAAGACGGGCAGCTATTGGCCAAGCCTGACCTCGCCATGCGCCCAGATCTTGCCGCCTACATTCTCAACGTGGGCATGGTGGAAGGATGGTTCTCAGGCAAGAAGCTGTCCAATTATCTGCCGCTGAAAGGCACCGCTACCCGCGATCAGTACATCCGCGCACGCTGGATCATCAACATCCAGGACAAGGCAGACCTGATTGAGGATTATGCACAGGTGTTCGAACGGGCGTTGTTGGATGGGGGTGTGATATGACCGAACGCCACGCCCTCATCGCTTTTAGCGCGCTGGTTTTCGCCATCTGCTATCTTGCGACGATCGCCGCACTGTTGGCCTACAATGGCAAGTATGCTGAGGCACTAGGTTTTGGCGGTCTGACCACTGGTCTTGTCGGCGTGCTGGGCACGTTCAAGCCCAAGAACAGCGGAACCGAACCGGCGGGTACGCCGGCAGATCCAATCTCAACGAAGGACGTAGAACCATGAGCATCTTCGACAAAATCTGGAAGGCCATCAAAAGCACCTTCACCGCCAAGAACCTCGACGCAGCGCAGGCGTTCGTGGCGAAGTACCTGCCCGAGTTCGGCGACGAGCTGGCGGTTTTCAGCACGACGCTGGCCAACCAGCGGAGCAGTATTTTCGAACTGGCTGACGAAGCTAAGGCGCTGTGGAAGGCGGCGAAGGGCACTGACATCAGCACTAGCCTTGCTACCGCACTCGCACAGGCCGCGTTCAATGCCGCTGAAGCACTGGTGCTTGCTGAAGCTGAAAAGCTGTTGAGTGCGAAGTCATGAGCCGCGAGGGATGGGGCGGCACCAAGTTCGAAGGCCTGGGCCTCAAGTGAGCAAGCTGGACCGCCTGCTAGGCAAGCTACCGCCGGAGATTCCGGCAGGCGGTCGGGCTTATGTCAAACTGCATGACGGCCAGTGGTCCGTTTGGGTGGACGCGGGCGGCACCTCCAAGAAGGTCAGCCCAACGTTCACCCAGCAGGTGGTGGCGTATGCGTATTTGGATTGGGTCGAAGGACTGGCCAATACGTTTGAGTATCCCGAAGGAATGGCGTAAAATAACACTGGCTACCTGCGCCGCCACACCTTCGCGATACCCACCAGATCGCGGCTGATCCCCAACCGTAAGGCGGGATGCGCGGGTAGCATCACTTCCCCCTCACCTGATCGAGCGCTGCGATGGCGGCGCGGAAACGTGGTGCCACCCAACGAGCGACATCCATGGCGTCCTCAGCGTGGCAGCGCATACAAGACCACGGCTGCTTCTGACAGTCGCCACTATGCTCTGCGGTCAGAGCCTCTGCAATCCAAGGGTGCGGGCTAGGCAAATCTCCCCGCTTCGCCATGTCGGTGAAGCCATCGGCGTGATAGACTAACTCTGCCAGCGCCATAGCCTCTATCTCTTGGTCGGCTGGGGTCATTGCCGTGTAGCCCATGGTTGCTCTACCTTCATGCGCTCGAACCAGTCATCAATTTTGCGCTTTCCCCACCCGTCAACACGCTCCACAGCTAGCACTACGCATTCTCCACTGTTAGGCCGTTGTGGATGGCCTCCCGTGCTGATGATTGCCAGCTTCCGTGTTCCTTCGGCGGACGGCCCTACGGTTAGGTCTAGGTTGGCCATCACCCCTCCCCACCGGCGTCGATGCCGCGGATGCGATCGATGTCAGCGACCAAGGGGTTCAAACCATACTGTGCCGCAAGCCATTTGTCCGCCGCACGGATGATTGCATCCTCGGCTTGCTGGCGGTGGGCGGCGAAGACTTGAACGAGCTCATCATCGTCTGGAGTCATTGCCTGCACCCGAGTGACTTTGAACTGCCGACACAAGTCATCATAAACCATTTCGGCAGCCTCCCTATCGCTTTGCTTCACCTCAATCATCGCTGCCTCCCATGGTGCCGGCTCGGGCGCGGCGGTAGAACGGGATGATAGCCTCATCCTCATCCTTAAACTCGTCGCCGACCTGCTCCCACATGTCCCATCCACTGTTCCATTGAAAATAGCCGACCAGCTCGAATGCCTCACTCGCCATCGTCAGTGTCCTTTGCATCATTGTCCCCTTCGTCGTTCTGCTGGAGGGCGGCGCGAGAAGCGTGCGCGATCAGGTTGAGCGCTATCCACGATGGGACATAACAACCAACACCCTCAGCGACTGCATGCGCATGGTCCGGCATCTCGGCTTTCCGCAACTCGGTGACCAAAACATTCCGCGCGTCTTCCCAAGCGGGATCACCGGGATCAATCAACAGGCCCCGCAGCCGCTGGATTTCGACCTGCAACGCCTCAACATTCGCGCAGATCGCTGCGACGTCGGTGGTCATGACAGCACCCCTTGGTCACGGCTGATCGCCATGAATTTCTCGATCTTCTGCCGCTTTGTCCGGGTTTGCTCGGCCGTGGGCCACAAGTCAGCGAGGCCGAGATAGCCTTCGTCGGAAAGCATCAACGCGACGCTCCATAGGTCGCGCAGTTCTTCCGCGATCCGCTCAGCGTTATTGAGCGGCTGGCCTGTTTGCACCTCGGCAAGGCCGAAGCGAAGGGCCTTGCTGACGCGCTGCCCCACTTCGCAGCATTCTTCTGCCAGGCAGCTCAGCAGGTGTTCCTTGCGGTTCATGCCTCACCCCCGTCGCCAGCGGGCTTGAGGGCGAACGCCGCGCGCAACCGTTTGGCAGCTCCGGCCAAGCTATTCGCGAAATGCCGGGTCTGATAATCATTGGCGGCCAGCTTCTCGATTAGCTCGATATCGCTTTCCAGCAAATCCCCGCCGGGTGTGGTGGCGGGATCAAGGAAGGTATCGACCAACAAGCGAGCCAATTCGTCTTCCTTGGCCTTCCAGCCATCGGGACGAAATTCCGAAACAATCCGGTGGGCCACCTTCTGTGCAAGCTCGGCATTGCCTTGCACCTCCCCGCCGCCCGTCGCCCCGTCCGTCGCATCGGTGGGGGTGGCAAAAAGGTTCAGCGCCGATTGCGCATAGACGGCGGCAGACCCGGCGAGCAGGCTTTCGTCGCCCGTTTTCCCAGCATCCATACCGTCGGCAAACGCCTGCTCGAACAGCACCTCCAATCCCTCCCGCAACCCCGCCCCGGTGTCGTTCGCGCGCAGAGTGGCTATAGCTGCGGTGGCCATTCGACGATAGCTGTCGGCATCGGTGGTGCCGTCCAAGTCGGCCCAAGGGATAAAGCCGTTTTGGTCAATAAGTGACCCGCTGGCTTTATAGATAGCCTGCGCTACACGTTCGATGCGCGACGCTTCGATGCCGATCGCCATCTTCGGAGCTGCAGCGAGGGCAAGCCGCGCCCATGTTGTAGCGCATTCCCGCTGCGTTTCGAGATCGATTGGGCCGTCAATCCAGCCTACGGGGGCCGTATTGGTGTTGGCATCCTCTCGGAACAGCGCCTTTAGCAACCGCCGACCCCGAACATTTGCCAAGATCGCGTCTGCGGCCACATTCACTGTCTCGCCCGCCCCGGTGTCGCTCGCGACCTTGGGGGCTGCGGCGATCCCCAACGTTGCGGCCATTCCAGCACGGTAATCCTCGACTGACCAATCGTGCCGCATGGCGTCCGAATGCACTTGCTGCACCTTCCGCCAGAGTGGGCCAAGCACCTCCCCCGCCGGAACCGCGGCATCGCTCGCGGGCGGGGTGGCGATGACGGCGCAGCGCAGGCGCTCGACCTCGCTCATGGTCAACTCGACGCGCAGAACCACGTCAGGTCCGGCATTCGTATGATGCACCCGCGCCAATTTGCGGGTCAACTTCTCGTAGAGCGCCCGCGCATCGGGCAGCACAGCGGCGTTATTGGTCATGGGCCGACTCCTTTGCGTAAATTTCACCGGCGAACTTTCGCTCGCCTTCTTCCGCAGCGAGGGCGCGGGCCTTCCAGTAAAGAACCTTGTCGGCTAGGTCCGCGCACGTCTCTGCGATGACCTGCGCGTCTTTTCGAGAGACTGGTGTCTTACCGCTCATGGGTCGACTCCTGTTGGGCGAGGTGGGCGCGGCGCTGTTCGCCAAGCGCGAAACGGGCGCCACCAATGCTGGGTCGGCGATCGTAGACGGCCATCGCGAAGCAGCACGGCTGGCACCAGCGGAAGGTTTCAAGCCCCTCATCACCGCGCTCGGTCAGCACGCGGTTGCGCGTCCCCGGCTCACATTGGCCAGCGCAGGTGTGGCAAGTGCCGCCCTTCCGATTCGTGACCATCTTGTCGGACAGCGCCACCTCACCGTTACCGAAATCTCCAGAGAACGGATCATCGGCGAGGCAATCAGCCTCCCATCTGAAAGGCGCGCTCATCCCTCCGCCCCTCCTTGCGTGAAAGACAGGGCATCGGGAAGGCGGGCAGCGACAATCGTCAAGCGTTGACGTGCCGCAGCAGTCGCGAGTTGCATCAGCCATTGTCTTGAACCTCCTGCGTCGAAGGGTGGGCGGCGCGGCGCGCCATGTCGGCGACATGCTTTAGGGCGTTGTTATCGGTCAGCGCGGCATCGTCAGACACCTCGCCTTCCCACCATGCTGTCTTCCACGAACCCCAAGGTGCATGGAAATCATCGACGAATTTGCCGATAGCTTCGAGCGCCCCGCGCAATCGGTCAATTTCCAACTGCATCGGCGCGGCCGCAGCAGCATACCCGCCGTTGTAAGCCATGTCGAAATCGTAGGTTACCCCCGCCATCGGTGCGGGGCTATGGGTGGCGAGGGCGGCAAAAGCGTCGGCTGCGCCCTGCCGATAGTGATGCCATGCACGGGTTTGCGCTTCATCGCGATCGCCCGTGCCAACATAGGCGTCAGCGAGCTCGTCAGCGTCAGCCCCCGCAACCGGGCGGGGATCGGAGTGGGCGATGCGGTGGCGGGCAAGGACTTCGTAAGCCTCCTCAATTTCGCGAGGGCGCTGGAAAGGCTTAAACCCGCCGCGGTCATCGGCCCACTGCGCGCCGCAATCATCACAAAACGTCCAGATACTTCCGCCGCGGTGCGTGGAAGTGTGTTCACAGATGTTGCGTTCATAGTGGTCTAGTGCGGCGGCAAGCGCAGCCACCACCTGGTTTCTTGCGGCGGTCATCACAGCGACACCACCACAAAAACTACGACGGCCGCTACAAACACCGCAACCGCCAGAAACTCCTTCAGGCTTACGATATAGTCCGGCTTACCCTCCAACGGGATCAGCTCGCCCATCGTCTCTTTCTGCCACTGCGACAGGTTCGCAGGCTGATCGGCATCGTAGCCAGAGCGAGTGACGCCGAAGCTGGCGCGCTTCGTGGTTTTGAAAATACGGGGTTCCATCAGATTAGCTCCTGTCGGATTGCATCGAGCGCGCGACGTGCCGCGCGGTACTCGATATCGAATGTGGTCGAATGGTGGATGAAAGCAAACTCAGGCTCCAGCCCAAGCCGCGCCTGCGCATCATGGACGGAGCGCATGATGTCGGCGTTGGTGGGGGTGTCTAGAGTCATGCTGCGTTCCTAATCTCAACACGATGGCCGCCATCACGCTCGCAACTATGCAAAAACATTAGCGCTTGGCCGTGATCATGGAAAAGATAATCCCTACTAGGCCAGTAAGCCTTCATCTGCACCGTCACGATGTAGCTAGGCGCGCTCACAACCCCGCACCCCACACAGGCGCCGCACGAAACGCATCCGCCTCGCCGCGCTGCACATCACCGGTGCCACGCAGTGCGCTGCCGTACTTGGCGAACGCACCGGTCGTACGCAGTGCCGCCATGTTGCGCTTGTGGTCGGCAATCAGTTCGGCGGTTTGAGCTGCGGTGAGAATGTGGGGCATTGCGTGTCTCCTTGTTGGGGGCCTTATAAGATCGACATAGCGCGGGTGTCAACACATATTATCACGTTGACAACACGATTTATGACGCACATAACACACAAATGGACGAACGCAACGAACTCATGCAGGCCGTTAAGGCACGTGCATTCGCCGCTAGGGTCAGCCTCTACGCCGTCGCGACGGCTGCGGGCGTCTCAGGCACTGTCATAACGCGATGGATCAAAGGGTCTTATACGCCTTCGTTGAAAACCATCGGGCGCTTTGAGAAGGCGCTAGAACAGATTGAGGGGTTCAAATTGTGACCGACCTACAAAAAATGATCTTAGCGACACTGGCAGGATTTTTGATTGCTTACGCAACAACGGCATTTGTTGTTTGGGATATGAACCCTGCCAATTGGAATGGATTTAGCAGATTCATGTGTTTGTCATTTGGGTTTGTGGCGGCGGGATTTTCCATAGCTGTCGTTTTTGGCACTGGAAACGACGCATGACCCCAATCGACACCCTGCTCCTAATCTTGGCCGTCATATCCGGCTGCCTGATGCTGGCTTTTGTCTACATGTACAATGTGCCTTGGGAGGATGAGGCTTAACGATCTTCCGTAATAATAAAACAGGAGAGAATGCCATGATCGTCTACATCATCGCCGGCCTCGCACTCATCGCCGGCCTGTACTTCCTGTATGCAAACACCGTCGAGGGCTGGGAAGACAGCGATGGCTTTCACCCCGGCCGCAACCCCAACGAGGACAAGTAACATGCACCCCCCGCAGTATCTGATCGACGAACTTGTCATGGAGCAAAGCGCGGAATCCGCCATGCTCGAACTGAAGGACATGGGCTATACGATCAACGTGCATCCGCTGCACAAACGCATCAGCCAGCTAATCTACGCCGGTATCCGGAAGCCCATCAGCCACTCTACACGTGCCGCTGGTGCAATGCTGTGCGTCGATGTCCAGGCAGGCGCCTCGCTGGAGGGCTGTGAGCGCTTGCTGGAGGCGCAAAGCCGTGCCGGGCAGGTCATGCCCGTACCTATGGCGGCGTGGGAAGCTCGGCATGGGGTGGCGGTATGAGAGCGCCATATGGCGCCATGAAAGCGCTCGTCATCGACGTACATCAGGCACATCCGGATTGGAACACCCGCAAGGTCGCCAATCATTGCGGCTGTAGGCCATCGTTCGTCCGCGATGTCAATTACAGGTACCAGCTCGACGTGCCGATTACCGACGTTTTTAGGAAACACGAACAGGGACCGGCGCGCGCTGCCGTTGGGGCGTTTCCGTATCCTGGACGCACCGTAGAGCAGGTTGATAGGGGGGTGTGGTCGTGACCTCTATCATCACCAATTACCCCGACGAAGCCGTATCGGCGTATCTCGCATCGCAGCGTGTCAGGAATGCGCGCGTGGTGCGGGAATGCCTGAAGTCTGTGGCCGGTGAGACAAAGGATCCGCGGTTGATGACGGCGTTGCTGGTTGTGGCTGGGGCAGAGGATCTGGTGTTGGACAAAATCATGCGAAGCCTAAAGTGAGGCGCGCATAGGCCAAATCCTCTTAACCTCATCCTCCACAGTCACACGAAGCGGCGCCGGTATCTTTGCCAGCGCCGCTATTCTTTCGTACTTGTCATCCATTAGCACAATCTCGCGGGCGCCTTCGAAGATGAAGAAGCGCGACCAGCTCAGGACGGCTGGGGGAATCTTGTCTGCGAGCATCTGTCCCGACAGGTACTGGTGCAGCCACCACGTTACAGGGCGGATTTCAGCCAACGTCTAGGCCCTGACTAAGCCACGTCTCAAACGCTCCCCAAGCTCCCACAGCCCCCAACGCAACGCATGCAAATGCCCCGGCATCCTGCGCAGCCTGAAGGTACTCCAGTTGGCCTTCCTCCCAATGGGACTGCGTGTGGTCGGTGCGTTTAATCTCACACACGAAAGAGGGTGAGGCTGGGATCACCACATCGGATGCCCCCACCGCCATGCCCTCAGCCTTGTGCTTGACGACGGTTGAGAATTGCCCGCCCTGCTTCAGGCCCTCGTTCCGCGGATGCAGCACCAGACGCCCCCAGGTATCGGGATGCTCGCGGCGGATGCGGTTGATGATTGAGGTTTGCTCAATATGCTCCAGGAAGCATTTGCCGCGAAACGACTGATCGCCGTAGACGGGTAGCCATGGGGGGAACTTCATGCTGCCATCTCCTGTACGGTGTCGGCCGGCTCATTGAATGCCAGCACCCGGAAAAACCCGTTCATCTCTTTGACGTAGCTGATCGTCTCGGGCTGTCCGTGGCGCGTCGCCTCGTCAAAGCGTTCCCAGTCCCTCTGCGCTTTCGCGAAAGTAGCTTCGGGCTGATGCCATGTTGTGAAACGGCGGTAAGGTGTTACCCAATCTGCGCGTACTACGGCATTGCCACGCTGCGATACGGAGTCCTTACGCGACATAGACAGTACAGCATCGGTCTGAGGAGCGTAGGGATCAGATTTTTGCGCCTGAAATTCAAGCTGAAGTTTTGCCGCCGGATCGATCAACTCAGCTTTGCAGGTTGTACAATAGCGAGCCGCAATGTCGTTTTCAGATCCGCATGCCTCGCATTCCTTCGAAGTCCAGCGGTGGTTACATCTCTCATGCTCACCATTGGCACCAGTCCGGACTAGGCCAAAGCAACGCCTGCCATAATGCGCGGGCATAGGGCCATAATCGGTCACAACTCGTTCGCCAAATACGTCCAAGCAATACCCTTCCTTATCGACCTCGTAGCCTTCTGCATCCTTATGCCGCGTGAACTCATTGACGTACCCACATGACGCGCAATGCGCCTCGACAACACCGCCGCCTTCTTTGGATGCTTTGGCGCGCACGATAGGCGCGAACAGGTCTCCGTCAGGGCAGTGATCTTCGATGTTGGAACCGAAGTCCATGACGCGAATTTCCGTTTTGCCGGAATGTAGACGCAGACCGCGACCTATAATCTGTTGCAGCAGACCAACGCTTTCGGTTTTGCGCAAAATGGCCACCACATCAACGTGAGCGCAGTCCCAACCCGTCGTCAGCACACCGACATTGACCAGATATTTAATCTCCTGCCGGTCGAACCGCTTAAGGATGGCGTCACGGCTTTTCGTTTCGCCAGTGATGATAGCCGACATCGACGGCGGCAGACTCGCCAAAATTTCCTGAGCGTGTTGCACCGTCGCCGCAAAAAACACGACACCCTTGGCATCCCGGCTTTCCGCTACAACAGAAGCCACAATAGCGGCCGTCTTCCTGCCGTGACCGACAAACGCTTGGTCAACATCGTGCGCGTCAAATTTACCGTTCGGCTTTAGCCTCAGGTTGGAAGTGTCATAACTTTCTGCATTGGTGCTGACTACGACAGGTCGTGTTAGGAACCCCTGATCGATCAGCTCGCGAGCGCCGATTTGGTAGACACATTTCAGGAAAAAAGGATCGCGGCATGTGTCGTCGCCATTCGCCTTACCGTTCGGGCGAAGGCGATAAATGTAGCCAGTGCCCATCCGAAAAGGCGTGGCGCTGGTGCCGATAATCCTTAGCCGGGGGTTAGCGTTGCGCATTGCCTCCACTATAGCAAGGATGGTCGGCGTGAGGCCGTGCGCTTCGTCAATGACAACGGCGCAATAATCCTTGGTAAAGCGTGAGATTGCACCTTTAACAGTGCCAGGAGTCCCAAAAATTACCGGGTGGCGAGTGGATTTAGCCCCTGCCGATGCAGAAAAAATAGAGCATGGAGCGCCCAACGCTTTGTATTTTGCCGCGTTTTGCAGCACCAATTCACGCTGAGGCGCGAGGCAAAGCACCTTTTTCCCGCCACTGACGGTGTGCAGCCACTCGGCTAGATAAGCAATCAGAAGCGACTTGCCGGCGCCAGTTGCAGCTTCAATCAATATCGGATCTATGCTTTGACGGAGTTCCGCAATTGCGGCGTCAATGGCGGCTTGTTGGTAAGCTCTCGGCTTAAACACGAGATTTCTTTCTCTTATTTTGTTGCTGCTCTGAGAGGGTAGCCCACCTGCAATTATTTGGTTCATAATTGCCGTTAACGTCGATCCTATCGAGTGTTTTTCCTTCCGGCCTCTCTCCCATGTCGGCTAAAAAATTGGTGAAAGTTTCCCATCTTTCGCAGAATGATATGCCCCGTCCTCCATAGTCGGGGTAACTTATATGGCTCTGCATAGTGCAGCGTTTTTTCATGCTGCTCCAAGAAGTCCATGTTCTGCTCTGGTTGCCGGTCCCAGCTTTGTTATGTCCATGTATAGTATTGCGCTTTGTTACTCGTGCGCTCTGCTTTTCTCTTTGAAGACATCCGCAAGAACGTGTTTTGCCGGATTTAAGCGCACAACTGACAACGACTGTGGTTGATCCACAGTCGCAATCGCAAATCCATGCTGCTTTTGTGCCTTTGTTTTCAACTCTAGCCTTTACAACAAGGCGAGAAAAACGTTGCTCGATCAAGTCCATGTATTTTGGCATAAATCCTCCGTCACGGATCGTCTGTGATGCGGGGCAGGGGATGACGAATCCCCGTTTCGGCTGGCCGGCCTAGCCCCTAAGCGTCGGACCATAGCATCCTTTGCGCTATTTCAAACCCCAATATTCCTGCGACTTACCGCGATACGGCTCTAAATCGGCATCCGGGGCGATAGTCTTCAATGCTTTCGCGTATGACACCGCCCCAGCCTTGCGAGTTAACGTCAGCTTCCGCCCCCCAAACACCGCATTCCGCTCACCCGCCAGAGCCGCCATCTCCGCCAGCAGATCCTTCTTCCTCTCGGTCGCAAGGTCGATAGCTTCGGATAGCTGCTCATATTCAGCCACCATAAGAGTTGCGGCGGGGGTGTCGATCGTTACCCGCAACGGCTCCAGATATTCCGCCGGGTCTTTGCAGGCGCCTAAAAACTCGGCGTGAAATTGGCGTAAGCGGGGAATGTTGGTAGCGAGCCAGTCATAATCACGCTCCACGATATCATGCTTGCGACCATGTGGGGTCCACTGCCAGAAATGGAGTTCGGACCAACCACAACAGAACATCTCCACCATCACCTGCGCACGGTAATGCGGCTGGCCATCAAGTGCCTTGAATACCGGATCGGGATCGTTGCGGATGTAGTAGGGGGCCTTAACCTCCATGCCACGGCCATCTGATACGGCCCCATCCGGCGAAGCACCTAGCCAGTCTTCGAACGGCACGAACGGCATGGTCTCCACGCTGAGGCCGGTTTCCATTTCAAACTCAGCAATGGCCCCGTTTTCCATAGCCGTACCCCAGGCCGTCGCAGCGTTGCCGGTAAACTCCCGCGGTGCGTCGTGGTACTCGCGCACCATCGCGCGCATGGCACCATCCCTGTCGAGGTAGGGCGACAGCCCCAGAATCGCGCCGACCATGCTGCCGGTGACGCGGCCTTTGCGGGCGGCGAACCATTCGGGGGAGCGTTGGGGGGCGGTCATGCAAGATCCCCCAACGTCTTACGCCGCGCCATCTGCACCAGCGTGTCTAGAACCCATATTCCGCGTTCTGTGCCATACGCGAGGAACCAACGCGTTTGTCCGTCGCCACTGAATTGCACAAATGTGTATTCGTGACGCAACATATCCACCGTTTCCGGTTCGTCGCTAAACATAGGCACCGATGGAATTGTGCCCGGACCGACAGTCCAGTCATCCACCCAGTAACGACGGCCATGCATTGGTTCATGGGCGACATCGACAAGGCACCCACTATAGGGTCCGCCAACGCACATCATAGTCAGGCTCATACTTCCTCCATCTCTCATCCTCGCGCCGCCCTTTGCTAAGGGGCGGCGTCCGGTCAGGGGTGGTTAAAAAGGAACTTCGTCGTCTAGATCGTCTGCAAAGCCCTGCGTCGGCTTGGGCTTCGCCTTGCTGGCGACATCGGTCACAGGCGCAGACTTCGGCTTCACGGCCTGCACCCAATTTCCCCCAGGTGTCTTGCCGCCCGCACCATCGTCCTTGTCCCACACACCGAGCGTCAAAACGGCCTGTGAGTTGGTCAGCGCAAGTGCCAGCTCGTCGTCGGTGGGGGCGGTGGTCAGCTTCGCCAGCCTGCCCTTGCTGTTGGCATCGATCGCCATCAACATCTTCTTGTGCTTGTCGCGCTTGGCGGGCATCTTGTCGGGCGGCGTGTTCGGGTCCGCATCAGAAACGAACAGCTTTTGGAACAGGATGCGACCCGCATAGGCTTCGGGTTTCACGACCTGCCACTTGACGTTCACGAACTTCTCGTCGCGCTGATAGACGGCCTTCCATGCCGCATCGGCCACCAATGCCAACACGGAAGTACCCTTGGGTAGGGGTTCGAAGTCACCGCCACCGGCGTTGTATTCCTTCTCGGTACTGACGGCGCTGCCGCCTTCGCTAAGGTCCCAGAACGACATATTATACTTCCTCTTCTTCGTTGACAGTGGCCGCGGCGGCAGGAGCGGCGCGCTCCTTCATCCAGCGGTAAATCGGGTTCTCGCCAAATTCGAACGGCAGATCCTCGGTGATTCCCATGCGGTTCTTGCTGACGTTGGCGGGGGTGAGGTACGCCACCAGTACGCGGTTATTGGTGGTGATGGCCTTCTTCTGGCCTTCCTCGCCCTTGAGGATGGTTTCCTGCTTGATGAAGCCGACCAGATCGACGCTATCGACGTAATGCCGGATCGATTTCTTGTGCAGACGCAAGCTGTGCGACGTGTACCCCTCGCTGTCCGGCGGCTCCAGACGGATGATGTCCGAATGCGCGATAAAGATCGTGGACATGCCGCGGTCACGGCGCAGGATCTCTGCCATCTTGCGCACCCGGCCGTGCATTGCGGCAACGGCTTCATAGCCAGCGCCGTAGCCGCCAAGTGCGGTAGCCAGCGTGTTCTTGCCGCTGTCCTTCATGACCTGATTGGCAAACATCTCGTCCAGACCGGACGTGCTATCCACGATCAGCGTGGAAAAGTCGTGCTCGTCTTCATGCAGTGCTTTCAGCTGCGTCCAAAGCTCGGCAGCATCTGCCATCGGCTCTTCAGGGCCGGCGGGTAGGCGCGCGTCGGGAATGTCGCTGGGGACGTTTTCGCCCTCGGTCCGCAGCAGGTACGGCTTGCGGAAGGTGCAGGCGAGGGATGATTTTCCGGTATTGGGACCGCCTACCAGCGTTGCGATCAGGGGGCGCCGGGTCGATACCCGGCCAGTGGCAAGGACGCTCATTTGGTTTCCTTTCTCTCTTGCGGGGTTGCTTATGAACGCGGCTCGCGTTAGTAGTCAAGCAACAATTTTAGCACGAGGGAAAAACATGCTGACGCCCACCGACATCAAGGACAAGCTGGAGGACCGAAATTTGATGGAGGTAAGCCGGCGTAGCGGCGTGCCTTATATGAAGATCTACAACCTCATTAAGCGGGGCAACGAGCCGACATATGCGACTGTAAAAGCGCTATCCGACTACCTCCAGGGGTCAGCGGCATGAAGGGCCACGACTTTGACGCCATCAAGCAAAGTTACCCGCTTGATGAGGTGATCGGCCGCACGATCAAATTGCGCAAGCACAGCGGTTGGTATGAAGGGCTATGCCCCTTCCACAACGAGAACAGCCCGAGCCTGAAGTTCAAGGAATCGGATGAGCATTGGCATTGCTTCGGCTGCGGTGCGCATGGTGATGTGATCGACTTCGTATCCAAGATCGAGCACATCACCATCGCCGAGGCCGTGGGCCGTTTGACCGGCGGCCAGTCTATCGAGCTGTCCGACACCGACCGGCAGAAGCGCAAGGAATGGCTTGCGGCACAGGAAGCCATTGCGCAACAGTTACGCAAAGCCGCGATAGAGCAGGCCAACCGTCGATGGGACCGCGCGCGCGACGTTGAAGGCACGCAAGGCTATCTGGAGCGCAAGCATGTCGCGCCATGCGGCGCACGTATGGAGGGCGATAATCTCCTTGTGCCGATGTGGGACGCCAATGGCGATATCATCAACGTCCAGTCGATCGCGCCGGATGGCACCAAGCGGTTTCAGAAGGACGCCCCCACAGTCGGCGCGCGCTTCTACATCGGCATCGGTTTCGGCCGCGTCACGATCTGCGAAGGATTCGCAACAGGCGCATCTATCTATGAGGCTGTGCCAGACAAGGTGTGCATCGCCTTCAGTGCGGGGCAGGTCGAAAATATCGCACGCGAGATGATTGCCGCGGGTGTGGGCGTAGTCATTGCCGCGGATCGCAAGGGTCTGTCCGCCATGGAGCAGCTTGGCGCGGAACTGGGGGTGCCGGTGATAGCGCCGCCGCAGCTCGCCAGTGGGGACGACGACTTTAACGGCCAGATGATCGAGCAGGGTGTCGAAGCTGTCGCCGCGACATTCCGACAAGGCTTGATTGACTTCGCCAATCGCCCCGAGCCGCCAGCCGCAGCGCCGCCATGCGCTATCTCGTTCGTGGATGCCATGGACTTCAAGGAAGCGGACATCCCGTTGCGCCCGTGGATCATCCCCGGCGCATTGCTGGCAGGATCCACGCACATCCTTGCGGCGCCTGGAGGCACCGGCAAGTCGGTGTTTACGCTTCAGATGGCCTTGATGCTGGCGGCAGGTAAGCCGTGGGGAAAATGGCAGCCCAAGCGCAAGTGCCGTGTGCTGGTTATCAATGCGGAGGATGACATTCACGAACAGCGACGGCGCATGGTTGCCGCGCGATCGGTCATGGAGTTCGACGCGGAGCGCGGTATGATCATGCTGGCGGATGCGCCGGAAAATATCCTGATGTCCGAGCCTGATGATAAAAGAAAGATGCTGGTTGCCACACCGCTGGTCGATCAACTCGTCGATGTCATCAAGCACCACAAGATTGACGTGGTGATCGTGGATCCGTTCGCGGAGACGTTTGACGGCGACGAGAACAGCAACGGCGATACCAAATGGGCGATGAAAATATGGCGAGACAAGATCGCCCGGCCGACAGGCGCTGCGGTCTATCTGGTACATCACACCACCAAGGGGTCCGAGGACAAGGCGGGCAGCGCAGACGTGATTCGTGGTGGTGGCGCCATCGTCAATTCGGCGCGACTGGCTGCCACGCTGTTCGTGATGTCAAAGACGGAGGCTAGCGACCTCAGCGTTAAAGAGGAAAACCGTTTCCGCTATGTGCGGTACGACGATGCCAAATCCAACAATTCGCTGATTGGTGGGCGCACGTGGTTCGAAAAAATTTCCGTAGTGCTTCAGAACGGCCCGCGCGACGACAGCGAGGGCGGTGATGAGGTCGGGGCGCTGAAGCCTTGGTATCCGGACGGCATCGCGGCCTATTCGCCGGATGCAGTTTTGCGGCTTCTATCGGCAATGGAAGATGGCTTTGTCGAGGAGGACGGCACTGCCACCGACATGCCTTTCGGCAAGTCCAAGGCCAACAATTCCAAGCGTTGGATCGGCTATCTGATTGCCGACATGATGGGCACCGAAGAAGCCGAATCCCGCAAGCTGCTAGCGCATTTGATGGAAGCTGGCGTCGTGTCGGAGTGCGAGTTTCGTGACCCTATCCAGGGGCGCGCAGCGAAGGGTTTGCAGGTCAATCGAGAAGCCGCAAATCGTGTTTTGAGCATCACCTCATAATCTCTACATCGAATGAGATTGAATGAGATAATGATTTTGAAACCCACGGAAATCCGTCATTCCTCATTTCCTCATTCCCCGCCCCTCTAAAGAGGGGGCGGGGGAATGAGGATGAAAATGAGGGGTAACGACGGGTTCCCAGCAATGAGAGGAATGAGGACGATGAAGACCACCGAAGTTGCCCGTATACTAAGCCAAAAAGCTGAAGCAGGAGACTCTATTGCACTGGCCGCGCTGCTGCTATCGCACAAGCTGAGTGATCTGGATGATCGCCTGATGGCAATCGACGGAGTGCTGACCGAGATACGCAGGGCTATTCAGGAGCAGGACTAATACCCACCCCCTGCCGTGGTTGTGGGGTGAGAAAGCGCTTGACGCTAAGCGCTTGTTGTGGGAGGTGGAGGGGAAGGAGAAAACCAATGACGGTCGATGATGTTATCCAGCGAGTTGCTGAAATTAACGCGGAACGAAACGATGACGAGATGGCGCATAGTGATGAGGACTCGCTGCACCAGGACGTATTGGTCGCAATTTCCAACGGTGTGGATAACGCTCAGGAGCTGGCTCTTGAAGCACTGAAGACCTTGGACATCTCGTTTGCCCGGTGGTGCGCATGACCCTCACCGTATCCGAAGCCTCCCGCGCATATCGCGAGAAGCGCAAGGCCAAACTTCAACGGCTGGCGGTGTACGAGGCGGCTTTGGAGAGCATAGCTCGGGATTTCCCCGCAGAATGCGATTGGCAGATACAGGCTTGTGCCTGCCAGATTGTCGCCCGCCAGGCCCTCGCCGCAGAACGTTTCGAATTGGGGAATGGGGCATGAGTGAGATGTATCTAGACCGGCTGGCTTCGCGTTTCGTTGCCGCACCGCTTCCCGCCAACGTGGCTGCTGACGGCTGCGCGACTGACGCGAATTATCCCCACCCTCGCTACGGCACGAACTTGCTGACGGCGGGTCAGGCCAAGGAAGTGCTGCGGCACGTGCTGGATGGCTTCGAAGTGCTGGAAGACGCACCTGAGTGGGACGGCGAGCTTAGCGATGCTGAGCACGCGATGATCGATCGGGCGTGGGATCAGCATAAAGCCGCCCAGCCCGCCTCCAAGCCCCACCCAGCGCCAAGCCCGAGTGAGGTGGGGCCGGAGGTGGTTGAGCGGATGATTGCGCTTGTGAGGGGCATGGCCAGCAATGACGACCCACACCCACATTACGACGAAGCCCGCGCCATCGTCGCCCTGCTGCCCGAGCCGGTTGATGCGGACCTGATCGAGGCACGGGAGGTCGCAGCAGCCGTATTTGATAACGGTGGCTCGCATCCCAGTATCGCATCCGGACTTCGGGCAGGTAAACGAGATGGCGGCATTGACGTGACTGTCGCCCTCGCCGCCATCAAACGCGGCCGCGCCCTCGAAAAGGAAGCGGGGCGGTGAGCGCTTGGGGTACGATCAAATGCGCCTTAGGCTTCCACTCCTGCGCCACGCAGAGTGACGATCAGGGCGTCTGGGGCGAATGTGTGCGCTGCCACCGCCGCTTCGGCTTTGTAAGTCGGTATGCCCTTCGCCAATACGCTGATGCTGAGCATCGGAAGCGCATGGCTGAGGATGCCGGCTACCGCGCCCTCTTCACCCCCACCCACCGAAAGGGAGAGTAGCATGGAAAACATCAAAAGGTTTGGTGTGCCAACACTTATGGCTTTGAATCTTATTGTGGCGCACGTTAACTTCAATATTACGTGTGCTGCTTGGATTTCTCTTGTGGCAGTTATTGCTACAATTCAGGATAATAAATCATGATCCTGGATGACGAGGCTTTGGTGGAGCGGGTGGCTCGGGCGCTGTGTCTGTTTTATGATGAGGATTGGGATATTACTCAAGACAACTGGCGTGGCGCTGCCACCGCCGCCATCGAGGCTGTGCGGGTGCATATGTGGGATGATGGGCGATGAACGATGATAATCTGAAAACTGCCGCTTTTGTATTTCAGGATGAGATAGACCAATGGAAGCTGGTCGAGCATCGGTTTGATAACGTGCAGGCTGTTCGGTCATGTGGCTCTATAGTGAAACACAATTCAAAAGATGAAGCTCGCAACATGGTGAAGCGACAAGCTGTGAAGGCATTGTTACGTTATTATCATGAAGTTGAGGCAGGTTTAGAAAATCCTTATTAAAGGAGGTGGTATGCGAGTTCGTTCTATACACGTAATGCGCAATGGCCGATGGCAGGAGGTGCCGCGTTGGCGGTGGTTCCAATACGGCCTTTTCACGCAGGCTGGGCGCGATCTTGCGCGGGCCATCATTCGTGGTATATTCCGGTGATGCCAGCAGGACGCCCCAAGAGGATCAGAAATCCCAATCCTGTCAGGGAAACCGAGAAGGGCTACACCCGGCGGTTCAATCGTGGCGGCGTAGAAGGCAAGCGAGATCGCAAGTTTGGCCTAGCCCCCGGCGATCGAGACTTCATGCATGATTACCAGCAAGGACAGTGCGGCATATGTCAGCGCCATGAGAGCGAGTTCACACGTAAGCTGGCCGTGGATCATTGCCATGAAACGGGGCGCGTGAGGGGGCTTTTGTGTGGCCCGTGCAATACGGCCCTGGGATTGTTGTCCGATGACAGGCAGCGCTTGGAGCGTGCAATCCGTTGGCTGATGACGACTGAAGAGGCTGAGGCTTCAAATGGCTGAGTACGACGAATCCACGCGCGTCACCATTCTCGACAAGTTGGCGGAGGGCATGAGCCTTTCCGCCATTTGTCGTGAGGATGGCATGCCAAACCGACTGACTGTGCAGCGCTGGCAAGAGGCTGATGAAGCGTTCGATGTAGCAGTTACACACGCGCGCGAAGAAGGTTATCAAACACGCGCTGATCGCGCCGTTGAGGAAGCACGCTCAGCGGATGACGCAGCACTTGGGCGCCTCGCTTTCGATGCTGAGCGCTGGTATTTGGGCAAACTGTCCAATGCATTCAGCGACAACAAAGAGCAGCGCGTCCGTCAGACGGTAACCCTTAGCGAAGAGGCCGCCTCATGGCTGGGGCACAAGTCCTAAACCTTGCAGCCAAGCGTTGGCCAACTAAGCGTGACCGCTTGGCTGACGGGTTTTACAGCATCAAGGACAAGAACGGCGCCACTGTACCGTTCCGTATGAACGAGGATCAGGCGAAGTTCATTGATGAGCGGCACGGTATGGACGTGGTGCTTAAGGCACGGCAAAAAGGATTTACGACAGTCATTCAGATAGACATGCTGGATGATTGTCTGTTCATTCCCAATACTGCGGCAGGCGTGATCGCGCACAACCTCAACGACGCCAAGGCGTTCTTCGCGGACAAGATCAAGTTCGCTTACGACAAATTG
>Ga0182217_1000041_pt1 | contig 19459 bp, 18 predicted proteins | sample G5R1MG_18_FD_128395 | JGI IMG/M metagenome (GOLD analysis project Ga0182217, IMG submission 128395) | Switchgrass phyllosphere microbial communities from Michigan, USA - G5R4_NF_03OCT2016_LD1 MG | ecosystem: Host-associated > Plants > Phyllosphere > Phylloplane/Leaf | place: USA: Michigan... | reverse complement strand
CCGCCTGGCCGACACCGAGTGGCAAGACATCCTCTTCGGCGTGCGCAACGTGCCGATGCGCGACTTCTACTCGGCCCTGCCGCTGGACCGCTTCGACATCCCGAAGATGAAGGTCAACCCGGTCACCGGCGGCCAGTACATGGCCAACCTGGTGGCCGCCAAGAACCGCCGCGTCGACAGCATCATCTACAACGCCCTGGGCAACCCGATCATTGGCCAGGACGGCACCACCACCTACGCGCTGCCCTCCACGCAGAAGATCGTGGGCGGCGGTACCGGCCTGACCAAGGCCAAGGTCATCCAGGCCAAGATGATCATGCGCGCCAATGAGGTGGACAACTACGGCGACGGCAAGGCGCTGTACATGCTCTACAACAGCGTGGCGATGGGCCAGATCCTGAGCGACACCACGCTCACCAGCGCCGACTTCCTGGCCGGCCAGATGCTGCAGAAGGGCGAGGTCACCAACTGGATGGGCTTCGAGTGGATCCCGTACGAGCCGCTCACCGCCTCTGCCGGCGTCTACAGCACTTTCGCCTACACCGGCGACGCTGTGCACTGGGGTCGCGGCTTCGAAGAAGGCAAGGTCTCCAGCCGCCCCGACAAGCAGGACGCATGGCAGGTCTCGATGGCCGCCAGCTACGGCGCCGGCCGCCAGGACGAGAAGAAGGTCGTCCAGATCGACTTCCAGTAATCGGCCGCGGCTGATCTCACAAACCCATTTAGGAGTCCATCACCATGGCTGAAAACATTACCGCAGTGCGGTCCAAGGTCGACCAGGTGGCCGGCCGGAAGTCCCCCGCTGCCATCAAGAACCGCATGCGCATGGCGGTCATCCAGTCCGCTGCGATCTACGCAGCCCCCGCCAACGGCGACACCATCGGCACCGAGCTGTACCTGCTGCAAGGCTCGCGCCTCTGCGGTTCGGTGCTGGTGTCGATGGCGGCCGGCACGGCCTCCTCGACGATCTCGATCGGCATCCGCGATGCAATCACCAAGGTGGCCATCGACCCGACCGCCGTGCTGAACGCCGAAGCCTTCTCGACTGCGCAGACCGCCAACCGCCACACCGGCACCAAGCTCATCAACGGCCAGGAGTACTACGTACCCCAGGACGTCGAGCTGTACCTGACCGTCGGTGGCGCGGCCGGCCTGGCCAACCAGCAGTTCCGCTTCGAAGTGCCGTACGTCTCGCCGTAATCCGGGAAGCCCCCGGCCACCCAAGGGGGAGTGCTTCGTGCGCTCTCCCTTTTTTCGTTTCAGGAGAACAGCATGGCATCGTCGGTGAGCATCTGCAGCGCCGCCCTGGTGGGCCTGGGCAAGACGCCCATTTCGTCGTTTGGCGACAGCGGTGCGCTGGCACAGGCGTGCGCCATCCTCTACCCGGACGAGCGCGACTCGCTCCTGCGCAGCCATCCCTGGAACTGCGCTACGAAGCGGGCCCTGCTGGCGCCGCTGTCCGATGCGCCGGTGTTCGGCTACGGCGCCGCCTTCCCGCTGCCCTCCGACTTCCTGCGCCTGCTGTCGGTGGGTGACCGCTGGGTGTTCGACGGACCGTTCAGCAACGGGTACCGCGGCTACAAGATCGAGGGGCGGAACATTCTGTCGGCCGGCACCTCGCTGCGCCTCTCCTACATCTTCAAGAACGACGTCGAGGCGACCTGGGATTCCCACCTAGTGAGCCTGATGACGCAGCGCATGAAGTGGAAGCTGTGCTACCTGGTGACCGCCTCGACCAGCCTGCAGCAGCAACTCGCCGAGGAATACGAGCGGATGGCCCGCCAGGCCCGCGCGAGCGACGCGCAGGAGGGCGAGAGCGAGACGCTGGGCGGCGACGACACCTACGGCTACCTGCAGGGGCGCTACTGACATGGCGCGCGCAGACCTGATCCAGACCAACATGACCGGCGGCGAGCTGTCGCCCTCGCTGGCCCTCGGCCGGCCGGACATCGCCAAGTATTCGAACGGCCTGCGCCGCGCCGAGAACGTGACCATCACGGTGCAGGGCGGGGTGAAGCGCCGGCCGGGCTCGCTGTTCGTCGCTCCAGTGCGCAACGCCACGAACGACGTGCGCCTTATCGAGTTCATCTTCAACCGCGACCAGGCGTACGTGATGGAGGTGGGCCAGGGTTACACCCGATTCATCCGCAACCGCACGCCGATCCTCGCCGGCGGCACGCCCTACGAGGTGCCCAACCCTTACACCGAGGCGATGCTGCCCTCGATCAACTACGTGCAGAAGGCGGACACCGCGTTCATGGTGCACGAGGCGGTCTACCCGCAGCGCCTGCAGCGGTTTGGCGACGCGCAGTGGGTAATGCAGCCGGCGCCGTTCACGACCGAGCCGGTGGAGGAGCAGGGCAGCACGCCGGCCTTCGGCGTCACCATCGGCGCAGCCAGCGGTCCCACGACGGCCACCGCCACCGGCGCCGCCTTCTACCCCTCGGACGTCGGTCGGCGCATCACCTACCTGGCGGGCGGCGCCACGATCACCGGCTTCACCTCGACCAGTTCGGTATTCGTGGAGGTCGAGCAGCCATTCCCCACCCTCACGCTCCCCGCCGGCGGCTGGCGTCTCACCGACAGCCCGTTCGCCAACATCGTGCCGTCGAACACCGGCAAGGTCGGCGATTTCGTCTCGCTGGCCCATGCCTCTGCGTCCCTGGGCGCCGAGCACAACATCGGGAACGCCGCGGTGCAGGAAGTGGGATACCTCGAAGTCTTCCAGGTGGGACACCTCTACAGCACCGGCGACACCATCCTGGTGACCGAATCAGCGCTGGCCGGCAATGCGGTCGCCGGTGTCGACGGGCGCCACCTCATCGAGGTGCTGTCGGTCGACAGCTTCCGCTTCCCATACAGCGGCCCGCCGATCAACCTGGACGCCGGCAAGACCGCCAAGCTGATCGACGGCGCGCCGACGGCGGTGTGGCGCGGCGAGGACGTGGGCAAGTCAGTGATGATCAACGGCGGCACCGTGCAGATCACCGCGGTGCCCACCCCCACGATCGCCAACGGCAAGATCCTGCGGGTGTTCACGGCCGCCACGCCGGCGAGCGCCGGGTCCTGGTCGCTGCAGGGCGCCGCGTGGACCGCGGCCAACGGCTACCCCCGCGCGGTGACCATCAACAAGCAGCGCCTGCTGTTCGCCGGCTCCCCCGCCTACCCGCAGAACCTGTGGGGCAGTGCGATCCGCGGCTACCTGGACTTCGCGTTCGGCGTCGAGGCCGACGAGCCTTTCCGCTTCGAGCTGGACGGCTCGCGCAACAGCCCCATCCGCCATCTCGCGCCGGCGCGCCAGATGCTGGCCATGACCGACTCCGACGAGATGAGCATCTCCGGCGGCCAGGACAACAGCATCACCCCGACCAACATCCAGAAGACCGACCAGAGCGCCGTCGGCAGCGGCCCGGTGCGGCCGATCAAGGTGGGCAACGAGCTGGTATTTGTCCCGCCGACCGGCCGCCGCCTCTACGCGGTGGGCTACCGGTACGAGATCGACGGGTTCAGCGCCTCCGACCGCACGGTGTTCGCCAGCCACATCACCGGGCCCGGCATCCGCGAGACCTCGTTCCGCAAGGAGGTCGACCAGCAGCTGTTCGCGGTGCGCAAGGACGGCGTCATCGCCGTGTGCGCCTACGACATCGACCAGGAGGTGACCGGCTGGGCGCGCTGGACCACTCGCGGCGCGTTCGAGTCGATCGTCACGGTGCCAACCGCCACCAGCGAGGACACCTATGTCACCGTCCGCCGCCTGGTGGGCGGGGTGGCGAAGCGCTTCATCGAGGTGTTCGACCCCGAGATGCTGGTGGACTGCGGCATCCGCGCCACCAGCGTGGTGCCCGGGGGCCAACCGGTGTGGGCCGGCCTGTCGCACCTGGAGGGCCGGGAGGTGGTGGTGTACGCCGACGGCGCATCGCTCGGCACCTTCACCGTCTCCGGCGGCCAGGTCGCGCTGCCGCGCAACGCCGTCGAGGTGCAGATCGGCCTGCAGTTCCAGGTGCTGGTCGAGCCCCTCCAGATCGAGGCCGGCGGCCAGGGCTCCACCTCGCAGGCCGGCACGATCGACGTGCGCGAGGTCATTCTGCGGGTGCTGGACACCACCGGCGCGCTCGTGAACGGCCAGCCGGTCGAGTTCCGCAAGTTCGACATGCCGAATCTGGATCTTCCGCCCCCGGTCGTCTCGGGCGAGATCCGCACCGTGCTGTTGCAGGACGACATCTACACCACCACGCTGGTGATCGAGCAGCGCGAGCCGATGCCGTTCCACCTGCTGAACATCATCCGCCGGGTGACCGCCAATGCTTGAAGCCGCCACCCTCCTGGACATCCCCGAGGTGGTCGAGCTGGGCCGCGTCATGCACGCCGAGTCCGACTACCGCGGCGAGCACTACTCCCCTGAGAAGGTCGGCCGGCTGATGGCGTCGCTGGCGGCCGGCGGCGGCCTGCTGCTGGTCGAGCGCAGCGGCGGCCGGATCGTCGGCGCCGTCGCCGGGTGCGTGCAGCCGCAGTGGTTCGGCGACGACCTGATCGGCCTGGAATACGGCGTGTTCGTCCTGCCCGAAGTCAGGGCCAGCCTGTCGGGCGGCAAGGTCTTCCTGCGGCTGCTGCGCGGCCTGCAGCACTGGTGCCGCGCCCAGGGCGCCCGGCGCCTGCGCGCCGGCATCACGACCGGCGTCCACCTCGAAATCACATCCGCCCTCTACCGCGCCCAAGGCTTCCACGACGCCGGCGCATTCTTCGAAATGGAGCTTTGACCATGTGCACCGGAGCCGAACTCTTAATTGCCGGCAGCATCGCCAGTGCCGGCGTCAGCACGGTCTCGGCGCTCAGCCAGGCCAGCCAGCAGGAGGCGACTGCGCAGTACCAGCGTGACCAGGCCACCGCCGACGCGCAGACCGCCGCCATCTCGGCCAACCTGCAGGCCCGCCAGATCCGCACCGCCACCGACCGGCAGCGCGCCGACGCCCGGGCTGCACTGGCTTCCTCCGGCGTGACCGTGGGCGCCGGCACTGCCGAGCAGATCGATCAGACGGTCAACGCCCGCGGCGAGCAGGACGCGCTCAGCGCCATCTACGGCGGCACGGTGAAGTCCCAGCAAATCACCACCGCCGGCAACCTGAACGCGCTGCAGTCCGAGAACGCGGCCACCGCCTCGCGGATCAATGCCACCACCAGCGCACTCAACGGCTTCGCCGCCGTCGGCAAGGGCTGGAACCTGAAAAGCAAGGGGGTCTGACATGGCGAAGATCCCAACAGGCAACTTCGGCATGCGCATCGACGAGCCCGGGCTGACACCCGTAGGCGCGGCCGATACGCAGGTCGCCGCCGCGACGCAACGGCTGGGCAACACCGGGCTCGCGCTGGCCAACCACGAAATCGACCGCATGGTGTTCGAGCAGAAGCAGCTGGAGGCACGGCAGCAGCGCGTGCAGGCCATCACCGCCGACACCAAGGTGCAAACCGGCCTGGCCGACACCTTCGACGCCATCGACGCCGACGTGCGCACCGGCAAGATCGACCGCCTGGGCGCGCTGGCCGCCTGGAAAGACCAGAGCAAGCAGGTGGTGGACGACAACCTGCAGGGGCTGCATGCGGATGTCTCGCCGGCGGTGCGCGCGCAGGCCGACGGGCTGGCCGGCAAGCTGACGAACCGCCTGTTCGACACCTTCCGCGGCCAGGAGCGCTCGGAGACCGCGGCCACGATCAGCAGCACCAGCGAACAGCTGCAGCGGCTGGCCACCACCGACCCCGAGGGCGCGCTGAACCGGCACGCGGCGCTGATCGACCAGCTCGGCGGCTCGGCCGGCCTGGACTCCGCGCAGCAGGCGAAGGCAAAGCAGGCGTTCCGCGAGGGCGTGGCGGCTACCGGTGTCGGCGGCATGGCGGCGGCCGCCTATCAGCAGGGCGACGCCGAAAAGCTGGCCAGCATCAACGCGCGCCTCGCCGGGCCCGAGGGCGACATGCTCGACCCCAACAAGAAGACGCAGCTGTCGAATCAGATCTTCGGCTGGGAGCAGTCGATCCGCGCGCGCCAGGAGGCCGCGGCCGACAAGGCCGAGCGCCAGGGCCTCAAGCAGTACAACGAGGGCGTGACGGTGCTGGGGAAATACCAGGACGTCGTCGCCGGCGGCGCGCTGCTGTCGGCCGGCGCCATTCAGGAAATCACCACCGCCACCACCGGCACCGGTCTGGAGCCACAGGTGCAGAAGCTGCTGGCCGGCCAGATGGAAGGCGCGCGCTTCGCCAACCAGCCGGTGCAGCAGCGCCAGGCCACGATCGACCGGCTGCGCGCCAAACGCAGCGACCCGGCGCAGGGTGTCGACGCCGAGGACATCCGCCAGCTCAACCGCTTCGAGCAGATGGACAGCAGCCTGCGCAAGCGCGTGGACGACGGCGACGCCTGGGCGGCCTACGGTGACGCCGGCGGCCAGTCGTTCCCCACCGTGAAGCTCGACAGCCCGCAGAAGGCGGTGGAGATTTTCACCCAGCGCATGAAGGACATCGGCGACGTCGAGACCTGGGCCGGCAAGAAGGTCTCGCCGCTGCAGCCGAGCGAGGCCGAGGCGTTCGGGAAGATGCTGCGCGCGCTCCAGCCCGACCAGGCGGCCAGCATGCTCGGCCAGATCGGTTCGGTGGTGGGCAACGCCGACCGCGTCAGCGCCATCTCCACGCAGATCGGCGACAAGGACAAGGTGATGGGCATGGCCATGCTGTTCGCCAACGCGAAGACCAGCATGGGCCGCAACACCTCCGAGCTGATCCTGCGCGGCGACCAGGCCATCCGCGACAAGGTCGTGAAGCCCGACGGCATGGTCGAGACCGGCTGGCGCGCCAGCATTTCGAAGCAGGTGCGCGGCGCCTACGCGAACCAGGAAGTCGAGACCAACCTGATCGACGCGGCGTTCCGGATTGCGGCGGCCACCGACGGCGACGTCGACCGCGCGGTGCGGCTTGCCACCGGCGGCATCGTCGAGCGCAACGGACAGAAGATTCCGCTGCCCTACGGCATCGACGAGAAGCGTTTCGAGAAGGCGATCGAGATCATGACGCCGGCCAACTTCGCCGACCAGGCGCCGGGCGGCCGGGTGGTGGTGGGCGGCGTGACCCTGCCGCTGGCCGACTTCGTGAAGACGCTGCCCGACGCCCGCCTGGTGCATGCAGGGCAGGGCGTCTACAACGTGCGCGCCGGCAACACGCTGGTGACCAACGAGCGCGGCCAGCGCATCAACGTGAAGGTGCAGCCGTGATCGACTCCATGTTCCAGGAGGGCACGGACACCGCCCTCGACGACCAGGTGCAGCGGCCCGCCGCGCTCAAGCCGCCCGAGCAGGGGTTCTGGAAGACAGCCGGCCAGGTGGCCGCTGCGCCGTTCCAGGGTGTCGCCGCCGGCAGCACGAAGACCGCGGCGTTCGGCGCCGAGATCGCCGGCGCATTCGGCAGCGTGCTGGGCGCGACGGACGGCTTCTCCGGCGGCATGTTCTCCACCGGCACCCCGGAGGAACGCCAGCAGCAGGAGACGGCCCGCCGCAAGCTGCTGCAGGACGGCCCGCAGTTCTCCAACGCGCCCGCCGACACCCTGCGCGAGCGCGCCCGCGAGGTGATGCCCGACCCGAACAGCACGCACGCGGCGGCGCAGCTGGTGGCTGGCGTCGCCGAGTTCGGCACCCAGGCGATCGGCTACACCGCCCTGGGCGGCATGGTGGCGGGCCCGGCGCTGTTGGGCGCCGACGCTGGTTTCGCCGAGGCCGACAAGCTGCGGCTGCAGGGCGTGGACCTGGGCACCCGGGCGGCGGCCGGCGCGGTTGCCGGGGTTGTGGCCGGCGCTTCTGTCGCGCTGCCGGTGGCGGGCAAGACCCTGGCCGGCACGGCGGCGCTGGTGGCGGCCGGCGGCCCCGGCGGCTTCATCGCGCAGAACGCCGCCGAGCGCGCGATCCTGCAGAACGGCGGCTACTCCAAGATCGCCAACACCTACGACCCCTTCGACCCGGTGGCGCTGACCTTCGCCACGCTGGTGCCTGCGGCGTTCGGCGGCGCGGCGTTGCGCGGCGCGCGCATGCGGGCAGCATCGGAGGCTGAGATTCTGCGGCCGGCCGTGGAGCTGACGCCGGCCGAGCAGGCGCACAGCGACGCCTTCGAACGCAGCGACGCTAACCTGCGCGAGCTGCAGGCGGCCATAGCCAGCGAGAAGCGACCGGAGGTGAAGGCCATGCTGCAGAAGGAGCTGGCTACTCAGACCGAGAACCAGCGGCGGTACGGCCAGGCGGTGGCGGCCGAGCCCGAAGCGGTGCCGGCGGCGCGCGTGCGGCAGACCGCGGCGACCGTCGACAGCTACCGCCTCACCCCCGACAGCGACATCCGCGGCATGACTGCCCACCAGGATGCGATGGAGACCGCGCACGGCCAGCTGGCGCGCGGCGAGCCGGTGGCGGTGACCGACCTGCTGAATCTCAGCGCGGTGCGCAACGGCGCCATGCTGGACGAGCTGATCGCATCCGGGGAGCAGGCCCGGGCCACGCTGCTGGGCGACGCCGGCAACCTGGCGCAGGCAGGCGACATCCGGGCGATCCGCGCCGAGCTCGACCAGGTGCGCGCCGCGCGGCCCGACGACTCAGCGGCTGCAGTGAAAGCCCGGGCCGGCGAACTGCAGGACAGCGACCGCCTCAGCTACAAGCAGGCCAGCAAGGCGGCGCAGAAGGAGATCGACCTGCAGGTGCAGCAGCACGAGGCGCAGATCCAGCGGCTGACCACGGCGATCGAGAGCAACGCCCGCGCCCAGCGCGCGACGCAGGACATCGGGCAGATCGACGCCAGCCTGGCCGACCTGCGCGAGCGCCGCGCCGCTGTTGATGCCCCGGCCGCTTCCCCGCGCGCCCTGGCTCTGGCGATCAACGACCTGTTTCGCCAGGCGCCTCCCCGGCCGCGGCTAGTGGTGGAGGCGCCGGCCCGCCGGACGCAGCCGCCGGCAGAAGCCCCAGCGGGCGGAAATACCGCGCCGCGCACCGGCGACGCCCCGGCAGAACCCCAGCAGATGCCCGGCGATGCCCCGGCGGCGGCCGGCAGCGATTCGGTAAATGGGGGTGCTGGCCGCCCACAGCCGGCGGCGGCCCAGGCCAGTGCCCTCGACGCCCGTGCCACCCAGGCCGCCGAGATGGCGCCCGACCTCATGGTGCAGCTGGAGGGCCGTGAGCCCATGCGCGCATCCGACCTGCTGGAGACGGTGCGCCGCGAAGCGGCGGAGGAAGCCCAGGACGCCAGCCTCATCGATGTGGCGGCGAACTGCTTCCTTCGGAGCTAGTTCATGTCGATGCCAAGCCAGCTCGGGTCGATCCCCAGCGCCACACCGAGCAGCGCGATTACCGCGCCGATGACGGCTGGGATGCCGATCACCAGCAGCAGGCACAGCGCATACCCGCGTGTCGCCTCCCAAACCCGGCGCCACTTCCCGGTGGCGGCCAGCACGGACAGCGGCACCAGGGAAAACATCCCGAGGCACGCCGCAGTGAACAGTAGGAAGGACTTCATGTGAACCCGAAATGTATAGCCGAAGTGCAGGCAGCGGCGAAAGCCCTGGGTCGGAAGGCGCTCACCGAGGCGCAGCTCCGCACCATCGACAGCCAGATGGACGCCAAGATGCGCGAGCTGGCGCGCACCGATCCCGAGTGGCGCAGCAAGTCCCGCGACCAGCGCGTCACCGAGGCATCGCAGGCGGTGATGGCGGACATCCAGGCCGCGGCTGCGCGCAAGGTGGAGAACGCCCAGCGGCAGATCGTCGCCACCGCGGCCACCGACGAGCGCATCCAGGCGCAGCGCGCGCTCTACGACGGCGAGGACCGGGCAGGCGCCCTGGTGCGCGACATCGAGCAGACCGGCCACTACGTCGCGGGCGTGAAGGCCGAGGCGATGTCCAACATGGTCGACCTGATGGAGGCGGCCAAGTCCCAGGACGGCGCAGGCTTCACCCGCCGGACCATGATGTTCCTGTTCGACAGCGACAACCCGGCCATGACGGTGGACCTGGCGCGCGAGATCTTCCAGCGCGGCGACGGCAAGACCGGTAATAAGGTGGCCACCGACGGCGCGAAGGCATATCTCGACGTGATCGAGGGCCTGCGCCAGCGCTTCAACGCCGCGGGCGGCGACGTCGGCCGGCTTGACTACGGCTACCTGCCGCAGCCGCACGACGCGGCCAAGGTGCGTGGGCGCGGCGACGCCGCGGCGACGACCGCCTGGGTGGACGGCATCCTGCCGAAGCTCGACCGCAGCCGCTACCTGCTGGAGGACGGCAGCCGGATGGGCGACACGGAACTGCGCAGCGTGCTGGGCCGGGCCTGGGAGACCATCTCCACCGGCGGCACCAACAAGACCGAGCCGGGCACCTTCACCGGCACCGGGGCGAAGGCCAACGCCGGCAGCGACGCCCGGCAGATCCACTTCAAGGACGCTGACGCCTACCTCGAATACATGGGCGAGTTCGGGACCGGCGGCATGTACGACGCGATCACCGGCCACGTCGGGCGGATGGCCCGCGACATCTCCCTCATCGAGCGGTACGGGCCGAACCCGAACGCGCAGCTGAACCTGCAGTTCGACCTGGCCGCGCGCGACGCCGGCCGCGACATCGGCGACCTGCCGCGCTCCATGGGCCTGCGCCCGCAGTCGTATTGGGAGCAGCTGAACGGCACCGCCGGCACGCCGCAGAACGCCAGCCTCGCCGCCGTCGGCATGCACGTCCGCAACATGCAGACCTTCGGCAAGCTGGGCGCCGCGGTGATCTCGTCGGTGACCGACATGGGCACCTTCATGCAGACCACCGGCTACAACAAGCTGCCCTATTGGGATGCGCTGCGCAACATCGGGCGCACGGTGGGCTCGGCCGACGCGCGCGAGTTCCTGACCACGCACGGCATCATCGCGGAGAGCATGGCCGGCGACATCAACCGGTGGACCGGCGAGAACCTGCGGATGAACTGGTCGGGCCGGCTGGCCAACAGCACCATGCGGCTCTCGCTGATGAACGCCTGGACCGACAGCCTGCGCCGGGCCTTCTCGCTCACCATGATGCAGGGCATCGCCCGGCTGTCGAAGGCGGAGTGGGGCAGCCTGCCGGAGTTCGACCGCACGCTGATGGAGCGCCGCGGCATTACCGAGGCCGACTGGTCGGTCATCACCCGCGCGCAGCTCACCGAGTTCCAGGGCGCGCAGCACCTGACGCCCGAGGCCATCCGCGCCACCGGCGACGAGCGGGCCGGCGAGGTGGTGGCGAAGGTGCTGGGCTTGATCCAGGACGAGAGCGAATTCGCAGTGCTGAACCCTGACCTGGCGACCAAGGCGATTGCATCCGGCGGGGCGTCGCAGTCCGGCACCGTGCGCGGCGAGCTGGCGCGCAGCGTCATGCAGTTCAAGTCCTTCCCGATCGCCATGGTGTCGCGGCACTGGCGCCGGATGCTGGAGACGCCGAAGGTCGCCGACGGCAGCGCGCCAGCCCTGGCCAACCGCCTGCTGTACGCCGGCGCCCTGATGGTCAGCACCACCGCGCTCGGCGCCATCGCGCTGCAGGCCAAGCAGGTGATCGGCGGGAAGGACCCGGTCGACATGGCCGGCGACCACGCGGGCAAGTTCTGGGCAAAGGCCGTAGCCCAGGGCGGCGGCCTGTCCATCGTGGGCGACTTCCTGCTCTCCGACCCGGCCGACAACCCCGGCGGCTTTGGCGCGAACCTGGCCAAGACCATCACCGGCCCAGCCATCGGCACCGGCGGCGAGGCGCTGGCGCTGGGCGTCGAGAACACCTGGCGCGGCATCAACGGCAAGGACACGCACTTCGCGGCGAACGGCCTGCGCCTGGCGCGCTCGAACGCCCCCTACCTGGGCATCTGGTACGCGCGCGCCGCGGTAGACCACGCCGGCATGCACGCGCTGCAGGAGAACCTGTCGCCGGGCTACCTCGGCAAGATGCGCGCCCGCGCTCAGAAGGAGTTCGGGCAGGACTACTGGTGGAAGCCGGGCACCGGCGGGCCGCAGCGTGCGCCCGACCTGGCTGCGGCGGTGGGAGGCTGATATGCGCGAAGAACAGATCGTGAAACTCCAGGCGCGCGCCGAGCAGCTGGTCGACGTGTTCCTGGTGGAGTCCGACCCCTCCACCTGGTCGGGCGCCGGCATACCGCTGGCCAACATGGACAAGGAAACGCGCGGCAACGCCTACTGGTGTGCGAAGAAGTCGGTCGCCACGCTGGCGGTTGCGCAGCGGATCATGGGCCTCATCCAGTACGCCCGCGACGCCGAGGTGCGGAATCCGGCGCTGCCGCCGGCGGAGGGTGAGCCTGCTGACAGCGAGAGCGATGACCTCGACCGGTCGGTCGCCGCCGCCGAGAAGGACGCCGCGCGGCTGATCGACGCGGCCATGAAACGACGGCCTGGCGTGAAGCCCTGAGCATGGCCAGCCCGGCGCGCCCGATCTCGTTCCTGGCGTTCTTCCTGATGTGGGCGAGAGCCCGCGGGTGGACGGTGCCGGAAGTCCACATCAGGGCCTGCTACTGGCTGGAGCACCGCGGCGATCTGGCGGTGTTCCGCTGCTTCCGCGGCTTCGGCAAGTCCACCCTGCTGGCCGTCTACAACGCCTGGCGCTACTACTGCGATCCGACCTACCGGATCCTGCACCAGGGCGAGTCCGACAAGACGGCCTACAAGACCAGCCGCGACACCCAGCACGTCCTGCGAAACCATCCGCTCACCCGGCACATGCTGCCCGTCGGCCGGTTGTCGGTCGAGGTGTGGTGGACCACCGGCGCGACGGACGTGCGCAACGGCAGCATGTACGCCAAGGGCATCACCTCGAACGTCACCAGCGCGCGCGCCGACGAGACGCAGAATGACGACGTCGAGGTGCCGCGCAACATCCGCACTCCCGAGTCGCGCGAAACCCTGCGGTATCGCCTGGAAGAACAGACCCACATCCTGGTGCCCGGCGGCCGGCAGCTCTATGTCGGCACGCCCCACACCCACGATTCGATCTACGACGAGCAGGAGCGGCTGGGCGCGGACTGCCTGACGATCCGCATGTTCGAGCGCGAGCACCGGACCGACAAGCCGGTGATGGTGGTCGACGCCGGGTTCGCGCCGGAGTTCGTGTTCGTCGGCATCGGCAAGGGCGCGCGGTGCCTCGTGGCTGGCGCCGACTACCGCGTCATCGGCACGCGCGTCCACTTCGCCGGCATGCCCGAGGGTGTGATCGACTGCTACGCCGGGTGCGCATGGCCGGAGCGTTTCGACCGCAACGAGTTGGAGAAACGCCGCCGCATGACCCGGACGCTGAACGCCTGGGACAGCCAGTACCAGCTGCACAGCAAGCCGATCAGCGACATCCGGCTCGACCCGGACAAGATCAAGGAATACAGCGTCAAACCGACCCTGCGGTATGCGAACCGCGAGGCCATGCTGATGCTGGGCAACGTGAGGCTCGTGAGCGCGGCCTGCCGGTGGGACTGCGCGATTGGCAAGGTCGACTCCGACGCCTCGGCCATCTCCCTGGTCTACAGCGACGCCGCAGGCAACCTCTACTGGCAGTTCGCCGTGGGGCTGACGGGCGACATCGACCAGCAGTGCGCCGACATCCGCAAGTTGGTGATCCAGTTCCACATCCCCAGCGTCACCGTCGAGACGAACGGCCCGGGCGGCTTCGTGCCCCCGATCCTGCGCAAGCATCTGGCCGGCCTAGGCGATCCGCGCGACCGGCTGCCGGCGGTGCGCTGCGGGGTGGTGGAGGACCACGCGAACACCAACAAGAACGCCGACATCCTCGACGCCTTCGAGGCGCCCATGTCGATCGGCGCGCTGTGGGCGCACACCGAGGTGCTCGACGGGCCGGCTTACGACCAGATGAAAGACTGGAACCCCGCGGTCAAGAGCCAGCCCGACGACTACCTCGACTCGGGGGCGCGCGCCATCAAGGCCAACCCGGTGCGGCTGGGGAAAGTCGGGAATCCGACAGCCCCTGGTACGAGCATCCCGTGGCGCCCGGAGTCGGGTATCCACGAAGTGACCCTGGAGGCTTGATGTCCGTACCCGTTCAACCGACCTACACCGCCGCCGTAGGCAACGGCATCACCACCGTTTTCCCGTTTCAGTTTCTCCTGCAGACGGACACTGACCTTGCAGTAAGCATTAACGGCGCCGCACCCACAATCGGTTTTAGCGTCGCGGGGTTCGGCGTGCCCAGCGGCGGCTCGGTGACCTTTTACCAACCCCCGCCGCCAGGGGCGCAAATCGTGATGCGGCGCGTGATCGCCTTGAAGCGCACCACCGACTACCAATTTCAAGGCGACCTTCCAGCGGCGACCATCAACTCTGATTTCGACCGCGTGTGGATGGCGCTGCAGGGCGCCGCGACTATTCTTGACAGCGCGCTGAAGGTCCCATTTCCGGAAGGCGGCGATCTCGTCACCGTGCTGCCTGCGGCCGCAGCGCGCGCCCGCAAGGCTCTGATCTTCGATGCCAACGGACGCGTCACCGTCTCCGCTGACGACTATGCCGACCAGCTTGCCGCGGTGATCGCGAATGCTGCGGCTGCGGTAGCCGCTGCTCAGAACGCCGCTACCAGCCAAGCCAGCGCCAGCGGTAGTGCCGCAACTGCGCTGTCGGCCGCCGCCACCTCCGTGCTCATCCAGCAAGCGCTGCAACTGGTGCTGTACAACATGGGCTATGCCCCGCCGGTGCCGTACGGGCCGGGAATCAGCATCACGCTGCCAACGCAGACGGTCGATTACAGCGGCGCGCTCTACGCGCCGATCGCCGCGGCTCTCCCTTTCACGACCGGCGGCACATTCGACCCGACGAAGTGGCGCCTGGTCCAGAACAGCAACGTCGCTCAGGGCAACACGGCGTACGTGTCCAAGTTCGGCAGCGACTCGACGGGCGTGGTCGGAAATCCGCAGCGTCCTTTCCGGCAGATCGACGGTGCGCTGACGGCGCTTGCCGGTATCGCCGGCCCGGTGGTGGTCGACGTCCTGAACGGCACGGCGGCCGACTACCTGCCGGCGACCACCGACGACCACCCTGGCTCGCTCATCCGGGACAACCTGACCCTGCGGACTTCGCAGCGCGGCAAGTTCAGCGCCGACTGCACGTCGATCGCGGGCGTCGCCATCCCCGGCCCTTTCTTCGTTGATTCGAGCCGCCGCTCCGGTTTTGGCTGGAACAACCTGGGATGCGACAGTGGCAAGACCGTCACCGACCGGCTTTATGCGGGCCAGGGACGCGACGGCCTGGTCATCGCCAACCTTGCGCAAACAGCAGGCATCACCGGCATGGTCGGCCCGATCGTCGACCGCCCGATCTGCCTCGGCCGCGACGACAACGTTACCTACCACTCTCTGCTGGTCGAGACCACGGCGAGCGGTGTTCTCACCGACGCGCTCACCTGCTACAACCTGCACGGCGCGGCGTACAAGAGCACCGGGCTGCTCGTGCGCGGCGGCAAGCACTATCGCTGCAATGGCGAAGCGATGATCGTCAAGGGCGACGCCTACGCAGCATGCAACGGCGGCCAGTTCAGCGACCTGACGCTGGGCGGTTCTCCCGAAGGCACCACGCCGTGGTTTGTAGGCACCGACCTCGCAGGGTTGAAGATCAACCCGCAGGGGGCGGCGGTCAGGAACCAGCAGTTTTCAAAAACGCGCATCACCGGCGTCACCTTCGCGGTGCAGTTCCAGATGGGCGGCCCGAACGCAGAAAACATCAACCTCGGTGACCTCGACATCGAGTCGGTCGCGGCGGTGGGCGTGCTTATCGACGGCTCGGGCGCGGTCGTCGACCTCAATATCGGCACGCTGCGGATGGTCGACGCTACGGCCGTCGCTGTCGCCGTCGGCACCAACCCCACGCTGTTGCGCACCAAGATCGACGCCATCCGGCTGCTCAACTCCGGCGGCGCCTTCGACATGTCCGCCAGCTCGCAGGATCTGACCATCGGCCTGGTGCAGGCGCGCAGCCTTCTGGCGGGGAAGTATCTCTACACGCTGGGCACCGGCCGCATCCGCGTTGGCCGCGAGGAGATCGAACCCGGTTCGCTGGCGCAGAAGTGGCACCCGAAGGACAAGCCCACCTACACCGCAGGCTGGACGACCCAGGTGTCGGGCGCCACCGACCCGACGGTCAACCTCGAAGGCGGCGGCGTAGCGCTCTACGGCCGCGCCAACAACGGGAACGGAGCCGGCGGCAGCACCACCATCATGCAGATGCCTCTGGTGCTGGGGCCGGGCACGCCCGACGCCTCCATGCGCACGACGGTGCGCGGTCAACTGAGCACCGGCGGCGGCACTCCTTGCACCGTCGGCATCGTGGTCGGCAACGGCAGCGGCGCCCTGGTGGTCGCAATCGAAACCATCGACGGCGCCGCGCCGAACATGGCGCTGCTGGTGTGGGTCGAGCTGACCGGCATCCGCTGGACCTATTGAAGCGCCTGCAATGACTGCCCCCATGACCGAGGCCCGCGTAAAGGAACTGCTCGCCGCAAGCGGGAAGGTCGCGCGCGAGGAAGCCCCACCCCTGATTGCAAGGACGGCCGTGCGTTTCGACGGAACCATCAACCTCGGCCACATCCTCACGGCGGCCGCCATGCTGACCGCCGGTGCCAGCGCCTATTTCAACCTCGACAAGCGGGTGGACCTGCAGGCGAGGGACATCGCGGATGTCGCCAAGCGCGCCCAGGACAGCACCGACCGCGTCCTGAAAGAGCTGTCCGACCAGCGCGACACGATGAAGGACACCAACCGGACCATCAACAGCATCCAGAACGACGTCGCGCTCCTGCGGGGCCGGGCGGCTGCAGAACCCACGGGGCACAAACGATGAGATTCATTCCCAACGCCGCGCAGATCGTTCCGCGCTCCCTCTCCGTCATCGCGGCAGTGGTGTCGCAGGCAATTCCCTTCGGGCTGCAGGCGGCCGGCAACCACATCGCCGCCATGCCGGACATCACCGACGGCACGCGCTCGTTCATGCAGCTCGGCCTGGCGATGGTGCTGGTGCCGCTGGGCAAGGCGATCCAGCAGGACCTGTCGAAGCGCTTTCCGCCGGAGGCCGAATGACCACCTTCGACGAAGCTTTCGACCGCCTGATCGGGCACGAAGGCGGCCTTTCGCTCGACCCCAAGGACCCAGGCAACTGGACCGGCGGGCGCGTCGGGGTCGGCGAGAACCGCGGCACCAAGTTCGGCATCGCCTCCAACACCTACCCGGACATCGACATCAAGGGCCTCACGCTAGACGATGCGAAGCGGATCTACCGCCGGGACTGGTGGGACAAGATCGGCGCCGACGTGCTGCACCCCGCCATCGTGTTCCAGATGTGGGACTTCGCGGTGAATGCCGGCATGGACGCCTCGAAGCGCGCCCTGCAATACGCGGTGGGCGTGGCCCAGGACGGCAAGGTGGGCAACCTGACGCTGGCGGCGGTGAAGCGCACCGAGCTGGCCGACATGCTGCTGCGCTTCAATGCCTTCCGGCTGCGCTACTACACGTCTTTGTCGACCTGGCCGACGTATGGCAAGGGCTGGACGAACCGCGTGGCCGGTGATCTCGACTACGCCGCCCAGGACAACTAGGCGACCCTCTCGGCCCACACCGCATGCCACCCCCAATAGCTGGACCGGTGGTGCCTGAACTGCTTCGCCTCGTACCGGATCCGCACGCGCCCCAGGTCAGGTGAGTCCACTTCGATTTCGCGCGGGCTCGCAGCTGCAGCGCTCGCCGCGGGTAACCCTTTCGACCCGGCTGCGATCACGTCGCCCGGGATGCGCATCAGCCAGCCGTTGCGGTCGCTCCAGCCGTTGGCGGGGTCCGGGGTGAAGTGTTGCGGGGGGATCGAGGGGTTCGGCATGGGACAGGTATTCCCACCGTGGGAATAAGCGGGCCTATAGCGCAATGAAAAATGGCCTAGGAAATCTCCTAAGCCATTGATCTAATTGGTGGGACGTGCGGGGGTCGAACCCACGACAAACGGATTAAAAGTCCGCTTCGACAAACCGCGCCAGTGCTAGCGATTCGCCCATTTCGTGGGAATTTTCAGGCTGTTTTCGTCACCACGGATGCGTCGTTTCCAGCGGGTCGTTCCCACGGTTTCAACTACCCCAGGCCCTTCCGGCTGACGCTCTTCGAACGGTCATAGACCCTGGCGGTGGTCGCGCTGTTGGCGTGCAGATCCGGCAGACTGCCGTACTGCTTTTTGTGCTGGGTGGTGTAGTAGGCCCGCAGGTCGTGGAAGGTGAAGCTCGTCTGGATGACGCCCTGTTTCAGTGCCTCCGCCCGGGTCCGATGCCACATGGTCGTGAAGCCGTCTTCGGCATAGGGGTTGCCGTCTCGCGTGGTGAAGACGTACAGGCAGTCCGCGGCCCGGGGCAGGGCGCGCAGGCGCTGCATCAGATCGGCCAGGGGAGGCGTGATGTCGATGGTCTCGAACTTCACCTGGCCATCCTGCTGCTTCGCGCGCTGAATCCGCATCACGCCCAGGGCCTCATCGACCTGCGGCCACGTCAGTTCCAGGAACTCCACGCGGCGGTTGCCGGCCAGCGCGGCGAACTCGGCCATCATCCCGATCTTCTGGCGCTGCGGCGAGAGGGTGCCGCACCAGGCGATGAATGCGGCAAACTCGGCCGGCTCCGGCGTGGTCGACCGGGCGCGCTCCTTGTTCCTGCGCACCTGGCTGCACGGATTGGCGGCGATCAGGCCCTGCTCGACGGCAACGTTCATCAGGTTGGAAAGCAGTGCCACCTCGCGGTTTGCCCGCACTGGGGCTTCGGCGCGCTCCTTGCGCAGGTAGCGGGCGATCTCAGGCGGCCCGATGTTGCCGGCGTGCGCGTCGCCGAACACCCGCAGGAGGTGGACGCTGTACGCGGCATAGTCCTCCTTCGACCGGGGCGACAGCCGGTTCCAGTCTGCGTTCTGCCGATACTCGCCCCACAGCCACTCGATGGTGCCGGTGTTCTCGGCCTTGCCGTTCATCGACAGCACGCGGCGGATCGCCTCGTTCTTGTCCGTGCCCAGGTTGATCGGCTTGCCGCCGACGGGGTGATAGCGATAGGTGACCAGCCCATCCTTGCGCGGCCGCGGTTCCATTCGTGGCAGCAGGCCCATGCCCGAGCTGCGGTCGCGGGGTCTTCCCATTACTTGCTCCAGTTGATGGCGCCCGGCGCCGGCGCACCGCCGCCCGGGTTGAGGCGCTGTTCCGCCATCTTGCGCCCGATGATGGGCAGGCCGTCCGGGCGCCGCGGCACAGAGGACGGGTCCTTGATGCCCAGCATCTGACACATGCGGCGGCGCTGGGCGGCACGCTGGGTGACGGGCTTGCACAGCTCGTCCACTTCCGACTCGGTGAGGTAGGGGGGTAGGATCGATTCAGCCACCGTCGCCTCCTTCCTTCGCCGCGCCGCTATTCAAAGAAGCAGCGCCATCGTTTACTTCGCTGG
>Ga0182217_1000038_pt1 | contig 21038 bp, 29 predicted proteins | sample G5R1MG_18_FD_128395 | JGI IMG/M metagenome (GOLD analysis project Ga0182217, IMG submission 128395) | Switchgrass phyllosphere microbial communities from Michigan, USA - G5R4_NF_03OCT2016_LD1 MG | ecosystem: Host-associated > Plants > Phyllosphere > Phylloplane/Leaf | place: USA: Michigan... | reverse complement strand
CTCGATTCAAACAGACGACGTCACCAAGGCGGCAACCGACCTTGATAAATTGGTCGATGCTGGCAGCAAGGCCGAGACGGCAGCCAAGTCCACGGGATCGGCCTGGAACAGGGCGGCCAGTCAGATCTCAGGCGATACGCAGGAGATCGTTCGCCAGCTGCAGGCGCTCAATGCCAAGCAGGATGCTACCGCCCGCCTTATGGCTACCGTTGGGGCATCCGTTACTAGCGCGGCCACCTCGTTCACCACGGCCGCTGCATCGATCACCGCATACCAGTCGAAAACAGAATCCCTCAACGCCACTCAGCAGCGCACAGTCGATTCTGCGCAGAAAGCCACGGCTGCGGCCGCTGCTCAGGCGGACAGCCTTGGCAAAGTAGGCATCTCTGCCAAACAGACCGCTGCTGCGCTGCGAGGTGTGCCGGCTCAGTTCACTGACATCGTCACCAGCTTGCAGGGCGGCCAGGCGCCTCTGACAGTCTTCCTCCAGCAGGGCGGCCAGCTCAAGGACATGTTCGGAGGAATTGGGCCGGCAGCCAAGGCCTTGGGCGGATACGTGCTCGGCTTGGTTAACCCGTTCACTGTAGCGGCCGCTGCCGCTGCAGGCTTGGCTCTGGCCTACAACAAGGGCAGCTCGGAGACAACTGCCTTCCAGAACTCGCTAATCCTGTCGGGCAATGCCGCCGGCAGCAGCGCGCAGCAGCTTGCAGGCCTGGCTTCGTCCATATCCAATACCGTTGGCACCACGGGCGCCGCTGCAGAGGTTCTGGCCCAACTGGCGGCCTCTGGCAAGGTGGCTTCAGGCTCGTTTGAAGAGATCACCATCGCTGCACTTGAAATGCAGCGCACGACAGGAAAGGCTGCGAGCGATACCGTGGCCGAGTTCATCAAGATCGGAAAGGACCCGGTCGCTGCGGCCAAAGACCTGAATGACCAGTACAACTTCCTGACGCAGTCGGTGTACTCCCAGATCGTCGCCCTAAAGGAACAGGGCGATACCGTTGGCGCGGCCAAGCTTCTGACTGACACCTATGCCGACACTATCAAGAATAGAACCGCCGAGATCACCAACAACCTTGGTTACGTGGAACGCGCCTGGCTTAAGGTCAAGGACGCCGCCAAGGGAGCGTTCGATGATATCGCTGGCGTGGGCAGGCCCAAGACACTGCAGGATCAGATTGATGCAGTCCAGGGCCGCATCAAGACCAACAACTACAGCCGCGCGACCATCAGTGGTGACGACACCTACGGCCCACAAAATGACGGAAACACGCTTGAGAGCGATAAGAAGCTGCTTGACCTGCTGAACCTGCAGGTCGAGGCCGAAAAGACGCGTGGGCAGTACATTGCGGATCGCGTTCGAATTCAGAATGAAAGCATAGCAGCTACTGAGCGCGCCGATGCCCGCCACTTGGCCAACCAGTCCAATCGAGAAAAACGTGCCTCAGAGATCCGCAAGATCGAGGAGGATACGGCCAAGATAAGGGCCGTAAACCCTAACGACAAGCGTGTGCAGCCTGAGTATGTTGCAAGGCAAATACAGGAGGCCAAGGATAAATATAAAGATCCGGCCAAGCCTGCAGGCTCGGTAGACCTGACTGCAGTCAATGACCAGAAAAACGCACTCGCCGCCATTGTCGATCAGTACAACAACGCCGAGAAGGAGCTTGATGCAAATCGCAAGGCTGGGCTTATCTCTCAGACCGCCTACAACGACCAGAAGCTGCTTCTGCTAAAGGCGGAAGAAGAGGAAACGCAGTCGGCATATGCGGCCGAGATCAGCGCCCTTGAAGCGGTGCGGGACAAGTCGAGCACAACCGCAGACCAGCGCATCCAGATCAATCAGAAGATCGCAGACGCCCAGGCGGCAGCCGCGAAGTCGGCGCGCGACAACGCCAGCCAGCAGAAGGTAGCGGCCACTGAAAACATAGCGGCCATGGAGAAGGAGAAATCCTCTATCCAGGCCTACGTGGAGGCGCTGAACGAGCGTACCGAGGCGCTGCGGCGCTCTGGTGAGCGTGCCGTGGCCGACGTTGGCCGTGGCCGGCGTCGATCCACGCTGTCGAATGACCTCGACAATGAGGACCTGTCGTTCGCGCGTGATTCGCGAAACCTTGCCAAGAACAAGGGCAAGATGTCGGATACCGAGTATGCGGCGGACGTCGAAGGCCTGGCCAAGTCGCATGATAATGCCACCAAGCAGATCCTCAAGAACTATGACGACATCACGGCAGCCAATGAGAACTGGGTAAATGGCGCCAAGAGCGGTTTCGAAGACTTCCTTGAACAGTCACAGGACATTGCCGGAACCACGCGAGACCTGGTTTCGGGCGTGTTTACCACTCTCACTGACGGCATATCCGACAGCATCGCCAACAGCATCGTTAACGGCGACAACCTGCGCGATAGTCTTTCCAAGGTTGCTCAGACGATCGAGACACAGCTGATCTCTTCGCTGGTTAAGCTGGGCATCCAGTACCTGGTGAACGCAACCCTTGGTCAGTCGGTCGCCGCTGCCTCAGTAGGTGTATCGGCAGCCACCGCAACCGCCACTGCGGCAGTATGGGCCCCTGCGGCAGCCCTGGCGTCCCTCGCATCGTTCGGCACCAACAGCGTGCCGGCAGCTGCGGCCATCAGCAGCACAACGCTTCTTGCGTCCAGCTTGGCCGCTGGCTCCGCAATAGGGTTCGAGGAAGGTGGCTATACCGGCGCCGGAGGCAAGTCAGAGGTGGCCGGTATTGTCCACAAAGGCGAGTACGTTATCGACGCAGCGGCCACATCCCGCATCGGTATCAGCAACCTCGATGCCATGCGCAGTGGTAAGATGCAGGCCAGCGCAAATGCATCAGCCTACCAGGGCAGCAGCGGCCAAGGCAGCAAGGGGAACACTTACGTGACATTCAAAGAGGATGCCAGCAAGGCGGGCTCCGCCAGCACTCGGCAAGAGGGTGATGATACCTATATCACAGGGTTCGTCTCCAACATCGCGCAACAGGGTGATGCGGCCACGATGCTGGAGAATACCTACGGGCTCAAGAGGGTAGGCAGATGATTAGCTACCCTGCACGCCTTCCTCCGCCGATACGTGATGACTACGGATTCAGCCCTGCCAATCGGATTAGGCGCACGGAGATGGATTCGGGCCGCGCCAGGCAGCGGATAGAGTTCGACAGCGTCCCTACATTTACACCGGTAACCTTCCTTTTCACCGCTCAGCAAGCCGCTCTCTTCGATGCGTGGGCTGACCAAGTTGCCGGATCGAGCTGGTTCGAATTCCCTATCTGGACGCCGCTGCGGTATGAGTCAGAAGAGGTAAGGTTTACAGCTTCTCCTTCTGGCCCTATACCTGTGCACGGTACCGGCATGTGGCAGTATACTGCTCAGCTAGAGGTTAGGTTTAAACCCCAGCTGCCGGATGGATACGTGTTATTCCCTGACTATATACTCGATGCCGATATTCTAGACGTGGCCGTAAACTCACTTTGGCCGCTTAACCCGTGGCAGAAGTACGCCGACGCTGCCGATAAAGCCATCAACGAGGATTGGCCACAGCCATGACCTACGACACTGGAAACCCTGTCCCCTCACTAGATCCTCGCGACCTAGACGACAACGCCCAGGCGTTCGACCGATTCATGCATAGCCGTCAGGATACCGAGCCGGATCGGCGGGGCGTGCTGCGCCTTACCTACAGCTACGTCGAGCGAGCGGCAACGGCACTAGTAAACCCCAACGTGATGGGCCTGGCCTCGCTTACCTCGGGCCAGTACAAAGTGCCCATGTTCAGCAATAGCTCGGGCGGTATGGTTACCATTGACAGTGGCGCGTTGGGACGTACGCTGCTGGCGCTTGCAAATACTGCTGCCGACAAGGCTTCCGGTCGAACCGCCCTGGGTGCTTTAGCCGCTAGCGACACAGCTGCCTATGCCGGCACCGCTGCAGCCTGGACAACTCCACGCACTGTATCCACGACTGGTGACGGGAGCTGGTCGGTAATTCTGGATGGGACGTCCGACGTAACCGCGACGTTCTCTCTTTCGTCGGTTGCCCTTAAAGCCCTGGCTGGCGTAAGCGCAGCATCAAACTCGATACCCTATTTTACAAGCGGTACAGCTGCCAGCAAATTCACCGCTACCAGCTACGGTCGCGGCCTGCTTGGGTTATCTAGCGATGCCCTCACCCGTGGTTATCTCAATGCTGCCGGCAGCGGAGCTAACAACGATATAACGTCGCTGTCTGCCCTGGTGGGCACTGCTTTTACCGCTTTAACTCTGCAGAATGGCTGGGTTGCTTTGAGTGGTCGCCGGGCGGTCTACCGCAAGTACCTGGGCATGCTCCAGATCGAAATGCAGATTGACAGCGGCACAAAAACCGACGGCACTTTGATAGCCACGCTACCGGCAGGATTCAGGCCGCCGGTCACCACTACGGTAGGTGTGCTTTCGGCTCCTAACGTTACACCTGGCACGACCGCTCTTGGGCCTCGCGTGGTGATTGGTACGGACGGCACTATAACCTGCACCAATTGCAATGCTGCTATAACTCTTTTTGCAATTTTGGCTTTGGAGTGATTTTAATGGCTGATATGTACAATACCGGGAACGCCCTGGGGTCAAACGACCTAAAGGACCTCAGCGATAACGCCATAGTGTTTGACCGCTATGCAAACAGTGATTCACCCTCCGTCACTGACCGCTTTAGTCGTCGCCGGGAAACTATTGCAGGTATGAATGCGCGGTTCTCCGGCTTTATCGACGGAATAGGTTTCAGTTATGCGGGTGAATACGCTGCAGGCCTGACGCTTTCGTCTAGGCTTCAATATGTTGTGCGCGAAGGGGTCGAGTACCGGCTAGCGCCTTCTACCACCCTACCCTATACGCTAACGGGCACTTGGGCTACGGATCAGAGCAAACTCATTGCTCTACAACGCGTAGATTCTTTTGCTATAAAAAACGTGCAGAAGTATGGGGTAGTGGCTGACAATAAAAATGATTGTCGAAAGGCTTTCCAAGACTTCCTTGATTCTCTGGATGAGTTCGACGCCTTTTATATTCCGCCAGGCACCTACTATTTATCTGGTCCACTATCGATCCCCGGTAAAGGCGTGACAATTTTCGGCGCGGGCATTGACGTCACGGTGCTTCGCTTTGCCGGTTCCGGTGACGGCGTTATGTTTTCGGATGCATCTTCCGTTTCGGTGCCTATTCATTCTTGGCAGATGCGTGATTTAACCGTGGCCAAGGACGGTATAGGAGGTACGGGTATAGGTTTCACCCGCACTAATAAATCCTCCAATCCAACCATACCTTCAGCTCTCTTGGAAAACGTCCTTGTCCGAGGATATTCCGATATTGGGGCTCAGTATTGGGACACCGGCGTTTATGAGAAGAACGGTGCGTCTTTCCGCTTCCAAAACGTAGCGGTGATTGCCAATGGGCCAACCATGACCCACGGCATGCTACTGGAAAACGATCCCGACGCCTCTCGCTACAACATCACACTTAACGGCATTAACATCCAGGGGGGCGTCACGGGCCTGGAGGTTACCGGTCATTGCGAAAACTTTAGGCTTCAGGATTACGAGATTGTGGGTCAAGGCACCTCAATCTTTATGAATGGTATTGACACGTCTATTTCGGGTGGAAAGAATCCGGTAGCACTTATCGCCAACGGGCATGCCAACGCCAAGACCTATACAATTCGTTGCGAGAACTGGAAAGTAATTGACATTATGCATGCCGATACTTATTCGGGCGTGGGCACGGATGATACTGACGGTGAAAACATCCTGATCCGTAACGCCGATTTCGTCACAGTGAAGGGCGGCAAGATCGGAACGGGTGCTATAGGTAAAGCCCGTAGCGGCGTTGCTTTACAGAACGTGACAGACGCCGTAATAGATTCAACATTTGAATACTTCCCTGTAGCAGGTGTGACGGCAAATGGTAATTCCGACCGTATATCGGTGTCGGGTATTATCAGTGGCTACGCTCAGAAAAAGACTAGCTCGGGCGTTTATGTAGCCTCCTCTAACTGTCGGGTCACCGCAGTGGGCTTGACGCTTGAAAACTGCACAAAAGGTCTTGAAGGGTTGGGTGGTGGAAGCTTGCTAGATGGCTTGAACTTCAAAAACTGTGACACGGACATTGTGTGGGCCGGGGACAACTTCACTATCGGCACGGTGCAATCCTCTAATACTCCCGCAAAATTTAATCTATCGGGCAGTACAAACTATCACCGCTCGCTACGACGGTCTGTGAGTATCGATCCTCCGGCAGTGGCTCCAAACTCCAGGCAGACACTCTTGGTCAATTTTCCAGAAGCTGCCTTTGGAGATAGCGTGAGCGTTGCTGCGCCTTACGACTTGACAGATTTGCAGGTAACTGCGGCAGTTCAGGCGCCGGGTATGGTAGCGATTTACTTCCGTAACGATACGGGGGCTGCAAAAGACCTTGACCCCGGCATATGGTTTGTCAAGGTAGAGAGATAGCATGAGCATCCTTGAAGAGATCAACGCCAGCGCCGGCAACGACGTGATTATTCGCACGCTGGAGCTTAATTGCTCGGCGTGGGACGGTCCGGAGCTGATCTCGAACGGATTCCAAGATTGGAGCGTCAAAGCGGAGGATGGGCGGGCGCTGACTTTCCAGGGCGCCAACATCGACATAGCCCTGGCAAAGAAAGACAACAAGGGTAACCAGACGCTGGCCTTTGCGGTGGATAACACGACCGGGCAGGTATCTCAGCGCCTGGATGCGGCTATGGCGGCGAGGGCGCGAGTGTCTGCCACATATCGCACATACCTAAAATCCAACCTTAACGCCCCGGCCGAGCCGCCCTATCGGCTGACAGTACTATCAGGATCAATTCAAGGCGTGGTCGCACAGATCCAGTGCGGCTATTTCAACATGATTGACGTGCAATGGCCGCGGGCCTTGTATACTGCCGACTACGCTCCTTCCCTGAGATATCTCTGATGAAATGGGTCAACGCCTACTTGCAATGCCGGTATGTCGACGGCGGCCGCACCGATACCGAGATGGACTGTTGGCAGATGGTCAGGCATGTCCGGCACTACCAGCTTGGCCTGCCTTTGATGCCCGAGTACGGCAATCTGCGCAACGACAATCCCAAAGGCTTCACCCGAGCCTACCTCGAGCAGTCCTCGCTCATGGATGAGTGCGGGCCCGAGCATGGCGCCATCGCCTCTGTCCTGCATGGTGGCATTTGCGTGCACGTAGCCACGGTTCTTGAGCATGAAGGCCGTCTGCGGGTGCTAGAGATAAACCCCGTGCGGGGGCCGCGCTTTATCCTGCTGGCCGAATGGGTCAAAGACCACCTCACCGTCACCTATCATCGAGATCGCGCATGATCGAAGTCTATGCCAGCCGCCTTACGGATGAGGGCAAGGAGTCGTATACCACAGACCGGCGCTGGGGCGTCCTTGAGTGGCTGCGCGCTAATGGGATAGGCGAAGACGTTATCCTCGAAGCATTGCCGATGAGCGTGTACCTCAATGGTGAGCGTCTGCTTCCGGTTCAGTGGGAAAAGACCACGTTCAAGCCAGCAGATGAGCTGGAGATCTACCGCGAGCCCAAGGGGACAGACCCATTCTCTATCACTGCGGCGCTGATCTTTGGCGCCAAGGCAGTGCTGAGTTTCTTGACGCCCAAGATACCCTCTCTGAGATCCGCCTCATCAAAGAGCGGTGATGACCTGGACGAGGCCAGCGCCAAGGGCAACAAGGTCAAGATCAATGACGTGCGGGCCGAGCTGGCAGGAAGGAACAAGGCACGCTATGGGGACTACCTTGTGGTTCCCCACACCTATTTCTTAGGACCACGTGAGCAACGCAGAGAGCTGATGCTGGCGGTGGGTATTGGTGATTATCAGATAACAGCAGAAGGCGTGAAGATTGGCCAGACGCCGATTGTGTCAATGGGCCCTGATGGCTACTTCAAGATATACCCGCCTGGCGCCGATCTGAGCAATGACCCCGCGCACAATTACTGGTACCAGGTGCCAGAAGTGGGCGCTAGCTCTACAGGTGCCAACGGCCTGGAGTTGACGGTTACCAGCACGCTAACAGCTCGAGTAACCTCAAGTGTGCTTGAGTTCAACGCGGACACGGTATCCATCCCTACGGGATCGGGCACCTTCCCAGCGGACTGGACTTCTGGCCTGATCATAGACATCGCGGCTCCTTACGCATATACAGTAGGGGATGGCGGCGGCGCGGACGGGCGAGATGTTATCTCGGGCAACATCGAGCAACTCGGATTTGTGGTTGGCGATACGATAGAGATCCAGGGCGATAACGCAGGGCGCTACATCGTCAGCTATGCAGACAAAAGTAACCTGCAGCTTAATTATGAGGGTGGGACGCCGGCAACCGGACTATCCCTGGGTAACTTGACCATGGCTATGGGTTTTCGCGGGCTCAAGTACCAGATCGTTGCCCGTGGAGACCAGATACTCCAGGTCAAACGCATACGTTCTGATGGTGTAACGGTTGATGATGCGTGGCCAGGTTGGGCCAGCAGATCTACCAGCCAGGGCCAGATCGTACTTGATGACTCGAACCTTGAAGGCGGTTATCGTGGATGGTTCCCGGCATGCCCCGTGGGTGAGGTCATAACGGCCATTCAGGTCAGTAACTTCTGCCCTGCAGGCCTTATTGGCCTGGGCGCAAAGGGCGAAGAATTCCCTTTGGCCATCTACGTCGACGTTGATTACCAGGACATGAATGGCGGACCTGTGGTGACCACCCGCATAACTCATACGGCCTCGACCTTCGATGCTGTTGGCTTCACCGATACCATCCAGTTGCCATACCCAATGAGGCCACAAATACGAGAGCGCAAGGTATTTGTGCAGCAGGGCGGCCTGCGCAAGAATGAGTACCATGACACCACGATGTGGTACTCAGCTTACGGCCTGATGCCATCAGGCTCAAAGACGAGTTACGAAGGGATGACCGTTCTTTCGGCCAATATTCGCGGCGGCGACCGCATCTCAAGCCAGACCGAGTCCATGATATCGGTGGACTGTACACGAATCCTGCCTGTTCTTAGGAACGGCGCCTGGCAGGCCCCACAGCCTACCCGCGAGATATCTGCATGGGTTGGCTATGTGTGCCGCAGCATTGGCTACGACGATACCAAGGACCTGGATATCGTCGAGCTGGAGCGACTGGAGACCACCTATTGGACACCGCGTGGCGAATGGTACGACAAGATCATAAACAGCCCCTTCACTGTCAAAGAGGCGCTAATAGAGGCTCTTCGCGTTGGGTTTTCTGAGCTGACAATCAATCGTGGGGTCATCACACCAGTCCGCGATCAGCCGCGCGGAGAAGTTTTTGATCACGTCTACAACCCGCAAGTGATGACTGATCCGCTCTCGTACGAGTTCTCGGCGCCAGATCAGCCAGATGATTTTGACGGGGTAGATGTTAGCTACTTCTCGAACATAACGCTGCAGGACGAGACCGTAACGTGTAGGCTTCCCGGCGATAAGGGAGAGCGCACCGAGAAGATCAAGGTCGATGGTGTGGGAGACCGCTGGCGCGCGTGGCGCATCGGTATGCGTCAGCGCCGCTCACACATCTACCGTAACCGGCAATACTCATTCCGCACCGAACTGGACGCCCTCAACTCAGGATACCTGGACTATGTGGCGCTGGGAGTGTCGACGCCTGGCTATGGCCAGTCTGCATTCGTTATAGACTACATTCAGGTTGCCGGCACCGTGTTCATCACCTCATCAGAGGCGCTGGATTGGTCGAAGCCCGGCCGATACAAGGTAGTGGTGCGACGCAAGGACGGCTCCGCTGCAGGCCCCTACATAGCCAGCAGGATCGATGATCGCCGGTTCACGATCAGCACTGCAGACTTCATCTCAGATATGCGTGGCGTTCCTGAACTGCATGGACCGTCAGAGCCGCCAATCCTGCAGTTCGGGCATGAAGACAACTGGTGCTTCCCGGCGCTTATCCAGTCGGTTTCTCCTTCCGGCACGGACACTTGCTCCGTAAAGGCGGTAAACTATGACGAGAGAATGTATCTCGACGACGACAACTTCCCCCCGCCTGGTGCCTGATGACTCGCTCAACCTGCTGGAGCCTGCTTGCGCTATCATTGGCCATCATGTCCAGCTTCATGCACCGGGACATAAGTGCTAATATCTTCCTGTGTTCGCTTTTTGTGATCCAGGCCGTCAAGCCACAGGATGAGGCCAGGCTAAATCAGTCATCGATGACTATATGCGCCATGTTTGGCACCGCAGTGGCAGGTTTTGCTGTGCTAGCTCTGGTATTTGGCCTCCAATGGGGTCGTCCAGCTTCGTGGTAGAGGGTAAATATGAAGTCATCACGAAGGTACATGCCATATGAGCGCTGAGGGCGTAACCACTGCGTTAGTAGTGAACGGAATCACCTCTGGCAGCGGGGTTGCCGTCGCCGGCATGTTGCTTACTGCCGATCAGAGCCTAGGTCTTGGCGCCATTGGCGGGTGCTGCATGTTTTTGGCTGCCTCCGCTACACTTCCGATCGGCTCCAAAATACTCTACGCAATCTTCTCATTTATTGTGGGCTATTTTGTGGGGATACTTGTCTTAGGTGTATGGTCAAACACCGCCGGGGCGGCCATAGCATCGTGCTTTGTGTCCGCAGTCGTCTCTTGGTTCGCTGGTTCGCTAAAAGCGTGGTCAGAGGGAGGCCCTAGGCCAGACTGGATTGACTTGCTGCTAGGCTTAATGCCGGCTTTCCTCCAAAGAGGCAAGAAGAATGAATGAGTTCCTGCAACGTCCCTTCTGGGAGGTCGTGTACTCTGCGATCCTGGCAATGATCTGTCAATTCCTGGCCTTTATCTATCAGGTGGCACCCAGTCTTCTCTTGACCACGCGCGGGTCATGCCACCTTCTGATCTTCCTTCTGGTTGTTGGATACAAGGCACCAGAGGGAAGCGTCCACAAGAGGGTTATTGGCTTCTGTGCTGGAATATTCGCTGGCGCCAATGCTGCCGAGGCCTATCGCGTGGCCTACAATTTCGATTCTTTCATAGCCTACTCGCAGCCACCTCTGGTCATCATCATGATCGGGGTGCTGTTCTTCGTCGCTTACGCCAAGGGCAACCTGGCCAAATTCCTGCCCATGGGGCATAGAGGTGTGATCTGATGAATTCGATCGCTGAAGATATCAAGGCAGGCCTCGCGCTGCTGCCGGCAAAAATGAACTCCCTGGATGCGCGGGTAATGCTTGCCGCCATCAACCGCCAGGAGAATCCACAGAGGCTTGAGCAGCAAGTGGGCGGACCTGCACGTGGTGACTACCAGATGGAACGCGGAGGCGGCGTGCACGGTGTGCTGACGCATTCCGCTGTCAAGGATATGGCTGCAGCGGCATGCAAGTCTTGCGGGGTTGCCGCAACCGAAGAGGCGGTGTACCAGGCTATTGGGAAAGATCGTGTGCTGGCGGCCGCACTTGCGCGCTTGCTGCTGTGGACCGACTCAAAACCCATGCCGAAGGTCGGCGATGCCGAGGCTGCTTGGGAGCTGTATTTGTCGGCATGGCGTCCAGGCGCCGCAAAGCGCGACTTCGATGGCCTGCATGCCAAGTTCGTCTCCGGGTACAAACAAGTGGCGGCCTCTACGGTATGAGCCCCTGGGTTCGCGTTCTTGCTGTACTGGTTGTGCTTGGAGCAGCAGCTAGCACAGGATGGGTATCTAGGGGATGGAAGGATGGCAGAGACTATGCGTCCGAGAGAGAGACAGAGCGTCAGCAAGGGATAGCCGCTCAAGCCAAGATAACGGCGAAGGTATCGCAGATCGACACCGCTGCGAAAAAAAATACTACTCAGTCCACACAACGCCTGGACGCGGCAGAGCCTGCCCGAGCCAAGGAGATTCAGTATGTCACGCGCGACGTCATCAAGTACCGTGATCGCTCTGTTGCTGGCAAGTGCACTCTGCCTGTTGAATGGGTGCGCATCTACAACGCCAGCGGAGCCGGCTACGCTGCAGGCTCTCCAGCAGTGCCCGAAGCCGCAAAACCCTGACCCCAGGCTGCTTGAAGATCCTGTAGAGTTCGAACCGATGCCGGAATCAGATATCTCTGATACCGATGCGCTGGCGCTGGTTTCTGCAAACAACCAAGGCGCCAGGCAGAACATCGAGCGATACAAGGAACTCATTCGGTGGTTTCGAGGACGGGCGCAGCAGTAGCGCGCCTGATCTCTTTCAGGTTGCCGGAAAATAGCAGCTGGATGACATTCCCTCCTTTCTGACTGCGGTGAATTCGCGTGCTGCCCTTGGTACCAGACAGTATACCTGCCAAGGCCTCTGGGTGTATGAAGCCTGCGTGCTGCGTCTCGCGCTTTACAGGCGTCATGTGCTCGGCGCGCTGTGCCAGGTTCAGGATCTCGGCCAGATCCTTGATGTTAATAGTGAGACCTGTGCTACCGCATTGTTCGGCGCGGTGCACTTCGGCCTGCAGGTATTGGATTGTGCGGTTGGCGGTCATGGCTGCTGCTCCTTGGCCATGGCGGCGTCGATTGTCATGTCTAGATTTTCCAAGTTCACTAAATGGCTTCCACTTGCCCTCTCAATTCCTGGGAAATACTCGGTCGCCCTTGTGTATACGCAGCCATTTGGTTTTCGAATAAATCGATACCGCTCCGCATCCCTGCGCAGCCCTTCGTTCTCGGCCTTGAGCTGCTCCCTCTCGCTGTACGCCGTCTTGGTACCCATGCGCCGTCCTTCGTCGTAGCCCGACTGCCAACTATTGGGATCAGCCTGAAGCGTGGTCACCTGATCCTGAAGCGTCTTGACCGCACCCTGGGCAACCTCAAGCCTGGCCAGCAGGTCTACGATGGCGGCGGGGTTTGCGGCCTCAACGAGTCGCGCATAGGCTTCGTTCTGCGCCATGAAATCCGGGAAGTAGGGATCCCTGTGCACGGCAAGCACAGTGCCCGCCGTGTTTCGAATACGCCAGGTTCCGTTATATTTGACCAGACGCAGCGGGTCGGTCTGCGGGCAGGCCATCGCCAAGCGCTTCAGCTCTTCGTCGTTGTGCTTGCTCATGACTCCACCTCGCATTTCAGGCCTGCCGCCACAATGGCTTTTGCGCAATAACTTCTAACCTCAAGAGGCGTGTAGTCGTGCACTCGAATGCAGGTTGCGCTTGGCAACTCCACCACGCATGCGGCGCGCGAGGCTTGCCAGGCCCACCATGCCTCTTTGGCCCGTGTGTTGGCATAGTCATCATGCTTGAGCGCACTGCGCTTAAGAGATATAGATCCTAGCGCCGGGTAACGCAGCATCCAGGCTGCCTCGAACTCTTCCCGCATCTTGTCCTGGCTCATTTCGCCTCCTGTTTGCGGTAGCCGGCGTCCCATAGAATTTCGCAGTCCTTATTGCTCAGAACGCTAGATGAGAAACCTATTTCATCCATCATTGTGCGTATGCCTGCTTTGCGCTCCTCCGCCGCTATCTGCTCGGCTGTGCGTAAAGGTCGTATTTCTAAAGAGTGGACGTAGGCAGTGCACAGCGGATTCATAGCTGGCTCTCCAACCCATTCCCATACAACCACATTGTATGATGCGAATTTTATTTTGGCCTTTGCCCAATGCACTTGGGCAGATACGCTCCTAAGCTCAACAATTGCTTCGACTGGAGGCAGTCCTTCCCCATCCCACGCAACGCTCTCAGGCTCAAGCGCCAGCAGAGCATCGCGGGCGGCTTGCCATTCGGCGCGGGTTACTCTACCAGCGTACGGAATACCATCTTCTGCAGCGATTTTTGGGCACTTGTCTGCCAAGGTTTTCGCAAAGAAATCAGATGCCGCCCCATGACTAAAGCGCACCTCACGATCATAGTCTTGCACACAAGACCCGCAATCTAAAGGCCACTCTTCCAACTCACGTGCCAAAATATCTACCAGTTTCATCGCTTAGCCACTCCCTCGTTCTTGACCAGGCACTCGCCCACTGCGAAGCGCCCCATCTTATATTCATGATTGATGCGTGCCACCCGATCCCACTCGCACAGCGTCTGACGCTGGACAGGATAGGTCTTTGGCTCGCAGCCTTTGGTCATGCCGGCATCGAGGCATGATGTTATGACCAGCGCGGCAAGAACGCTCATTCCAGGCTCTCCTTGCGTATTTCCTCCAGACCTTGCTCGGCGTGCTTCTCAAGCATGCGCGAAGCGATGTCGAGGTGCACATCAGGGCCGCCGGAAAAGTCGCGGGCTGCCGATCCGACCCATCCGTGCTGGCGCAGGCCGCGCAGCACCATCACAGCTAGCCCATTCTCTTCATCCTCATCAAGCCTGCTGGCCAGGTGCTGCTGAAGCTCGTTCATGTACTGCTCGAAGCTTGCCACCTTCACGCCGCCCACGATGATGTCTACGCCGTTCACCAGGTACTCGGCATTGGTGTAAGTCCACTCCTGCAAAGCCTGCTGGAGAAGGCTGTCGTCATCGGGCAGCGCATTGTCATGGCGCTCCTGCGCGATACTCAGCTTATTCATCTCCTGCCTCCGCGTTCAAGGCCTTGCGTGCGCCCTCAAGCACGTCATTGATGCCGGCTGCATACTCGCCCTTGTGGTACTTCACGCTGACTTCCAGGTTCTCAAGGATCGTATGAGCACCGCTGATCTTGAAAAGGTTATGGCTGCAACCCTGTATGGATGCGAACAGGCTGAGCGCGTAGGCCTGGCCCTGGATGCGGTCTATTGAAGTTCTCATGCTGATATCTCGCAAGTTGGCCAGATCAAGCGCGCTTCGCGCAATGCGCCGGCATGGTTAAGCGGCCCTTCCATCAGGACCATGGTGAATGAGTTATAGCCAGGTACGTGCACACGCCAGACACGGCTCACACCGATACCATTGGTACGCGCTGAATCTCGCAGAAGTGGTTCATGCCCACCGATACGGCAAGAAGCGTGTTGTTTGGCAGGCGGTACTCGAAAGCTGTATTGCCAGCGTTGTAGGCCGTGTGAACAAGGCCGTGCTGCATATGAGGGATCAGGAGGGCATCAAGCTGTTGCTGGCTGATCTGCTGAATCTTGGAAGGTTTCATCAGTGGTCTCTCTCATCGTTGTTGACTGAGAGAGACTATAGGGTAGGTTATTGCGGAATACAAGCTAATATTACGAGGTTACCAGTTGCCACATACCAGAGTGCGCCAGGTCTGTGATGGAGATCTCACGCATGTGGCCTGAAAGGGCTTCCAAGGTAGCCGCCTGGTCGGTTGTCTTGATGACCGCATACAGGCGTCCTGACGTTGCATGCCGGTAGGTTGTTCGTCCTGCGACGGGCACATGCTGGTTGCGGATAACCGAGGCGAGCGCGGGAAAGTCCCGCTCAAGGTCTTCGAGATCGGAGAACATGGTTAGTCACCTTTGCGGAGTTGGGCCAGTTTGCGCGTCAGGTCAAGGCTGGCGCGCTTGGCGGCGGCGTGCTCAGTACGTTGGTCACAATAACTCCAGTCCCCTATAGAGCCTTCTTGTCCAGGTCTTTTGTCAGTACTAGCCTGCCGGGCTTTTCGTAAAGCCTCCAGCGCCCGCTTAGTGCGAAGGATCTCCACCAGGGTTTCATCGATCATCTTGTCGGTAATCATCACACCACCTCCTGCAGCTCAGCCTGATCGATCCAATACGCTTGCCCCAGGCCTGCGCTCTTGATGTTGGGTACCTTGTCGCGCCCGTCGATAGTCATGCACACCAATGCCTTTATCTTTGCCGACGCCAGCATCTTGAACAGGCCGTTACGCCCGAACCGGTCTAGGATATCGGCGCCGTCTAAGATCGCCAGCTCGGAGCCGTCCAGATCTGCTACCGCCAGCTGCAGGATTGCGCGCACCCGATATTGCTCGCCCTTGCTGCAGAGCATGGTCGGACGGCCGCCGAAGGTGACCGATAGATCATCGTCCACCACCACTGCAGGCCAGCCCGCCGTCTTGCACATGCGAGTAAGCATGGCGTTGAACTCCACCATCTTGCGATCCAGCACGCGCTGGCGCAGGCCCTGCGGTGCAAGCTGCTCAATGATAAGCAGGTTGGCCTGGATATTCGCCTGCATTGCCGTGGCGCGCTCCTGTGCATCGTGCGCAGCCGTGAACTGGGCCAGATCAGAATCAGCCGCCTGCACGGCCTGCTGCGCTCTGACCACATCTTCGCTAGTCGCGGTGCCGGATGGCTGGCGAGCCAGGTCGGCTGCCGCCTTGGTTCCTGCAGCTTGCTGCGAGACGTAAACCGCCACGCCCTGGTCAAGTTCCCGGCCATACTGGCTCAGTTCATCCAGCTTCGCCTGGGCGACTGCTATGGCCTCAGAGCGCGCTGCATTAGTAGCCTCATCCACGCCGCCCTCTGCCGGCTTGCGCACCGATGTACGCGTTACCACCACCAAGTGTCCCTTGCAGTGAGGGCACTCAGCCATCGCCTCTGCTGTTTCAGGATGAGGCAGAGCGTCGAGAGCCTCCTTGGCATTAACGGCAGCTATAGCAGTGTCTGCTATCTCTACCTTCATCTGCTTGATGAAAGGCTCGGCCTCCTTAGCGATGCGCACCTTCTCCTTCAAGCCATCCAGCACTTGCTGGGCCGTACCACGGTTTGCTTGCGCAGCCTCAAGAGCCGCACGCGCTTCGCTGCTGGCAGTCTGGAGTTCACCCAGCGTCACGCCTGCATACCGCTCCAGCGCAGGATGCTCCCACGATGCAGCCCGGGTACCGCCGTAGTTGTCGCCGGTGATCTGCTCCCAGGCGCCTTTCATCTTGGCGCCGCGCTCCTTAGCCCGGTCGTGGGCTTTGTCCCAGCCGTCCGACTGGATCACTGACCATACGGCCGAGACGTCAGCGGGCGCCAAGGCGTCCTGCAGGTCTGCCTCAGTAGGCAGTGCCTTCATGTAGTGGATCAGGTGCTCAGCGCGGTTAACCGGTGTCATGTCCAGCAACGACTCCAGGCCGGCAGCCATAGCCGTGCACTGCGGAGCGACTTCAGTGGCTGTGACGGTGCCGCCTGGCCAGTTGATCGTGACCGATCCAGTCTCGTCGCTGACCACGCACTGGCCGCGTTTCTCGCCATCCTTGAGCAGCATTGAGGCGTCTTTCTTGCGCAGGCCTTGGATCGGTGAGGGGTTGCGCGTGCAGGCGGCTGCCACGGCCTCGGCTATGGATGACTTGCCGGCACCGTTAGGGCCGCATACCAGGGCAATGTTGGCGAGTTCTAGGTTGGCGGTGGCGATGCCGCGGTAGTTCTTGATTTCGATTTTCATTGGTCTTCACCGCGCGCGATGCTGTCGACGTCGAAATCATTGAGCGAAAGGAACTCGCCCATATTGTCACGCTCGGTCATGGAGTCTTCCCAGCCAGCACCGGTTACGGTTGCTCCTGGAAATTCTGTATTACCGCACATAGCACTGGTGAACCTTGCGGCCTCCGGCTTGAATTTTTCGAGATCATCAATCTCAAACACAACGGTGAAATATTTATTTGTCATAGCCGAATCTCGGTTGTTTAGGTTCCCGCGCAATATGCAACGCCCGTCGCCGAGCGTCAACATATTATTTCGGAATTAGAACAGCTCTACGGAGTCACCATCCGCGTCAGGCACGTGATCCCCCGCGGGCTCCGCCACCTTCTCTACAACTTGATCGGGTTTTGACTCAGGAGCAATATCTTGCTCTGGCTTAGGTTCAGCTTTCGGCTTTGGATCGGCTTTAGGCTTCGCAGCTGGCTTAGGTGCAGGCTTGCTCTCCTGCTGCACGATCTTCTCGTTCAGGCTGTCGACCGTTGCGTTTACGGTGCGCACTCCAACCTCTGCCGCGTCGAAGTATTCCGAAGGGCTGGCGCCATCCTTCAAAGCGTTGTACACGCCAGTCAGGTCAACCAAAGAGTCAATCATAACGTCGTCTAGCCCGTGGCCCAAGTAGCGCTCCAGGTGGTCTGCGGTTACTCCGTATTTGGAGAATGCCTGCGTCATCTTACGAACCCTTACCGAGATAGGCTCATCCGACTTGCCCAGCAAAGTCTGCTGGCACTGCTCGACCGCAGCCTGGATCAGCCACTTGGGAAGCAACGCTTGCAGCCGGCCACGCATCTGCTTGCTGGCGACGTTGGCGATCTTGTTGTCGATGTCGCGCTGGTCGCGCAGTTTACGTGGGCCTTCCTTGGTGTCCAGCACGTGCAGGACAGTGATCTGGCGAAGGGACTTGTTGTTCTTCTGCATGTCCCACGCGTAGACCTCAACCTCAGAACGGCCGAAGTCTTTCGGGCCGATGCCCGCCTCGGTGCGGCTCAGCTCACGATGCCCCCAGATGAAGTGTTCACACGCGCTGGCAACCTGCTCGATAAGCTTGATGCTCGGGCCGGTTACCTTCTGCCCACCCTGCGGCACGGTGTAGAACGCGATTTCCGCCAGTGCTTTGAGCTTACAGGCTTCCATCACTTCGGCATAAACCGCATTCAGGTTGCGCGGGAACATCTTCGCAATCTGGATTTGCCCGCGTGCCTCGGCAATCGCGCGTTCCTGTTCGATCGATACCGAACCGGCGTTAACGATCGTCTTCGACGCAGCGCTGCCGTCTTCGTTAAGGGTCATAAAGTCATTCATTGGTCATTTCCTATCTGTGCTGAAAGTGTGTTCCGGTGATAGCCGGAGAGTCGGGTTGTTTGGATCTGCGAAGAGTAGCCAGGCCATATTCCGGATGCCCGGCACTGCTGTGTTTTTAGCATAAGTTGATCGCGGCGCAGCCTGAGAAGTGCGCGGTCATCCTCCTCGATACGGTGAATCTGGACAAGGTAGGGCGGTGCTTTTTCGACGCAGATGAACAAGAAGGCCTCTAGCTCCTGCTCAAAAAGAGCATTGAAGGTAGCCGAGTAGTGCGCATCCTGTATACCCCAGCCGAACTTCTTCAAAGCATGCTGGAAGCCTTCTGTGCTGGCGTCGGTTGTCGACTTTAGGTCAATTCCGACTGGCATATCCTCTAGCAGCTTGTCCCATCGGCATTTCTGGCGAATGCCGGTAACCGGGCATTCTGAGAACATCGAGGCTTCGGCATAGCCTTTTGCCTCTAACAAGGTGCGTGCGCCAGCGTGCGACCAGACCGAATCGGTTACCCCTCGATACATCTTGTACTCTTCAGCGTCGATTATAGTCCTCCCGGCCGCCTCCTCGCTCAGCTGATCCCAATACAGTGTGCTTGCTACCGATGCCGCACCAGGGTTCTTGGCCTCAAGCATGGCCTTGGTAGGCTTGCGCGGCGCATCGGACGGCACGACCAGGTAGCGAGATTCGAACATCTCTGGCTCCAGCACCTCGGAGTGGATCGCTCGGCCGTCGGTGAAGCACGGCTTGTCGCTCGGCTGGTCCTGCAAGTGCAGAGCGTAGGCCGGAGAGCGGTCAACGGCTTTGAGCAGGGATGCGTTAATGCCCGGGTCGGCGCGGTAGTCGGCGTCGGGGAGGGAGGGGTGTAGGCCTAGGTCATTCATCGCAGTTCTCCGCCTCGAACAAATCCACATCAAAGCGATTGAACCAGTCTGCTGTTTCGGTATCGCCGGGCTGAATAAACTCGATATCAACCTGTCCGCTGTTCTCAGTTGCCACTATGCGCAGACCGCATTCATAGCACAGGTCTAGCGCCTGCCGCAGCGTGAACAGGGCTTGTTTTTGGGAGGCATTCATGGCTGCACCTGCTTTCTATAGCCGGCTGCGATCACCGCTTCACATGAATTCCGATCAAGAATCCAATCTGTGTCAATCTCAAGCTGCTGGATTATAGCCTCCCGCTCATCCGCCGCGATCTGCTCGACAGTTAGGAGCGGCTGGAAGCATTTCGCAACCGCCTGATCAGCTTGAGGCGAAAATGATGTGCTCATGAAAATAGCTAATGGATTCTCTAAGCCCTCAGTCCAGTGTGCAACAATTACAACTTTCTGCCATTCGCATTCCGGTACATTAGGGAAACGGCAGAATCCGCATACCGTACCAACCGTAGGAAGTGCTTCATTGCGAACACTTACTGCATCAAGCCATTGCTCGCGCGTGACGCCCTTTTCCGACCGCCAGTCCTCGGCAAGCGAAAAACGAGAAAGAGGAACTATCTGCCCTTCCACATCCTGATAAAATGTCATCCCTGCAAAGGTTTGCATTATATTTTCAACCCCTGATGGCCAATCTTTTAACTCTCGCGCCAAAATATCGACTAATTTCATTTGTTCTCTCCTTTTGCGCTCGCGATGGCGGAACGGGCGGCATCTTGCCAAGAATGGATATCGGCGTCGAGCGGGTGGTTTCCCTCAACTCCATGCAGCGCATCCTCAAGGACGGCCAGTAAATCAGGAGCAGCGGCAATCAATGCACGGTTCGAATGGCAAATGGACTCAGCAACCAGATGGCCGCCGTAGTAGTCGATGTCAAGAGGATCGTGTCCAGCAGGAAAATCGGCCACCACGTCATCACCATCAGATATAGCAGGGCCAATCCCCGCCGTCGGCACAGATAATCGCGCAATCCCTTGCATTCCGCAATAGCTATCAACATAATTCCTCCATCACCCACTCAGAGGAAAAATCATGGCTAGCAAACGACGACCGCAAGACTCCGTACCAGGCTTGGAGGCAGAAGCCGAATTCCGTGCACTGTGCAAGCGCCTCAAAGTATCAGGCTATAACGCCATGCTGCGCATCGGCATGGGCCAGGCCACGCCATGGCGCTGGAAGAATGAAGGCATCAACCCCGAGCCATGGCGCGTGAACCTGCTCAGCCTGGCCGTGCTGGAGTTGGCGGAAGAGGCGGGCAGCCTGGATGATGCGGCGCGTGAGGAACTGAAGCGGCTGCGAGCCATGGGTCTGGCCAAGCCAGGGCCGTCGATTGAGGCCGTAGAGAACCTGCGTGCGCGGCTGACTGAGATGGAGCAGCGGCTGAAGGCTAAGGAAGTGCAGATATGAGCCTCGCCGTTCCGCCAAGCCCGCTCAAGCCCATTGCAGGCGCCGTAAAGATCAGCCTGCGCACCTACCAGCATAATGGCCTGAATGGCATCCG
>Ga0182217_1000036_pt1 | contig 21627 bp, 23 predicted proteins | sample G5R1MG_18_FD_128395 | JGI IMG/M metagenome (GOLD analysis project Ga0182217, IMG submission 128395) | Switchgrass phyllosphere microbial communities from Michigan, USA - G5R4_NF_03OCT2016_LD1 MG | ecosystem: Host-associated > Plants > Phyllosphere > Phylloplane/Leaf | place: USA: Michigan... | reverse complement strand
GATGATGTCGTAGTCGGGATCATCCCAATACTCGGTATTGAGAACGATCGTGTGACCGGCGTCGCGACCGAAGTCAACGATGACTTCCGGATATGCAGCGCCCTGATCGCGCTGATACTGGATGGTGACCTTGGCGTCGAGAATGGCGCGCGCGGACATCCAGATCTGCGTCATCTTGATCGCACGCAGATGGAACTGCGTGACTTCGGCGACGCGCTGGTCAAAGCGCGCGGCAAGCGACGGACGCTGACCGCCGTTCGCGAGAATTTCACTCGGCAGAACGTTGCGGGCATCTTCCGGACGAACCGGATCCTTCGGCTTGATGTATGCCGGCGAAATGGCCTGCACGCTTTCGCCCTTGCGAGCGAAGATCGGCTTGCCCTGCTCGGACGGCAGAACGAATGGTGCCAAGCGACGATAAGCCGTTGGCAGTTCTCCGATGCGAATTTCGTCGTCGTCCGAGTAATGTGTCTCGGTGAAAAACTCGTCGAGGAACCAGGAAGGTTCAGGATCAAGCCGGTCATCGCGGCGAAGATCGTACAGATCACTCGGGGTCCAGAGTTCGTATGCCATATTTTTCGCCTTTCGAGATCGAAATCAGTTGCGATGTCCGAAGCCGAAAGGCTTACGGCTGCGGAACGGCCATGGTGGCGACCGGGCGCATGATGATGTTGGTCGGAGTCGGAGCGCCGCGGAACGCTTCAAGCTTCTTCTCGAGCGTGTCGTAGGAAGCCGGCCAGACGGCGAGAGCGGGATTGAAGGTGCCCGCGCGATAAGTCGGAGCAGCCTTGAGCGGACCGGATGCAGGAGTCACGATATCAATGATCGTGAAACCGACTGCCGGTGTGGTGGCCGATACGGCCGGGACCAGATTGCCCGAACCGTCGAAGCCGACGGGAGTGCGGGCTGCAATGGTCTGGTTGGCCGCATAGGTCATATCTTCGGTGACGACCATCGGATTGTCGCCGACGATGAAGCCTTCTGCGGTGACCGCGATGTCATCCTTCCACTGCGTAGGAATACCTGCAGTCTTGGCGCGATCCGGAGTGGTGATGGTAACCATCGTTTACTTCCTTTGTTTCTACAAACGGTTGCTTTTGATCAGCGCCGCTCCGGACGCGGGATCGATATCAGGCGGTCTTTCTCACACCGAAGGCTGCCGCTGCTGCGCGCTGAGCACGCGAAGGCTGGTCGGACTGTTGGCCGTCGGCGGCTGTGCCTGGATCCAGCTGCTTGCCGGCTTCCATGGCTGCCGTGAAGGCTTCGTTCTTGCCCGCGGGCTTTTCTTCGGTGCTCGCTTCCACCTTTTCTTCCGGCAGCTTGGCGAGAAACTTCGCAGCACCTTCAACCGACATGTCGGTGTCGAATGCAGCTGCCTGAGCAGCCTGCGGACGCTTCTTGCCTTCGTCGGATTCGACGATCGCAGTGATGCGTTCCTTTTCGGCCTTCGATCCCTCTGCACGGCCGGCGCTCAGACCTTCGGCGCGAGCGGCGGCAATGCCTTCATCGAATTGGGCCTGAGTATAGTCGGCCATGTTCTCATCCTCTTCAGTTGCGTTTACATCCACCGCGAATGCGGCAATTGCATCTTCGAACGTACCGATCTTGTCGGCCATGCCGTTCGACGTTGCCTGCGTTGCGGTGAACGTCAAAGCTTCCGTGTCACGGACAGCCTTTTCGTCAACACCGCGATTTCGAGCCACGGAGGACACGAAAATACCATATAGCTCATCAATGCGCGCTTGAATACGCTCTTTTACTTCCGGCTTCAACGCCTCGTAGGAATTTCCATCGACCTTGTGCGCGCCGGCAAAGATGAAAGTGATCTCGTAACCGACGTCAGCCATCATCTTCGAGACGTTGGCATGCATGGTCACGACGCCGACGGAACCGACGCCACCCGTGCGCGAAACCGTCACTTCGCCTGGATCGGCAACGCAGATGATGTTGTAGGCAGCCGAGTATGCGCTTTCCATGGCATAGCCGCGGATCGGCTTTGTGCCGCGCATCGCGAACATCTTGTCGACCAGATCAAAATTGCCGGCGACTTCACCGCCAGGCGAATTGACCACAAGAGCAATGCCCTTGACGTTCGAGTCGCCCATGCCGCGTTCGAAGGCTTTCCAGATGTAGTCGTAGCCGGTGGCCCAACCGCCGAACTGGTAGGGGAAATCGTGCAGCAGAACGCCCTTGACCGGGATCTGCAGAATGCCGTCCTTGACAATGTAAGGGCGGAAAGCTGCGCGCCAGTCGTCGGACGCGTACCAGAAATCATCCCCGTCGAGCATCTTCGGCACAGTGACGTCGGCAGAGATGCGCGCCATGAAGCCCGGGATCTGCTGGATCGACGATTCAAAGATGCCGCGCATTTCGGGCGCGATCAGGGAAGGCGTCTGATCGAAGCGTGCCAGAACTGGATTCATGATCGGCATCAGTCTTCTTCCTTCTCGTCACCTGGACGCAGATCAATGTCGTCGTGAACCGCATCCATGAAATCGTTTTCCAGCGAGCCGTTCGTCAAGCTCGCCTTGTCGTCGGACGAAGTGTCGTCCTTTTCGGTCTTGGCTTCCTGCTGGCGCGGCGTTGCGGATGCTGCGTTGAGAGCCGGATCCTCGACGACGTTCGCGTGGTTGACGTCGAGTTCTTCGAACAGCTTTTTCTCGCGAGCGATCTGCTTGACCTGAGCGCGCCAGTCCTTGCCGAGAATTGCTTGCTCGTCTTCGTAGGTCGACAGACCCATCTTGAGACGAAGCACGGCAGCCTGCGTTTCCTTGAGCGGATCAATCTGACCACGTCCGGCACCAACCCACTCGCAACGTGCGAGCGCATCCATGTTCAGGCCTTCATACATGAAGTCGCCGTTAGTGGCGAGCAGCTTGCGCGGCAGGCTGGCGATCTCGCCCTTGTTGATCATTTCCTCGAGCCACAGCCGGAAGACGTTGGTCGCGAACTTGTCGGCGACCATGCGCTTGCGGGACTGCATGAACTTCCAGGTTTCGGTCATCGCGGCGCGGGCCGACGAATAGTTTGTCTTCGACCAGTCGCGCGAAAGCTGCTCGTAGGACACACCGAGATTTGCGGCGATGTAGCGCAGCAGGCTCTGTTCGAACTCGCCGCCGAGCGGACCGCCAGAACCGGCGCCCTGCATGTGCAGCTTGGAACCGGGCGGCAGATGCGGGATGCGGACGCCGCCGATCTGGAACTGCTTCTTGTCGCCAACGTATTTTGAAACGGCGCTGAGATATGCGCCCATGTAGTTGGTGATCGCCTCGTCGATGTTTTCCTGACCGAGATTGCCGCCGCCGAGACGCGCGAAGATCTCGCCGGGATCCAGTTCGGATTCGATCGTGGCGGCATAGGTCGCGTTGACGACGGCGTTTTGCAGCACGGTTTCACGGAACTGCTTGGTCTGGCGCATCTCTTTGAGTGCTGCCACCATATCCGAGATACCCCGGGTCTGGTTCGGGCGCTGCTGCTCGAACCCGTGCAGAACCTGAAGACGGCCCCAAGGCTTGCGCGCCTCGATATATTCCCACTCATAAGCGAGCGGCTGCAGATAATCCGTCGGATGCGCCTTGCGGAAATGATAGCCAACCGGAATATGGCGGCTGTTCAGTTGAACGCCTGCAACCACCAGCGGATCGCCCATTCGGTTCATCGGCGTCGACAAGCGGTCAAGGTCGATCGCGCGCAGGCTGGTGTTGCACGGCCGGCGACGGGCGTCATCGCGCGACCATTCGACCGCATAGACGTATTCACCAAGACCGGTGTCCTGACCGACTGCCTGCCGGACCATTTCGGTAAAGGTCATGCGGCGCGACGAGTCCAGCCAGTTTTCCGGCGACTCCGCTGTCAGCGTGAATTTTTCTTCGAGTTCCAGCTGCAATTCTTCTTCTAAAACGCTGTCTTCCTTGCCGAGTAGAATTCGGCTGGCAGGCTTAGAATTGAGCATGAACATCGGGCCGACGATGTTGTCCTGATGCAGGCGAATGCCCGATCCGACATAGGCGTCATTGCGGATCGTGTCTTTGATCCGCGCGTCGGCTGTTTTCTTGCCTGGAAGGATATCGTTGTCGGCAGAACGATTGGCCGGCTGCCAGAGCGCCATGTCGCGGCTGCTCAGGCTGGCCGCTTCATACGCATCGCCGGCAATGGCAAATTCGGAACCCGCACCGCTCGGTGCCCTGAAAACCTGCGGCGCGGGTTCGCTTCTTGACACCTTTGCAGGACCGCCAAAAAGATCGTCGAAAATGACAGCTGCGCTCGACATCAGAACCAGAACCTCATTGGACCTGTGCTCGATGTGGAGGGGTTCAGCTGACTTTCAAGCCGTGTGATGTAGACGGAAAGTTTGGCGGCGTCAGCGGGCTTGTATTTCATCCGCTCGCCGTTTTGGTCAGTCACTTCAACGACTGCGCCGCCCGTCATTAGATCATGATAGGCGGCACGAGCTTCGATCAATTGTTCCTGAATGGTCATCAAGGATCCGCATTGCCGTGACTAAGATTTTCACAGCTATACTCTACGGTCCGTTGATTTGCAAATGCCTTATCAAATCAACCAGTTGTTGAAGTTATTCGTCTTCGCCGCTGTTGCAAGCCCCAATCGCGGCCAGCACTTCTGCGTGCTCACCTGGTTCATTATTACCCATCTCCCTCGTTTCGGGTGATGGGGCGTTCTGCTGATCAGCCTTCCGCCGATATTCCTCGCTGTTGCGCAACCATAGCCCTGACCGATCTTGCGGAATTTGAGTTCCACTGCATGGACGGTCACCGCAACATGGATTTGCTCTGCAATGCTGGCTCATTCTATCGCCCCTTCGCGCTGGTGGATCATCATGGCGAAGTTGCCAACATCAACAGGGTCTCCCTTTTCAACGTGCGAGCGAAGCAACTCGGACAGGAAAGCAAGGGAGCACTCGTCGGGATTATCCCAGCCGCCGCGCCCTTCCGCCCGCTTCCTTGCAAGCTTAGCCTTCATGGCGGCTGCGAAGCGGTCAACGGCGATATCGTCAGGATGGACTGAAGCAGATGGGGGGTGGGCATAGAGCGGGCGAGCATCATGCCCACCGTGGCCATAGTCTTCGGCCTCCCTCTTCGTTTGGAAGAAGACTAGAGGCGCATCCATATCGCCGCGAATGCCCCGGAGGTATTCAAGGAACTCCGGCTTATATTTCGGTTGCCAAGCGATCGGCTGGCTACCCGCCGCATGCGTCTGGGGCGCAGGTGATGCAACAGGTTTGCCGTCGAAAGCGTTGATGCCGCGAAATTTCAACGCGTATTCGGTGATCTTCTGAGCACCTTCAATACCGAAGATTTCGATGACACCGCAAAGCACGTTGCGCAGATCTTCCGGACTGCCACCCAACTGGGCAACCTTCGCAAGATCAATTTCCTCAACAGTGCAATTGTCTTCGGCTGTCATGTCGCCCCAGGCTTCGACGAAATCGGCCGAAACGACGCCGAGCGTGTTCAGCGCGCCCTTGCGCAATTCGTATGTGAGACCACGATGTTCATCAGATCCTTCGTTGACGATGATGCCGACGGTCTTCGCTTCATTCCAGCAAATCTTATACATGTCAGGTGCTCCATTGATAAAATTCACGATATCCAACCGTCTTTGTTATCTTGACATTTGTCAAAATAAGACTTCTGAACTTTCTGGGAACGTTCGATCTGCATCTCACGCACTATGCGATCAAAGCCGAGCATGAACAAAAACCACTCCCATTTGGTAAAATTGTTCATTCTATCCCGTCCAGACCGAATGTCGGGCAATCGCATTCGTAGAGCGACGTCGGATCATAACCGTAGGCCGTACCGTTTTGGATCATGAGCCCTTTGAGCGGCGTGAAAGCAAAAAACTTCACCAATCCGCGCCAAAGCTTGAAATCATATTCGCGCATCTCTGATGCTCCCGTATTGAGTTGCAAGCACCCTACGACAGATCGAATATGAAATCAACAGTCAGTTGAATATTATGTCAACGAGTTCGACAATTCCGCCAGATCGAATTTCTTCTTCGGCTGTGAAAACGGCTTTGCCTTTCCCTCGAGAAAGACAAGGCTGTTGTCATCGTCAATTTCCTTTGCCCAACCGGGCGGATTGTTCCACCAGTCGGACCGAAGCGCACCTATCGCGCGATGACGGATGAGGGCGACGCAATAGTAGAGCAAGTCCCATGCTTCGTTGCGTCGATTGCCCTTGGGATCTTCCCATCCCTTGACCGTGCGATTTTCCGCCGTCAGCTGCGAATAGAACCAGTCGGGCGCCCACTTCGGATAAAGGATCATCCCGCCTGCGCCAGGCTCAGTGCGCCCGAGCATGCCGAACGTCTGATCCTTCAGCAGCAGCGAATTGATGAAGAACACCGGGACGTCGCCGCGCGCGCTCGAGTGCTGGTCCTTCTTCTCGGATTCTGGAAAGCCAAGGCGAGTCGGCGGCGCGGACTTCGAGGGCTCGCCTTTGACCAGCACAAACCGCTCATGCAGGTTGTTCGAATGCTTGTCGCGAAGCTTGCGCCAGAAGTCGTAAGCGTTGGTCGTCACGCCGGCTTTACCACCGGAGTCGCAGCCGACGATCTTGACGGCCATGCGCCGGCCCGTGCCGTCTGCCAGCGGATATGACCGCTCGAGCACTTGATCAATCAGCAGATCCCAATCTTCCTTGTAGGATTCCGGTGCGACGATAAGCGGGTGCCCATCCTCGTCGAGACGAAGGCTCTTGCGGATCTTGAACATGTCGATGACGGTGATGTCGTTGCCGACACCGATCCCGTGCACCTGCACGACGAACGCCGCGCGCGCGCCCGCCTGGACGTCAACGGTGGCGATCAGGTAGCGAACCCAATCAGGAACGCAGGGCACGCGATCCTCGAAGGTCGAACCGCATCCCCAATCGACGGCCCGGTCCTTCAGTTCTTCCGGCAGACGTGTCGCCTCGAGCGCCTTGGGTGCGTAGGGTTTGCCCTGATCGGCGGTGATCGTCTTTTTCAGCGGGCCTTCTTCGCCGTTGGACTCGTATTCCTGCTTCGCCTGGATGTAGTTGAAGACAAGGCTTTTCCAGTCCTGGAACGCGGCACACGGGCCTTTCAGCCAGAACGATGCGATATCGGTCTTTGGCTGCTTGCCCTGCATGGAACCGTCGGGCATCCAGAACATGCCGTCTTTAACCCATCGGCCGCCGACGTTCAGTTCCTGCTTGAAACTCGGTTCGATGTCGAACTGGCATTCGCGGGCCGGGCACCGCATGGTGACCATTTCGGCGGCTTCCATCGCATCTTCGCTGTCCGGATAGCAGAACAGATCGAAGTCAGGTTCGAACGGCTGCTTGCACACTGGGCAACGCCAATAATAGCGGCGTCGATCGCCGCGGTTATAGAGCGCGAGAATGCCACTTGTCGGCGGTGCCTGGTGCTTGGTCTTCTGCTGCCACTTCGTATCTTTGATCGGCCGGCCGGGTGAGGACTCGACGACCGACATGCCGAACCGCTTGAAGGTGGTCGTGCGCTTGCGCTGCAGATCGAACAGCGGGCCTTCCTTGCCCAGATCGTCCGCGTCATCAATGCGATCGTAATCGGCCGTCCAGGTGCGCGGCAGCGTCTTGCCGGAAACTTCGGTGATGACCGGCCAGCGCAGCAGCAGGCGTGCGGCACTTTTGAACGTCTTGTCAAACCGGTTGTCATTCTGGCGGCCGGGCAGCATGCGCTCGGCGAAGTCCGGTTGATTGCGGGCAAACTTGGCGAGATCACCCATCGACCATTCGCGCGCGACTTCCTTCGTCATGTCGATTCGCATAATGTCGGCCGGATCGCATCTAGCCGAATGCAGAAGCCAGTTGAAAAACATGTCGGACTTGCCGGTTCGGGCCGGGCCGACGAAAACCATGCCGGTGTAATGCTGGCTGGTCAGTTCGTCCATCGGCTCGACGAGATAGGGCGTCTTTTCGTTCTTCCAGTCGCCGACGTAGGATCCCGGGTTGTTGAGCTTGCGGTACTTCGCGGCAGCTTCGGAGACGGTGATGCGCTCAGGTGGTCGGACGGACTCAGCCGCGGCGACGATCATTTCTTCCAACGATCGGAATGTGGGCGGTCTAATTTCCATCGAGTTCGCTCACCCAACTCTCGGTAGACTGTTCGCTGTCCTGCTTCAGAAGCGAATGATGGATGTCGTCGAGAAGCTTGTCGGACAGCGCGATGATAGCGTTGCGGTGTTCGGGCAGCATGTCGCCCTTGCCCTGCTGCTGATCATCTTCCTCGATCGTATCGGCCCACAGCTGCACCGTCGACTTGATCGTCAGGAAGGTGTTGCCGAGAACTTCCTGAACACGCCCTGTCGGCCAGAGCTCGCCCGCCATGACCTTGGCCTTCATCTCTTTGATGCGCGCATTCCAGTAGCCTTCCTGCATGCGCGTGGGAAGGCGTTTGGAATCGAGCCCGCGCAGGAAATCTTCGACATCCTTGACCGGCTCGACGAGATAGCGCGCCGCTGTCTGGACGTCGTAGACCGAACCGCCGTTGCGCCCGGTCCCGATCGGCTTGCAGTTGGCAAGCGCATCCTTGACGCGATCAGGTGTCATCCGAAAAATGCGGGAAAGCCATGTGATGGAAACGCCTGCCAAAATGTGGTGCGTGTCCTGCATGCCGAGATTGAGTTCGTCTTTCTGCTCATCGGCGGCAGTTCGCGATGCTTTGCTGCCCTTCGGTCTCCCTATCGGCCGTTTCTCAACAGGCTGAGTCTGTGGTGCCGGCGCTTTGTCGTCGCCGAACAGATCGTCAAATGACATTTGGCATCCGTGAATTGGTCAGGGTTCAATCACACAGATAGTATTCGCCGAACGGTTGACTTTCAAGGGGGAAGATTTTCGCCGACTATGGGGCAGCACCCAATCGAACGCGCACCTGCTCGGTGATTTGATCTTGCGTTGCGCCCTTCACCATCAGGTTTTCATACTGGCGCTGATCTTCAGTGCCGCGCGCCATGATGACGTGAATGAAGACAGTTGGACTTTTCTGGCCCGGGCGAGCGAGCCGGCGATTGAACTGGTCCCATAGCTCGAGCGACCATGTCAGGCCGAACCACACCTGAATGTGCCCGCCGTGTTGAAGATTCAGACCGTGCCCGATCGAAGCAGGATGCGCGACGCCTATCTGGATTTTACCGGCGTTCCAGTTCTTGACGAAGTGCGGATCGTCGTCGAAAAACACCGCCTTCGGGAATTTCTTCCGGATCCGTTCCTTGTCGAACTGAAAGGCGTAGGCCACCAGGACGTTCTGCCCGGCCGCTTCTTCGATGATGCTTTCCAGCTTTTTCAGCTTCTCGTCGTGGATCGCGATCGTCTCGCGCACAGCCGGAAAGACGTCCGGATCCGATCGGTAAAGCCCGCCGTTCGAGAACTGCAGCAGTTTATTGACCAGCACGGCACGGTTGACTGCGGCGACGTCGTGTTCGAGCGACACCATGTCCTTTTTGAACTGCTTGTAATCGCGCATCACCTTCGGCGGCAGCGTTACATAGACTGGATTGAACATCCGCGGCGGCAGATCAATGTAGTCTTCAGCGCGCAGGCCGATCATGATGTCCTTCATCAGGCCCATGATTTCCTTCTCGGCGTGCGCTTTGGGATAGATCTCGCGCGTGTACTGATCCTTGATGAACCACCGCTGCAGATAGGCGCTCTTGCTGGCGCCGAGCCGCTTGCCCTGATCAATGATCTTCGCCTGGCCGCCGAGATCGAACAAGCCGTTGGGCGCGGGCGTTCCTGAGAGCTCGACGACGCGCTTCATCATCTTGCGTGCCTGGACCAGCACGCCGAATTCCGTGAGGTTCGGCTGCACCTTGATCTTGTTGCCATCCTTATATTTGAAGGCAGGCGTCATCTTGGTGAAACTTTTCAGGCGGCTGGACTCGTCATAGACCAGAACGTGCCAGCGCCAGCCGATTGCGCCGCCGATCGTGTCCCAGAGCCATTGCAAATTTTCCCGGTTGATCATCATAATCGGCACATCGGCCGCGAGCGCTTCTAGGCGCTGTTCCGGCGTACCGCAGCAGACCGCATATCGCAGATGCTGAAGGTGCTCCCACTCGGCGATCTCATCCGGCCAAGTGTTCTTGGCGACTTCGAGCGGCGCGACGATCAGCACCTTCCATGTGGGATTGATTTCGAGCAACCGGGACACACCGTCAAGCGTGGCGCCGGTCTTGCCGAGTGACATTTCTGCTGCGCCCAGAACGCCTTCCATGTTGACGATGCAGTCAGAAAGGTAGTTCTGATACGAACGCATCATGGAACGCGGGCGCAGGCCCGTTGCTTCTTCCTCAACGATTTCAAAATTTTCGTTGATATCAAGAAGGTCGAGCAGGATGGAAAATGATGTCTCAGATCGAAAGGTCGTCTGAGGGTCCAAAAGCACGATCGAGGATAGCAATGCCCTGCTCCACAGTGTCTACAATGTGAACGGTCATCCCGCCCATTTCGCGCAGTTTCTTGATCTCGCGCTTCTGCAATTCCGCCAGTTCGCCGTCAACATCCTTGAATTCCATGATCACGACGATGCCGTTTTTCATGAACGTCGTGTCAGGATAGCCGCGGCGATTGAGCATCACCAGCTGCCGAGAAAGGACACCTTTCGACTTGGCGTATTGTATCACAGGATCGCGAACCTGAAGGTTCTCAGCCATCAGAATAGATCCTCAAAAGCAGGTCCAGCGTCAGGTCTGTTCGCTTCGATTTCGATGGCCTTGCTTTCAAAGAACGCTTCGATGAAGCCGATCGCTTGGTCGGCAACGATTGCATTGCCATAACCGCGCAGTCGTCCCACTCTGGCGGCAGCCCCATGAGCCAGCGGGAATGTGCCGGGTTCAACTGGCCGCCACTTTGCATCCCGGCAGTGGAGCCAATCAACATCTGCCCAGAAACCGTTAGTCGGGCCGGTTGGTCGATTATGGTAGCGAAGACTGCCACGTCCAAGCTGTTGTTCCACTCCCGGCGAGACGCTTCGTTCTCCGCTGCTTCCAGCGATGCCACCCCGTTCTCGATATCGGAAACTCTCGTCGTCGGCCAACCGGCTAAATTCGCCTGTCTCGGTAGCTGATCGAAGCGGTCCTTGCCCGTGTCCGAACGAGGGACTATGTCCGCTCCGGAGTCCTTCCAATCCCTTGTGGTCGTGGTCGTCCAACCGCTCTCCGAACCAGTATTGTCGTTGCCTGATTTGGGGCGAGCCGACGCCCGCAGCGCAGGTATCAACCGCCCCGAAGGCGTACTGCGTTCCTTCCATGTCAGCTTGTACAAGGTCGAGCCAAGCAAGTCCGTCCTTACTCGCAACCTGCTCACCAAAGATGAGACGCGGGCGGCGCTCTCGGATGAGATGGTGCGCGTGAGGCCAAAGGTGCCGCTCGTCATCCACCCCCTCGCCTTTGCCTGCGCCGCTGAAAGGTTGGCAGGGGCAGCTTGCGCTCCATACCTCAGTGTCATCCGAGATGCCAGCGCGACGGAAGCTGTAACTCCAAACTCCGATGCCAGCAAAGAGATGCACTTGTCGAAATCCTCTAAGCTCATCTGGTACGATGTCGACAATGCTACGTCGATCGACAATGCCGTTTGCAATGTGTCCAGCGGCAATAAGCTGCTCGAGCCAAGCAACGGCAAAGTCATCGATTTCATTGTAAAGCGCCCAGGGTTTTGTGTGAATGTAGGTCATGATCCGAACAATATTCAACAATCAGTTGATTTACAAGATGCCGAGAATGTCTTTATAGAACACGCTATGCATGGTGGGTGCTGCCGGCACAGCACGGTCACCGTAATAGCCGATTTCCTGAAGGATCTTTTCGGCTTCCTCGACATAGCGCGGATAGTCCAAATCGCTTGGCACGTCGTCGGTGAGGTTCATCATCGGACGGCAGCCGTCGGACTTCGGCACCTTCGGCCGATTGCCCGTCTTCGGATGTGGCTTTTTCTTGTAGATCGGCCTCCCGGCTGTCGACCAGTAATAGCGCACGACCTTGCCGAGATATGTTTCCTTCTCGTCAATTCCCCACGTCGCGCCGCCAGCAGCGTTGATCACTGTGACGAAGCCGCGGACGTCGGTGCATTCCCTGATCGTCTGCTCGAGCGGCGTGCCGTTCAAGATCAGTTCCAGCGCCGCGTCGGTGCAGATCGTCATCTGTGGGTTCTTCATCATCTGCGCGCGCAGATCGAATTCCCCATATTTGTTGTTCCAGGGATTGCCCCATGGCCCCTTGCGCTTCGGCTTGCCGTCATACTTGATCGCGAAATAGCTGTTGACCGACTGGTTGTAGATCGAGCGGTATTCGGCAAATTCCAGCTTGAAGCCGGTGACCTGCTCCCACCATCTGGTGATTTCCTCGAGCGTCGATTCGGCAAGGCGATCGGTGCGCTTCGGGTTGCCGCTTTCGGGATCGTCCTTCATCACGAAGCCATTGAACAGATCGCGCGGGCAATTGAAGATCACGCCGTCGGTGTTGCCGGACACAACCGAAATGCCGGCCTTCTCGGCGCGCTCGATCAGCATCAGCAAAGAAAGCTGCCCGGTCAGCGTGACGGCGATCAGCAGGTGCGGCGCGTAGAGCACAGAGAAGCGGCTGCCGAGCTTGCCATAGGCGCCGTTGAGCGCAATCTTGCCCGCCTTGTCCTTCACCTTGTCGCCGGACTTCTTCGCTTCCAGGCGGTCGCGGATCAGGCCGCCGTAGACCTTCAGGAATTCCGGACCGAGTGCTTTCGGATATAAGCCGAGCTTCATGATGATGGACGGGTACTGAGATGCCACGTCGGCATCAATCAGGATGTGGCTGTTGGTCGAATGGACCGCGCGATTCGCTTCAGTCGAGTGCAGGCCGCCGATCCCCATAGTGTAAGTTGTTTCGCCGATCTTGATCTTGAACTTCTCGAATTCCTTCGGGAACACGACCTTGCCGTCATCCGAAACGAAGAAATCCGTCGTCCGGATCACCTCGAGCACGTCGTTCATCATCTTGGATTCAAAGCTGACCCATTCGGGCACCTCGTATTTGAACGCCATGCCCGGCCGCGACGTCTTCTCAGGCTTCTTGCCTGTCAGATCCTCGACGCGCTTTTTGATTAGCGCCTCGCCCATCTGCGCGTCGCTCTTGGACCTGAAGTCCATCGAAACCTGCTTGCCGAGTGCGACGCGAAGCTCGAGCGGTTCCTGCAAAGCGTTGTCGAGATTTTCGGTCGCGTCCAGATCGCTGTGCAAGCAGTAGTCGATCACGTCGTCCATCTGCTGATGGGTCAACTCGATATCCGGATCATAGGGCAGATCCTGCAACCGGTGGCCGTGCAGCCGGCCATTGAGGATCTTCAGACCCTGGAACACAGCCGGGTTCGGTTCCATCAAATCGATGTGGTCAATCTTCGGGATGCGAATGCCGAGCTCGCGTTCGACCTGGAACCATCGCATGTTGGTTTTGATGATGCGATCGGACTCGGCTTTCAGTTCCATGTTCGACAGCTTGCCCGTCAGAGCAAGATAGATCATCGGAACGTCGTAGGTGAGACCATTGAATGTGACGACCGTGTTGTTGCGCATCAGCCTGGCGATGCGATCGGGTTCCCACAGGTATTTCGGCTCTGGCCCGGGATCAATAGCGAGTCCGCTCTGGAAGACAGTCTGGTGCCTGAGTGTGCGTTCACTGAGCTCGAAACCCACTCGGCGCCCATCTTCCTTGCGCTTGAACGCGACAAAAAAGAAATTTCGGTAGCATTCTATATCGTTGTAAAGTCTTGCCATTTTTTTCCATCAGCGCATCTATGGCGCTGCCCTTCTGCTTTGAAAGCGATGCGCCGGCCACGAAAGCCGGCGATAGTTCGTTTAGATCCCCAGATCGTCGTCGAGATCAACAGCTTTCGCCGCGGGCGCAGTTGGCGAACCGGTCTGGCCACGCAACGCTTGCCACATCTTGCTGACGTAGCCGATCTGAAAAATGCAATCGTCGAGTGCGTTGTGCGCCACGGCATCCTTGGTGAAAGCAGGTGGCTTTTTGACCAAGCCCTGCGCCAGCTGGACCACGGTACGGACGTCGCGAACATTCCAGAAGGGCCAAGGCGCTTCCTTGTTCAGGCACCGCATGAAAGCGTATTCCAGGATCGTGATGTCGAACGTCGGACCGTTGCCCCAAACCGAAGCGTCGTCGCCAGTGTTGTAGAGCGTCATCAATGCCGTCAGGGCATCAGCAAGAGTGGACTCGCCGCTGGTCAGTTCCTTCTGAGCCGCACGGTCCTGCTTCAACCACCATTTCAACGTGTCACCGTCGGCCGCACCGAAGCGCATGGCATCAACAAGGTCAATCTTGACGTAGAGATCCTTGCCGATCTCGCCGGTCATCGGGTCAAAGAAACATGCGCCGATCGTGACGATTGGAGCGTTCGGGCGCCGGCCCATGGTCTCGATGTCGACCATCAGATTTTTGCGTACAGACATTTGTTCAGGGCCTTATGAAAATGGCCCCACGCCGAAGCGCAGGGCCGTGTTGTAGATCAGATGCCGAGATCATCGTCATCCGGCTTCGAAGTGCTCGAGGTGCCGGTGTCGAAATCGTCTTCGCCATCGCCTTCTTCGTCGAACTCGGTGTCGACGTTGACGCGAGCACCGCCGCCTCCGAATGCGTCGCCGTGCTTGGCGAACTGGACAGCAAGAATGGTCGCGTTGATGCGGTTCGGGATCTGACGATCGCCATCAGCCTTCTGGCCCCACAATTCGACCTTCACGTTGACGACGCAACCAGAATATGGTGCGCCTTCCTCGCCGAGTTCCATGTCGGGAAACTTGAGCTCACCATCTTTGTTCTTGACCTTGCGCGGACCGATGATCCGGAAAGGACGCTTCGGCACATCCTTTTCATCGCCATCCTTGCCGCCGTAGACGGTCTTGGACGCCGAAAGGAAGTATGCACCCTTCATCGGCTGGAAGGTGGTGATTTCCTCGTCGTCACCGTTCTGCAACGGCGTGTTGGCGAGCTTGATCTTGATGTCGTCGGCATCATCCTTCCAGGTGTTCTTCTTGGCGACTTTCATCGCCTTGCTCAGCTGGTCGAAAATGGCCTTGCCTTCAGGGCTGTCCTTGGGCGGCAGGATGAACTTGCCGTTCCAGTTGAAGCGGATCTTGCCCTTGTGCTTTCCCTTGGTCGTCATCTCTGCCGACGGATAGTAAAGCTGATCGTCGTACATGTTCAGGCGAACGCCTTTGACCATTACGATGTGGCCGGTTTCTGCATTCTCCGTCATTGGGTTTTCCAATCTTCGTTGTCATCGTTGCCATCATAGTCTTCACTGGTCGTCGAACTCGTCTTCGATCACTGTGATCGCCCGACGTTCATCAGCCACCGGCACCATGACCGGCTTCGACGCACCCTGTTCGACAAGGGAATTGGGGAAATTTCCTGTTCCGAGCTTTAAGACCTTCTCAGCCTGTGCCGGCGAAATGGTCTTGCGCGTTTCGAGATCTTTTTCTTCCTTGCCCACCTTCTTTGCGCGCTGGCGCATCCAGGCGAGCGACTTCTGTTCGGACCGGTGGTTGCGCCGGCCCGCGCGGCCCCTGACTGCCTTATAACCGAAAGCCGGGCCGTGATTGATCAGGTCTTCGAGCTCGTCAGCATGCAACTTCTCGAGCCACTTTTCAATCTGGCTTTTGATGCGAACGATGTGGCTGCGCTGCTGGCGCGTGACGGTCTCAGGCGGCGTCCAGTCGATCCCGACTTCGTCCAGCCTGTCGAGCTCGTCAAAATCCATCTCGATCGCATCGGCGAGCCACTGAGCGTGCGCCCTGCACCCACCGATGCGGCCGGGCACGTTCGCGATCGGACACCACTGACACTGCTTCAGGCCGGGGATCAGCGGCGCGTCCGGATCCTTGGTCTTCGCAGCAGCTGCCTTCAGGTCTTCCGCGCGCTCGAGCAGCTTTTCCAGTGTGATCGGCCAATACCCGCCGCCGCCAGAATTGCGCGGCTGATCAATGATGATCAGGAAGTCGGTCGCCTTCGACTTATGACGCGCGATCTGCTCCCAAAAACCGACGGCATAAAGCACCTGCTGATCGTTATCCACAGCCTGTACCGGTACGCCCATGCCGTATTTCAGATCGGAAATCACGATCAGCTTTTCGCCGATCACACCGAGATCGAGCGTGCCACCCTGCCGATTGCCGAAGCGATCAAGGCCGACCCATTTCGTCGTGTCGACCCATGTTTCAACGTAGACGTCGCCCGCATACTCACGGATCTCGTCAATGCCAGGCTGAATGTTGTCGGCCATCTCGTCGTCGACGATGAACGTGAATCCATCCTCGACGAACTTGTCACCGATGAAGCTGTATGCATCAAAGCCGAACTGCAGGCAGAGTTCTCGAACGGTGTGAGCAACCGTTCCTTCGGCTGCAAACTCGCTAGACTCGTCCTTGATATGACGAGTGGCGTTGACGGCGCCCGGGCAGCGCGACCAACGCCCACTATCTGATGCTGAAAGTTCAGAGTGCGCCATTTACGGAATTTCATCCAAAGATGGGGGAGGGCCTAGATTCTGCACAATTTCGACTTCGGCGACATAACCTGTCTTGTTCTGCAATGATCCTTCGCGCTTCTCGCTGATATGAACCTTCACCGAAACATTGTCGCCGCGCCGTATACCGGCTTTTTTGAGCACGACATCTGATATCAATTCTTGCAAATTTTCCCAAGTGAAAGACGCGCGGACACGCTTCTCACTATATTCACGAACATTGATTTCCATAGCGATATTCCCAAATGACTTTTCTGGTGGCTGCCGGTCTGATCTTTCGGGAGGAGGATAAAAGATCTGGCCCGGGAGGAGGATCGGCTTTTTGGCCGGCAGCCGCCAGAAAAGTCGGGCCGAAGCCCGACCTTCCATCGCCTCGTAGCTGTTAGACGCCGAGACCGTCGTCGTCAGACGCTTCAGGTGCCGGATCGGCGACCAGGCGGCCGATGCCGTGGCCCTTGTCAGCGGTCTTCGCCTTGGTTTCGAGCCAGTTGTAGAGCTTGTCGATGCTTTCCTGGTCGTCTTCAGCGAGATCCTTGAAGGTCTTGCCGTCGCCGAGAACCTTGGCAACCGTCGTCTTCGTGATCGCATGACGTGCGGCCGATTCAGGATGCGAGTCGGGCTTGACGCCGAATTCGCCCATCCAGGCCTTGAATGCATCGGTCAGAACGCTCTTGGTGATGGCGCTCGCATCCGAGCCGCCAGTGTCGTCGGTGCCCTTGGTGTCTTCCTTGGCCTTCGTGGTCGCCTTGCCCTTCGGCTTGTCGGCGCCGGCTTCTGCGATGCGCTTGGCGGCCATGCCCATGATCTGTGTGTTCTGATCGCGCACTTCTTCGAGTACGGTGGTCAGCTTTTCGATTGCAGCTTCGAGGCTCATAATATTCTCCGTTGTCAGGGTTCAACTAGATCGCGGTTCGATCTTGTTGAGGCAGACAAAACCACATATCGAAAAACTCGTCAACTGGTTGTTGAATATATTTTCGAAGTCGGCTAGGGTGCTGAAATCAACTTCATGGAGACTGGCATACAATGACGAATTTCAGCGACGATCTTGGCCTTGACGACGGTCGACCGGTCAACAAGCGGTCGAAAAAGGCTCGCACATCGCGCGGCGCTCTGCATGATCTTCTGACTATCAAATTTCCTCACGTCATCGACGAACAGTCAGGCGTCTGCGATCTCCACAAGATTGCCAAGATGCGCGATATGTCCTTCCAGGGCGTCTATAAGTGGTTCAAGAAGCAGCATGAAAATCGCCTTCCGTTCAAGCAGGCCGAATGGCTCGTCGAGCAGTCGGAGAAGTTCGCCGAAAGCGGACGGGCGCCGGCCGACTACGTCGCGATGACGCTCGAGGATATCAAGCCGTACATCCGCTGACATCCGTTCGACGACCCTGAGATCAACATCGAACGGTAGGCTATCATGATTAATCACCCAAGTTTTGGGGCGCTTTAACATGCCTCAAAACAACGATAATTTCTCTTTGCGTATAGCCACCATCAAGCCCGGTGATCGCGGACATGCGACCAACAGGACGATGGAATGGACGAAGTTTGTCGAGCGTCTTGCGACACCTGCTGTCGACAAGGACACGACCAACGACAAGTATCGCAACCTCAACATCGATGCCCGCAACAAGCTGAAAGACGTCGGCTCTTTCGTCGGCGGCCATTTCGAAGGCGGCGTTCGCAAGGCGGCGAACATCAAGGAACGCTCGATCGTCACGCTTGACGTCGACAGCGCCACGCCGGATCAGATCGAGATCCTAAAGGATGGCTTTTCGGAGCTTTCCAGATACGAATTTTTCGGATCAACAACCCGATCGCATTCGAAACATGTGCCGAAATGGCGTCTCGTCTTCCCGACGACGCGCCTGGTCACGGCCGAAGAATATGCGGCTCTATCGCGCATCCTTGCATCGAAGCTGTTCTATGCCGTCCAGGATTCCATGGATGCGACCGACGACGTGTCGTATCGAGTCGCCCAGATCATGTACTGGCCGTCGGTAAACAGCGACGGGCTTTTCGACACCATCCAGAACCGCGGCTTGCTGGTTGATCCGGATGAAGTTTTCGAATCGTTCGGCAGCGGCTGGAAAGACTGGACGCAGCTTCCCTATTCCGAGAAGCGCGGACAGAAGCGGCCGGCAGGCGCAAAGAAAGCCGAAGTGCCGACTGAGAAGCGCGGCATCGTGGGCGCCTTCTGCCGGGCCTATGATGTGCCAGCAGCGATCAAGAAGTTCATCCCCGACGTCTACACGATCGGCGACAAGGAAGGCCGGAAGCAACGTTATAGCTATGCCGCGGGATCCGGCGCGAACGGCGCGATCGTCGAAGACGGCGGCCTGTTCCTCTATTCCCATCACGGCACCGACCCGTGCGGCGAGCGGCTGGTCAATTCGTTCGACATGGTGCGCCTGCACATGTTCGGCGGCGAAGACAAGGGCACGCCCGATGACACTTCGCCGATGTCGATGCCTTCATTCAAGGCCTTTCAGGAATACCTTGAGAACGACGAACCCGTTGTCAGCGAGATGCGCAAGGATCAATATGATCTGGAAGCCATCTTCGACGACGTCCTTGACGATGATCTTCCGGCTGAGACTAAAACAGCGGAAGATGATTTCGAGGATCTGTTCGACACGACGCCCGACGCAACGCCCGAGCCAAAGAAAAACAGCGACTGGATGAATGATCTCGAGACCGACACGACCGGCCTTATCAAGCCGACGCTGACGAACCTTGCGATCATCATCCAGAATGACCCGCGCATGGATGGCATGGTGGCGCTCAACGACTTCATCCAGGAACCGGTGGCGCTGGCGCCAATCAAGGCCAAGATGAAGATCATCCCCAAAGTCCCGGTCTTCGACAAGCTCAACGGCGAGCTCTGGACCGATCGCCACGACAACTGCGTCCGCGCGCTGATCGAGGCGCCACACGGCAAGGGCAAGCCGGGATATGGCATGAAAGTCACCGACCGTGACCTGAAAGCTGCGATCGACCTTTCGGCCGCCAAGAAAGCTTTTCATCCGGTCCGCGATTATCTTCATCGCGTCAAATGGGACGGCGTTGCGCGCATAGACAACATGTTCGTCAAATATCTCGGTGCTCCGGACACGGCCTACACCCGCGGCATCTCGAGACTGATGTTTCTCGGCGCCGTCACGCGCGTCTTTGAACCCGGACACAAGTTCGACTATGTCGTGATTCTCGAAGGCCTTCAGGGCAAGCGCAAATCGACCTTCATCGAGACGATCGCGCGCAGCTGGTTCGTCGAAATGGAAGGCGACCTGCACGACCGCAAGCAGCTGGTCGAAAAGATGCAGGGTGCCTGGATCCTAGAAATTCCCGAACTGTCCGGCTTCGGAAAGGCTGAAATTCAGGCGATCAAGGCCATCTTCTCGGCGAAACATGACAAGGTGCGCCTGGCATACGACAAGCGCGGCAAGAAATTCATGCGCCAGTGCATTTTCATCGGCTCGACGAACGATGCCGAGTATCTGCGCGACCCGACGGGCGGCCGGCGCTTCTGGCCTATCGTGTGCAAGGTGGCTTCGATTGACATCGCCGGTCTCGAGAAAGAGATCGATCAGATGTGGGCCGAAGCCTTCATGATCTACGAGCAGATGCGCAAGGAACAGCCGCTCGGCATCCTGCCGCTCTATCTGAGCGACTCGGAAGCCGCTGCTGAAGCTCTTGAGATGCAGGAAAGCCGCCGCGTCGAAAGCGTTGAGGACGGTTACGCCGGTGTTATCGCCGACTGGCTCGACACACCCGTTCCAGAGACCGATTTCCAGGAAGTCGACGATATGCGCGGTGAAAAGGTCCGCATGTACCGTCGCGATGCCGTATCGCTGATGCAGATATGGGTGGAATGCCTTGGAAGGCCGCGGGACCAGTATACAGAAGCCGTTGCACGCCTGCTTGGCCGCGCAATGAAGCTGATTGTCGGTTGGGAGCAGGGCAAGAAACGTCATCTGCGCAAATTCGGCCAGCAGCGCATCTATATGCGTGTCGACACGGGCGGCGCCGAGATGACAGCGATCGAAGACGATCTGGGAATTTAGACTTCAACTAACTGTTGATTTCATAGATATTGAGTGGTAGGGTCATCGCATTGAACCCGAAAGGATATGCGATGACCAGGACAACCAAGCTTGCTTTCATCAAGCGCAAAGACAAAGTTTCCCGCAGAATCACAGATTTGACAGCCAAAGAGTTCGTCGACTGGCTGATCAAGTATCATGGCTTGCCCGCTGGTGCGCGCCAGACAGTGACCATGAACCTCAACGAGCAGTTCCAATGGCACCAGCTGCGTGGCCGGACCGAAGCAAACAAACCGCTGGCAGATGCCCTTGATGCTTTCGGCAATACTGCTTTCGGCGTCGTCATCAATTCCGAGCAGCGCACAGATCTTTCTGTCATCAGCGCGATGAGTCAGGGTTTCGCTGCCATTGCCGCCGAGCTCCGGAAAGGTGCTGAATCGTGAGCCGTTTCCAGGTCGCCAAATTGCCGGAACTGCGCCTTCAGATGGAAACCGCGCAGACGCTGGTGAAAAGCCACATCAGCTTCGTCATCATGCCGTGCGAGACGCGTGAGGATTTCGAACAAGCCGTTCGCGATCAGGCCCGACTTCTCGAGCGTTTGGCCGCGGCTGCCGAAGAAGGCGGTGCGTGATGAAAATCGGTGCTCGCCCAACGGACGAACAGATCCTTGGCGCCATGGTGAAATATGGTCGCAGCTACAATTCAACTGCCATCATTCGGAATATCCTGGCAACAGCCGAGTTCGGCAGATTCGACGATCTGAACACGTCGCATGTGCTCTATCGTCTCAAGAAGCTCGAGCGCGCAGGCAAAGTGCGCCGGGTCAATGCTCCGTACAATGTTCACCATTTCTGGGAGGTCGTGTGATGGGAACCACCTTTGTGAACGGCATCGAAGTCGGTCCGGACGGCAAGACCGAATGGGCAAAGATCGCAGCCGGCGACGAACACATGATTGCCGATACAACGAGGGCCAAGGGCTATGAAGGCTCGTCGCCCGTCGGTGGCAGGGTCTATCACGGCCACGCCTTGCGTGAGGCTTTCGTTGCTGGCG
>Ga0182217_1000034_pt1 | contig 22160 bp, 16 predicted proteins | sample G5R1MG_18_FD_128395 | JGI IMG/M metagenome (GOLD analysis project Ga0182217, IMG submission 128395) | Switchgrass phyllosphere microbial communities from Michigan, USA - G5R4_NF_03OCT2016_LD1 MG | ecosystem: Host-associated > Plants > Phyllosphere > Phylloplane/Leaf | place: USA: Michigan... | reverse complement strand
TCCTCGGTAGCGCAGGTCCTTCCCTGTTATCGCGTGCTACAGCAACTGGAGGACCAACTCGGCCGCACCGTCGCGGCCTGACGGCGCGCGCAGCGCAATGCTCAGAAGGAGGCGTGATGCCCGGCCTGCCCACCCGATCGCTCGGGCCATTCGCCGTGTCGGCGATCGGCCTCGGCTGCATGAACCTCAGCCACGCTTATGGTGTGCCGCCCCGGCCGGAGGATGCCGCGCGCCTGTTGAACCATGCGCTCGACCTCGGCATCACGCTTCTCGATACCGCCGCCCTGTACGGCGGCGGCGAGAACGAACGGCTGATCGGGCATGCCATCGGCCACCGTCGATCCGAATACGTCCTAGCATCGAAATGCGTCCTCGATCTCGTCGACGGCAAACGCGTTCTGGATGGCAGCCCCGCCGCCATTCACCGCACCCTCGACGCGGCACTCAGGCGCCTCGGCACCGACCATATCGACATCTATTATCTGCACCGGCTCGATTGCCGGGTCCCGATCGAAGAGTCGGTCGGCGCACTGGTCGAGGCAAAACGGTCAGGAAAGATCGGCGCGATCGGCCTCAGCGAAGTATCGGCCGCCACGCTTCGACGCGCACACGCGGTGCATCCCATTGCCGTCGTCCAACATGAATATTCGCCCATGGTCCGCAACCCCGATCTTGCGGTCCTGCCCGCCTGCGTCGGACTCGGTGTGGCGCTCGTTGCCTTCTCCCCCGTCGCGCGCGGCCTCCTCGCGTCGGGCGTTCGCGACGACCGTTATGCGCCGGGCGATATCCGGGCGACCATGCCGCGCTTCGTCGAGCCGCAACTGTCCCATAACCTTCGGACGGTCCATGCCTTCGAGGCAATCGCGCGAGAAGCCGGCCTGACGCCCGCGCAACTCTCGCTGGTGTGGGTCTTGCACCGCGATCCCCGGATCATCCCCATTCCCGGCACCCAGAACCTCCACCATCTAAGGGAGAACGTCGCGGCCGCGACGCTGACGGTTCGGCGGGACCTCCTGGACGCGGTCGATGCGATCTTCGTACCCGGCGCGATCCGCGGCCCACGCTACGGTGCTGCGGCGCAAGCCCAGATCGATACGGAAACCTTACCCGGCGAAGACCTAGCCGCCCCCGCGTGACGATCGCTCAGCAGGCTGCGAGATCTTGAATGGGTTCCGCCATGATGCGCGCCGCTTCCAGCTGCGCCCTGGCAGGGGCATCCATCAGATAGGCACGTGCCGCGGCGCTAACGCTCGGCGGTGTCGGCGGGGCGTCCGTCGACAGAAGTATCGCGTCGGCGATCCAGCTATGCGCGGCACAGGTCGCCAGCCGCAGATACGCCGTCGCCGCCCAGCCGACCTCCGCATGCCCGGCCGACACCAGATGCCGGCTCGCCGCCTCCAGTTCATCCAGCACCATGAACAATGGTCGACCGGCAGGCCCCTGCGTCGCGCGGGCGAGCGCCAGGAAGATGGATAGCCCCTCGCCCTGCTCGCGGATCAGCCGGCGCTCCACCAGATCGATCGCCTGTATTCCCGTGGTGCCCTCGAAGATCGCGAAAACGCGAGAGTCGCGCAAATGCCGCTCGATCGGCCATTCGCTGGTATAGCCGGCCCCGCCCAGCACCTGCATCGCCATGCTCGACACATCGAAGGCGAGCGTCGCGCCGCCATCCTTGACCAGCGGCAGCAGCCATTGCGCCAGCGCAAGATAGCGTGCCCTCTCCACCTCGTCGGCGTGGAGGCGCGACAGCTCGAGAGCGGCGGCTGCGGTCAGGTTCAGCCCGCGGGCGACCTCAACCGCACCGGCCATCGTGGCAAGCTGGCGCCGGATATCGGCATGGCGGGCGATGGCGACCGGCGGCTGCCTTGCATCGCCGCCCTGCCGGCGCTCCTCGGCATAGCGCGCGGCAACTTCCAGTGCATCGGTCGCGACGCCGCAGCCCTGGGGACCGCACGACAGCCGCATCAGCAGCATCATCCGGAACAGGTGCTGCAATCCGCGCCCCTCAGCTCCGAGCAGGACGGCCTGAGCACCCTCGAACCCCAAGGCGCAGGTGGGCGATCCGTGCAGGCCCATCTTCTCCTCGACCCGGCGCAGGCTCACGCCGTTCGGTGTGTCATCGGCATGCCGGTTCGGCACGAGGAAGAGGCTGAGTCCCCGCACGCCGGGTTGGTCATTGGTCCGTGCCAGCAGGAAATGCACGATGCGATCCGTCAGATCGTGGTCGCCGAACGAAATCCAGCATTTCTCACCGCTGACCCGCCATTCGCCGTGTTCGTCCCGGCGCCCGACGGTGCGGATGCGGCCGACGTCCGAGCCGGCATCGGGTTCGGATATACAGATCGTCGCGGCGATCTGCCCGCGGAGCATTGGCTCCAGCCATTCTTGCACAAGGCGTTCGTCATCCAGGTCGATCAGCACCGCGCCAGCGCTGCGGATCGCGGTGGGCATCATCATGAAGGGTGCGCTACCGCGGTTGGCCAGTTCGTCGCACGCCACCAGAAGCGTCAGCGGCAGGCCCTGCCCCCCCACCGCCTGCGGCGCATCCAGCGAGAGCCAGCCGCCGTTGCGGAACGCCTGCCATGCTGCGTGATGCGTCGCGGCACATCGGACATGGCCGTCGACCGGCATCGCCGCGTGATGATCGATAATCGCGTCGATCGGCTGGATGACGTCCTCGGACAGGCGGCCGGCTTCGTCGAGCACCGCTCGCCATAGATCGAGATCCGCCGCCTCGCCATAGGCGGCCCGCAGGTCCCGGGCCAGGGGCGCCGTTTCGAGATGCCAGGCCAGTGCGGCCACCTGTGCGTCGAAAAACCCCATGGACTCTCCCTCTCGGCGCCTCTCTGCCCACATGTCGGCGTCTTTGTCACTCGTCCCCGGTGCACGATGGTTATCGATGCGCTGCATGTCGCGCCCGTTAAGCCAAAGCCTTTCACCTTCTAGCCACAAGGCTTCTTCGGGGTCCGTGTGGGACGGGGTAGAACGGCGCGATAAGATGGGCCGCCTCGTGCGACCACAGGAGTGGATGATCAGGAATGAGCAAGGATATTATCGGCTTTCTCCGTGCCAGCGCACCCGCCTATCATCCCGGTTGGGGCGGCCCGGAATTCTCCTCGTGGGAGGAAGAGCAGCTGTCCTGGAAGCGGACCTGCTACATCGGCGACTGGTCCTTCCTGTGGGACCTTCAGGTGAGCGGTCCGGACGCGCTACGCTTCTTCAGCGATACCGGCGTCAACAGCGTCGCCAAATTCGCGATCGGCCAGGCCAAGCACCTCGTCCAGTGCGACCATGACGGCAAGGTCGCGGCCGAAGGCGTCCTGATGCGCATGAGCGACGATGTCTTCCGCACGCAGTCGAGCACCGCGTTCTGGAGCGCCTTCCTGCTCGAAAAGGGCGGCTACGACGCGCAGTGGACGGAGATCCGGACCTTCCAGCTCCAGGTGTCCGGACCGACCGCGCTTGCGGTGTGCGAAAAGGTGACAGGGCAAAGCCTTTCCGACGTTAAGTTCATGCACTTCCGCCCGGTGACGATCGCGGGCCGCAGCGTCTTCGCCCTTCGGCAGGGCATGGCGGGCGAAATCGGCTTCGAATTCCACGGTGACGCGGCCGATGCGGATGTCGTGCATGCGGCGATCATGGCGGCCGGCGAGGAATTCGGTATCCGCCAGCTCGGCCGCCGTACCGCAATGATCAATCATCTCGAAGCGGCCTTCCCCACCGGCGCCTGGCACTACCTCAATGCGAATTTCAGCGCCGAAGCGGCGGGATTCCCCGAATTCCTGGCGAAGAACTTCGACACCAAGGGCATCGTGCCGGTGCTCCGTGGCAGCTTCGAAGGCGAGACCATCGACGACTATACGCTGTCCCCCTTTGAGTTGGGCTGGGGCAAGAGCGTCAAGTTCGACCACGAATTCATCGGCCGTGCGGCACTGGAGAGGGAAGCCGAGCATCCCAGGAAGCGTCGCGTCACCCTCGTCTTCAACGCAGACGATGTGGTGCGCATCTACGCATCGCTCTTCAACGGCGATCAGGAGCCACTCGATTTTCTCGAAATCCCCCATCCGCAACGATGGGTCGTATGGGCCGATGCGGTTCGCCAGGGCGATCGTACCGTCGGCATCTCCAGCACCCCCGGATACAGCCTGCACTTCCGCAGCTTCCTCAGTCTCGCCTATCTCGACGCGGACGTCGCCGAGGCGGGCGGGGAGGTGGAGATCCTCTGGGGAGCGCCGGGGCATCGGCAGACCAGCATTAGGGCGACCATCGCGCCCGCGCCCTACAAGGCCGACAACCGCCGCGCGAATCTCGCGGCCCCTGCAGAGACGACCCCGGCATGAGCACCTTGATCGACACATTGAGCTTCCAGCCGGCTGCAGTGCCCGCGATGGAGAACGTGGACCATAGCTTCGTACTGCGCGGATCGTGTACGGACCGGCCGGGCATCGTCGCTGCCATTTCCGACGCGCTGTTCACGGGTGGCTTCAACATCCTCGACGCGCAACAGTTCGACGATGCGCTTACCGGCCGGTTCTTTTTCCGCAGCGTGTTCAAGGCGGCCGAGCCGCGTGATCTGGATGCGGTTCGCGCGATGCTGGCGCCCGTGCTCGAACGCATCGGCATGGAGGGGACCGTGACGGCGCAGTCCCAGCCGCGCAAGGTCATGCTGCTGGTCTCGAAGTTCGATCACTGTCTCGCCGACCTGCTGTATCGCTGGCACACCGGCGAACTGCGCATGAACCCGGTCGGCATCATCTCCAACCATCCGCGCGAGACCTACGCGCACTTCGGCTTTGGCAACATCCCGTTCCACCATCTTCCCGTCACCCGCGACACCAAGGCGGCGCAGGAGGCGGAGATCTGGCGTCTGGTACAGGAATCGGGGGCCGAACTCGTCGTGCTGGCGCGCTATATGCAAATCCTGTCGGATGATCTGTCGCGCAAGCTTTCTGGCAACTGCATCAACATCCATCACAGCTTCCTGCCCGGCTTCAAGGGCGCCAAGCCCTATCATCAGGCGCACGGCCGCGGCGTCAAGCTGATTGGTGCGACGGCGCATTACGTGACCGAGGATCTCGACGAGGGGCCGATCATCGAACAGGACGTCGAACGGATCAGCCACCGCGACTCCCCCGAGCAGCTCGTCGCCAAAGGCCGCGACATCGAGCGCCGCGTGCTCGCGCGCGCCGTGCGCTATCATCTCGAAGACCGGGTCCTGCTGAACGGCACGACCACGGTCGTTTTCCCGGAGTAATCCCGTGGCCGTCGAGCGGTATCGCGCCCTCGACCTCAACCTCTTCGTCGTCTTCGGCGCGCTGCTGCGACATCGCAGCGTATCGCGGGCGGCGGACGAGCTCTGCCGCAGCCAGAGCGCGATCAGCCACTCGCTGGCACGGTTGAGGGACCATTTCGGCGACGAGCTTTTCGTCAAGACACACGACGGCATCATGCCGACGGCGCGCGCACTCGAGCTGGAGGACGCGGTCGTCCGGTTCATCCAGCATGCCGAACAGGCGCTCGTGCTTCCAGCCGCGTTCGATCCTTTCAATTCCGACCGGACGATCACGTTGGCGGTGACCGATGTCGGCGAGCTGGCGAGCGCCCCGGCATTGCTTGAGGAGTTGCGCAAGTCGGCGCCCGCCTGCCGCCTGCAGACGGTTTCACTGTCGGGACCGGAATTGGAACAGACTCTCGCGGACGGCTCTGTCGATCTGGCACTCAGCGGACCGCTCCGTTTCGCGGCCAACATCATTCAGCAGAAGCTGTACGATCACGGCTATGTCGTGGTCGTTGCCGACGACTGCCCGTTGCAAGGGCGCATCACCGCCGCGGAATACCAGGCGATGCGTCACATCGTCGTGTCGCCCGCCAGTACCTACCTGCATACCACCCAGCAGGTTCTGGACCGTCAGGGGATCACGCTGAATCCCGTGTTCGTGACCGAGCACGCACTCATGCTGCCCCACATGGTCCGGCTCGATCCCAGCTATGTCGCCATCGTCCCCAAACGTCTCGCCGAGGTGTACGTCAAGCCCTTCGGCCTGCGCGTCCTGCATGCAGACTTCGATCTTCCGGATCTTCGCGTTTTCCAGTACTTCCATCGCCGGGTGAAGGCGGATCCGTTCAGCATCTGGCTGCGCGGCCTAGTCCATCAGGTATTTCACGCCGCGCGACACCTTCACGTCAGATCGGACGACGTCCTCATCACGCCGTGCGGGTCGCACGCGTCTGCTGGGTGATGATCCCGTTGATCTCCCGCAAAATGGCGTCGCGCCGCGCGCCGCGACGCGCGAGCGATCGGATCTGCAGCGGTGGCAACGGCCGCGTCAGTGGCACCTCGACGAGGCCAATCGTCTGGCCGACTTCACCCCGGGACGCACGAAACATGCAGACGAAGCCGAGGCTGCGGTGCACCGCGCTGAGGATCAGCCCGAATTCCTCGGTTTCCAGTTCGATCCGGCTACCAGCGGCGCCGATTTCGCCGAGCGAGCGATCGATCAAGCCTCGAAGCGGCATCCGCTCCGCCAGATGAACGATGGCGAAGTCCCTGAGGTCGCCCGGCTCGACGGCAGGCCGCTGGGCCAGCGGATGAGTGGCCGAGGTAAAGATCGCCAGCGGTTCGTCGGCGACATATTCGCTGCCGGGCAGGTCCTGCTCCCCGATACAATAAGCATAACCTATATCGAGTTCTCGCCTCTCGATCCGCTCGACGAGTCGGGTGAAATTGCCGTCGTCGGTCTCTATCGCGAAGTTGACGTCCGGATTTTGCGACCGATAGACATCGAGCGGACCGTGGACGTCGCGCAGCATGAAGGCATGCATCGTTAGGCTGCGGCGCCGGTGGGGATCGGCCCCGTCACCCGAAACGTGGCTGACGAAATCACGCATGTCGGACAACAGTTCGGCCGCCCGGTGCTCGGCGCGGTGGCCCGCCTCGGTCAGCACCGGCGCGCCCCCGGCCTGCCGCTTGAACAGGCTCGTGCCGATGCGCTCCTCAAGGGCGCGGATATGCTCGCTGACCGAGACCTGCGACACACCCAGTTCCTCCGCGCATCGGCGGAAACTGCCGTATCGCACCACGCTCACGAAAATTTCCAGTTGTCTGAACGTTATCAAGAACGGCATCCGATAGGTATTAACTGAACACTGGTTAGTCCCACGGCTGCTTCCCCGCAAGCGGACGCCCACTCTACGCTGCGCAGAACGATATGCACGGAGAGGTCATGGAACGCGCCCATTGTGGAATTTCGACGGGGCGATTGCGTCTCTGTCCTACCCCGCGATGACGACACGGTTCGACATAGTGGTCGTCGGCGCGGGCAGTGCCGGCTGCGCGCTCGCCGCACGCCTGAGCGAACGGCCTGACTTGCGCGTCGCGCTGATCGAAGCGGGCGGCCGCTCCGATCACATCATGCTGCGGGTACCCGTCACTTGGCCGGCGGCTTCCGAGCAACCCCGCTTCGGGTGGCGCTATGGTTCCGAACCGGAGCCGGGCACGATGAACCGCGTGCTCAGCCAGCCGCGCGGCCGCCTGCTCGGCGGGACATCGTCGATCAACGGCATGATGTACTCACGCGGTCACCCTTCCGACTATGACGGCTGGGCGGCTGACGGACTGCAGGGCTGGAGCCATGCCGACGTCCTGCCCTATTTCAAGCGAAGCGAGACCAACTGGCGGGGCGAAGGCCCCTATCATGGCGGTGCCGGCCCGGTCAGCGTCAGTCGCAACCCCAGGGACCCTCTGATCTACCCCGTGATGATCGAGACCGCACGCGTGCTGGGCTATGAGGAGAACGACGACTTCAACGGCGCGAGGCAATCGGGGTTCGGCATGCCCGATTTCACGGTGCGGCGCGGTTCGCGTGAAAGCAGTTGGACCGCCTATCTGTCGAAGTCGCGGCGCCCCAACCTGACCGTCATTTCCAATGCCGTCGTGACATCGGTTCTTCACGACGGCGGGCGGTGCCTGGGTGTCGCCTACCGGCGCGACGGCGTCGACGAAGTGATACACGCCGGGGAAACGGTGCTGTCGAGCGGCGCCTTCAATTCGCCGCAACTGCTGATGCTGTCGGGTATCGGCGACCCCGAAGACCTGCGGCGTGCCGGCGTGACGCCGCGGCACGCGTTGCCGGCCGTCGGCCGAAACCTGCAGGATCATCCGCTGATCGCCAACGTCTACAAGGCGGCACGCCCGCTGGCGTTCGAACGGCTGATGCGCGCCGATCGCCTCGCCGCCAGCGGGTTGCGCTGGCTGTTGGGCCGGGGTGGCGCGCTCGGCGACGCCCCGCTGTCGGTCCAGAGCTATATCAACCTTTCGGGAACCAGCGAGATTCCCGACACGCAGTTCCAGGTCAGCCATGTGTCGTTCGAGGCACGCCCCTGGTTCCCGGGATGGCGCGCGGGCGCCGGCGACGCGTTCACGGTTTCCGCGATGCAGCTGCGTCCGCGAGGCTGCGGCGACGTGACCCTGCGCTCGAACGATCCCTTCGATACGCCGGCGATCCGTCTGGGGCTTCTGGCCAATGAAACCGACCGGCAGGCGGCGCGCGACATGCTCGCCTTCAGCCGCCGCTTCTTCCGACAGCAGCCGCTGGCGGATCTTGTCAGCGAGGAAGTCTTTCCGCCGCCCGCCGTCGCAGGACCTCAGGCCGTCGATGCCCATCTCGCCGCGACGATCCAGACCGGGATGCATCCGGTCGGCAGCTGCGCGATGGGAATCGATCCCGTTGCGTCGGTCGTCGATGCCGATCTGCGCGTCCACGGGATCGCGAACCTGCGCATCGCCGACGCGTCCATCATGCCGCGGATCATCGGCGGCAACACCAGCGCACCGGCAATGATGATCGGCGAGAAAGCCGCCGATCTGATCCTGGGCGATTCACCCACCGACCACGGCGTCCTGCTCCCCAAGGAGTCCTTTGCGTGACCACCAAACCTTCCCCCCTCGCCCATCCCGATCGCCTGTTCATCGATGGGCGCTGGGTTTCCCCGATCACCGACGGGACGATCGATGTCGTTTCCGCGCATAGCGAGGAGGTGATCGCCTCGGTTGCCGAGGCGAAGGAGGCGGACGTCGATGCCGCCGTCGCCGCCGCTCGGACGGCGTTCGACGACGGGCCCTGGTCCCGGATAGCGCCTGAGGAGCGCGCCGAGCATGTCGCGGCCCTGTCGCGCGCACTCGAACCGCGCATGCCGCAGGTCGCCCGCGCCTGGGTCGACCAGATCGGTGCACTGGCCAGCGTCGCGCCGATGGTCACCGGCGCAGGCCGCTTTTCGTTCGACTATTATGCGCAGCTTGCCGGCCGGTTCGATTGGCAGAAGGAATTGCGGCCGATCGACGGTAACGGCCGCGCGTTGATCGTGCGCGAACCGGCGGGCGTGGTCGCGGCGATCGCGCCATGGAACAATCCCTTCGGGATCATGACCGGCAAGATCGCGCCGGCGCTGGTCGCTGGCTGCACAGTCGTGATGAAGCCCGCCCCGGAAACCCCGATCGAGGCCTATATCATCGCGGAAGCGGCCGAGGCAGCCGGCTTGCCCGCGGGCGTCCTCAATCTGGTCACCGCACACCGCGAAGCCTCCGACTATCTCGTTCGCCATGCCGGTGTCGACAAGGTCAGCTTCACCGGTTCAGTCGGCGCCGGCCGCCGGATCGCCTCGGTGTGCGGCGAACGGATGGCGCGCTGCACGCTAGAACTGGGCGGAAAATCCGCCGCGATCGTCCTTGACGACGCCGACATCGCGATGACCGCCCGTACGCTCGCCATGGTCATCACCATGTCCGCGGGCCAGGTCTGCGCGACGCTCAGCCGAGCGATCGTGACCAAGGGCAAGCACGACGACCTCGTGGCTGCACTGCGGCAGGAACTCGCGGCCATCACCGTCGGCCACCCGGACGATCCAGAGGCGCGGATGGGCCCGCTGGCGATGCAGCGGCAGCGGGACCGCGTCGAGGAATATGTCGCGATCGCCAAGGCCGAAGGCGCCGAACTGGTCCATGGCGGCGGTCGCAGCCCGCATATGTCCAAGGGCTGGTATATCGATCCGACCCTGTTCGTCCGGGTGGAAGGAACGATGCGGATCGCAAGCGAGGAGGTTTTCGGCCCCGTCCTGTCGGTGATCGAGGCCGAGGACGAGGCAGACGCCATCCGGCTCGCCAATCGGTCGCCGTTCGGCCTGTACGGTGCCGTCTTCACCGGCGAAGCGGACCGCGCCTACCGCGTCGCCCGGGGCGTGCGGACCGGGACGGTCGCGCACAACGGGTTCCGCTTCGACCCTGCGCTTCCGTTCGGCGGGTTCAAGCAATCGGGCATCGGACGCGAAGGCGGCGAAGCCGGCCTGGCCTCGTTCACCGAACTCAAGTCCATCTTGCTGGCATGATCGGCGGCATGCGGTTCCGCGACAGCATCGTCGTCATCCTTGGCGGCAATAGTGGGATTGGCAGGGCCGCCGCCGAGGCTTTCGCCCGAGAGGGCGCGCAGGTCGTAATCACGGGGCGCGATCCCGACACGCTGCGCGACACCGAACGGGCGATCGGTCCGGCCTGCCTGGCCATGCAGGCTGACATCGCCGATCTCGCTTCGACCGATCGGCTGATGGCCGCGGTGGCAGCGCGGTACGGCCGGATCGACGTGCTGTTCGTCAATGCCGGCACGGGCGCGTTCGTGCCCGTGGAAGACGTCACCGAAGACTTTTACGATCGGCTGATGGCGATCAACCTGAAGGGCCCGTATTTCGCCGTCCAGAAATCGCTTCCCTTGCTCGCCACCGGCGCGTCGATCGTGCTGACGTCCTCGATCGGGCATTGCAAGGGCATCGCCGGCAACAGCGTCTATGCCGCTACCAAGGCAGGACTGCGGGCGCTGGCGCGCAATTTCGGCATCGAGTTGGTCGACCGAGGGATTCGCGTCAATTGCTTCAGTCCGGGCCCGATCGACACGCCGCTTCTCACGCGCGGAGGTCTGGACCACGCGGCATTGGCGACGGCGCGGGAGATGATCCGCACCGCCGTGCCGATGAAGCGCTTTGGAACGCCGGAGGAAGCCGCCGCTGCCGTCCTGTTTCTCGCGTCAAAGGAATCCAGCTTCGTCACCGGGATCGACCTGATCGCCGATGGCGGGCTGGTGAGCTTCTGATGCGATCCAGGTCCGAAGCTTCCGCCGCCGAGGGCATCGCCCTCATCATGTGCTGCTGGTGTACGGTGCTCGCGGCCGGCCTGGTCGCGCCGATCCTGCCGGCAATGCGCAACGATTTCGCCACCATACCGCATATCGACCTGCTCGTCGGCGGTGTCGCCGCCGCGCCAGCATTGATGGTCGCGCTACTGGCGCTGCCTATCGGAGCGGCCGCCGACAGCCTGTCGCTGCGCGGGATGCTGCTCGCTGGCCTCGCCATCTACGGGACCGCGGGCGTCATGCCGGCCGTCCTCGGCAGCCTGGGCGGCATCATCGTGTCGCGGATCGTGGCCGGGATCGGCGAAGGCGCGACGATGATCGCCAGTACCGCGCTGATCGCTCGCCGGTTCGAAGGAGAGCGGCAACGGCGCTGGCTGGCGCTTCAGGTTCTGGCTGCGAACGTACTGGGCATCGCCGTCGTCCTGCTCAGCGGGCGACTGGGACTTGTCAGCTGGCGCCTGCCCTTCGTGGGATACGCCTTCGGCCTGTTGATGATGGTTCCCGTGGCGCTGCTCGTACGCACAGACAAAGCGTCGCCGGCAATCCCGACGCGAACGGAGACCGCCTCCGCCGCGTGGGCGTGGCGCGCGATGGCCGGCCTCTGCCTGCTGTACCTTTTGGTGACGATCGCCATGTTCTCGATCATCCTGCAGCTGCCCTTCCTGCTCGCGGAGCGTGGCGCGGCGGACAGCTTTGCCATCGGCCTCGGGCTCGCCGCGGGCGCTCTGGGGCTCGCCGCCGGCGCTGCCGCATCGGCGCGCCTGGCGGCGCGCGGTTGGCGCGCGCGCGCCCTCGTCGGCTTGGTCGTCATCGCGGCGGGATTTGGCGCGATCGGCGTGTCGCGTGACCTTGCCGTCACGGAACTCGCCGCAGCGATCGCGGGGATGGGCGCCGGGTTCGCCCTGCCCGCGCTGCTCGCGGCCTTCGTCGCTTCCGTGCCGCGGGACAGCGTCGGCCGGGCGCTCGGCGTCTGGACGGTCGCGGGGTTCGCCGGCCAATTCGCCACGCCTCCCACGGTCTTGGCGCTCGCCGACCTGAACGGACGCGGCACAGCTTACGCGCTGCTGGGCGTCGCCTGCCTGATCGGCGCGCTGGCCATCGCCTTGACGCCGAAAGGGATGCAGCGATGAGCTATACCGATCAGGAGCACGCCAACCTCCGGCTCGTGACCGACATCTACGAGAAAGTCCTGAAGCCGCTCGACCCGACGATGGTCGATCGCTTCTTCGATCCCGGCTACATCCAGCACAGTCCGATGGCGGAGACCGGCGCCGAGGGCCTGAAGCAATTCCTGGCCCATGCCCGCTTTGCGGCACCACTGGCGACGCACGAGGTCAAGCGGCTATTCGTCGATGGCGACCATGTGATCGCCCAAGTCCATGTGGTTTTGTCGCCGGGTGAGCCGGGCAATGCGGTCATCGACATCTTCCGCCTTCAAGACGGACGGGCGGTCGAGCATTGGGATGTCGGTCAAGCCGTGCCGGCGGCCATGCAGCACAATAACGGGATGTTTTAAGTGTAAGGTATAAACCTAGCGGCTGAAAGGCTCACACCGAATTCTTCCCACTGCGTGTCAGTCTACAATGGCTCGATCGATCCGTCGAAGCGGACGAATCTAGGAGGGATGAATGGGGCGTTTGACCAAATCGCTGTTGCTGGCATGTGGAGCCTGTGTCTGGGTTCCTTCCGCCCTTTTCGCACAGACCGTGGGCAATCAGAGCGGCGCACCCACGCCAGGCGATGGTGTAGCGGCCACGACGTCGGCGGCCAATGCCGGCGGTCAGATTGATCCCGCGCAGGAGGCCGCGGCCCGCAATGTCGGCCAGCTGGAGGACATCGTCGTCACCGCACAGCGGCGGACCCAGACCCTTCAGGACGTTCCGGTGTCGGTCGCGGTCATCAACACCGACGCGATCGTCGCGCAGCACGTCAGCAGCATCGACGGCCTTGGTACGCTCGTCCCCGGTTTGGCAATCACCCGCTCGCCCTTCCAGCCCTTCATCGCCATTCGCGGCTTGGGGTCGGGCGGCGGCACGCGTGCTTTCGAACAGTCAGTCGCGACCTATGTCGACGGCGTCTATGCCGGCCGCGCGAACCAGTTCCTCAACCCCTTTTTCGACATCGATCGCGTCGAGGTGGTCCGCGGTCCGCAGAGCGTGCTGTTCGGCGTCAACGCCATTGCGGGCGCCATCAACATCGTCAATCGCAAGCCGGGCAAGGACGTCGAGGGCTATGCCACGGCCGGCTACGAAGCGGCCTATGACGGCTATAATTTCGAAGGCGGCGTCTCCGTCCCGCTGACCGAAACGCTGGCGGTTCGCGTGGCGGGCAAGGTAAACCGCGAGGGCGGTTACCTGCACAACACGGTGAGCGGCAAGGACGAACCCGATACGCATTCGCAGATCGGCCGGATCACGATGAGCTGGAAGCCAGTGTCGGACTTCCGCGCGGATCTTTCCTACGAACACGCGCACAAGTCGGTGAAGGGCTCAGGTTTCGAGACGACCTATCTGCCACTGGCAGGCGTATTCCCCGCGAATGTCGAGGACGGGAAGGTAGACTTTAAGAAATCCAGCCCCGGAACCTCCGATTTCACCAAGCTGACGACCGACAATATCACCCTCAACATGTCGCTCGACCTGGATTGGGCGACGTTGACCTCGGTCAGCGGTTATTCGCATTATAATTTCGACCAGGCGCTGCCGGCCGGTGCGGTTCCGATCGCTTTCGGAACGGCGCTGGACGGGGAAACGTTCGAACAATTCTATCAGGAGGTGCGGCTCGCCAGCAGCGGCACGCATCTGTTCGATTACCTCGTCGGTGCGGCATATATCCACCAGCGTTCGGTCATGAATCAGGGCGTCGATTTCGACCTGACCGCTTTCGGCGCACCGGGCACGACGTTCGGCGTACGCAACGCGCTAAACCAGCGCACGAACACCGTCTCGCTCTTCGGTCAGGGCACCATAAACCTGTCCGACAACTTCAATATCGTCGCCGGCGGTCGCTACACGCACGTCAACAAGAGGGGCAATTATCTGCTGTCGGCGTCGGCGGCCGGAGCGCCGCTGTCCGGCTACGCCTTCAACCCCGCCGGGCTGTTCATCGGTAATGCGCTGGGCTTCTTCAGCTATCTTAATCCTGCCAACCCCGGCACGATCCGCCCAACGATTTACAATCGCAGCCTGTCGTTCGATCCGTTCAACTATTCGCTGAGTGCGAATTACAAGATCGGGCGTAGGCTATCCGTCTATGCCAGCTACACGACGGGGACGAAGGCGGGCGGCTTCAACGACCAGGAAAAGACGGGCATCGCGCCCGAAAACGGATTTGCGACGGACGCCTTCACCTATGCCGAGGAAAAGGCCCGGAATCTCGAAGTGGGACTAAAGGGCAATACCGGCACCTTCCGCTACAACTTGGCCGCCTTCTACACGCGGTACAGCGACCTGCAGGCGTCGCAGGCGGTGGCGAACGGCAGCATCTTCACGACCAACGCCGCGCGGGCAACGGCAAAAGGTATCGAGGCCGATCTCACCTGGCTCGCGACCCGCGGGCTGACGCTGAGCGTCGATGGCGCCTATATCCACGCCCGCTACAAGGACTATCCCGGTTCGGGCTGCATCATCACGTTGGCACCTAGCACCTGCAATCCGGCGAACACCAACGCCCGCGGCGGGCGGATGGACGGCGTGCCGGAATTCACCGGCAGCGTTAACATCGCCTACGTCGTGCCGCTGAACGACAAGCTCGAGTTGCGGACCCGCGGCCGGGTCTATTACAATGACGGCGCGCAGTATCAGTCGAACCAGGATCCGCTAGACCGTGTTCCACGCTACACCTTCCTCGATGCATCCATCGAGATCGGCCAGACGCCCAAGGGATGGTCGCTGTCCCTGTCGGGCAAGAACCTGGCTAACAAGGTCGCGCGTGGCTTCAGTTCGCCATCTGCAAACCCCCTGTTCGGTCACCAGTCGCTCATTCTTCCCGGACGCCAGGTATACATCGACCTCCGTCTGGACTTCTGAAGGTCCGGCATCGGGTAAGGTGATTGATCGTGACGCTTGCTGTGAAATACTGTTGCCTTTGGGCCAGCAGCGACTCTCCATGCGCTGCTGCCGGCCCTTTTGCTGCGCCGTAGTCTGACGATCGACGTGAGATCGCCGCTCCTACTCAGACCAAAGAAGCAGAATCCTATCGCATTGAATGTTTCTATCTTATGGATACAGTCGCCGGGTTCAGGCCGGCCTCACTTACGCCGCCCAACGATATTGCCGGACATTACGGGCGTCGTTCCAGTCGACGTAGAATCACGTCCACTTGCTGAGTTATTGTGCCCGCGTCGTGGCCGACCTCCACGCCATAGCGGACCTCCGGTACGATCCATTTGCGTTGTTTTTCGTTAAAAATCGCCGATGATGCGCGGGAAGGATAAGAAACCGGCGGGCCTCTTTCCCACGGAGATGCAAACGCGTCGCGCGAATGTTAGTTTTCCGTTTCAACGCTGCGCTGGCATGCCGAGTAGCGCTGCCGCATCGAACGACGCACGCAGCCCAAACGCCAAGATATTGCTCGATCGCTTCGCCGCGCGCGGGAGGAGGAAATTGTCCGGGCTGACGATGTACTGCACGTTCGGGCTGATGCGGACGCCACGATAGGCGGCGATCCCGTAATTCAGTTCGAACACGCCCTCGGCGGGAAGCACGCGGTCCGTCCCGCCGGCAAGCGCGCGCGAGGCTTGCAGGAATTCGCGCTGTCGGTCACCGATCCGGATATAGCTGCCGACCAAGCCCAATGTGTCCTGCGGGCGGCTCGCAAACGGCCCGGTCACGATGACCCCGGCCAGCGCCTGCGCTTTGAACGGAACGTAGTCCTTCGTCGAACTGATGACACCGCCGAAGACGGTGATCGGTCGCTTCGGATCGCCGGCCATCCGCGCCGCTACCATGTCGCCCATGACATACGCGCCGCTTTGTCCGTCGTGGACAAGCGCGGTCCCGCCCTCACTTCCCGGCCCGATACGCGGTCGTCCCCTCATGTTGAGGTAAGGGTCGGCAACGTCGGACGTATTGCCATAGGCGCCGATCCGCAGGTGATAGGCGTGCGGTGCGGTCGCATCCGGCGACTGGAAACCGATTTCGACCGCCGTCTGGTGGCCGGTCGCGCCCTTCGTCGACCAGTGAAATCCGTTGGTCGGCAGCAGCGACGTGTTCGCTTCGAACACCCCCAGCTGTGCGTAAAAGGATTTGGTCGGGGCGACTTTGATGCGCCCGCCCCAGGTGTTGTACGGGAAGAAGCCAAGCGCCCGATCCTGGATCGGCACCACCGCCGGATTGAAGCACACCGAGTTGCTTTGAAACGTGCAATAGATGTTCGACGCGTTGAAATACGTCAGCGGCGCGACGCGCCCGCCCGAGATGTTGACCTTCCCGTTCCACAGATTCTGCTCGACCGCGATCGCCGCCAAGCGGAGGTTCTGATAGGTTTTGTAGCGCGTCTGGAAACTGATCGCGTTGCCGGTATGCTCCGCTGCCAGCGACGATCCCTTCGAAACGTTCATGCTGTAATGAACGGCCGCCCCCTTCCATCCGACCAGACGATCGAGATCGAGATCGAAGCCGAAGGGAATGGCGTAGGAATTGCCCGTGCCTCGCCCCTGGCCACCGGTCACGCTGCCGGCGAATTCGTCGACTGCGAGCAGCCGCAGGTAAATGCCGCGCTCCGCGAGCGATCGGCCGACGTTGGCGAGCGGCCCCCTGGCGTTCGGACCCTGGCCCGGGTCCTGAACCTGTGGCTTGGGGAAATTGGTCGAACTCGACGGGCGGCTGGCAGGCACCTTCGGCTGCCCCGTCTCGGGCTGCTCGGCAGGCTTGGTCGTCGCCGGCGCGGTCTGGGCCGAGACGGTCGCCGGAAGGGCAAGCGCACCCAACAGATAGGGCACGCAGCGGATGATCGGGGTCTTCACGGGCACTCTCCAGCCGGCTGCATGTCTGAAGGCCGCAGTCCGGCGACGAGGGATGGGAGGCATCGGTGAAAGGGGTCGGGGACGTCGGGAAGCACGAGCAGCCCTTCCCGACGGGCCCGTTACGGAGACACTTCCTCGAGGGGCCGCCCCGTGGTTTCCGGCGCCCAGCGCAGGACGATGAGACCCGTCACCGCGGCGATGATCGCGAAGGTGAGGAACACCGGCGCCACCGATCCGGTCGTCATGATCAGGCCGATGACCCAGGGGCCGGTGATCGACCCCGCACGCAGCCACGCCGAACCGAGCCCGGCGCCGAGCGAGCGCAGGCGCGTCGGATAAAGTTCGCCCGAATAGAGGTAGAGCGAATAGGTCACGGTCTGCAGCGCGGCGAAGGCGGGCGTCGCCAGCGCGAACACCATCATCGGCGTCGTCGCACCGAGCAACCACAGTGCAAGCAGGGGCACGGCGGCGAACAGCAGCGCCCCGGTATACCATGTCCGGCGACCGACCTTGTCGATGGTCAGCGCGCAGATGAATGAGGCCACCAGCGCGATCCCCGACATCGCGAAGCCATAACCGATCGCCTGGTTGAGCGGCATGTCGAAGACCGTGCGATACAGCGTCGGCAACCACGTGAGCAGGCCGTTGTTGATCATATAGGCGCCGAACCACATCGCCCACAGCAGCGCGGTGCGCGGACCGTAGAGCGGGCTGAACAGTTCGCGCCACGACCCGGCGGGCTTGGCCTCCATCGCGACCGTCGGCACGACGGGCGTCGGTTGGAGAAGCGGCTGGCCATGCTTCACCGCGCTGGCTTCGAGTTTTTCGACGACACGCTCGGCATCGCGCAGCCGGCCCCGGGTAATCAGCCAGCGTGGGCTTTCCGACAGGAAGAAGCGCAGCGGCAGGACCAACAGCACCGGGATCATCCCGACAATGAACATCGATTGCCAGCCCAGCCGCGGGACGAGCAGATATCCAATCGCACCGGCGGCGGTCAGACCGACCAGGAACAGGAGTTCGTAAAGCAGGAAGAACCGACCGCGCTTCTTGGCACCGGACAGTTCGTTGACATAGGCGCTGGCAACCGGAACCTCGCCACCCGTGCCGATACCCTGCAGGAAACGGAACAGCATCAGCGATCCGGCACTCCACGAAACGATGCAACCCGCACTCATCAGCGCGAAGATCGCGATGCAGATCGCCAGCACGGGCAGGCGGCCGATCCGCTCGGCGAGCCATCCGAAAAACACCGCGCCGAACAGCTGGCCGAGATACCCCGAGGAGATGATGGCCGCGGTGGTCGAGGGCGCGAGCCCCCATTCCTTGGACAGGATCGGCAGCGCATAGGCGAGCGCGATGGTCGTATAGCCATCGAAGAAGGTCGCCATCCCGACGCACCCGCGCGCCCACAGGACGGGCCTGGTGATCGGCAACCGTTCCAGTCGCGCGATCAGCATCGCGCTGTCGACGCGCTCGGCGGACATGGCGTCGTCCTTGGCGAACCGGGCGCCGGACGCAAGTGTAGCGTTCATAATAACCTCTCCCAACGGCACGCATTCACGGTCATCCGCTGCGCGTCTGCTCTGGTGTGGGAAGGGACGACCGGGTCATCGACCCGGCCATCCCGGCGTCGGGAGCCGACGTCGCGGCTCCCGGGGTCGTCAGATGATGCTGGCTTCGCGCAGCGCCGCCTCGATTTCCTGTTCCGCCTGCGGCGTCAGGTCGAGCAGCGGCGAGCGGATAGTCGCATTGTCGATGATGCCGCGCGCGCGCAGCGCGATCTTCAGCGCGACCGTACCCTCCATGTGGCTGCCGCGATGATAGATGTTCTTGGTGATGGGCAGCAGCTGGTCGTGCAGCCTGCGCGCCGCGACATAATCCTTGGCCTTGCCCGCTTCGATCAGCTTCACCAGCAGTTCGGGCGCGACGTTGCCGTATCCGACCAGCGCGCCGTCGACGTCGAACATCGTGTGCAGCAGATATTCGTCGTGGCAGGTGAGGATCTGCAACTCGGGAAATTCGTTGCGCAGGACCGGGATCTCGGTGTCCCACCGCTTCATGTTGCGCACGCCGTTCTTGGTCGCGACGACGCCCGGCTGCGCGGCAATCTCCAGCTGCGTCTTGAGGTTGTAGGTCGCTTTCGTGACGTCGGGATACTGGAACAGGATGCACTGCAGGCCCGACGCTTCGTAGATCGCCTTGTAGCGATCCTGCGGGGCGCCGTCCTGATAGCCGAACCGCAGCCAGCCGTGGCTCGGATAGACCAGCGCGCCGGTCGCACCCGCATCGACGGCGCGACGGGCCTCCTGTGCGGCGACTTCGGTGCCCTCGCCGGTGATGCCGGCGATGATCGGCACGTCGACCGCGTTCGCCAGCGTCTCGATCAGCTTCACCTGCTCGGATTGGGTAAGGAACGTGCCCTCGCCAGCATGGCCCAGAATGACGAGGCTCTTCACGCCTTCGACCGACACCAGCCATTTGGCCAGCTTCACATTCTGCTCGTAATCGACCTGGCCGTCGGTGGTGAACACCGTGACAGGGGCAGGATTAAGACCGCGCAGATCCATCACCTTCTCGGGTGCGGCGCGGGTTTCAACGTGGGTTTCAGGATCATGAAGGCTCATCATTCTCTCCTAAGTCTTCGCTTCGCCCGCTAATGGGATCGTTAGCGGGAACGTTCCCGTTATCGTTGCTGAAGTTGCTGGTGTCAATTAGGGCAATCGGGCATTGAGACGATGGAAGAGAACGCTTCGCCGCATGGCGTCGCAGGAGAGCACGATTGGATACCGATACCCGTTCGACCCGGATCACGCTGCACAGCGTTGCGGATGCCGCCGGCGTGTCGAAATCGACGGTGTCGCGTATCCTCGACGAGCGCCTGCCGCCATCGGATAACGAGACCGCGCGCCGGGTGCGCAAGGTGGCAGCCGAACTGGGCTATGTTCGCGACAGCGCCGCCGCGAGCCTGAGGCGTGGCCAAACGATGACCATCGGCGTGATCGTGCCGCGGTTAACCGACACGGTAATGGCCATGCTGTACGAGGCGATCGCAAGTGCCTGTACGCGCAGCGGCCGCATGGCACTCGTCGCCACCACCGACGACCGACCCGAGGAGGAGGCGCGGGCCGCCGATCTCCTGCTGCAACGCGGTGTGGACGGGCTGATCCTGGCCACCGCGCGCGATGGCGACGAACTTCCGAAAACCCTCGCGGAACGCGGCGTCCCCTATGTCCTGGCGCTGCGCACCGACTCGGTAAGCCTCTCGGCAGTCGGCGACGATCGCCTTGGCGGCTACCTTGCCACGCGCCATCTGCTCGACCTTGGCCATCACCGGATCGGTATCATCGCGGGGCCGGGTTATGCTTCAAATTCGCGCGGGCGGCTTGCTGGCTATCGTCAGGCACTGATCGAAGCGGGACTGGCCCCCGACACCGAACTCGAAGTCGAATCGACGTTCAGCATCGACGCCGGCACCGACGCCGCTCTGACGTTAATGAAGCTGTCCGATCGCCCGACCGCCATTTTTGCAGTGAACGACAATACCGCGATCGGCGCGATGTCCGCGCTCTTCAACCTTGGGCTTCGCGTGCCCGAGGACATCTCGCTCGTCGGCTATAATGACATTCCGATCGTTGAACGCTTGCCTACCCCTCTAACCACTGTCCGCGTCGCATTCGATCAAATCGCGGGCCTCGCGCTTAATCTACTGCTGTCGAGAGATCCCGGACGCTTATCAGGACCTCATTTTGTTGCCCCGACATTGATACCACGCCGATCGACGGCTCGTATTCAGTACTGACCGGGAGTCGGCCATTCTATTTTCTGCGCGTCTTGCACTTGAAAAATATTGTACGAACTAAAATTGTAAACGTTAAAATTACAATAGGTCTATGTAAAGGTAGCAATGAGCACTCGCATCGTCATATACAGCAATATGAAACTTGAGAGTGCAAATAGCGCAAACCGAAAGGAAATGGTGTTAATCGTAGCCTGCCAGCATGAGTGAGCAACTCTAATGGCTACATACATCCAAGCGCAGTATAGGTCTAATTTTGATCCACCATATATGCCCATTATAATGACGATTGGGTAAAATATTGTAGGCTGTTCAACTAAGTGGGTATAGTTGTGGCTCGGCCATAGCGCACGATCCGGCAGCGTCCCGGCCAAATCCTGACCTCTTGAGCCAGGCTTCGAATTAGAGGTTTCAAGACCCGCCATCCGGAAAGCTTTTCCGGTAACGATAAACATCCATACCATCATGATCATCGTCCACGCCGCTAGGGCAGCAGCTGGAGCAAAAAACTCTTTCTGCACTATGATAGGCTCCTTACCGATGAACAGCTGAGAAAGTGGTGATCCACCTGCAGCAATCACGCTAGATCCCACTTTCTAAGCCAAATTTTCTTACTGGCCACGCAGCACCGGCAGTACGATAGGATTTCGCTTTCGTGCGCAGTCGAGCAAAACACGCCTGATAGTCAGATAATGCGGCCGCCGGTCCAATGAGTAATCAGCAACACCATTCGCTACATAATGCCCGGATACGCCTTTCTGATATAGTTTTGCACAGACAACCGGATCGGAACCCTATCGCGCAGAATATTCCTATCAACTACGTATCGCCATAGGGCCTAGGCTGGCGCTATGTCTCCCGCCCAACGATAATTGCCGGGACATTACGGGCGGCGTTCCAGCCTACCTAGAGCCACGTCGACTTTCTGAGTGATTGTCCCCGCGTCGTGGCCTACCCCCACGCCATAGCGACCTTCCGGTACGATCCATTTACGTTGTTTTTCGTTAAACTCGCCGATGATCCGCGGGTCGACGGTGATTGTCACCGAGCGCGATTCTCCGACTTTAAGGTATGGCTTGCTCCATCCAACCAAGCGCTTTGTACGTCCCGGCGGTGAGACGTAGACCTGCGGCACGTCAGCACCGTCGCGATTGCCAGTATTTGTGACCGTGAACGTCACTGTCAGTTGACGGCCGCCTTTCGCCCTGATTTTGTCGTAGCC
>Ga0182217_1000032_pt1 | contig 22499 bp, 23 predicted proteins | sample G5R1MG_18_FD_128395 | JGI IMG/M metagenome (GOLD analysis project Ga0182217, IMG submission 128395) | Switchgrass phyllosphere microbial communities from Michigan, USA - G5R4_NF_03OCT2016_LD1 MG | ecosystem: Host-associated > Plants > Phyllosphere > Phylloplane/Leaf | place: USA: Michigan... | reverse complement strand
TCTTCACCGCGGCAGATATTGTGCCGATCCTGCCCGACCATGACTTTTGGGACATGTGGCAGATCGCCGATGCGGATGGCCGCACGGTGATCGTCGAGGGGCGAAGCTGGTGGTTCTTCCTCGCCACGCCGCGCTTCGCCGATCCCGACGACCGGCACGACGCCGCGCGCATCCGCCTCACCAGCCATGGTGCCGACGGGTGGCGCGATCACGGCTACGCCTTTCCGGACGACCTCGCACCGGGCAGCCGCGAATGGTCGGGCTCGGCGGTGCTCGACGCCGATGGCACGACGCTGACGATGTATTTCACCGCCTCGGGCCGGCGCGGCGGTCCGCGGACCTTCGAGCAGCGCCTGTTCGAGACCCGCGGGCGCTTTGCCGAGGGGCGCGTCGGCGGCTGGAGCGTGCCGGTGGAATCGGTCGCCGCCGACGGCGCAACCTATCTGCGCGCGGATCAGACGGAGTCGGTCGACGGGCGCATCAAGGGCTTTCGCGATCCGGGCTATTTCCGCGATCCCGCGGACGGCACCGAATATCTGCTGTTCGCCGGCTCGGCCGGTTGGGTGGACGCGATCGACGACGGCGTCGTCGGTGTCGCGCGGCGGTCGGCGGGCGAAGCGCGTTGGTCGCTGGCGCCGCCGCTGGTCGAGGCGATCGGCGTCAACAGCGAGCTGGAACGCCCGCATATCGTCTTGTACGACGGCCTCTATTATCTGTTCTGGTCGACGCAGGCGAAGCGCTTCGCGGACGGGATCGGCGCGCCGACCGGGCTGTATGGCATGGTCGCATCGACGATGACGGGGCCGTGGCGGCCGCTCAATGGCTCGGGTCTCGTCGCCGCCAATCCTGCTGCCGAGCCCTATCAGGCCTATTGCTGGTGGGTCACCGGCGAGCGCGACGTCATCAGCTTCGTCGATTTCTGGGGGCTGGCGGGACAGGCGCCTGCCGATGCCGCGACCCGGCGGGCGCATTTCGGCGGCACCGCCGCGCCCTGGTTCCGGCTGGCGCTGAACGGCGAGGTCGCAGCGATCGAGCCGGCACGGTGAGGCGCGCGCTGCTGTTCGGGGTGGCGCTCCTCGCGCCGGCACTGCCGGCGGAGGCGCGGGTCACCGCTGCACCCGGCGCGCGCGTGTTCCGGCTCGACGGCAACGGCGTGACCTATGCGCTCGGCGTCGACGACAAGGGCTATCTGCGCCCGATTCATTGGGGCGGTCCGCTCGCCGATGGCGACCCGCTGGTGCCGCCGATCGTCATCGAACCGTCCAGCTTCGATCCCCAGCCGACGGTGACCGCGCAGGAGTTTCCCGGGCAGGGCGAGGGGCTGGTCACCGAGCCCGGCGTCAAGGTCGCCTTCGCCGACGGCAATCGCGACCTCGTGCTCAAATACCGCAGCCACCGCGTCGACGGCGAAACGCTGACGGTCGAACTGGCGGATATCGCCCGGCCGCTGTTCGTGACGCTGCGCTATACGATCGACCCGGATACGGGCGTTTTGGCGCGGTCGGCGACGATCCGCAATGGCGGCAGGCGGCCGGTGCGGGTCGACCAGCTCGCCGCCGCGGTCTTCACGCTGCCGAGCGGCGACGATTACCGGCTGAGCTATCTCACCGGACGGCACGCGGCGGAATGGACGCTGAAGGAGGTGCCGGTGACGCCGGCGCTGACCGCGATCGAGAGCCGGCGCGGGCTTACCGGTCATGGCAACAACCCGTGGTTCGCGATCGGCCGTGCCGGCCGTACCGCGGAGGAAAGCGGGCCGGTGTGGTTCGGTGCGTTCGCCTGGTCGGGATCGTTCCGGATCAGCGTCGCGCAGGATGTCGTCGGACGGGTGCGCGTCGCCGCCGGCTACAACCCCTATGATTTCGCCTGGGCGCTGAAACCCGGCGAGACGCTGGACACGCCGGTCGTCTATGCGGGCTATTCGGATCACGGCATGGGTGGCGCCTCGCGCAGCTTCCACGCCTTTCAGCTAACGCATATCCTTCCCGACCATGCCCGCGGGCGACTGCGCCCGGTGCTCTACAACAGCTGGGAAGCGACCGCATTCGACGTCACCGAGGCGGGCCAGATGGCGCTCGCCGACAAGGCCGCGGCGATCGGCGCCGAGCGGTTCGTCGTCGACGACGGCTGGTTCGGTGCACGCGACAGCGATCGGGCCGGGCTGGGCGACTGGACGGTTAATCCGCACAAATTCCCGCATGGGCTCAGGCCGTTGATCGACAAGGTCAAGGCGCTGGGCATGGACTTCGGCCTGTGGGTCGAGCCGGAATCGGTCAATCCCGACAGCGACCTCTATCGCCAGCATCCGGACTGGGTGATCGCCTTCCCCGGCCGGCCGCGAACCGAGGCACGCAACCAGCTCGTCCTCAACCTCGCGCGCGCCGATGTCCGCACGCACGTGCTCGGCTGGCTGGACAGGTTGGTGAGCGAGAATGACATCGCCTTCCTCAAATGGGACGTGAACCGGCGTTGGACCGAGCCCGGCTGGGCCGGCAAGTCGCCCGGCGACCAGCAGCGGCTGTACGTCGATTATGTCCGCAATCTCTACGCGATTCTCGACGAATTGCGTCGTCGCCATCCCGCGCTGGAGATCGAGGGCTGTGCCGGCGGCGGCGGGCGCGTCGATCTCGGCATGATGGCGCGGGTCGATCAGGTGTGGACGTCGGACAATACCGATCCGTCCGACCGTCTGGCGATCCAGGACGGCTTCACCCACGCCTATGCGCCCGCGGTGATGATGGCCTGGGTCACCGACAGTCCCAATTGGGCCAATACGCGCGTCACCAGTCTCGACTATCGGTTCCTGTCGGCGATGCAGGGCGGGCTCGGCATCGGCGCCAATCTGCTCAAATGGCAGGCGGAGGATGTCGTCACCGCGCGCAAATGGGTCGCGGCGTACAAGACGATCCGGTCGACGATCCAGCGCGGGCAATTGTATCGGCTGGTCAGCCCCGATGCATCCGCCTCGACCTCGGCGACGATGTATGTCGCGCCCGATCAGCGCCAGGCGGTGCTGTTCCAGATGCTGCATTCGTCGATGTGGCGCGACAATCCCGGTGCGATCCTGCCGCTGGGGCTGGCGGCGGAGCGCCGGTACAGCGTGCGGATGCTGGGCGGCGGCGCGCTGCCCGCCGGCGTGCCGGCGGTGGCGAGCGGCGCGTGGTGGATCACGCAGGGGTTGCGTTCGCCGCTCAAGGGCGATTTCGTCGGCGCGGCCTTCGTGTTCGAGGCGACGCCCTAGGCGCTTTCGCGCACGATCAGTTCGGGTGCCATCACCACCGATGGCGCATCGCGGCCGTCGATCCGCGCGAACAGCGCATCGATCATTGCCGCGCTGCCGGTGGTGAGATCCTGGCTGACCGTGGTCAGCGCCGGCGCCATCTGGCCGGTGAAGGGAAGATTGTCGAACCCGGTGACGCGCAGGTCGCCCGGCACCGACAGGCCGCGGTCGGCCAGCGCGCGCACCGTCTGGCGGGCAATGACGTCCGACGCACAGGCAATGGCATCGATCGTGCCCGCGACGCGATCGAGATTGGCGGTGATCTCCGCGCCCATCACGTCGGACGCCATATGCGTATCGAGCTGGACCGGCGGCGGGATGCCCGCAGCGGCGGCGGCGGCGCACAGGCCGCGATGTCGTTCGGTGATCTCCAGCGTGCGGATCTCGCCCATGAAGGCGATGCGCGTCGCGCCGCCCGCGATCAGCCGTTCGCCGACCAATTGCCCGCCGCGGAAATTGTCGACGCCGATCGCACAATGGCGCTGACCCGGCATCGTGCTGCCCCAGACGACCAGGGGCCGGTAGTCCTGCGCGACCGCCTCGATCACCTGGAACTGGTCGGACTGGCCGATCAGCAGCATGCCGTCGATCATCCCGGAACGCACGATGCGGCTCAGCCAATCCTCGGTATCGGGGATGATCCGCGACAGCATCACGTCATAGCCGCGTTCGGTCAGCGCATCGGCGAGATGGCCGAACAGCGTCAGGAAGAACGGGTCGGACACATGCTGGCGGCGTTCGTGGCCGAGCGGCACGGCGATGCCGACGACGCCGGTGCGTTGCGTGCGCAATCGCCGTGCCATCTGGTTGGGCTGGAACTGATGCTGCGCCGCCAGCGCCTCGATCCGTTCGCGCGTCGCCTCGTTGACGACGGACTTGCCCGCGAGCGCGCGCGACACGGTACCCGGCGTGACGCCGGCAAGACGGGCAAGGTCGGCGAGCGTCCGCACGGGGGCGGGCGGCTTGGAAATCGTCATGCCCCGGACCCTATCCGTTCGCCCACCCGAACAAAAGGACGGAGCGCGGGGAGGGCGCGCTCCGTCCGTCCGGGGAGGATCAGAAGCGGTAGCGGACCGAGCCGGTCACCGTCCGCCCGTAAAGGGCGGTGTTGCTGAACACCGCGCTGGTCGAGGACAGGATCGGGCTGAGGCTGCCACCACCACGGAAGCCGAGCTTGTCGAACAGATTGTTGACGTTGAGCCCCAGTTCGACGCGCTCGACCGGCCGCACCGTCACGAAGCCATTGACGAAGGTCGACCCCTTGATCGTGTAGAGATTGAAATCATCCGACTTGGTGCTGGTCTGGCCGTTGACGCTGACGCCGAAGGCGACGATGCCCGCGTCATAGGACGGCGAGACGACGTAGAGGAACTCGGGCAGGCCGCCCGGCCGGTTGCCGACCAAGGCGGCGGTGCCGCTGCCGGTGATCTTCGAGCTCGAATAGGTCGCGTCGGCGGCGAGATGGAAATTGCCCGCGGTGATGCGGCTGGTGAATTCGATGCCGTACGAGCGATAGCTGTTCGAGATGTTCGGATTGTTGTTCGGCGCGGGCAGGCTGATGCGGGTGAAGTCGTAATTGTTCTCGGTCAGCGTCGAGCGGAAACCGGTGATCTCGACCGAATAGGAGCCGCCGAACACGCCGCCGCGCTGCTTCAGGCCGATCTCCTGCTGGTTGAGGAAATTGACCGAGGTCGACTGACCCTGCGCGTTGAGCGAACCGTCGGCGTTGAAATTGCCCGACAGCACGCGGCGATCGGCGTTGAAGCGGCCGCCGCGGCTGGCGCGGGCGAAGATGCTGGTGCTGGTGTCGAAGGCGTAGAGCGCGCCCAGCGACCAGCTGACGTAATGATCGGTATAGTCGATCTTCTCGACCGTCGGGCTGAGCACCAGCGAGGGGATCAGCGCCGAGCCGAGCGCGTCGCCGACCCGCGTCGTCGGGCCGGCGACGCCGCCCTGCGCGGTGCCTTCGCCATGGATGCTGTCGTAACGGACGCTGGCATCGAGGTTGAGACCGCCGACCTCATAGCCGACCTGCAGGAACGGCGCGGTGTCGGTATAGGTCAGGTCGACGCGCCGCGCGCAGCAGCTGCCCCAATTGTCGTTGAACCCGGCCTGGCCCGCCGCGGTAAGCTGCGTCCCCGTCGTCGAGAACAGATCGAGCGGTGCGGCATTCTCGCCGTTCAATTCGCTATACTGGCGGTTGACGTGCCAGTCCTGCACGATGTTCTGCTTCATCACGAAGACGCCGGCGGTCACCGTCGCCTTGCCCGGGCCGGCCTGGAACTTGCCGTTCAGGGTCAGATTGTTGACGAAATTGTCCATGTTCTTCATGAACACGTTGATGTTGGGATTGGTGTTGACGTAGGCGCCGGTATAGACGCGACCAAGATTGGGGCCGGCGGCATAGCGCAGCGATCCCACGGTGCTGCCGTTGACGGTCGATCCGATCACCCCGCCCGCACCGCTGGTCGGCGCGACGTTGATGAACTGCGTGGTGAAATTGCCGCTGATCCATTGATAGCGGATGCTGTCGTCGATCGTCAGATTGTCGGTCAGGTCATAGTGGATCTGGCCGCCGATGCCGGTGACGCGCGGGTGAATGCCCTGCACTTCGGCATTGCGGACACCGCCGCCGTCATAATCGAGATATTGGAAGCTGCGATTGTAGATCGAATAGGACGAGCCGTCGCGACCGTCGAACGTCGGCAGCGGCGAGAAACCGGTGATCTTGGTGCCGCTGTACGTCGCCAGCGAGGGCGTCGTCGTATTGGTCGGCGCCTGTTCGTCTAGCCGCTTGAAATAGAGGCGGACGAAGCCGCGGTTGTCGGGCAGGTCCTTGGTGATATTGGCCTTGACCTGATAGCCGCGCAGAATGTTGAAATTCTCGTTGGTCAGGCCGCCGCCGTTGCGCGCATAGCCGCCGACGTGGAAGCGCGTCGTATCATCGATCGGCGCGCCGTAATCGAAATCGACGCGATGCTCGCGATAGCCGAGGCCGTTGCTATAGGCGACCTGGCCGCCGGCCTTGTCGCCCGTCTTGCTGATATAGTTGATGACCGCGCCCGGCGCCTGGCTGGAGAAGGTCGACGCCGAGCCGCCGCGGACCGCCTCGACGCGCTGGACGTTCTGGTCGAAGCGCAGCCAGTAATCGTTGTTGCCGAAGTTCATGTCGCCGAACAAAACGTCGGGCAGGCCGTCCTCCTGCAGCGCGACATATTCGGAGCCGCCGGTCGACACGGGAATGCCGCGGACGCCGATATTGGCGTTGCCACCCGGACCCGCGGTATCGGACGGTTGCAGACCGGGGATGTTGCGCAGCACTTCGGCCTCGGAGCGGGGCGTGAAGTTCTGGATCGCCTCCTGGCTGATCTGCGAAACCGAGATCGAACTGCGGAAGCGCGAGCGCTCGCCGCTGGTCGCGGTGACGACGATATCTTCCGTCTGCGTCGCGGCATCCGGGATGTCGCCCGCCTGGGTGACGGTATCGGCGCTCGTGGCGACCGGCTGTGCGGTGGAATTGGTGGCCTGCGGATCGGCGGCGGCCGCCTGCAACGCGAATGCGGGAGATGCCGCGAGCATCGCGATCGGCGACGCGCAGGCAAGCAGAACCTTCATGGACATGGCAAACCCTCCTGAATCCGCCCCGCTCCGGAGGCTACGAGGGACACATACCAGTCCCGCAATCGTTTGCAAGACACAATACAAAGGATTGCACAGACTTTAATCAGCCGGCGAGCGCGCCAATCCGTCGCAGACAGGCGTGATGCTCGGGCATCGAGCGCGCCATGCCGTCGATCGCCGCGGCGAGCCGATCGACGAAGCTGCGGCTGGTCGACGCGCCCCCCGCCGGGTCGAGCAGCGGATCGCCGGACAGCGGAATATTACGCTGGCCAATGTGGACCGCGAGCCAGCTTGCCGGGCCGAACAGATCCATCTCGCGCGCGACGAGTCGGCCGCCATGACGGAAATGCGCGATCCGTAGCGCCAGTGTGTCGGGAATCACCATCGCCGCGCAGTCGCGCCACAATGGCGCATCGTCGCGCATCGTCAATTTATAGTGCAGGATCAGGAAGTCGCGGATCCGCTCATATTCGGTGATCGCGACACGATTGTATTCGGCGACGATCAACGGATCGAACGCGCGCGTTGGAAAATAGGCGAGCAATTTGGCGATGCCCGTCTGGATCAGATGAATGCTCGTCGATTCGAGCGGCTCCATGAACCCGCTCGCCAGACCGATGGCGACGACGTTGCGGTTCCAGAAGGTCCGCCGCCGCCCGGTCGTGAAGCGCAGCAGCCGCGGCTCGGCAAGGGGCGCGCCGTCGAGGTTCGCCATCACCGTCGCGACCGCCTCGTCGTCGGACGAATGACGGCTGCAATAGACATAGCCGTTGCCGGTGCGATGCTGGAGGGGGATGCGCCACTGCCAGCCTGCCGCGCGCGCGGTCGAACGGGTATAGGGCGTGAGGGCGTCGCCACCGGTCGCACACGGCACCGCCACCGCGCGGTCGCACGGCAGCCAGTGCGTCCAGTCCTCATAGCCGGTGGCGAGCGCGCCCTCGATCAGCAGGCCGCGAAAGCCGGAGCAATCGACGAACAGATCGGCCGCGACCAGCCGCCCGTCCGCGAGGGTCACGCTGGCGACATGACCGTCGTCGCCGCGCAGCGTTACGTCGCCGACCTTGCCCTCGACCCGAACGACACCGCGCTCCTCGGCATAGCGCCGCAGGAACCGGGCATAGAGGCCGGCATCGAAATGATAGGCATAGTCGAAGGTCGAGGCGACGCTGCGCGGATCGGCCATCGGCGCGGCGAACCGTCCGAGCCGCGCCGCACCCCAGGCCATCGACAGATCGTCGAGCGTCACCGGCGATCCCGCGGCGCGCGCGGCGAGCCAATGCTGGTGGACGGCGACGAGGTCGAACGGCTTGCCGAACGTGCCGAACGGATGGAAATAGCGGTGGCCGCGCTGCGCCCAGTCGACGAACTCGATGCCGAGCTTGAACGTGCCCCTGGTCTCGCGCAGAAAGTCGGCCTCGGCGATGCCCAATGTTTCGTTGAACAGCTTGATCGGCGGGATCGTCGCCTCGCCGACGCCGACAGTGCCGATCTCGTCGGATTCGATGAGAGTGATCGTGCAACGCCGGCCCAGCGCATGGGCGAGCGCCGCCGCGGTCATCCAGCCCGCGGTGCCGCCGCCCACGATCGCGACCGACCGGATACGCTGGTCCGACCCATCCATCCCGTCGATCCTCCCTCATGCCGCGGTGCGTGCCGCCACCCGGTCACTGTGCCGGCACGCTATGGGCGGTCGGGCGTCAATGCAATCGATTGATGGCCTTCGTGCCGCGCGCGACAATCTGTGGGACCGGTGGGGACTTCATGCCGGCGCCCAGCGCGAAGCTCGGCTGCGGCGGCTGGTTGTAGGCGGTGTTCTGCCATGCCACGGCGACACGGTATTGCGAATCCTGCATCAGCGTCACCAGCCGACGATCGCTCGGGTAGGGCGTCGTATAGATGCGCAGGAATTTCTCGTCGGGCGTGTGCCAGACGACCTCCTCGCGCCAGTCGCCGAACAGGTCGGCCGAGACGACGGGGATATTCTTGGTGCCGCCGGTAGCGGTGGCGCCGGTCGCCTCAAGCAGCGTGTCCGTTTTGCCCGTCGTCCAGTTCCACTTGGTGATACGGTTCCGGTCGTACAGTTCGCGCAGGTCGTCGCCGTCCCACCAGACGAGGAAGCTCATCTCACGCGGGCGTTTGACGCCGGGGATCGGCCGGCCCTGCGCGGTGTAGAGCGTGTCGCTGTTGCTCGCCCAGGCTTCGGCGCCGGGGAAGCGCGGATCGATGTCGGCGGCGACGGCGCGGCCGGTATCGGTCGACGCGGGCGTGTGCCACAGAACCTTCCCGGTGCGCGCATCGAGCATCGCCGAACCGATGCCGCCGTTATGCCGCACGTCCTCATGCGCGCCGAACTTCTCGAGGCCGGGATGCAGCGGATCGAGATCGCCGACGATCATCGCATCGCCATGACCCAGACCCGAACTCCACAGACCCTTGCCATCGTCGTCGATCGCCATTGATCCATAGACGATCTCGTCCCTGCCGTCGCCGTCGACGTCGGCGACCGACAGCTGATGGTTGCCATTGCCACCGAACCGTTCGTTGCCCGGGGTCGCGCTGTCGAAATGCCAGCGCGGCGTCAGCTTGCCGTCGCGCCAGTCCCACGCCGCCAGCGTCGAACGGCCGTAATAGCCGCGCGCCATGACGATGCTGGGCCGCTCGCCGTCGAGATAGGCGGTGCCGGCGAGGAACCGGTCGGAGCGGTTGCCATAGCCGTCGCCCCATGTCTCCTTGAGCTGCGCCGCGGTCGGTGCGTCGGTGCGCGGGTCGCGACCGGGCCAGAAGCGCTCGCTCGCCAGTGCCTTGCCGGTCAGCCCGTCGAAGATCGTCAGATACTCCGGCCCCTTGAGGATACGGCCCTGCAAGGGCGCGACGAGGCTGCCGTCGGGTTGGATCTTGCCGCCGGTACGATCGGCAGAGGCCACGCCGCCGCCCGTCTCGCGCCAGTCGGCGTTCGGGTCGCCCAGCACCTTGCCGGTGCCGTCGACCGTGCCGTCGCTGGTGCGGACCGCCATCTCGGCGCGGCCGTCGCCATCGTAATCATAGACCTGGAATTGCGTGTAATGCGCGCCGGCGCGGATGTTGCGGCCCATGTCGATCCGCCACAGGCGTTTGCCGTCCTGCGTATAGGCATCGATATAGACCGGGCCGGTATAGCCGTCGAAGGCGTTGTCCTTGGCGTTGGACGGCGAGGTCACCGGCCGCTGCGCGCCGACCGGATCCCATTTCAGGATGATCTCGTAGCGACCATCGCCGTCGAGATCCGCGACGCTGGCCTCGTGCGCGGTATAGGTGAAGGCCTCGCCGGCCGGGGTCGTGCCGCCGGGGGGCTGCTGGATCGGGACGCTGAGATAGCCGTCGGCCCAGACCGGCACCGGTTTGCTGGTCTCGACGTCGCGACCGCCGACGCGCGTGTGGACGATATAGGTGGATTGCGCGGTGCCCGCGGTATCGACGATGTTGGTGCCGCCGGTCAGTGGACGCGCATTGATCTTCACGCCGTCGCGATAGACGTCGAACGTGACGCCGGCGGCGTCGGTCGCCAGCAGTCGCCAGCTGACCAGATTGCCGCCGTTCCGTGCGGGCACCGCAACCGCGCCGCGATCGAGCGCCTCCATCCAGCGCGGTCTGGCGTCGGCCACCACCGCGGCCGCGAGCGTCGCGGCGGCCATGACCCACGACAAGCTCCGATATCGTCCGACCCGATATGACCGCGCCATCGCTCCATCCTCCCGTTTTCGGTCAGGATAACGGACGTTCCGTGCAACGCAAGCATATACCGATATATGATAGATTGGTTCGCAATGCGGAATCTCGTCGCTGGATCACGCCATCTCCATCATCACTGCCGCCGAGGCGAGCGCACCGGCGAATATCATGTCGGACGCGGGGCGGCGGTTCGCGTGGCAGGCATGGACCATGCGCAGCCGCGCCGGATCGGCGAGCAGGCGGCAGAGCAGGGCCTCGTCGCCGTCGGGACCGAACGGGCACCCCCGGCACAGCGGCCTGCCGAGACAGGTTTCTCCCAGCGTCATCACGCTGTCGATCACCGGCGCGAGCATGTCAAAGCCGAGCGGGGCGAGCAGCGCGTGCAGCCGCTGCTGCACCGGTTCGTGCGCATCGCGTGCGGCGCGCCAGCATCGTACCGCGCGCGCGACGATGGTCGGCGGCACGGTCATGATCGCACCGCCGGCCATAGCCGTCCGACCTTCGCGCAATAAGCGTCATACGCCGGACCGAAGCGTTCGCGCAGCATGGCTTCCTCTTGCGGCACGCGCAGCAGCCACATGGCGGTGAAGGCCGGTATCGCCAGAAAGCCCGCAACCCAGTTATGGAGCAGTAACGGCTGGGCCAGAACCGCCATCCAGATCGCGATATACATCGGGTGCCGCCACCGCGCATAGACGCCGCCGGTGACGAGGCCGTGGTCCTCACGCACTTCAAGCCCGGGACTCCAGTTGCGACCGAGATCGGCGTGGCTGCGCCAGAATAGCCACAGCATCGGCACCAATGCGACCGCGCCGATCGCCGTCACGCCGTCGGGCAGCGTATAATCCGCCGCGGCGAACACGCCGGTGGCAAGTTGGACCAGTGGCAATGCCATCATCGTCGCGAACATCGCGATCAGCAGCAGCGTCTCGTCAATCCCCTTGCGCGCGACGATGACGACATTGCTGCGATTGCGTTCGGCATGGGGCAGCCTGATCGCCGTCATCGCGACGAAATTCCCCAGCCAGACGATCGCGCCCCAGCCGTTATCTCGCCAGCGCATCAGCGCCACGGCGATCAGTAACAGACATATGCCGAGCATTATCGGCGTCCCTATCCCCGTCATCATGGGGCGCTGGCCGGAGATCTCGGCGGAACGGTCGGTTGGAAGTGGCTGCATGATCCATCCTCGCTACTTATCGCTATTGCGAGTCTGTAGCATAAACGGGGTTGGCGACCTAGTGTTTTCGAGCCGGATCGGCGCATCGCGCAGGTTCGATACGGCGCAGGCCACGCGAATTGCGCCAAGCCGGTTCAAGATGGGTAACGGGTGCTGATCGACATGGACGCCGGATTCGGGCAAGCAGTCGCGATGAGCCGCCTAGAGATCGTCCAGCAATCCGACGCAGCGTCCGATGGGGCAGGGGTCGATGCCAGCCGGGACATCGATCGCTACCGCGCCATCGTCTTCCCCAATGCGATCCGCGAGATGCGCAAGCAGGTCGGATTTCCCCGCCTGCTCGCGCTGTCCGCGGTGCTGCCGGAAATCCCCTACATCCGCCTGTCGAAGATCGAGCGCGGCGAAGTGGTGGCCAAGGCGGCCGAGCTGCGCGCGATCGCGGCGGCGATGCGCGTCGCCCCCGAACATTTGCTGTACGACATCGACGATCCCGCCTTCGACATTGCCGAATGGGCGGTGGAGCGGCAGAATTGGTCGGCCGAGGAAGAGGCGGAGGACCGGTTCGCGGTGTTGCTTGCCGCGGCGATCCGCGCACGCCGCGACGGCGACAAGACGCTGTCGATCACCAATGTCGAACGGCTGCACGGCATTGCCCCCGTCATTCTGTCGCGGCTGGAGAATGGCTACAAGCCGCTCGGCCGGTGGAACGCGCAGACCGTGCGGGCGGTATGCGCGCTGCTCGGCGTCGCCGATGTCGCGGAGCTGCGCGCCTATGTTGCGCGCGCCGAGGCGGAAGGGACGCTGGATCGCCACCTGCCGCCGATCGCCAGCACCGCGGCGCGGGTCGAGCGGACGCGCAATCGCGTCGCGCAGCTTCGCCGGGAACTGGGGGGCGGAGCGACGGCGCAGCGCGGCAAGGCGCCGCAGCCATTGCGTATCGTTCCGTCCGAGGAGCAGGCCGACGCCGCGGTGCTCGAGAGTATCGCCCGGTCCGAAACCGCCACCGTCCGGCTGGTGCCGGTCTTCGGTGCGCCGGCGCAGGACGGGCTGATCGAGCGCCTGCCCGCGGGCCGCACGATCGAGGCGCCGCGCCACGCGCAGGCCAATGCCTATGGCTTGCGCGTCTGTCGCGCGACGCTGGGGCCGGCGCTGCCCGCGCATGCCATCGCGATCGTCGATCCCGACCGCTTTCCCTCGTCGGGCGGGCTGGCCGTGGTGCGCGAGGCGGGTGGCCTGCGGCTGCTGATCGTCACCTTCGATCGTCAGGGGCGGATGATCGGCTATAGCGTCCACCCCGAACGCGAGATCGTGCTCGATACGCTCGATCGCACCGATGTCGGCACCGTCGTCGGCGTCGTCATGGCGGAGGCTCAATAGCTCGAGTTGATCGCGATCGGCATCGTCGGGTCGAACCGCGACAGATGCCCCTGCGCGCCATAGGTGGCGGTCGCGCGCCCGGCGAGCCGCTTCGCCTCGCTGGTGATAGCGCCGATCACCTCGACCGACAGATCGATCTGCCGTTCGAGCGCCGCTGCATTGGCGGCGGACGTCGCTTCGAGTCGGGCGAGCAGGTCGGCGAGGCGCGTGCGCTGCGCGTCGTCGAGTGCGCGGTCCCAGCCCGCGGTGCTGCGGCCATAAGCGGCGGTCATCTGGTCGAGCTGGCCGACCAGCCGCACCTTGGTCGCCGCCAGTTCGGGCAATGCGGAGCCGAACGGGGAGTCGCGCAGATGTCGCGTCTCCTCGTCCATCAAGAGCAGGAGCGATTCGAGCACGTCGGTGAGCCGGTCGATCATGCGCCCGCCCCCTGCATGCGGAGGATCTGGGCAAGCACCGCGGGGGCAAGGCCGAAGCCGCCGCCGCGTGCGATCGCATCGCCCATCTGTTCGGCGAGGACGCCGCGGAACATCTCTTCGCCATGGCCGCCGTTGAACGGCCCGTCGGCGGGGGCGGTATCCATCATGATCCGGATCATCTGGCCGACGAACACCGATTCGAACGCGCGCGCCGCCTTCGCCGGATCGGCGACGCGCTGGACCTGCGGGGCGGCTGTGGGCGGCAGCACGGGGGCGGTCAGCAGGGCAGCGGGCAGGGCGGTAGTGGCAGCCATGGGGTCCATCATTGCACCTCGATTTCGGCCTGGAGCGCGCCGGCGGTGCGCAGCGCCTGCAGGACGGTGATGAGATCGCGCGGGCTGACGCCGAACGCGTTGAGTCCGCCGACCAGCGATACCAGCGAGGTGCCGCCGTGCAGAATGCCGAGCCCGCGGCCGTTGCCGTCGGTGACGCCGATCTGCGTACGCGGCAGCACTTCGGTGGTGCCGTTCGAGAAGGGGCCGGGTTGCGAGGCGACGGGCGTCTCGGCGACGCTGATCGTCAGCCCGCCCTGCGCGATCGCCACCGGGCTGATGCGCACGTCGGCGCCCATCACCACCGTTCCCGACGCCTCGTTGATGACGACGCGGGCGGGCAGGTCGACCTCGACGGGCAGTTCCTCGATCCCCGCGACCAGATCGATGACGTGATCGGCGGACCCTTGCGGCGGCGCGAGTTCGATCGTGCCGGGGTCGAGCACGTGCGCGGCGCCGTCGTAGCGGCGGTTGATCGCCGCGGCAATGCGATAGGCGGTGGTGAAATCCGGGTTCTTGAGCGCCAGCTTGAGGCTGGTGGCGGAGCGCAGTAGATAGGGGACCTCACGCTCGACGATCGCGCCGCCGGCGATCCGTGCGGAGGTGGTGACGCCGCGGCTGATCGACGCCGCGGCACCCTGCGCACGGAAGCCGGAGACCGATACCGGCCCCTGCGCGACCGCATAGATCTCGCCATCGAGGCCGCGCAGCGAGGTGACGAGCAGCATCCCGCCCTGCAGGCTGGTCGCGTCGCCCATCGCGCCGATCTGCACGTCGATCGTGCTGCCCGCGCGCGCGAAGGCGGGAAGGGTGGCGGTCACCGAGACCGCGGCGACGTTCTGCGTGCGCATGCTGTCGCCGCGGATGTTGACGCCCATCCGTTCGAGCATCGACTGTATCGTCTCGACGGTGAAGGGAACGTTCTGCGTGCGGTCGCCGGTCCCTTGCAGGCCGACGACCAGGCCGTAGCCGACGAGCTGGTTGGGGCGGACGTTCTGGACGTCGACGATGTCCTTGATCCGCGAGACGGGACCGGCGGTCGCGGCGTTCGCCGACGTCATCGCGACGAGGGCGAACAGGCCGGCGAGCAGATGGCGGAGCGAACGTGGCATCATCATCCTTATAGGACGGACCGCCGGCCGGCGGATGCGGGTCATGCGAGACGACGCGCGAGGCGCAGCACGTAGCTGATCACCTCCGCCACCGCGGCATAATGTTCGACCGGGATCGGCCGGTCGAGGTCGGCGGAGGCATAGAGCGCGCGCGCGAGCGGCGGGTTCTCGACGATCGGCACGTTCGCCTCGACAGCGGTTTCGCGGATGCGCAGCGCGACCGCATCCATGCCCTTGGCGATCACCACCGGTGCGGCCATCGCACCGTGATCATATCTGAGCGCGACCGCGTAATGCGTCGGGTTGGTGACGACGACGCTCGCCGACGGCACCGCCGCCATCATCCGCTTGCGGCTGCGCGCCATGCGGATCGCGCGGATACGCGCCTTGATCTTGGGGTCGCCGTCGTTCTGGCGATGCTCGTCCTGTACCTCCTGCCGCGTCATCCGCATCCGCTTCAGGAAGGCGTGCCGCTGGTACATGAAATCCGCGCCGGCGAGCAGGATGACGAGGATGCCGATCGCGCGGACGAGATCGGCGACCAGCGCCGCGGCGGTGCGCGCGATCGCCTGCGGCGGCGCGCCGATCAGCGCGTCCATCGCGGCGAGATGCGGACGCAGCACCTGGATCGCGATGATCGCGATGGCGACGAACTTGATAAGCGTCTTGGCGAATTCGACCAGCGCCGGCGTACCGAACAGCCGGTTGAGCCCCGCGGTCGGCGACAGTTTCGCCCATTTGAGCCCCACCCGGCTCCATACCCACGATGGCGGGCCTTGCAGGACGAGCGGCAGCAGCGCGAGCGCGAACAGGGTGCCGAGCAGCGGTGCGGTCGCGCGCAGCGTCTGGATCGCGACGCCGGTGACCAGATTGCGCGTGCCGGCCGGGCCGAGCGGATAACCGTCCGCCCCGCCCCACAGGCGAACGAACATCGTGGCGAGCCGTACCAGCGTCCAGGTCCCCATGCCGCCGGTGACGATCATCGCACCGACGAACATCGACGCATGGCGCACCTCGGGAGCGAGCGCGACCTGGCCCTTGCGGCGCGCGTCCCGCAGCCGCTTGTCCGTCGGCTGTTCGGTCTTCTGATCCTGATCGCCCTCGGCCATGTCAGAGCAGTTCGCGGTTCATATAGGCGGTCACGGCATAGCAGAAGCCGGTCAGCGCGGTGCCGAAGGTCACGGCGAACAGCGTCAGGCCGAGCAGCATGTTGAGCGGTTGCGCCACGAAGAACACCTGCAACGACGGCGTCATCCGCGCGGCGAGGCCGAGCGCGGTGTTGAACAGGATTGCATAGACCAGCAGCGGCGCGGCGAGATTGACCGCGAGCGCCATCGCCCGGCCGGTCGTTCCCACCGCGACACGCAGCAGATCGGCGGCGGGCGGCAGCGTGCCGACCGGAAACTGGTCGTAGGAATGGACGATCGCGGCGATCCACAGATGATGCACGCCCATCGCCATACAGGCGACGAGCACCGCGACCGTGACGAAGCGCGACAGCAAGGGTGCCTGCCCGCCAAGCGCCGCATCGGGGACGAGCACCGACGACAGGCCGATCTGCAGGCTGACGAGCGATCCCGCCATCGCGGCTGCGCTGAACAGGATGCGGACGAGCAGGCCGATGCCGAGCCCGATGACGAGCTCGATCACCAGCGCGGCGATCAGTGCGCCGTTGCCGTCCGGGGCCGCGACGCGATCGCGCAACATGCCGTACAGGCCGAGCGTCAGCCCGATCGCGATCAGCAGCCGCACCTGCATCGGCACGCCATCCTCGGTGAAGACGGGCAGCGCCATCGTCACCGCACCCACCCGCGCGAACAGCAACAGGAAGACGATGACCTGGATCGACAGGTCGGCCACGGCAGCGTCAGCCGCCGACGACGATCGCGTCGGCGATGCGCACCATGAAGCCCGCCATGGCCTTGCCGATCATCGGCAGGCTGACGATCAGCACCGCGCCGATCGCGAGCAATTTGGGGACGAAGGTGATCGTCCCCTCCTGGAGTTGAGTCAGCGCCTGGAACAGGCTGACCGCGACGCCGACGATCAGCCCGGTCATCAGCATCGGGCCGGCGACGGTGAGCACCAGCATCACCGCCGCGCGCCCGAATTCGGCGGCGTGGAACGCGTCCATCGCCTGCTCAGATCTGCATGCGCATGATTTCGGAATAGGCGCTGACCATGCGATCGCGCACCGCGACGATCGTGTTGAGCGCCGATTCCGCCGCGCCGACCGCGGTGACCACGTCGATCAGATCGCCCTTGCCGGCGACCTGCTTGGCGCTTTCGGTCTCCGCCACGCGCAATGTCGCGGCGGTTTCGCCGATCATCGAATCGACCATGCCGCCGAAACTGGTTGCGCCGGCCGGCGCGACGTCGGCGGTCGGGGCGGTGAAGGTCGCCGCGCCGGCGGCTGCCGGCGTGTCCTCCGCCGCCGAGCCGAGGCCGGGCAGGGCGGTGAGCACGCGGCCATAGGCGGCCGCCGCATCGAGTGCGCCGATCGACATCAGGGACATCCTTCTTACTTGATGAGGTCGAGCGTGCGCATCGTCATCGTGCGCGCCGCCTCGATGGCGTTGAGATTGGCCTGGTAGGAGCGCTGCGCGGCGCGCATGTCCGCCATCTCGATCGGGCCGTTGACGTTGGGCGTCTGGACATAGCCGGCACCGTCCGCGGCGGGATTGCCCGGCTGGTAGATGCGGCCGAAGTCGCTCTTGTCGGGCGTGATCGAGGCGATCTGCACGGTCGTACCGCCGACCGCCTTGTCGAGATGCGCGCGGAACGTCGCGACGCGGCGCCGATAGGGCTCGCCCCCCGGCGTCTTCGCCACGGAATCGGTATTGGCGAGGTTTTCGGCGATCACCCGCATGCGCAGCGCCTGCGCATGCAGGCCGGTGGCGGAGACGTCGATCGACGTACGCAGGTCCATGAAGCTCCTCCCGGAAAGGGCGCGCGACCACGGCAGTGCCGTCGTCACGCTTCGCTCATGGTTATAGGAACATTTTGCCGGGTGACGGTCGAGGCAGGACAAAAATTCCTATAAAATCTCTCGAAGGAGAGCCGAATGTCCGTGCTTCAAGCCATTCCGGTCGAACTGTCCATCGTGCTGGGGTCGACGCAGCTGCCCGTCTACCAGATCCTCAAGATGAGCCGCGGTGCGATGATCCCGCTCGATTGCGGGCAGGACGACCCGACTTTGGTCTATGTTAACGGCGAGCTCGTCGCGCGGGGGCGCATCCTGGTCGAGGACGAGCGCATGTCGCTCGAGATCACCGACATCATCCAGAAGGCATCCTGATCGATGGAATGGCTGGAGGCGCTGCGCGCGCTCGGCGTGTTGAGCCTGATCCTCGGTCTGCTCGTCGGCGCGTTATGGGCGGTGCGCCGCTACGACCTGAAGCTGCCGCAGCAATGGCTGGCACGGGGCGGCGACGCTCGCCGCGTCGCGTGCGTCGAACGGCTGGCACTCGACGCACGCCGGTCGGTAGCGCTGATCCGCTGCGACGGGCGCGAGCATCTGGTGCTGATCGCGCCGGAAGGCGTGCTGGCGCTCGGCGACGTGCGTCCCGCACGCATTGCGGCTCAGGGCAATGCGCATGCGTAAGGCAATATGGCTGCTGCCGGCGCTCGCGCTCGTCGCATTGCCGAACCCGGCGTTCGCGCAATCGCTCGGGCAGGCGGCGGACCAGGCGCAGGGCGTGGCCGCGGGGCTGGGGCAGGGGTCGATCTCGGGCCGCGCGCTCCAGATTCTGCTGACGCTCACCGTACTCAGCCTCGCGCCGGGTATCCTGATGACGGTGACCTCGTTCACCCGTATCGTCGTCGCCCTGTCGCTGCTGCGCTCGGGGCTGGGTGCGCCGGGCATGCCGCCCAATCCGGTGCTGATCAGTCTCGCGCTGTTCCTGTCGTTCTTCGTCATGGCGCCGACCTTCGAGGCGGCGTGGCGCGATGGCGTCGATCCGTACAATCATGGCCGGATCACCGAGGCGCAAGCGATGGAAAGTACGTCGCGTCCCTTCAAGACGTTCATGCTCCGCCACGTCCGCCGCGACGACCTCCACATGTTCGTCGAACTGTCGCACAAGCCGGTGGTGCCGGCCGCCGACCTGCCGTTGCCGACGATCATGCCGGCCTTCATGATCTCCGAATTGCGCCGCGCGTTCGAAATCGGCTTCCTGCTGCTGCTGCCGTTCCTGGTGATCGATCTGGCGGTGGCGGCGGTGTTGATGGCGATGGGCATGATGATGCTGCCGCCGACGACCATCTCACTGCCGCTCAAGATCATTTTCTTCGTGCTGGTCGACGGCTGGGCGCTCGTCGCGGGGTCCCTGGTGCGTAGCTTCGGCCACGGCTAGCCGGCTGCGCGCTGCTCAGTCGGCGAAGCGCAGCGACGGCGTGTCGAGCCAGGGCGCAAGCGTATCGAAGGGCAGCGGGGTGTCGAAGGCGATCCCCGCCGCCGACGCCGAGGTCCAGCGCAACGTCGCCGACAGCAGCAGGTGCAGGCCGGGAATCGACACGTGCAACGGTCGCCCGGCGCGCAAATGGGTGGTGATCGCCAGTCGCGCGCCACGTTCCGATACGTCGAGCATCGTTGCGGCGTGGGTGGTGTCGCCCTGCCAGAGCGCGACCGGGCTGCGCGTGGCGAAACGCGGTGCCGGCGGCGGCATCCGCTGAACGCCGCCGTCATACGAGACTGCCCGCGCGAGCAGAGGGGATCTGTCGTCGATCGGTGCGGCGAAGGTGACGCCGATATGGTCGTCCGCCGCCCATTGCACCTGACCCGCGACCGTCAGCCCGTCGTGCAGGCCGATCCGCACCCAATCGTGGCGGCCCAGAAGCGTGACGGTCTGTGCGGTCAGGCCATAGCCCGACAGGGCGTGGATCCGGCAAAGGCCGTCACCGTGCGGCCCCGACAGGCGGGCATCGAGCAGGATCGTGCGACGCCGTAATGAGGGTACCTCGTAATCCCCGGTCCGAGACGACACCCTGGTCCTGCGTTCCTGCATGCGGCCGCCGTCCGCTGCTCAGACGGGCTGGACCTGCGTCACCGCCACCCGACGGACGTTCGCCCTGCCGAAGGTGGCGACGGCGGCGTCGAACACCAGTTTGCGGAAGGCCTCGACGCGCGGGATCTGTCCGTCGGTGCCGCTCGCCAGTGGCGTATGGCAGGCGCGCATGGTCACCGCATCGAGCAGCAAAGGCATATCGCCGCGGACGCGGTCCTGCGCCGCGACCGGTACCTGGATTTGCGTCGTGAGACTGACATAGGCGGACAGCCGTCCGTCCGGTAGGACCAGCGGCACGAGGATCGGTCCGGCGGGAACGAACGCGGCGGCGGGCGAGGCGGGGCTCGTCCGCTCGTCCATCACCGCATGCGCGGCGAACGCCCCGGCGGCGCCGAGCGCCAGTCCCACCGTGGGAACGATGAGGATCTGGACAAAGGGCTTCATCGCGTCCGCCTCTGCGTCAAAATGCGAAGCTGGCGTCGTGCGGCAGCGCGGAGGGTTCGGCGAGCGCGACGATGGTGATGCGGCGGTTTTCCGATCGGGTCGGCTGCGCCGGATAGATCGGCTCCGTTCCCGCCTTGGCGACGATTTCGGCAAAGCGGGTTGCGGGCAGGCCGGCGTCGACCATCGCCTTGCGCGCGGCAAGCGCACGCGCGCTCGACAGCTGCCAATTGGCTTCGCCGTTGCCGCCGGTCGCATCGGTATGGCCCTCGATCGCAATCTGCGCATTGGAGCGCGCGAGGTGATGCGCGACATTGGCGAGCAGCGCGCGCGCGAAGGGGTTGAGCGCCGCGGTCGGCCCCCGGAACATCGGCCGTTTGGCGGTGTCGACCAGGTTCACGCGTACCCCGTCGCGCGACGATTTGACCGTCACATGGCTTTGCACGTCGGGCTGCGCCTGCAGCGCAACGCGCATTTCGTCGGCGAAGACGCGCAGCGAGGCATCGGGGATGTCGGCGGTGCCACCACGCGCCGCGCCCTCCGGCCCCTCATTCGGGGTGCGCACGCCGACCGTGTCATGATCGTCTGACGGCGCCCGGCGTGCCCGGCCGCTCTGCCCGGCCTGCATGCCCATCGTATCGCTGACCGCACTGGGCGGGATGGCGGCGACCGTCGGCGAGAAATATTCGGCAAGCCCCTTGAGCTGGCTCTTGTTGGCGTTCGCCAGCAGCCACAGCAGCATGAAGAAGGCCATCATCGCGGTGACGAAATCGGCATAGGCGATCTTCCACGCGCCGCCGTGGTGGGCGGCGGCGTGGTGCTTCCCGCGCTTGCGGCGCGGGCGGACGATCGTCTCGACGGGCGCGGGGCTGATCGCCATGGCGGATCAGTCCAGCGTCCCGAAGACGCGTTCGATCTTGTCCTTGAGCGCCGCGGGGGCGAAGGGCTTGACGACATAGTTGTTGACGCCCAGCGCCGCCGCCTGCTGCACGATATCCTTGTCGGCCGCGCCGGTCAGCATGATGAACGCGGTCTTGCCGATCACCGGATCGGCGCGGACGGTGCGCAGGAATTCCATGCCGTTCATGCCTGGCATGTTATAGTCGGACAGGATCAGATGGACGCGGTCCGCGCGGACCGCCTCCAGCGCGTCGCTCGCCTCGGCGCGGTCGCGGATATCGCGAAAGCCGAGGTCCTGAAGCGCGCGCCGGACCATCGCCCGCATGCTGGCCTGATCGTCGACGACCATGACCTTGATTGCTGATGCCGCCGGCATGGACTGGTTCTCCGGAAAATCGGGTGGGCGTCGGGGTACGCTGGATCAGATCAGCGTAGACGGTGAGGGTGTCGTCGCGAGCTGGTCGCGGGCTTCGTCCAGCGCCGCCTCCAGCTCACCGAACGAAGGCGCATAGCCGGACGGCGTCATGCGGCGCGCAAGCTCGACCGCGACCTGCACGGGCAGCTGCTGCGCATAGGCGATGATCGCGGTCTTCACGAGCGTATAGGGTTTCTGTTCCGACTCCAGCGTCTGTTGGAGCTTGGAGGCGATCGGCCCGACGAGGCCGTAGGCGAGCAATACGCCGAGGAAGGTGCCGACCAGGGCGCTGCCGATCATCGCGCCGAGGATCTGCGTCGGCTGGTCGATCGAGCCCATGGTGTTGATGACGCCGAGCACCGCGGCGACGATGCCGAGCGCGGGGAGCGCGTCGGCCATCACCTGAAGCGCATGTTGCGGCACCAACTGTTCGTGCGCCTGACGGTCGATGTCGTTCTCCATCGCCTCGGCGATCTGATATGGATCCTCGAGATTGACCGTCATCATCCGCAGATAGTCACAGATGAACAGGATCAGCGCCGTGTCGGCGAGCAGCCGCGGATAGCGCGAGAAGATCGGGCTTTCGTCGGGACGGTCGACATGCTTCTCGATGGCCATGCCGCCGCCGTTGCGGAAGGTGGTGAGCAGCGCGAACAGCAATGCAAGCAGGTCGCGATAGTCGCTTTCCTTCCACCGCGGCCCCTTGAACGC
>Ga0182217_1000029_pt1 | contig 23381 bp, 26 predicted proteins | sample G5R1MG_18_FD_128395 | JGI IMG/M metagenome (GOLD analysis project Ga0182217, IMG submission 128395) | Switchgrass phyllosphere microbial communities from Michigan, USA - G5R4_NF_03OCT2016_LD1 MG | ecosystem: Host-associated > Plants > Phyllosphere > Phylloplane/Leaf | place: USA: Michigan... | reverse complement strand
TCCGACGACGATAGGACAACACCATGACACCCCGCCAAGAACGGATACTCCTATATCTGATGATAGCGGGAATGATAGCTCTATGGATGCACTGGGTGATAAACGGGTTTCCGATATGAGGAGGATGAGCATGACACATGAAGCAGGAATAGAAGCGGCAGAGCGAACATACGAATTTAGTGATGTTGATGAAACGCTCAAGGAAACGGTAGAGAAAATCATCCAAGCCTACCTCACCGAATCTGGCATGGTCCTCGTGCCAAAGGAAGCTACTATGGAAATGAAAAGCTACGGATCTCTCTGCACATATCAGTGGGAGTCAGAACTTAGACCCAGCGAGGCTGGCAAAGTTTTCGAAGCTATGATCGCCGCCGCTCCTGAGGTTTTCAAGAGCAAGCCATGACAGATGAAGAGCTACTAACTGAGCTACATGCTCGTAAACATCGGTTTTCGCCTGACGAATACATGTCGCCTCTTCAATGCGATGACAGAGCCAAGCTAGGCATACTCAGGAGCGCCATAGTAGAGGCATGGAAGCGCAACCCAGGCAATGGGGAACTAAGCGCACTGCATTCCAAGTGTGATGAGCTAGATGGGATCTACGGCAATCCGCTACCGGCGAGGGCGTATGCGGTGAACACGTATCTCCCAGGCCGGGAGGATAATTACCAGGAGCATCAATCAAACATGAAATTAGTTGTTGACGTGAGTTGAGGATAGGGCTATACCTTAATCATCGAAACGCAGACGAAAACGGAGAAACGAAATGACCTACACAAGCGAAACTGGCCGCAAGTTCAACGTAAAAGAAGTTAACGGTCGCTTTTACTACTTCTCGACAATTCAGGGCCGCTGGTTCCCAATCGCTAAAGCAAGGGTCTCCTTCTAATGGAGGAGATCAGAAAAACCAAATGGCTCCATCATGGGGCCTTTGGCGTATCAAAATACAGGATACATAAAAAGCTTTCTGGAGGGTCGTGGAGTCAAAGACACGAATATGAAATGAATTGTGGTAAAATTGAAATAGGAGAATGGATTCCTTCAAATCCAGGCTGGGTAAAGGATGATGAAAAATGGCAATGAGGCAAGACCATTTTATCGAAGCGCTGCGTTCAATTATGGATTCTGCCATTGAGGAAGGCTGGAGCCTAGCACAAGTAGTAGACTACGCCACAGGGACAATTCTTGAATGGGAAGAAGATATGGAGAAGCTTGATGGGCATCAGTCTAGCCTTGATTAATTAGGCTGTGAGTGGTAGATAATACGCATGGCTACTGGCTATGAATCGCCAGGTGTCGGAGGTAATTGGAGCGGACCCTGCGCTAGCTCATACTAACCCTCCAAGCTACGGGCGCACGTAGCAAGTTCCGCCCAATGGGCAAAGAGTTTGGAATGTGAGCTTAGGCTGGCCAGCAATACTCCGCACCGTGTGGAAGTTACGGCATTCCAAAGCCAAATGTAACGCTCGGTACCATCCACTAAGCGTTGCATGATAAAGAAGGGCCTCGTATCCGAGTCGTTACCGGCTGCGGGGCCTTTTCTCATTAACGAAGCAAAAGGAGACCGGAATGATTAAGAAGGGCCAAGAAATCAAATCTAAAGAGGGAGAGACGCTGGCTATAGCAAACCGCAATCTCTATGCGGGGCAGCATCGACAACGCGATGATTTACTTTTGCCTGACGGGTCAAAGCCATCTCCTGGCACGTTAATGCCACCCGCTCTAATACTGGCGTTATCTAAGTTAGGTATGGACCCTATTTAGGGCTTTCATTGACGCATAACCCGCAGTGCACTATAACGTAATAACATTACACAGATGGAGAATGATATGAAAGAAACATGGAATACGTGCATTTCCGAAGTGCCAGCAGACCTGCTCAAGAAGGCTAAATCAGTCTCGCGTGAGATGAATGTGACTAGCGTGGATGGTTTGCTGAAGCCTGAACATCATATCGCATTGGCACTGTGGAACGAGAGGCTAGAGCACACCCAAGATTATGGAACTTCAAATCGTTAAGGATTCAGAACAAAGATGGCATTTCAAGCGGGCAAAAGCGGCAATCCAGGAGGCAAGCCAAAGGTCAAGCCTTTCGCTGATGCGTTGCGTATGGAGCTTGCAGCAGTAGGCGACGATCACAAGGGTTTGCGTGTCATTGCTCGCGCTCTCATTGAGAAAGCATCTGAAGGTGACATGCAGGCTATCAAGGAGTTTGCAGACCGGATTGATGGCAAGGTAGCGCAGGCTATCGTAGGTGATGACGAGGGTGGCCCTGTGCAGATCATCATCAACCGCTTCACGGATGGCAAGTGACATCGATCACGCTCCCGAATGGGTGGAGACCTAGACCATATCAAATGCCGATGTGGTCCTACCTGGAGAATGGTGGCAAGCGAGCTATTGGTGCATGGCATCGTAGAGCGGGCAAAGATGATGTTCTCCTCAACTGGACAGCCGTGGCAGCATTCGAGCGCCCCGCGTCCTACTGGCATTGTCTACCTGAATATTCCCAAGCCCGTAAAGCCATCTGGACAGCCGTAGACCCTATGACAGGAGTGCGGCGCATTGATCAGGCTTTCCCTCATGAGCTTAGAGCTAACACCAATGACCAGGAGATGTTCATACGCTTCAAGAACGGCTCAACATGGCAGTGTGTAGGGTCTGACCGATACAACAGCCTAGTCGGTGCTGGCGTGGCCGGTGTGACGTTCTCTGAGTTCGCCCTGTCTAATCCATCCTCATGGGCTTACATCCGTCCGATGGTTGAGGCTAACAATGGATGGGCCGCGTTCATCTCGACGCCACGAGGGCGCAACCACTTCAAAGACCTCATGGATATGGCGTCAAAGAACAAGGCGTGGTTCCAGGAGGCGTTAGACGTTAACAAGACCGGCGCATTAACGCCCACGCAGATCGAAGAGTCCAAGGCTGAGTACATCGCTCTATATGGGGTAGATCTTGGCACATCGCAGTTTGAGCAGGAATATCTCGTCTCCTTCAATGCCGCTATCATGGGTGCGTTCTACGCTCGTGAGATGCAGAGTGTTAGAGCGGAAGGCCGGATAACGGGCGAGCTAGAGGCTATCAACGCTCCGGTGCACAGGGCTTGGGATATCGGCGTAAAGGACGATACCAGCATCTGGTGGTTCCAGGTGGTGGGAACGCAGGTGTTTATCCTCGACTGCTACTCTCAGTCTGGCGTTGGCGTAGATCATTACGCTGATGTCATTCACAAGCGGGCTGAGGAACATGGATGGGAACACGGAATAGACTTCGTGCCTCACGATGCCAAGATCAAGGAATGGGGAACGGGCCGTACTCGCGTTGAGACCATGCGGGAACTAGGTCTTAATCCTCAGCTCGTGCCAATGGCCAGTAAGATGGACGGCATCAACGCTGTTCGCGTCACACTGCCACGCTGTGTCTTCCACACAAGGTGCGAGGATCAGGGCATTTCGGCTCTGGAGCAGTACCGTAGAGAATGGGACGACGACAAGAAGGCGTTCAAGATTAGTGAAGTTCACGACTGGTCTAGCCACTTGGCTGATGCGTTCCGGTATTTCGCCATGTCCTGGCGCACCATTCGCGAGCCTGTCATCATCAGGGCAGAGCCACCACCTCCAGGCAAGTTCCGTGCGCCTCCTGTTGCTACCGCTAGGCGTGGTAGGGTTTGATTGACGCACTAGCAGCGATACACTATAACGTAACAAAACCTAGCGCGGGTAAAAATGGCTGAGAACGAAGTAAGCGAACAGGCTGAATATGATCCGTCTCTCGACAAAGAGAGTTCGAAGGCTTGGCTAAATCTCATCATTGATGCAGAGAAGGCCTTGCAGGACTGGCAAGAGCGCGCCGATAAGATCGATAAGATATACTCAGACGGCAGCAGGCTATCGGCCACCTCAGACCGTCAGTTCTCGCTGTTCTGGGCTAACCTCCAGGTTCTTGCGCCTTCTGTTTATTCCCGCCCTCCCGTTCCTGTTGTCGTCCCGCGCTTCCGCAATCGTGATCCTATCGCCCGTACAGCCTCCGAGCTTCTGGAGCGTGTTGCTAACGTACAGTTTGAGCTTGAGGACGTAGACTCTGCTATGCGCTTGATCCGTGACGATCTGGTGCGCGTTGGCCGTGGTGCCGCATGGGTGCGCTATGAGGACAAACTACGCAAGGGCAAGAAGAACGAACGTCTTTGCCTTGAGCATGTAGACCGTCGCGACTTCCTCACATCTCCAGCCCGCAAGTGGGAAGAGGTTGATTGGGTTGCTCGTCGAGCATGGATGTCCAAGGACGAGATGGAGAAGCGCTTCAAGGAGTATAGCGGAGACGCATACGAGGGCGCATCCTACAACTCTGTCAAGCGAGATGAAAAGGATAGAGGCCACCGCGACCCAATTGAGAAGGCGGGCGTGTGGGAGATCTGGTGCAAGCCTGAGGACCGCGTTGTGTGGGTCACTGAGGGCGTTGAGGATCTGCTTGACGATGACAAGCCACACCTTGACCTAGACAAGTTCTTCCCATGCCCCAAGCCTGCCTATTCGACCGTACAGCCGGGGTCTCTCGTTCCTGTTCCTGACTACGTTTACTATCAAGACCAGCTTGCGGAAATTAACGAACTGACAGGCCGCATCTCTGCGCTTGCCTCTGCTCTACAGGTTAAAGGCTTTTATCCAGGTGGTGGAGAGATTGGCGATGTCATTGAGACCGCGCTGAAGAACCACGACGACTCGGCTATCATGATCCCGGTCTCCAACTGGTCTAGCTTCGGAGACAAGGGCGGTATTGTCGAGTGGATGCCGCTTGATATGATCGCCACCACGCTTAAGGGCTTGGTGGACATCCGCAAGCAGCTTATCGATGACGTTTACCAGATCACCGGCCTCTCAGACATCATGCGCGGCCTCACCAATGCCAGTGAGACACTAGGCGCTCAGGAGCTTAAGAGCCAATACGGTTCTGTCCGTATCCGTGACAAGCAGGATGAGTTGGTCCGCATCGCCCGCGACCTAACCCGTCTCAGTGCAGAGGTTATGGCTGAGAACTTCGACAAGAAAACTTTGCTCGATATGTCTCAGATGGATCTGCCAACTGATGCGGAGATCAAGAAGCAGGTCAATGAGCTTACGGACCAGCAGAAGGAAGTCGCCAATGCTGCCAAGAAGCAGATAGCCGATGCTCAAAAGAATCCGCAGATTGTGGCGCAGGCGCAAGCCAACCCCGAAGAAGCTCAGGCCATGCTCCAACAGCTTCAAGAGCAAGCACAACAGCAAATCCAGCAGCTAGGCGAGCAGGCACAGAAGATTGGCGAGACGGTTACGATTGATCAGGTCAAGAAGCTGCTAGACGACCAGCGCCTCCGTCCGTTCATGTTCGACATTGAGACTGACTCCACCATTGCACCAGACGAGAACGCTCAAAAGCAGCGGGCGACGGAGTTCATCACCGCTGTAGGTGGCTTCCTTAATCAGGCTATCTCTGCCGTACAGATGGTTCCGCAGACTGCCACGCTCATGGCTGACTCTCTCAAGTACGTTGCCAGCCAGTTCCGTGCCGGTCGCGAGCTAGATGCTACAATTGATGAGTTTGCCGAACAGATGAAGGAAATGGCCTCTCAGCCAAAGCCTAATCCAGAGGCCGACGCACAACAGGCCCAGCAGCAGGCGGAGGCGCAGAAGATGCAGATGGAGCAACAGAAGCTTCAGATGCAGACAGAAGCGCATCAGGCAGACCTACAGATGAAGCAGGCACTGACGCAGGCAGATCTTGAGAACAAGAGGGCGTTGACTGAGCATGAAGCTATGCTTTTGGATCGCAAATACGGTGAAGAGATTCAGTCTGTCATGGTCAAGAGGGCAGAGGGTCAGGAACAGCATTCCCAGAACTTGCAGAAAAATGCCCTTGAGATTGAAAAACTCAGGCTTTCAAACGAAAATATTGCTATAAAGGGCATCAACGATCAAGTTAGCGCAACGCAGCAGCTTGCATTGAATGCATCGAGCCAACAGAAGGACGTAGACTAATGGGTGCATCAGTTACGCTTGTTACTCCAGGCACTACAGGCTTTGACCAGCCATTCGGTACGAGTGCTAACCCTTTCATCATGACGGGTTCCGCCGCTAGTAACTCAGCCTCTGCCGGTATCTATCGCCGTGCGGCTGCTGTTAGTGCTACGGCTGGTGATGGCGTTATCGTTACCAACGTGACCACAGCAGGCACAGTAACGCTTACGCTGGCTAATGGTGGCACTGTGACGGTATCGGTTCCTCTTGGCTCGACTATCCTCCCATTTGGCGTCACCGGGGCAGCCCTTGGTACGGCTGTAGGCGGCACATTCCAAAGTCTGTTCTTCACGTAAGGTTCTAGCATGCCCAATATCTATTCCACGCCACCAGACGTTCCAATGCCCGCTACTTCCTCGCCTCCAGGCGTGTCGGATTCAGGCTCCGTTGGCAACGTCCAGCGATATGCGATGGAGAACCATACCCACGCTTCTAGGGCGCGGAAGGTGCGCGTCCAGTCAAATGCAGATGGCACACTAACATGGACTTACTCAACGCCTTTCCCGGCTGGAGTAACGCCTATCGTTGTCGCTGTCGCAGAGGTCGCTAGCGGCGTGACCGATGTCGTTAACGTTCAGGTAGTTGACACGCCAACAAACACATCGTGCAAGCTACTGGTTAACCGCACTCAGCGCTCTGTCGTTTCGTTGATCGGTCTAACTGTTCTGTCAATCCCTTCTCAGCCTGGGGTAACTTGGGTTCATGCTGTAGCTCTGGAGCCGTAATGCCAACTCCAAAGCAATTGACACAGATGGCGTATGACATGGGGGTAGCGGGCGTTGACCTGAACACCCTGACATTCGCTATTGTGGATGCGATGGAGTCTAGCGGAGAATACTATGGCCCATACAACCCTCAACAAAGAGGGTTTGTGCAGCAATATCTCATTGAGGAGATTACGCCAGATAGGATCGAGTTCTGTCGAGATTGGCTTCGCGATTATCAAGCACCACAGTTATTGCCTCTCTCAATCAGCAATTCTTTCTTCTATCTATATGACGGCTTTGGGACGCCCATTGGCAATCTAATCGGTCTAACGGCTGGTTCTGTCGTTAATATCGTCTCAGGATCACAGGTTGGGGTAAGTGGTCGCGGTGAAGTCGTTGTTAACACCCCTCAAGCGTCAGAGTCATCGTTTGATGTTACTTTCAGGGAAACGCTGTTTGGCACCATCACACGTGACACAACGATAACGTTTTATGCTATTCTGCCAGAATACCTGCAAACAGGGAAATACATTGTAACGTTCTATGACGTTGACTCTGTAGAGTACATCGCAACGTTCAATTCAGGTCTGGAATACATCGCTGTAGGAGATTACTAGTGGTAGCCGTTATTCAAAAAAATGTCGCGACTGCCGCTGCACAGTTCCGCAGCCAAATTGGCGTGAGCACTGATGCTGAACTGGTATCTCAGGGGCCGGTATCCAAAGCCTTGTACGCTGGTTCAGTTTCTAATACATTCAGCGGAAGCTTGAAAGAAGCCATCTCTACACCGGAGATTGCGTTTACTATCGTTTCGACGGGATTTCAGGCTTACGCAGTCGATCCAATCGCAGAGAACGTCTACATAACTCGTATCATTTCGACAAACCCGGATGTCGTCATCGTGGGGCGTTATGATTTCAACGGCGCACTTCTTGATGAGCAGAATTCTACCACAGTCATAGGCCACGGCGCAGGTTTGGCTATTGAGCGCATGATTGATGGGACCATTCGGCTATGGTCTGGGAATGCTGCTGGTAACGGGGCCACACGGTTTGCCTATACTGGCGGTGGGAATATCGCGTCCGTAGAGAATTACATTTTCTTCAGCGGATATTCTACGGCGCAGCCAAGTGTGTCTGAAGACGGGAGATATGTCATCGTCCAGGCTGGCGTAGGCGGCGTACGTAGGATGAGGGTCTTCGATCTTGCCGCTATGGTGCTTCTAGGGCCGGGGGACAGGTCATCTAACTTTCTTTACGACTGGCCACTGAACGCTGATCAGATGTCACCACCTTTCCAGGGCTTGGCAGCATCGGACGGTAAGATCTACACAGTTTCCGGCACATCTTCTATCGCTGACGACAAGCTTATGTTCGTCTATAGCATTGATGGAAAGCTGCTGGACAAGCAAACCATCATTACGGGGAAAGACCTGGCTGCCACTCTTGGCCCAGGCACGTATTGGGAGCCAGAGGGTCTAGGTTGGGTTCCTACTGCAACCGGATCATCGGTGCTATCTGTCGGCATGGCTATGGCTGGTGGTTTGCGCATCTACGGCTACGGTGCAGGCTTGAGGCACTATATCAAGGCTCCTGCGGGAGTTTGGCTTGATCGCCTCAAGGGTGGGCAGCTATTCCTCAATAGTGCATCTAACCGCTCGATCATGACTGTTCGCGGCGGCAAGCTGACGACAGATGCCGCCATCCTCATTTACGGCTTGGATGATCCAACTAACCCAGGGCGGATACAGGTTCAGGCTCGCGGTTCGTCGTCTACGTTTACGTATGTTTACGATGCTGGAACTGGTTCGTTCAGACCGGGAGCAGACAATTCCCAAACGAACGGCTCTTCCGCTGCAAGATGGTCAATTGGATACTTTGCGCAGGTAAGACCAGGAGCCGGTTCCGCCATATGGACGAGTGGAACAGGAAGCCCAGAAACGGTGCTTACCGCACCCGTAGGGTCGCTTTACACTAGAACTGACGGTGGAGCATCGACAACACTTTACGTCAAGGAAACAGGCTCTGGAAACACAGGATGGGTAGCTAAGTGAGAGAACGATTTTGTAGGAAGTGCGGATCATGGCATCACGTAGACAATTTTCCCTACGAATGTTATGTTATAGTAGAACGTGCTCAGTCGGACACCATCCCGGTTCCGTACTTCATCAGCGACACAACGGAGCCTCTGGAGCATCCTCTGACGGGCAAGTTCTACACCAGCAAGCGGGAGTTCTCGCGCATCACGAAAGAGCGCGGTTATGAGGAAGTCGGCAATGACCCTAACAGGCTAAAGCCACCTCCACCGCCTACATCGGATAAGAAGGCAATCAAGGAATCCGTGCAGAAAGCCGTAGCACGTTACAAAAACGGTGAGAGAGTTAACCTTGGACGCTAAGCAAAAAATCATTGATGCAATTGTATCGGGTCGGGCCAATGACCAGTTTGGCTTGCGCCCGTATCATCCGCAATATGATTTCCCGCAAGACGTTGGGTTTGGGGGGCCGTCAACTGAATACCTCGCCACAGAAATGGACCCAAGCGGCCAAGTTATGAACTACCCTCAAATCTGGTACGATCATGAAGGCATGGCTAACGTATTGCCGCCAGAACAGGCTTACGCGCAGGCAATGGCCTATGAGAACGGTAGTGGGCTTCAGTTTCCTCGCTTCGACAGCATCGGCAACGCAGAGACATTCGCACAAAATAGGTCTGCTATGGGCGGCGCAGAGAACACTGCTCTGGCAAGCTTATTCGGGCTAAAGAACTATTAACCCACCTAATCAGGAAGGTGATCCACATGGCAGACGAAGCAGCAGCAGTTCCCACAGAAGCAGTCATCACTCCACAGCCCACTCCTACGCCAGAGCTAGGGACGCAAACCCCTGTAGCTGAAAAGCCAGAGGTAAAGGCTGAGCCGGAGAAGGTCCCTAAGTCTAATTCCGACGCGCTCAAGGCAGCAAGTGAGCGGCTTAAGGCCAAGGCAGACGCTGAGAAGACTAATCCTCCAAAGCAGGAGAAGACCGACGCTAAGGCAGATCCCAAGGACGCCAAGGTAGAGGCCAAAACAGAATCTAAGACACGCGATGAGACTGGCAAGTTTCAGTCCACGAATACGGAGGCGAAAGCTCCCGTAGCGCAGGAGCAGAAGGTTGAGACTGCCGCGCCTGAACGGCGTGTTTCGCTGGAGGCTCCTGCGCGATTCAATGACAACGGCAAGAAGGAATGGGCCAACGTTCCTGATTCCGTCAAGGAAGAAGTTCACCGGACCATTGCGGAGAATGAGAAGGGCATTCAGAAGTACAAGGAGACCTCTGATCGCTACGAACTAATCAAAGAGTATGATGAGCTAGCCCGCAAGAATGGCCGCGAAGGTGTTCACGAGTCTCTGAAACAGATCAAGGAGATTGAAGACACGTTCTCCCGCGACCCTATCCAGGGCCTCAAGAAGATCACGGATCATTTCGGCCTCAATCTTCAGGCTGTTGCTGCTCACATCATGGGGCAGAACCCAAACCAACAGGTTCAGGAAGCTCATTCCCGCGTTCGTGAGCTAGAAGCCAAGATCCAGCAGATGGAAACGGCTGCTAAGGTTCCGTCTATTGTGGAACAGTTTTTCACAGAACACGAAGACGCGAAAGATTATTCCGATGATATTGCTTTTGTGCTGGAACAAGGTATAGTTAAAGACCTAGAAGCTGCTTACCAGTACGTTAAGCGTTTCTCGCCGAAAGCCTCAAACGCTACGGCATCCGGCCAGCCTCTCACACAGGCAGAAAGTGTCCCGGCTCAAACCCAGGCACCGGCTTTAAACCCAGCAGGTTCTAAATCGGTGTCAGGAGCGCCAACCGGGGGTGTAAGCCCAGCGTCAAAGCATCCTGTCCCAGCAAACAACCGTGAAGCCCTAAGCCGCGCAATGCAGAAGATGCGCGCCTAACACGAAGGACAGATAATGCCTATTAATCCTCTCTCCCACTATCAGCAGGTGCTTTCGATGGCACTTGAGGATCGTTCGCGGGGCTATGAAGACCTCGTATCGAACCAGATTGCCCTTTTCGCGCTGATGAAGCGTAAAGGCCTCATCAAGAACTACTCCGGCCCTCGCATCCGCGAAACACTCCAGATTGGTAAGCCAACTGGTCAGTGGTATTCGGGCTATGATTTCCTTGACAACCCTCCGGTAGAACTCTTCAACGATGCCTACTGGACGCCTAAGATGTTGGCTGTTCCGATCTCCCTCACCAATGAGGAAATCCTGAACAACTCCGGCGAAGCTCAGATCATGGATGTTCTGGAGTCCTATATGGACGTTGCAGAAACCACTCTGGCTGAAACGCTTGAAACCGGCCTGTACTCTGACGGCACGGCTAACAACGGTAAGCAGATTACAGGTCTCGCGGCTGCTGTCCCGATTGTTACCAACACCGGCACCTACGGCGGTATCGACCGTGCAACCTACGCATTGTGGCGCACGACTACCTTTGATGCCCAGACCATGAATACGGCTATCGGTACGCAGGTTAACGCTACCACTATCCGTCCGTTCCTGACGCAGATCTTCCTTGCACGTTCCCGCGCTGGTCGCTCTGCCGATATCCTCCTGATGTCGAACGAACACTACGCAGCCTACGATGCATCGCTGGTCGCACAGCAGCGCATCACAGAGCGTAGCGGCACGGGCACCATGAACGCCCTCGGCTTCAACAACCTCGCCTATGTCGGTGCTGGTCGCGAAGTCTCGGTTGTCATGGGCGGCGGTATCGGCTCGTCTATCCCGGCCAACACTACCTTTGGTCTGGAGTCGTCCTCGCTGCGTCTTCGCGTCAATCCTCTCCGTAACATGGACAAGCTGTTCCCAGGTGACGGCATGATGCCTATAAATCAAGATGCGATTGCGCAATTCATTGGTTGGATGGGCGAACTAACTATGACGAACCCGCTCTTCAACTGGCGCTTTTACGACTCGAACCCAGCTAGCTGATCTATCAAAGGAGATCTTTAAATGCCTATCCAGTCTACTCCCTCCCTTGGCGGCTCGCTCAATACGAATGGTGGCCTTGTCGGCACCTTGCCGTATTATGATAACGGTCGCACCGTACCTTCGCCTCCGCTTGGCACTGTATTCAAGGCCATTGATGGTCATGATTACATCTTTGCTCAGGCTTCTGCTGCCATCGCCTCCAACGTTGCTGTTGTCCTCACAGAACCGGCAATGACGATGGCAACAGGCGCAGGCGCATGGACCTCGCCTACTGTTGTCGGTGGAGTTCCTATCAACCAGTACGCATGGTTTAAGAAGACCGCAATCTAAGCAATCAGGGGGCTGTCATGGCCCCCTTCTCCCATTCAGGCAAAACAAAGGATTTCCCCAATGGCAAGTGAAGCCAGCCGAATTGTAGCCACGTTTGAAAACTGGCCTGTTCTCAATGAATCGAAGACGAAAGAAAGCGGTCGCCCGATCTTTGACGATATGGAAGTTGTCCGTATTCAGATGAGCGGTGATCGCCTTCAGTCTCCCGTATTCCCTGCCAACTCTGAAGTGTCAGGCGGCATCGAAGACCCAGAGACCGGCCTTACACGTCCTGGAACGTATGCCGAGAAGTATGCCAAGCAGTACGAGCAGTTCAAAAAGGGCGAGCGCCAGACCAAGAGCGGCACGCCTATCGAAGCACTGCCATTCCTCACCCCTGCCAAGATGAAGGAGCTTAAGGGCCTCAACATCTACACGGCAGAAGCTCTCGCGGATCTTGACGGACAGCCGCTCAAGACGCTTGGACAGGGTGGCCGCGATTGGAAGAATCAGGCGCAGGCGTATCTTGATAACGCAGCCGGTTCCGCGAATGTCACAAAGATGGCGACCGAACTTGAGTTCTATAAGGCAGAGGTTGAGCGCATGCGTAGTGAACAGGCCCAGTTTGCCGGTGTGGTCGAGACCGAGCGCGTTACAACCAATCTCGGTTATGGAACGGCTCTTGAGGGCAAAAGTGATGACGAACTGAAGGAATACATCGCAGAGAAGACCGGACAGCGGCCTCGTGGCAATCCATCGCGCTCTACGCTCCTGTCTGTAGCTCAGGAACTGACGACCGAAAAGGAATAACAGTTGTCCTTTCTCAGCGCAGCGCAGTCAGCAGCAATCAGGTTGGGGGTTAACAAGCCCTCAGCCTTCTTTTCTGGCACCGGAAGGTTTGAGCAGGAGATTGTTGACCTCGCCAATGAGGTGGCAACCGACATCATCAAGGCCCATGACTGGCGCGCTCTGGTCAAGCAGCACAATATGGTTGGAGACGGTGTAACAACCGCCTTTGACCTCCCAAGCGATTACGACCGTATGCCAAAGAATGCCGATGTAGGGCGCATGAACTGGTATACGTGGGGCTATGTGGATGCTCCTGATCTGAATTTCTGGAATGATCTTATCAACGGCCTTGCCTCTCCAAGCCCAGGCTACTGGATCATGCTTGGCGGTCAGATGCAGTTTATTCCGCCTGTATCCGCAGACACTACGGCTGAGTTCTATTACGTCTCCAAAGCCATCGCCATTGATGCTGATACGGCTGCTGTGAAGAATGAGTTCACCAAGGACAGCGATACATTTATTCTCGATGAGAGACTTTTGACGCTTGGCCTCATCTGGCGCTGGCGGGCAATGAAGCGGCTCGACTACACGGAAGATATGAAGAATTACGAGATTCGCCTCGATCAGCTATCCGGTGAAGACAAGGGCGCTCGCATTACGCGGATGGGCAAACGGGCTATCGACTATAATGCGAACTGGGCCTATCCGCGAAATTTGGGTGTTTAACGCATGAGACAAGCGCGTATTCGTCAAAGAACATCAGCGCTTAAAACCTTCCCCGCCGCCACGCAGGGATGGATTGCGAACCAGAACCTAGCATTAAATCCTAGCAAGAACCTAAATGGGGCATACTTGCTAGAAAATTATTTCCCCACAGCGACTGGGATGGAGATCCGCAAGGGCTCTGACATCTACGCCACGTTAGGCGACGGTACTCTCCCGGTCACGGCAATCTTCGATTACAACAACGGCAACAATCGCCGCCTGTTCGCCTCCACAGCTACGACCATTTACGACATCACCTCTGTATCTTCTCCTATCAATTACCAGCTTTCGACAGGCGCAGACGATATCGTTAGCGATCTTGGCGACAACATAGGCCAACTTTCGACGGGGGGGCTTGAGGTTGTTGAGGGCCTTTCCGGTGGGAATTGGGTTGTGACGCAGTTCGCAGCGACTGGCGATACATATCTAGTGGCCGTGAATGGCGAAGATCCGATGCACATCTTTGATGGCGTTGACTGGTTCCCTATCGACCAAGACGATGTGTTCTTGTTCACGTATGACGCCAAGACGGCTGACTTTGAAGAGAATCAAACGCTCACTGGAGGGACATCTGGAGCCACAGGCTACATTCTCCATGTAGAGCCTAGCAGCCCTACCACGGGGTTTTTCTACCTCACGGATGTGGTCGGGACATTTCAGAACAACGAACTGATTACGTCCTCTACGGGTTCGGCTACGGCTGACGGCGTCCCAAGCGATTACTACAATGGCATTACCGGCGTTGACACTCGCCTTTTCTCTTATGTCTGGAGCTACAAGAACAGGCTCTATTTCATCCAGAAAGACAGCCAGGACTATTGGTATCTACCGATTGACAGCATCGGCGGTGCGGCAACGAAATTCCCGATGGGTGGCGAGTTCTCTGAGGGCGGTAGCTTGCTTATTGGCTCTAGCTGGTCTCTTGACACGTCTGGGGATGGGGGCCTTTCGGAGCAGTGTATTTTCGTCACGACTGAGGGGCAAGTTTCCGTTTATCAGGGTATTAGCCCTAGCGATGCTGCAACGTGGTCTAAGGTCGGTACGTACAAGATCGGCAAGCCTCTCGGTGCTCTCGCATGGATCAGGGCAGGTGGCGATATCATCTTTGCTACTGACATTGGCGATATTCCGCTTTCCCAGGCCATCAATCGCGACATAGCCGCACTGGCCCCTGCTGCCGTCTCTTACCCCATCGAGACTGAATGGAACCGTGAGGTAGCGGCCCGCCGTACTAGCCCTTGGACGTGCGTTGTTTGGCCGGAACAGCAGATGGTGATTGTCGCACCTCCTAGAGTGAGTGATAACCCTCCTATTGCGTTCATCGCCAATGCCAGAACAGGCGCATGGTCAAAGTTCACCAACTGGGATATTCGTTGCCTCTGCGTCTTTGAGGGTCGCTTGTTCTTTGGCTCCGAGAGTGGACGCGTGGTTGAGTGCTATGTGACGGGCATGGACGAGGGTGTTCCCTTCACTGCCAACTACGTTCCTATGTTCAATGATTTCGGCAACCCTGCATCGCTCAAGATCCCATTGATTGCCCGCGCTCGCCTTCGCGGTTCGAATGAGGTCAACGTACAGCTAGACATAATGTCTGACTACATGATCAATCTGCCATCCTCGCCTAGCTCTAATCCAATCGACATAAGCTCCGTATGGGGCGGCTCTGTCTGGGGTAGCTCTACCTGGGGCGGCACACGAGACAAGCGTATCCAGCAAGCGTGGACATCCGTTGGCGGTCTAGGCTATGCGCTAGCACCTTCATTGCAGATTACATCCGGTTCGTTGGTGCCACTGGATACAGAGGTAATCGACGTAGAGACCACGTTTGAAATATCGGACATCGTAGCATGATTGTATCGGATCAAAGAGTTGCTGACTTTATCGGCGAGGAACTTGAGTTTGGCGTGTTCCCTCCGTGGAAGGCGATGGGCATTGAAAAAGACGGTGAAATCATCGGTGGTCTCTTGTTCAATTGTTTCGAAGGAAAAGACGTACACGTAACTGCTTGCGGCACAGGCTTTGGGAAGAATTTTCTACAAAGCGTCGGAGATTACGTGTATAACCAGCTTGAATGCACGAGAATGACGTTCAAGACAGAAAAAGAATACGTTGCCAAGCTTGCAGAGAAATTGGGTGGTAAGCGTGAGGGTGTCCTTCGTAACCACTTTGGCGAAGGTCGAGATGCTGTGATTATCGGAGTACTCCGTGACGAGTATCGATATTTGAAGAAGGAAGCTTAAACGTGGTCTCTAGCCCCAAGCCAGAAAGCGCAGCATCGCAGGCCGCAGCACAGTCTGGCCTTAACCGCGACACAGCCCTGACGCAGCAGCAAATCAACATGGTCAATCAGGTGACGCCGGATGGAAACCTCACCTATAACCAGACCGGCACAAGTTATTTCACTGATTCCAAGGGGCGGCAGGTATCGACGCCAACTTATACGGCAACTACCAGCCTTTCTCCTCAACAGCAGGCTATCAAAGCACAGACGGACGCGGCCAGCCTCAATCTAGGGACACTGGCTAATCAGCAGTCCGCCGCGATCAAAGACCAGCTTTCCAAGCCATTCCAGTTCACGAACGATGACGCCAGCAACTGGGCTTATGACCTAGCTTCTCAGCGCGTCCTTCCTCAGCAGCAGAAGAACCAACAGGCTCTTGAGTCTCAACTTATCTCTTCCGGAATCCGTCGCGGCACGGCAGCATGGGATAGCGAGATGGGCAGGCTCACCAATGCCAACACAGACCAGCTTAACCAGCTTGCATTGAACGGACGCTCGCAGGCTTATCAGGAAGCCCTGACGGAATACAACAACCCACTGAACTCCATCAACGCCCTTATGGGTGGTTCTCAGGTGCAGAACCCTACCTTTGCGGCAACCCCTACGGCAAGCCTCCAGAGTCCCAATTACATGCAGGCATCTCAGAACAATTATGCGCAGCAGCAGCAGGCAAGCGCGGGTAAGCTCGGGGGCCTTTTTGGCCTTCTGTCCGGTGGCATCGGTCTTCTCTCTGACGCCAGAGCTAAGGAAAACATCGTTCCTGTCGGCTACCTGCACAACGGGCTCACGGTCTACCGCTATAATTATAAAGGCCAGGCAGACCAGCAGATTGGCCTTATTGCCCAAGAGGTGGAGAAGGCTATTCCACACGCTGTTAACGAGGGTGCGGATGGCTTCAAGCGCGTCAGGTACGATATTGCAACGGAGATGGCGTAATGGCTGTTGGCGTACTAGACCCACGCAAAGGCATTGTCTGGCAGGATAGCGGAAGTTCGCTCACTCCAGAGCAAATCGAACAGCTTCAGGCGCTGGAGATCCGCAAGCGCATGGGAGGTGTTGACACGTCTCCTGTAAATCACTGGACGCAAGGTGCCGCCCGTGTTGTTGACGCGCTGGGTGGTGTTCTTCGTGAGCGCAGACTCAACAACGCTGCATCTGAGAACCAAGCCTACAATGCAGAGCAGTCCGCACCACTCATTGAAGCTCTATCGGGCGCATCTTCCGCGATGGCCTCAGCGCCAACATCTGGCGTTGCTCAAGAGATGGCATCCACCTCTCCGGCCCCTAATGTAGCTCCTGAGATTGCTTCCGGTATTGTCGAGACGGCAAGCGCCCTTGGTATCGATCCGGTAGATCTTGGAACCGCTATCTCTTATGAGACTGCTGGTACATTCGATCCGACGAAGGCCGGTCCGACTACGCAATGGGGGCAGCACAAGGGCCTTATCCAGTTCGGAGAACCACAGGCAAAGCAATACGGTGTGGACTGGAATAATCCAGTCGGTTCTCAGCTCGGCGCGAATGGTGCCGTTGCGAACTATCTTCGCTCAACAGGTGTAAAGCCTGGAATGGGCATGATGGACATTTACTCTGCCATCAATGCAGGCCGCGTTGGTCGCTATGGTGCTTCCGATGCCAATAACGGTGGAGCGCCGGGAACTGTAGCCGATAAGGTCAACCAGCAGATGGCCGGTCATCGCGCAAAGGCTATGGCGCTTCTAGGTGACAATGGAAATCCTGGGAGCATGTCGCCAGAGCGAGCCGCTAGCTATTCGTCTCGACTAGGCACTCCTTACCAGCCAGCACAGGCAGCGATAGAACAGGTCGCACCTAGCGGTTATGTAGACCCAGCCGTAAGCGTTCAGCCGCAAGCAATGGCTCCAGAACAAGCAGGCTTCGATTCTAGCCGGTTTGACAGCGCTCCTGCTCCAATGGCTGGCGGACCTGAGATCTATTCGACACAATCCGACTTCGCTCCAGAGCTTCCGGCTCCCGTCAATGTCGCGCCTGCACCTACAGTCGCGGCTGTTCAGCAGGCCCCTTCCCAAGCCCAGGTAGCGCCACAGGCTCCCGCAACCAATACCGCAGCCATCGCTCAAGCTCTCCGTGTCATGTCGGATCCCCGCGCCAATGAGGGTACGCGCCGTGTTGCTCAAGTGCTTCTCCAGCAGGAACAGCAGAAGCAGGCAGCAGCGCAGGAGCAGGCAGTATGGCAACAGCGCCAGCAGTATGAGCAGCAGCAGCAGAATAGCGACCCGTTGCGTCAGTTGCAGATCCAGAAGGCTCAACAGGAATTGGCAGGCGGTAGCCGTCAGTCACTCGTCAACGCTGGTGATGGCCGGATCTATGATCCTAATTCGCAGCAGTGGATTCAGGCTCCGAACAGCGGACAAACTAAAGCTCCAGAGACTCAGACGTTCTACGACGAACAAGGTAGAGAGTACCGCGCTCAGTGGAATCCTACATCTTCCTCATGGGAGCGGGTAGGTGGCAGCAAGCTCCCATCGGGCATGACTATCCGCACCAACCCTGACGGGACATTTGAGCTTATTCAGGGCCAAGGCTCAGGCGGCAACCTTACGGAAGCGCAGTCTAAGGACGCCGTATATTCCACAAGAGCAAGGGGTGCGCTAACCACGCTAGACAAGTTCGATACGGCGCTCACAAGCCTTCCTGAACGTGCGGCTGAATACGACCCAACGGGACTTTCTCGCTCTGTCCAATCTCCTGAATTCCAGCAGGCAAGACAGTCAGGGGATGAATTCCTTCAGGCTATCCTCCGCAAAGATACAGGCGCGGCGATTACTTCTGATGAAATGGCTTCGTATGGCAGAACATACCTTCCGGCTCCAGGTGATGGCCCTGAGTTGCTCGCACAGAAGCGTGTAGCGCGTTCCCGTGCCTTGGCGGCTCTTGAGTCTGGGATGCCACCACAGGCAATTCTTAACCAAGAAAAGGCGCTGGAGAAATCTTCCAAGCCTGAGTCTGCTCGGTCTGATGATATCTCCCGGGCTAAAGCAGCAATAGCCCGGGGCGCAAATCGTGAGGCAGTTATTAAGCGGCTTCAGGATGCCGGAATTTCAACGGAGGGTCTTTAATGCCCATATCCTTCGATGATTTGATCCCAGCAGAAAGCCAGAATAAAGCCATATCCTTCGATGATCTAATTCCTCAAGAGCAGGGATGGGGCGATACTGCTATGGACGTTGGCGCATCTCTTGCGTCTGGTGTAGGTCGCGGAACGGTTGGACTTGTCGGGCTCCCCGGTACGGCTGCTGATGCGCTAAATAACGCCAGCACATGGGCTGCGAATAAAATAACGGGGGCTTTCGGTGCCGCACCTGCTGAGTATCAGCAAGAGTCTCCAGTTAGTTCAGGTAGCCTCCAGCGCGGCCTTTCATACCTTACTGGCGGTGCGTCTGACTACCATCCGAAAACAACCGCTGGCGAATATGCTGGAACAGTAGGTGAGTTCCTTCCGGGAGCGGCACTAGGGGGAATGGGTGTCGGTAATCTGGTCCGTTTTGGCGTTCTCCCAGGGATGGCGAGCGAAGGCGCTGGGCAGCTTACTGAGGGCACACCAATGGAGCCTTATGCTCGTATCGCTGCCGCCCTTGTCGCTCCAGCCGTTCCCGCATTGGCCGCTCGTGCCATTTCACCGTTCTCAGGCGCTATCTCTCCCGAACGTGCCGCCGCTATCCGTACACTACAGGCTGAAGGCGTACCGCTTACAGCCGGTCAACAGACAGGCAGCACAGGGCTAAGGTTCGCAGAGTCAGAGCTTGGCGGTGGCCGCGCAGCAGCGGTGATGGATGATCAAGCCCGCGCATTCACGGAAGCCGCAACCTCTCGCGCAGGGATGCAGGGCATTGCGACGGCGGATAATATGGCGGCTAATTCCGACCGCCTACGTCAAGGCTTCAACCAAATTTCTGCACGTAACTCCATGAACGGTGACATGCAGTTGATTGGAGATCTAGGCGATGCGGTAGCACGTCACGGTCGCCTTCTAGAGCCGCAACAAAGACAGATTGTGACCGACCTAGCAGATGATGTCGTTAACCGTGTAGCAACCGGATCTATGCCGGGAGAGGCATACCAAGTTATTAGAAGTGACCTCAGTAAGGCCGCTCAAACGAATAGGCAGAACTCTATTGGCGAGGCTTACCGAGACATTAGAAATGCTCTCGATAACGCTATGGCCCGTTCTGTAACTCCAGAAGATGCAGCGGAATGGACTCGTCTTCGTCGCGAGTACGGAAACATGAAGGTGCTTGAGAAGGCGGCTAACGGTGCTGGCGAAGCGGCAGCTATGGGTACGATTTCTCCGGCCCGTCTCCGTCAGTCTGCAAGCGTTGGCAGACAGGGCGCGTCCTCGCGAAACGCAGGTGATTTCGATGAACTTGCCAAGGCGGGTCAAGCAGTAATGTCTCCGTTGCCGAACTCTGGCACGGCGGGCCGAATTCGTGCACAAAACCTTGGCAGCGGCATCCTCGCAGGTGGCGGTGCACTAGCTGGAGGATTGCCGGGATTGGCTGCTGGCTTGGTTGCCCCACAGGTAGCGGGAGCATTGCTCATGAGTCGCCCTGGTCAAGCGTACCTCACTAATCAGCTTGCCCCTAGAATGACCGTTGCAGATCCTCGTATGCAAGCGGTCATCGCAGCCCTCCTAGCCAATGGAGGTGGACAGTGATATGTAATATCGTAACAATGTTAATGGGGTATCCTAATGCCATTTGACTCCAATGGGCAAGCTTCAGTAGCTGGCAACAGACCCGTAAACGGTCAAGACACTGACGCTGCGCAGATCAACGTCCCCTTGGCTGATATCCAGTCTATGTTGAGCCAAGTTCTGCTGAAGTCCGGTGTTGCGCCGATGACCGGCAATCTCAAAATGAACGGTTTCAAGGTCACAGGCATTGCTGATGCTACGGCAGATTCCGACGCCATTTCGAAATCTTTCCTAGATGATGCTATTACGGATCTTAATCTAGAGAGTAATATCCGTAAGATCGTTGCTCTTAATGCCAACAGAACTCTAGTGATCGGTGACAAATCAACGTCATTCCGGGTGACTGGATCTCGCACAATAACATTGCCAAGTTCAACGACTCTTGTAGACACGAACACGACGCTTGCAGAAGCTAAGGTCATGTTCAACAATTGGTGGGCGGAGATTTGGGCCGTCGATGGAAAGATCACTATCAACCCGATTAATTCAGAGACCATCAACGGAGACACTTCGCTTATCATCAACGCCTCACAGAAGGCCGTGATTTTCTATAACGGTACGCTGTTCTACGCTTTTGTTACGAGTGACGCGACGAAAGGACAGGCTGCGTTTGCAAGGGTTAGCGGTCTTGCGCTGTCTCCGAATACTTCTGACACGGCCAATGACGTAAATATCGATCCTGGCTCTGCTGGCAGCAATGACACAATTCCGACCTTGATGGTTTTGCCAACGGCTTACGTCAAGCGTCTTGATGCTTTATGGGCAGTAGGCAGCGGGAACGGTGGTCTCGACACGGGCTCTATCTCTAACTCCACATATTATGCTTACCTCATCCAGCGCCCAGACACGCTGGTAACTGATGTCATTTTCAGCCTGTCCAGTTCAGCACCTTCTTTGCCTACTGATTACACGCGCTATCAGCGAATTGGCTCTGTTGTGCGAATCGGTGGCGTCATGGCGCTCAATTATGACGGTATCTACCAGGGATCTTCTGTATCAAACCTGAATTTCCCGATTGGCAGCACCATAGTCATTCGAACGTATGACGTGAATGTGCCGAGAAATGATTTGCTCGTTCCTTGCCTAAACAGCCTTGATAATGGTGCCTTTGCATTGAGTGGTACGGAAGCCGCAGGCGCGGCTCTAACCGGAGGCTGGGTATCTCGTGGAGGTTTCGGCTCCAATGCAAACAATGATTACCTGATGGCGCAAAGGATCTATTAATGGCTGATATTCGGATTGTAGACCTTCCTCTCGCCACAGGACCGACTGCTCCAGCGGGAACAGATGCGGTTGCCTTGGACGGTTTGACGACTCGCAAATCAACCCTCAGCGCGATTGCAGACGCTATCCGTCCTATGGCCTCTCAAGTAGAGGCAGAGGCGGGCGTTAATGCCGTCAAGGGTATGAGCCCACTTACCGTCAAGCAGGCAGTAATTGCTCAAGGCGCTACTGTTTTTGCCACAGCGGCAGAAGGTGATCTAGCCACTTCTGCAATGCAACCTTCTACGTATGACCCTACAGCAAAAAGTGTAAACGTCTACGCACAGTCATTCCGTGATGACTCACCTCGCTACTATGGCGCGACTGGTAACGGGTCCACGAATGATGCAACTAGCTATACTGCGACTGAAACGGCGAAGACTGCTGTATTCATCCCAGATGGCAACTCATTTAATATCGGCTCTAACTTTCCTGCAAAACCGTTATTTGGCCCTGGCACTCTTCGTTTCGGTGGTCAGAACTACACGGGCGCACAAGTCACATATAACCCGTACACAACTGAGGTAGCTTTCATTCCAGATAGCTACTACCGAAAGACGAATAGCTTTCCGGCTGGAAGCAGGCATCTGAATGTTATCTTCTCTCCGGCTGGACCTCCTTCTTCAGCAGGGATTACCCGTTCTACAATGACCGGGAACGCCAACTCCATCAACGCAATATCTCTTAACCGAGTGGAAATGTATGGTGATGGCGCTGGTAGATTGATGCGGTACGGCGAACGAAATACCCTTGCAGGCTCCATTTCTGGGGAGCAGCTAGGGGCTCCTGATACCTCGCAGCATAATTTCTGGATTGACGCTGGCGGGTTTGTCCCCGGCAATGCAAGCTGGAACTACCAAGGCTTGGCGACCAAAAACCCAACAATTGGTGCAACCATTGCGGCGTGGGCTGCAACTAACCCATTCGCTACCGCAACTACAGACGTTAGGGCTATGGTGGGGCTTGGCCGAGATACATTTAACGCTTCCCTTGTGGGCCAGAACAGCACGGCGATTGGTTATCAAGCGAGTGCATCGAACCTAAATCCGCAGGGCATGACGACCATTGGTGCGCAGGCCAATCAGTATGGTATTTTCACGACCAACTCATTCGCGGGTGGTTATCTCGCCGCTGTTGACTGGCAGGAAGGAACGCGAGGAACTGCACTAGGATACCAGTCTGCTACGTCTCTTGTTCGTGGGAGCCAATGGACAGCTATCGGTGCATTTGCTGCTTCAGACTATACAGACCTAAACGATTCCATCGCATTGGGCTGGGGCGCGGCAAACGGACTCGGCATCACTCAAGGTAATGGGCTTCTGGCGATTGGTCTTTCGGGAAACCCATTGGTTGGAGGAAACCTTAAGTCTTCCGGTGGAACCTACACCGGACCTAACGCAGGAATTAACATCTCACCAGCCAACATCAAGAGTACGTTCCACGTTCGCACCGGCGACTTTTCCGCGTCTCCAGAAGCAGCTCATGTAAACGGGGATGACTGG
>Ga0182217_1000028_pt1 | contig 24444 bp, 27 predicted proteins | sample G5R1MG_18_FD_128395 | JGI IMG/M metagenome (GOLD analysis project Ga0182217, IMG submission 128395) | Switchgrass phyllosphere microbial communities from Michigan, USA - G5R4_NF_03OCT2016_LD1 MG | ecosystem: Host-associated > Plants > Phyllosphere > Phylloplane/Leaf | place: USA: Michigan... | reverse complement strand
TACGCGGATATCAGCACGACGCAGTTTCTGCAGGAAAACCACTTGGCCGGTATCGGTTACGAGTGGCACCGGCAGGAACTCGAGCGCGCCGCCATGATGGGCCGCAATCTCGGCAGCGAAAAGGCCCGCGCGGCCCGCACCGTCGCCGACGCGCGCATTTACGCGCTGGCGATGCGCGGCGACTCGTCCAAGAACATGGGCGGCCTGGTGAACAACGCGCTGGTGCCGCAGGCGATGGTCGCCAGCGACGGTGCCGGTGGCGGCGGCAACTCGCCGCTGTTCGCGAACAAGACGGCGGACCAGATCAACCGGGATATCAACCTGTTGCTCGACGCGCCGTACAACTCGACGATGGAAACCAAGCGGGCCAACACCCTGCTCCTGCCGTCGAGCCGTCTCCAGTATCTGTCGCGCACCCGCATCGGCGAGGGCACCGACACGATTCTGAAATTCGTGCGCGAGAACAACTCGTACACGCTCGAGACGGGCCAGCCGCTGAACATCATGGGCAGCCGCGAGCTCGAAACGGCGGGCAACGGCGGCACGGCGCGCATGATGGCCTATGCCAATCAGCGCGACGTCGTGCAGCTGTACCTGCCCGGCCCCCACGAATTCTTCGAACCCTTCCAAAAGGGGTCGTTCACGTGGGAGGTGCCCGGCCTGTTCAACATCGGCGGCGTCGAATTCCGCCGCCCCAAGGGCGCGGCGTACCGCGACGGCATCTAACGGCGGTGGGGCGGCTTTCGGGTCGCCCCACCATCGTTCGGGCAAACCAGCAAAGGAACAGGCACCGTGGCAAAGCACACCGTCCGCAACACCGCTCCCGGCCCCCGTGGCCTGCACGCGGCGCAGGGCTATATCGAGTTGGCCCCCGGCCAGACGCTTTCGGACGTCGAAATGGACGACCACGAGTACGAGTCGGCCAAGGGCACCGGCAATTTCCATTTCGACACCGCGGCCAAGCGCGACGCCAAGGCCGACCAGGCGGCGACCAGCGGCGAGGGGCTGCCGTCCAACCCCATGCAGCTGAAGCAGCTGGCCAAGTCGGAAGGCATCGACGTCGGCGGCGCGACCAAGGCCGCGGACCTGCAGGCGGCCATCCTCGCCGGTCGGAAGGCCAAGGCGGAGTCGGGCACCGGCGGCGAGCAGTCGGACGACCTCGACAACATGAGCGACGACGACCTGCGCGCGACCGTGCAGGCCATCACGGGCAACGCGCCCGCCGCGGACGCCGACCGCGACACGCTCTTGAAGCTGGCGCGCGGCCAGTAATCACACCGCCCCGGGGCGCGGCACCCGGGGCACGCAGGGAGTCGGCAGCGATGGCCTACACCGTACCCACCGCTGCCGACCTCACCGCTCTTTACCCGGCATTCGCCGCGGTGGCGGAACCCACCATCAACGCGCATATCGCGCGCGCGTCCACGCAGGCCGTGGACACCTCGTGGCCGGAGGCGGAATACGGCCCCGCCATCATCGACTACGCCGCGCACACCATGGCGCTCGCCGGCCTCGAGCCGCAGGATGAAACGACGCGCTACGCGCGCGCGGGCGTTACCGGGATCCGCAGCGGGTCGTTCTCCGCCAATTTCAGCGACAAGCGCGTGGCCGCGGCCAGCGGCGGGACGCTCGACGCCACGACGTACGGCCAGTCGTACAAGCGTGCCCTGCGCCGCGTGAAGGGCGGCCCGCGTGTCGTTCCTGGTGCGGCCCGCGCCGATTACGGCTGGTGCCCAACGGGCATTCTGAACGACACGCGGCGGCTGCCATGAGCCTGCTAGGCGGCGGCGTCGCGGCCCTGTTCGGCGAGTTATTCGCCCCCTTGTACCTGCCTGCCCACGTGTACGGCACGACGGAGACGTACGGCGGAAACGGCAGGCTGCGCCGGGAGCAGACGGACCGCCCGTGCCGCGCGCAGGTGGACAGCTGCACGGAGCGCATGGTGGCCGCGGAGGGCTACACCGACACCGACCGCGCCGTGTTCATCCTCGCCGACACGCTGGACGGCGGAGTCGACTCCGATTGCGAGGTGGTGGTGGACGAGGGGCCGTACGCGGGAACGCGGTGGCGGCTGGCCGCTCCCATCGACCGCGACCCCGCCGGGGCGTACTGGCGCGCCCGGGCCGTCCGGGTAAAGGCCCCCGCCAATGGTTAAGATGACGGGCGTGGAGGCGCACCGCCGCCGCCTCGAGCGCATCCAAGGGCCGCGCGCGGTGGAGGCCGTCACGCGCGCGCTGTACGGTGGCGCGCAGGACATTCAGATTGAGGCGCAGCTGTCCATCACGCGCGGCGCGACCAGCGGCAAGAACCACACGCCGTCCACCGCGCCGGACCCGCCGAACAACGATACGGGCGTGCTCGCCAACAATATCGAGGCGGCCATAACCGGGCCGTTAAAAGCGCAGACGAGCAGCAACGCCCCGTACGCCGCGGCGCAGGAGTTGGGCAGCGAGAAACAGAACCTGCCGGAGCGCCCGTACATGCGCCCGGCCGCCAAGAAAGCGCGCAAGCGGGTAACGCAGCGCGTGGTTCGGGCCGTGAACAGGGTGGTGGCGAGCAGTGGCTAACGACGCGGGCCTTTTCGTTCGGCAAAAGCTGGTGGCGATGCTGCGCCGCGCGCCCACCGTGCAGGTGCTGGTCGCGGACCGGGTGTACCCGCCGCAGCGTCCTGCCAACGTGGATTGGCCCTTTGTCGGCGTCGGTGTGCCGATCGCCGCCCCGTTCGCGGCCAGCGGCATGGACGGGTCCACCACGACCATCGCAGTGCACGCTTATGCCGAGACGGGCGGAGTGGGCGACGACACCGTGAGCGGAGAGGAAATGGCGGCGGCCATCATCCGCGTGTGCGTGGCGTTGCTCGGCGGCGAGGATGGGGCGGAGGTGCAGCTGGACGGCGACGACACCGACTGCCCCTTTCCGGCCAAAGCCTATATCACGTGGACCGGCAGCCAAGTGTTGCAGGACGGCGGCGACGCATCCGCGTTCCACGCCTTCGCGACCTTTGACGTTTCGGTGAGCAGCTAGGAGGCCGACATGCGGGTGAAATTCGAGCGCGATTACGACCACACGTGGCCCTCCCGGGCCGTCACGGCGTACAAGGCCGGGTATGAGGGGACCGTAAGGCGCGAAGCAGGCGAGGCGGCGGTGGCCGCGGGCGCCGCCAAGGAACTGTCGGAGGCGACTCCGCCAGCGAAGCGCACCAAGCCCGCCGAGACGCTGCCGGGGAACCTCCCCGCGGACCTCGCCGAGCCGCAGGCGCTCACGCCCAACTTGCACGAGTCGGGCGATTCGGCTTAACGTAACCAGGAAGGGAGGCCGCTACCATGGCAGCGCCGGATATCGTCAAGGGCACGTACATCGACATTCTGATTGGCGATGGCGAAGCGCCCGAAGTTTTCGTGCCCGTGTGCGGGCTTACCACGCGGCAGTTTACCGCGCAGGTGAACACCAACGACACGTTCGTGCCCGACTGCGCCGACCCGGAGGACATTCCGTTTCGCCGCCTCGTGCAGACGGGCCGCCAGTGGGATTTGTCCGGCGACGGGCTTTTCAATCTGGCGCAGGAACAGGTCGTGCGGGAATCGCTCGGCGTCACCAAGAATTACCGGTTTCGCATCGCGCGTCCGGCGGGTTCGACGGTCGGCACCGGCTATTATGAAGGCCCCGCCATGCTCACCAACATGCAAATCGGTGGCAACACCGGCGGCGGCGAATTCGGCACCATTTCCGTATCCATCGCCAGCGACGGCGAATGGGTGTGGGTGCCCGCGGGCGCGTAACCGATGCAGACGCATATCGACCTCGCATTTGCGGACGGCACGTACCGTTTCGCGCTGGGGCTTGGCGAAATCGCCGAGTTGCAGACCAAATGCAAGGCGGGCATCGGCGCGATATTCGCGCGGGTGCTGCAGGGTCGGCTGGCGGAGGATATCACCGTTGGCCACCCTGCGTATGCGGCCTATCATTTCGAGGATTTGGTGGAGACGGTGCGCCACGGCCTGATTGGCGGCGGCGAAGGCATCGTGAACGACCAAGAGGTGAAGGTGGGCGCGTTGCGCGCCAACCAGCTGGTCGAACGCTATCTGCTCGCCATGCCGCTCATGGAACAATGGAACCTCGCCGCGGCCATCCTTCACGCCAAGGTGAACGGGTACGTTGACCCCGACGCACAAAAAAAAAGCGCGGAGGAAGCGGAAGCGGAGACGATGACGGCGGATGGTTCGATTACGCCGGTGCCCTGACTGACTGCGCCATGATGAACGTGCCGCCGGACCAAGCCCGACGGCTCACCTATTGGGAATACACGGCGATGCGCGCGACGTGGAACGCGCGCCACGACGCGGATCCGAACGAACCCGCCGAACTCCCCGACGAGGACTTTGTGCGCCAGCGCCAAGCCGAATTGGCGGAACTCGGCATTAGCGGGACGAAACACTAATGGCCGTTGTCGCTGATTCCGTCATCGTCGAGCTCGAGGCCAAGCTGGACCGGTACACGGCCAACGTGAACCAGGCGATGCGCCTATGGCAACAGGGCAGCACCGAAATTCGGCAGAACGCCATTCGCGCCGAGCAACAGGTAACGCGCTCGTTCGACGGCATCCGCAAGGCGCTGCTCGCCTCCACGTCGCTGCTCGCCGGCGCGGCCGGGCTGAACGCGATTAAGGAACTGGCCGACGGGTACACCCGGTTCACCAACGGGCTGAAGGTGGCCGGGGTGGAGGGCCAGAATCTCGGCAAGGTGCAGAACGCGCTGTACGACACGGCGCAGCGGTACGGCGTTCAGCTGGAGACGCTCGGCACGCTGTACAGCCGCGTGGCGCAGTCGGGCAAGGAATTGGGCGCGTCGCAGACGGACATTCTGCGGTTCACCAACGGCGTGGCGGCGGCCATCAAAATTCAGGGCGGGTCCGCGGCGGAGGCGCAGGGCGCGCTGCTCCAGCTGTCGCAGGCGCTTGGGGGCCAAATCGTTCGCGCGGAGGAATTCAACTCCGTGAACGAGGGCGCACGTCCCATCCTGCAGGCCGTTGCCAACGGCATCGAGAAATACGGCGGGTCGGTCGGCAAGTTGCGGCAGGACGTCATCGCGGGCAAGGTGACGAGCCAAGACTTTTTTCAAGGCTTCCTGAAGGGGTCGGCGCAGTTGGAGGCGCAGGCCGCCAAGGCCAACCTCACCATCGGCGCGTCGTTCACGGTGCTGAACAACGCTTTGGGGAAGTATATCGGCGAGACGGACCAGGCGCTGTCAATCACCGCCCGTATCGGGCAGGGCATCGCGGCGCTGGCCAACAATCTGGACGTGATCGTGCCCGCGCTCGGCGGCATCGCTGCCGGGTTCGCCGCGCTGAAACTCGGCCCGGCCGTGTTCGACCTCGCCGCGGCGGGCGCGGCGCGCGCGTTGCAGGTGGACCAGGCGCTGGCCGCGCAAATCCTCGCCGGCAACGCCTCGTATGTGAGCCGCACGCAGTTGACGCTGGCGCAGGCGAGCGCGACCGCGGCGGCGGCAGCTGCGGAAGTGGCCGCGCTCGAATCGGAGGTTGCCGCGCGCACCGCCGACGTCGCCAGCACGCAGGCGGAGGTGGCCGCCAAGCAGACGCTCGTGGCGTCGATGGGCACCAATGCGACCACCCGGGAAGCCCTCACCGTGGCCGTGGTCGCCAACACGGAGGCGAACGCCGCCCTTATCGCGTCGGAGACGGCGCTGGCCGCCGCGCAGGGCCGCGCAGCCGTGGCGACGGAGGCGCAGGCGGTGGCGACGGTTGCGGCGGGTACCGCGGCGCGTGCGGGCGCGGCGGCTACGGCACTGTTCAGTGGCGCGATGGCGACGCTTACCGCCGCCCTGCCCTTCCTCGCCGTCTCCGCGCTGGTGGCGGGCATCATCTATTATGCGACGCAGGCCAAGTCGGCGACGTTCGACACCAAGGCGTTTGCGGAGGAAGGCAACACGCTGGCCGCCAATCTGGCGCAGGTGGACCGGTACGCCAAGGGGGCGGCGTCGGCCATTGGCACCGTGGGCGGGCAGGCGGCGTCCAGCACGTCGCAGGTGCGGGCGTTCGCCGGTGCGGTGGGTGAGGCGGCGGGCAAGCTGGAGCAGCTGGCCCGGGCGCGGCGCCGCGAATTGTTCGTGGCCCTCGCCACCGACCAGGAGCGCGCCAAGCAGCAAGCCGCCGACGCACGCAGCCGGTTCACCGCGGCGTCCGGCACGTTCAACGCCAAGGTGGGGTACATCGGGCGCGACGAGAACGCGCGCACGCAGGCGATGAAGGATTACCAGACTGCGCAGGCTCGCATCCGGGCGTCGCAGGAAGGCATCGACCGCGCCGTGCGAACGCCACTGGCCAATTACACCACGGGGTCGGAGCGTGAAGGCGGGCGGGACGTAGAGGGCGAACTGGCCCGCGTTACCCGCGACCTCACGGTGGCGCGCAAGCGCGGCCTGCGTGGCCAGATTGACAGCCTCGAGGCGCAGAAATTCGAACTGGACCAGTACAAGAAATACCGCGCCTCCGGCCTGTCCCCGGAGGCGGCCCGGTCGGCGTCGCAGACGGATGCCAGCGACTATCGCAGCGCGGCGCGCGGTGCGGCGGGCGACCGGTCGGCGCGCACGGGCGCTGCCGCGGCCAAGCGTGAAGCGGCGGCGGCACGGGCAGCGGCGCGCAAGGAAGCCGCGCAGGTACGTGACGTGGCGGCAGATGCGGCCCGGTTCGCGTCGCAGGAGCGCCGCGCCAACAATGACATTGCCGCAGCGCGCGCCGAGTTGGCGAACAGCGCGGAGGAACGCGCGGCCATCGAAAAGGCGCGTATCGAGGACGAGCGCCAGAACCGTAACGAGGAACTGCGGCAAGCATTCAATCAGGGCCAGCTGGGGGAAGGCGACCAAGGGCGCACGCGGCTGCTCGAATTGCAGCGGCTGAACGACGAGCGCGCCACGCTCGAGGCGCAGGTGGTGGACCTGAAAGAGCGGCAGCGCGTGGCCAAGGAAGCCTTGGACGTCCAGCTGGCGGGCATCACGAACGAGCGCGATTTGTTGCAGGCGCAACAGCCGCTCCTCAACACGCAGGAGCAGCGGAAGGCCGCGGCCCTGCGGCTGCTCGACCTGCAATACGAGCAGGAGCGCATCGAATTGCGCGCCATCACCGTGGCCAATGGGCGCACGGAGACGGAGCAGAAAATTGCGGAGGCGCGGCTGGCGCAGCTGGACAAGCTGCAGGGCGCGGACAAGCAGGCGTTGGACCGGCAGTACGAGGGGCCGATTGCGCAGTTTCGGCGGTCGCTCGACGACCCCAAGGCGCAGGTCGAACAGGCCGTGGCCGACAAGCTGAAATCCGTTGATGACGCCATCACGGAGCAAGCGGCCAAGACGCTCGGCGTAAAGGACCCGTTCCTGAAATCGCTGTTGCAGATTTTTCTGGAACAGAACGTGCTGAAGCCGCTGTACGACGCCGTGGCGGGTGCGTCGAGCGGGGGCGGCGGTTCCATTCTCGGCAGCGTGATTGGCGGCCTGTTCGGCAAAAAGAGCACCCCGGCGGTGGTACCGGCGCGCGCGTCCGGCGGGCACGTCACCGCGGGCAAGCTGTACCGCGTGAACGACGGCGGGGGCACGGAGGGGTTCATGCCGTCGCAGTCGGGCCAGATTGTGCCGCTGGGGCGCATGAACAAGGCTGGCGGCGGGGGCACGACCGTGGTGCAGCAATCGTTCACGCTGGACGCGCGGTACGGCATCACCACGCCCGAACTGCTCCGCCACGTGAACACCGTGGCCACGCGCAAGGCGGCGCAGGCTGGCGCGGCGTCGTTCGATGCGGCAAAGAAATCGCTTCCGGGCAATCTCGACCGGTTCCAAAAGCTGGGGACGTCGTAATGGCGGAAGTGAGGGAAAGCTATCTGTTGCGCATCGCCTCCGACCCGCCCGCCCGGGTATGGTCGGGCGTCGGGCCGCTGGAAATCCCCGCCGATATCGTCGAGCCGACGCGCGCGACCTATCTTGGCGCTGGCGAGCTCCTAAGCGCCCCCGACTTTCAACAGCTAATCAATGGCGTTGCCGAGCGGCTGGAATTCACGGTGTCGGGCGTGTCGGCGGAGACGTTGCGCCTGGCCCTCGAGGACGCGGCCAGCACCAAGGGCGCGGCGGTTCATCTTGGCCGCATCGACTTTGACTCCGACTGGCAACAGCTGGGGCCGGTGGAATGGGAGGCAGTATTTCGGGCGGACAGTCTCACCGTTGACAGCCAAGGTGGCGGGGACAGCGGGCGCACACGCACTATCAAGCTGTCGGTCGGGTCGTCCGATACGGGGCGGTCGTACGCGCCGCAGGCATTTTTCACGGATGCGGACCAACGTAGGCGGTCGCCGACGGATGCCTTTTTTTCTCATATCGCGGGCATCACTAGCGGTACGTCGCGTCGGTTCGGGCCTGCGTCGAAATGAACCTTGGCGACTATATCCGCGCTGCCGCGGAGCGACCCACGACGGGCATCGTGCCCTGCGCGCTGTTCGCCGCGGATTGGGTTGTTCTGTGCGGGCACGACGACCCCTTTGCGTTCATGCGCGGCGATAATGAACGGGAGGCGATGCGCAAGCTGGTCGCGGCGCGCGGCGTGCTGGGGCTGGCGGAACGCGGCATGGAAGGCTTGGCGCTTCCCCGCGTAGACGAGCCGCAGCTGGGAGACGTTGGCGTGATCGAAGCGCCCACCGATGACGGCGTGCACCAGGCGTGTGCCATCTATGGCGATGGGCGATGGGTCACGCTAGGCTTGCGCGGCATTGAAGCCGGACCGGCGCAACCCCTAGCTATTTGGCGGCCATAATGGGCAAGACGATTACGAGCATTGTGTTGGTCGCGGCGGCGATCGCCGTGGTTGCCATCCCGGGAGTCGGCGCGGCAATCTCCGCCACACTCGTAAGCGCGGGCCTTTCAACAGCCGCGGCGGCAACAATTACCACCGCCATCACCGGCGCCGTCATCAGCGCAGGCGTGGCCAGCGCCGCCAAATTGCTAGGTATCGGACCCAGCCTGCCCAAGCCCTCCACGACGGAAGGGGCGTTGAAAACGGCAATCCCGCCTCGGGTTCGCGCGTATGGCCGAAGCCGTCTTTACGGCGCGTATGCGCTGTTCGAAACCGCGGCCAACGGCACGGCGGTTGACGTCTTCGCGATACATGACGGGCAGATTGACGGAATCGAGCGTCGGTACCTTGGCGACGATGCGGTAACGCTCACCGATAGCAGCGTGAACCAAGGGGCCGATAAACGGTACAAGCGGAACGTGGTGCAGTGGCTCGAGACGCGAGGGCTGCCCTACGGTCAATATTTCCCGGCTATCGGCGCACTGCTTCCCGGCATCTGGACGCCGGAGCACCGCGGGGATGGCGTTGTGACGGTCGCCACGACGTGGAAGGCGGTCAAGGCCGACGACTACCAAGACACTTACCCGCAAGGTGGTCCGGTACCCGCCAGCATCGTGGCGCGGTGGCAGCTGGTGTTCGATTGGCGCGATCCGGCGCAGGACGTCGGCGACATGGCGACATGGAAATGGTCGGAGAACGCCTTGCTGCATCTGGCGCATTACCGGCTCACCGTCGAAAAAGCCAAGCGCCTGCCCGACGAGCAATACCCCAGCCCGAATGCGTTGCGCGCCGCGTGGGCCACTTTTTTCGTGCCCACGCTGTCTTACTGGACGGAGGCGGCGAACGTATGCGACGAGCAGGTGCCGTTGAAAGCAGGCGGGTCGGAGGCGCGGTATCGGTCGGCCTTTTCCCACAAATTGACGGATCCGCATAAGGACGTAATCGACGCCCTCACCGCGTGCTTTGACGGATGGACCTCGCCGCGCGCCGACGGTGCGCTGGTCGTGTTCGCGGGCCGATACTATGCGCCGACTGTCGAAATCGGACCGGAGCACATCGTTTCGTATAGCTGGCAGACCGGCATCGACGACGAAAGCACCGTGAATGAAATAACGCTGTCGTACGTGAGCGACCAGCACGATTTCGGCACCGTCGAATGCGACCCGTGGGAGGACCAGGACGACGTGGCGCGCCGCGGTTCTATCCGGTCGCAACCGCTTGAGAACCCCGTGCCCTCGTGGGGGCAGGCGCGACGGTTGGCCAAGCGCACCATGGCGCGTCTCATGGCACCGTACCGCGGTACAGTCACGACCAACGTGGCGGGGCGTATCGCGCGGGGCCAGCGATATATCCGCCTGCGGATTATTGAAGCCGGGGCCGTGTTTTTCGATGGCGTGGCGGAAATCACGCAGCTGACACGCAACCTGCAAACCGGCGGCGTCACGTTTCTATGGGTGGCGGCAGACGCAAATATCGACGCATGGAACCCGGCGACGGAGGAAGGCAGCCCGGCCGCGTTGGGCAACCGTATCGCCCCCCAGCCCGTCAACGCCCCCGTGATCGAAAGCGCCGGTGTCGTCTATACCGATGCCACGGAGGAAGGGAGCGGCGGGCGTATTTCCGTCATCGTGTCCGGCCTGCAACGGGACGATTTGACTTGGTACGCGCGGTGGCGCGTGCAGGGCGCCGCGGTTTGGAATGAACAGCGATATTCCGACGTGGACCCTAGCGCGGCGGTCGAATTGCTCACCTCTTTTGTCCCGCTCGATAAAATGGTGGAAGTTGAGGTGGCTTATCAAACCGGCGATGGCCGCGTGTCCGATTATTCCGAACCGGCGCTGGTCAACACCGATATTGACGCGACGCCACCCGCCGACGCCGTGGCTATCGCGCTTACGAATTGGGGCGATACACTGGACCTGACAACGGACCCGGTTTCCCGTGCGCGCAGCTATCGCTGGCGGTTCTATGCCAAGCGGGATTATTCCCCCGGCCTGTACCGGCAAGGCCCGGTCGCACAGTATACGTTCGGACCCGGAACCGCGACCCGTAGCAACGCAAGCGGTGGGTGGGATGGTAATTTCTACTCGTATAGGGGGTTCACTGGCGAGGCGCTGTTTATCTTTCGCCTACCGTCGCGAGAATCCATTGTGGGGCTGTCCGAACAGCGCGGGCAGCAAGAAAGCGGGCCGCAGTATCAGCGTTTCGATTTCGCTTTGTATTATGCCGACACGGGTAACTATTACACGTACATCGGCGGCGTGCTAAGCGCGCCCTTTACGCAGGCGGCGGGCATCAATCTTGGCCCGCAACGGCTTTTTGCGGTCGCGTACAAAGACACCACCGTGACGTTCTATGTGCTGAACGATGCGGGGGTGTTCGTGCCGTTCTTGGATACGCCCACGACCGCAGGCCGCACGCTGTATGCGGGCGGGGCGATGACGGACCAAAACGCCACCGTGGATAGCATGCAATGGCGTGCCGACGCCGACAATCGGGCGGTGGACCTTCCGGGCGAACTCGCACGCACCGTCGTTACCACCGGGCGCACCGTAAGCTATACCGCGGCGCAGGCCGCAGCGGACGGCGTGGCGCGGGCCTACATCGTGGACGTGGCGGGCGTGAATGCCGCCGGAGCCGGAGCACCGATTTCGTCGGGCTTGCTTACAAACCCCGCCCCTGCGGCAGTCTTGAACCCGGATGCGTCCGGCAGCACGGCAGACACCGGGGCTATCGCGTTCGCTTTGTCGCCCGCTGGCGACCTTGCCGGGTACATGGTGGCGTACGGCCTGTCGGCAGGTTTCGACCCGCTCACGCAGGGTTTCATCGCTCGCAACTTGGGTGCCAGTCCGCAGTATCTGTACGGCCTCGCCGCGAACACCTATTACGCGAAGGTTGCGGCGTTCGACACGTGGAGCGACAACCCGGCGCTGTTGAATTTCTCGCAGGAGGTGACGTTTACCCTATCGTCTGGCGGGGGCAGCCCCGGAGGCGGCGGGGGCGGAGGCGGCGGGGGCGGCTACTGCGTTACGGAAGATACCCCCGTGCTCATGGCCGACGGCAGCGAAAAACGCGCGGGAGACATTGCCGTGGGCGACCAGGTGTGGACGCAGCACGAGGATACCATGAAATGGGGAGCGTTCCCGGTGGTCGCCGCGCAAACGGTCGAAAGCGACGATGTATGGCAGGGTCTTGGCATTCATGCCACCGGGGGCCATCGCGTGTGGCTCGGCGGCGGTTGGGTTCGTATGCGGGATATCGGAACGCCCGCTGCGCCCGCACGGGTCGTACGCCTCACCGTTGACGACGCCCATACCTACTATTCGGCGGGCGTCCTGTCTCACAACATCAAGCAGAACCAAGTGCAGCTAGATTGATGACGGGCCGCCGCTTTTGCGATAGGATATCCGAATGCTGACTTTTCCCACCCACCTGTTCAACCCGGCGCGCATCACCATGCGCCCCGCCGGTTCGACCCTTTCGGGTGGGGAGGCTCTATCCGGCGAGCAAGACGTTATCCGCACCGATGGCGGGGGGTATTGGATTATCACGATGGCGGGGGTGGAGTTGAGCACTCCCGACCTCGTACGGGCGTGGCGCGCGTGGGAGGACCATCTGGAAAACGGCACCATGAAAGTGCTGGTGCCGATTGCCGATATTCGCCACGCTCCCCGCCCCATAATCGGCGGTCGGCCGGGCTCCCCTTCCCGTCTGGTGGCGAGCAGCCCGGATCCTTACTTTCCCGAAGCTGTCGCTTTCGCCACGCCGTTCGTGGTTGCCAACATCGTGGACGCGGCACCCTTGCGCGCTACGGCATTGCGCATTTCGATTGAGCGAGGGCAGCGACTGCGCGGCGGCGAGGTGTTCGCTATCAGCCACCCGGTTGCGGGCCGGCGCTGCTATCGCGTGCGCCGGGTGCTGAAACATGATGGGCAGATTGCCACCGTGAGCATCCGTACGCCGCTGCGGCAGGCAATCGGGGCGAACACCCCCGCCGATTTTGATTGGCCTTCGACTGTTGCCACCCTCGTGCCTGATGCGGACATTTCGCCCGAACTGGAATACGGCAGGCATGCGGCAGTCGATATCACCTTTCGGGAGGCATTTTAGGATGGCAGCATATTTGCCGCTCGAGGTGCAACGCAACGGCTCGTTCGGTTGCACGCTTACGTTCACCGATGGCGAAGGTGAGGCGCTGGACCTCACAGGTGCGCGGTTCGACATGGGCGTGCGTTACGCGGCTGGCGCCAACGGACAGCGCCTTATGACTGCGCAGGTTGATGCCATCGACACGGCCCTTGGCATGGTCGCGCTGTTCGTTGATGGCACAGTGCTGGCGGGGTTGCCCGGGCCAATGGAAATCGTCGAACTCGCGTACGACCTCGTTTGTATCCAAGCTGGCACGCGCGTTCCATTACTGCGCGGCCCTCTAATTCTTACCCCGGGAGTTTCCTAAATGACGCTTCTAAGCGCAGCATATCGCCGCAACACGGGGGTGCAGGTCGTCGTGAGCGGCGCGCGGGGCACGTCGGATTATCAACTTTGGCGGCTGGCGGGCAACCTCGGTTCTTACCAGGATTATCTGGACTACCTTGCCGACCGCGTGATTGCCAATGAGCCGGGGTTCAAAGGCGACAAGGGCGACCCGGGCGGCAATGCCATGTCTATCGGCCTGTTCACGGCAGGGAGCGGCATTGCGGTGCCTGCGGGGACTGATATCGTCCAGACGAGCGGCCATACCGTGCGCGGATCGGGTCCGGCTCGCTACGTGTACGACCCTGCCGTGGACGCCGCGTTTGTGGTCAATTATCCGCGCTTGTCGTTTATTACGACGAACGGGCGCGGGTTTCGACTGGCGGAAACCGACATTGACGTAAAAATGTTCGGTGCCCGGGGCGACAATTCGACGGACGATACCGACGCTATTCAAGCGGCGCTAATCTACATGTTCTATCTGCAGTTGCGGTCGCTGCATTTTCCACAAGGCATTTACTGCATTTCTGACACCCTGCTTGCCCCGGCATCGCTTTCCGGGCTGCAATTCACGGGGTCGTCCGGGTACGACGGCACGCGCGGTCCGCGTAACTTTTCTATGCGCACGGCGCTGAAATGGATTGGCCCGACGTCGCCTGCCAAGCCGATGGTCAAATTTGATCGGTGCTCGGGCGTCTTGTGGCGCGGGATCAGCTTGGATGGCAATTACAAAGCCGGGTACGGCCTGCAATTCATGTCGTCCACGCAGACCGACGGCAGCGTAAAGAACATCGTCGAAAATCTTGGGTTCTCGCATATCTTGCGTGACGGCTGCATTGTCGGCGAGTGGGGCACGCCGACCGCTGGACCGTCGTTGCGCCAGTTTTTCGGCTACGTGTTTCGCAATATCACGGCGATCGGTTGCGCCGTGTCCGCCATCCATATCAATGAATGGAACGCCGACCAGCCGCTATTCGACACGGTGATGGTGTACCACGACGACCCGACGAATGAGGCGGACCGGCTGTTGTGCGACAACGGCATTTGGTTCGACCACGGGGGGCAGTGGTACACCATGATTAACTGCCAAGAGGGCGGCACCGACGTACAACCCGGAAAGCCCCACTCCGGCTATTTCATCCGAAATCAGGGCAACGACCAGTCGAGTGCGGGCGCGTTCGGCGGCGTAGCCATCGGTTGTTGGAAGGAAGGTGCGGGCGGACTGTACTACGGCGTGACGGGATCCAACGAGCAGAAAGGATTTACTTTCATTCAATGCTCGGCGTTTACCAGCGATACCAATAACCCGTCGGTTTATATCGACAAGGGGACGGATGCGACACACGCCTATACTTTCCACGGCTGCACGTTCTGGAGTGATATCAAGATTGATAGCAGCACGCTCCAGCATCACGACTTAGACATTGGGCGCGGCACGACGTTCGTGCCTGGTCGTGGCGTCATTGACGCGATGGGGCGGCGCATTCTCGACGGCCTGTACGACCGCATGGTGTACAACTCGACGGCGGAGGCGCTAGTGGCGCCGCGGCTGGCCGATACGTTGATTGTAACCTTGGCCGTAAACGTGCCTGCCGTCTATGCAGAAGCCGTCGCCCACAAGGGGCACGAGCTCAAGATTATAGTCACGCAGGACGGGAATGGCGGCCATATCGTCAACTGGCCAGCAAGCGGCAGCTTCAAGGCAAGCCCCGCCATTCCCCAGCCAACCGCGGCCCCGAACACCACCAGCGTGTACACGTTCGTTTCAAACGGGACGCAATATTGGCTGGCATCGGTGGTGCTCGGCTAGTACGCCGTTGGCGCTAATCGCAAAGGGAAACGTCACCTATGTCTGTACGTGTCACCATCGCTGTCCCTGCCGGGAAAACGGCTCGTATCGTCCTTCCGAATGGCGACGTGGAGGAAGTCGGTTCCGACACCGTGCGGGAGTTTACCGCCGATGACGCGGGCGCGCTCACCGTCGAACAGATGGAAAGCGGGGGCGGGGGGCACGGCGACCCGGACAAGCCCAAGTAATGTTCGACCTGCCGCTTTTCACGGCAAACGGCGCATTCTGCGCGGCGGCCCTAGTGGTCGCCGCGTTTGTGCATAGGGGACGCGGGGAAGCCCTCACCCTTGCCGCGTTGCTGTTCGCCAATTTCGTGTTCTGCGCGCTGGCCTACACGCCGTATGCTCCCAAGCTGGCGTTCGCCGCGGTGGGCATCACCGTAACGAGCAAGGATTTGTGGCTGCTTGCCGACGCCGTATATGGCACCTGCGCGGTATTCGCATTTCGACGCTGGTGGGGTTGGGGCCTTTGGGGCCTGTCATCCGTTCAGGTCGCATTGCACATCGCGTATCAGTGGGGCTTGCTCGACGCGGACGCCTACACGGACCGGTTGCAGAATGTGCTGCACGCGCAGCTGGCGGTGTTCTTTTTAATCGGAGGCCCCGGTGCTGTCGATTTTCTGCGTTGCCATGCTGCTCGATTCTGCCGCCATTGCATGGTGGCTGCGCAGGCGGTACGTACGGCGTTCGCGAACACGAGGTAACAAGCCATGAGTGTCGCCAAGCTATCCGTCGAGAAACTGGTGGAAATGACGCACCTACCGCCGTCGTTCGACGGAAACCCTTTCCTCTATGCCGCCGCGCTCACCTCTGTAATGAGCATTGCGTGTCTCGGCATAGCGGTGGCCGGATGGATGGCACGAGACACGTGGCGCGACCGCTTTAACGAGCACCCCACCGGCTTGCTATTTCTGTTCCGCGCTATGATCGGGTTGGCGGGAAGCGCGGCCTTTGCGCGATCCATGCCAGAGGTGCTGTACCTTCAGGTGTACGGCGATGCCGACGTAAGCACGGCGACGCAGGCCCTAATTCTCACGGGCAAGCGCATCGCGGATTCGTTGGCCCTGTGGCTGGTGCTGGGGTGGATGCTTATTCTGGTGGCGATTTACCCGGCAATCTGCATCGCGTTGAAAACCGGCCCGGCACGGTACGTCGTCGTGGACGCATACAGTGCTTGGCCCCGGCTCATGCGGCCCGTCTGTGTGTTCGGCTGCATCGTGTTGGTTTCCATCGCTTTCGCATACGGGAAGGTGTACGCCCACTGAACGGAAAGGGGTTGCGGGGAGCGTGTCGGCGGTGACGAAAACGGGAGTGTGCGCCGCTGGCCTTTACTGCGGCTTGGGGTTGATGGTTCCTATTGCACCGACGGTCGCCGCATGCCTTGCGGTCGTGCTGGTCCGAGTGCTGGTGTGGACCAAAACCAAATCCATCGTCTGGAACCTTGCCGTGTGCGCGCTGGCCATGCTCGGCGCAATCGTCACGGTGGAGGGATCCGAAATCAACGTGTTCCGCGCTTTTTGGCTGGGCGTCGGGTACGGCGCGCTGGGCGTCGGCATTATCGAAATGGGCAAGTCGAACCTCGCCGCGGCGCTGAAAGCCGGGTTGCAGACGATGGCCCGCGGCATTCTCGGCACGTCGCCGCCCAAAGAATAGGAGTCGACTCCCATGCGTCTCACCATCCGCGCACTGCACGACCGCATCGGCATCACCCCCGACACGCCCGGGTACGGCACGGCGTTCGGCACTCGCAGCAAGGCCGCGCTATTCGCGCACCTGTCGAACAAGAAAGCGCCCGCGCTCACCGCAGCGGATTTCGACCGTGTGGCGGCGGACCTGCGCGCGCCGGTCACCATCATTCGAGCGGTGCGCAAGGTGGAGGCTCCGCGCGGCCCGTTTGACGATGATGGCCGCCCCAACCCGCTGTACGAGCGCCACGTTTTTCGTCGCAACACCGACCCCGCCGGACGGTTCGACAAGAGCCACCCCGACCTGTCCGGCCCCGCCTACGGCCCGGGCGGGTACGGCGCGTTCTCGGCGCAATACGACAAGCTGGCCGCCGCATGCGCGCTGGACCCGGAGGCGGCCTTTCGGGCGTGCAGCTGGGGCGCGTTTCAGGTGCTCGGCGAGAACGCCGTGGCGCTGGGGTATGCGTCGGCGCTCGACATGGTGGAAGCCCTCACCGTGAGCGAAGCGGCGCACCTCGATAGCTTCGCGCGGTTCGTCCGCACCAACGGCCTCGAGGACGAGTTGCGCGCCTGCCGCCCCGGCGACCCGGACAGCTGCATTCCGTTCGTGAGCAAATACAACGGGCCTGGCTTCCGGCAATTCAACTATCACGTGAAGCTGGCGGAGGCGGCCAAGTGATCGCGGTTCCCGCCGCCGTGCTGCCGTGGTGGCGCGGGCTGGTCGGCGCGGCGATCGCCGCCCCCTTGTGCTTCCTCGTCGGCCAGTGCGACGGCAAGCGGAGCGAACGGGCGGTGGCGGCGGCTGCGCGCGCGGAAGCGAACGTGGATGCCGTCAAGCGCGACCAGGGCGCGACCGACAAGGCCGCCGACGAACGAGTGGCCGACGCCGCGGCGGTGACGGCGAATGAAAAAGGATTGGTCGATGCGATTGCCACGACGCCAGATACTGCTCCCGATGCTGTCCGCGTGCGCCTTGGGTGCGAGCGGCTGCGCCAGCAAGGAACGGATATCGCCGCTATTCCCGCCTGCCGCTGATATTCGGGCGGCGACGGAGGCCAAGCCGGTCGCGCCAGTCGAAATCGTCACGTCGGCGCAGGCTGCCGCGCAATACGACGTAGAGGTGGAAAGCTGGGGCGAACGGGTGAGCCGCGCCGGCGGGCGCATCTGCCGGTGGGCGGTCGCCAACGGGGCGCAGCTGCCGTTCGCTTGCCCGCCTAGCCCTTCCGGTACCGACGCCCCCGCCAGCCTCCCGCCGCGCGAATAGGCCAGCCCGCCGCCCACGGGGGCATGGTGGACATGATCGACTCCACCTGCTCGATTGTCCCCAGCCCCTGCGGCACCTCCACCACGATTTCGTCGTACACGTGCAGCACGGTGGGATAGCCCGCCGCGCGCAGGTTGATGATGGCGTACCGCAGGACGTCGTGGCTTATCGCCTGGTCGGCATTCTCGAATATCCGGCTGCCCCACGTGGACATACGGACCCAACCCATTGCGCCGTATTTCGGGTTGCTGTTCCACGTCATGTACGAAATGGCCAGCGTGCCCGGGCGCTTGGGCGACGGCTCCAGCTGCGGCTCCCGATATTTGAGCACGCGGGTGCTCGGCAGGCGCATGAACAGCGTGGGCGTGCCGTCAACGTCCGGGCCGACCCAAAACCCCAGCTTGACGGGGAAGGGCCGCACCGCGCCGGTGCTCGGCGGGTTCGGCTCGTGATAGGTGCCCGGGGATTGGATGGCTCGAATTACGGCCCCCTCGATACCGTATAACTCGTCGAGCCACCCCCAGCCGTTCGGGTTGCGGACACGCTGGCCGCCCCAATAGGCGACGATTTGCGGCGAGGCGTCTCGCCACGCCGTGATGATGCCCGTTACCTCGCCGCTCGTCTTGTTCCCCTCGTCGGGGTCGAACGCACGCCACGCGCCTTCCCATCCTCCGTAGCCAAGCGCGAGCTCGGCGACCTTGCCGATTTTCTGCCGGTCCGGGTGGTGGTCGTCGTGCTGCGTCTTGTAATCGAGATAGGTTTGCAGCGGCGTGCCCGTGATCTTGGAAGCCGACGCCAAATATATGTCCTGCTTGTCGCGCAGCGTGTCAATGCGCCACTGCTCCCCCGTCATCATCGCGGCCACCACGGCCTCGATAGCGGAGTAATCGGACGCAATCAGGTCGTACCCCTCCCGGGCGACGAACAGGCCGCGGACGCATCCCTGTATCGCAAGCAGCGCGTCACCAAAGAACCATTCGACCAGCCCCAGCGCGCGCGAAGCCATGATTTCCAGCACGTGCGGCACCATGGCCGCCTGCCATTTGCCCTTGCGCTCGATAGGCGGGCACGGGACGCCGCACCACGGGCAGGCGTCCGCCGTCATCTTGTGCGGATGATTGCACGCGCCGCACCATACGAGCGGCGGCCCCGCCTTGGGCAGATTGAGCGGCTGGGGGCCTTCGCCCGTCGGCCTGCCGGTGCGCGCGCCGTGGTGCACAATCAGGTTGCGCAGCCGGTCGTCGCCGCTGCACTGGTATTCCATCGCGTACAGTTTCTTGACGCTCGCCGAGCCGATTAGCGCGCGAATTTCGAGCACGCGGCGCGCAGCTGGCGGCAGCCCCGGCTTTTTCAGCGTCAATTCCACGGTGTCGGCCTGCATGTCCGGCACGTGCACGCCCTGCCCCACCAGCCACCCACGAATCTCTGCCAGCTGGCCAGCCTGCAGGCCGCCGGTTATCTGCGCGCATTCCTCGCCGTACTGTTCCAATGCCTGCTCGAGCACGGCAATGCAGTTGCGCACGCCGTCGCGGTCGATGCCAAGGCCGCGGTGGTTTATCTCCTGGTCGATGAACCAAAAGTGCAATTCCTCCGCCGTCATGGGTTGCATGGCGACGGCGCACGCCTGTTCGGTTTCCACGTCGCGGTCGCAATAGCCGTACAGCCGCTCCGCCTCGTCCGGCTCGTCCTCCACGCGAATTCGCGTGCGGGGGTCGCCCTTGGTCGGGTTGCGCGGCACGCTGAACTTGTCGAGCAGCCGCTTGCCGTCCTTGTCCTTTTGGGTATCGACCCGAAGCACGGCGCCGAGATTGGCGAGCGCGCCGGGAAGGTTATTCACCCGGGCCGTGGCCATGCTGCACCGGAGCAGGTACGGGTTCAGCGGCGGGAACCCATATTTGAGCACGCAGACGTTTTCCCACACCAGCCGTTCGAACATCGCGTTATGCGCTTCGATTGGCCGCCCGGCCGCAAGGTGTTCGAACAGGTCCACCGGCAGGGGCATGCCGGGACGCCAGCGGCGCAAGCCGCGCCCGTCGCATAGGTCGTACGATAGGGTTAGAACCTCCGCCGTGGGGTGCTCCGTATAGACGGAAGCGCCCACGACGGTGAGGCCCTTTTTGCTTTGGGGGGCGTTCGGCAGGCACACCCACTTGTTGGTGCCCTCGTTCCACACGTACCCTGCTTCGCTGTACGTCTCGAAATCCATGGTCGGCGTGAGGGCCACGCCTGCCCGCCCCGTGAACATTACGCGCTCACCACCGAACCAAAGCCGTGCTCCTGCAATTCAGCCACCGCCATCATCTGTTCGGTGGTGAGCGGATCCGGCGACGGCGCGACCCACCCCCAGCGCACGCGGTGGCCGTCGAGGTGATAGGTTTGGCTGGCCATGAAGCCCTCCCGGCGGAGCAGCATGTACGCATTGATGGCGGCCTGCGGCAACTCGGCGACGGCATCGGGGATTTCGACCGCCACGCGCATGTCAAACACGTGCCAGACGAACGGACCGGTGTAATAGCTGCCGACATATTCCGCGCCGTCGGTGATACGATGCCCGGTGCCGAACGTCTGAAAGGGGCGGTCCTCCAGCTTGGCCTGGTCGTCCACCAACGCCCAAATGGTCGGCGCGCCGCCCTGCATGGCGAAATGCACGACCTCCGCACCCTTGGGCATCGACACGATGGCTTCTGGCGCGCGCTCGGCGCTCGGCAGCGGGAATTTCCAGATGGTGCGCATGGTGTGCTCCTGAAATGAGATAGTTGGGCTATTCCCGCCTTCCCCGGTACATGACGACTCCCGACACCCGGGACCGGAGTTGACGCCGCGCGCGATCCGCAGCGCGGCGCAGGACAGGCATTCTATTACGAGGCGGCGCCCACCCGCCCCGGAATACGCCCGGGGCGGGAACCGTGATTACTGCATCATGCCGCGCTGGCGCAGGGTGTCGTCCGTCCAGCCCGCGGCAATCATGGCCTCGTACGTCGCGCCGTTCGCCGCCGGGAGCATCACCCTAGTAGGGGATGCAGTCGGCGAGGCAGGCGGAGTAGGAGCAGGCGGAGGCGGGCTTGCCGCAGGAGCAGCAGGCGGTGCCGCCGGGGCCGCGCCCGGCTGCATAAAACCCTCGTACGGCGGGGGCGGCGGTGCGGCTGCCGCCGGGGGTGCCGGAGGGGCCGCGGGCGGAGCGGGCGGCGCGGCAGGAGCCGCCGGGGGAGGCGGCGGTGCGGCGGGCGGGGGCGCTGCCGGGGCTGGCGTCCACGCGGTGCCGTTCCACCACATTTCGTTCGGCGTGCCCGCGTTTGCGATATGCGTGGGGTCCGTCGGACGCTGGGGGCCAGCTGCCGCCGGGGGCGGCGGCGGTGCCGACGTCGCGCCGGTCGGGGCCGCGGTCGCACCAGCGGGCAACGCCACGGGTCCGCCGCCGAACGCTTCGCCTGCGTCCGGGCCGCTCACGATTTCCGGGCCGTACCCGGCCAACTCGATCATATCGAGGTTGACGTAAATGCCCGGGCGCTGCGCGTTGCCGTTGCCTTCCACCGCGCCGTTGACGCGAATGTAATAGCCCCGCCGGACGGCGTTCTTTTCCTGAATCTGCTCGTTCGCGGCGTACCGGCCCGCGTGGAAGCAGCGTGGCGGATAGGAGGATGCGAAGCGCACCACCCAATGTCCGGCGAACCCTTCCTTGGTGTTGTTCGGCTTGCCCGACGTGTCGAACCCGTCGCCGTCCAGCACCTTGAACGCGAACTGCGGATGCACCAGCGCGCCCTGCGGGAGCAGCGTGGGGCCGCCCGCCGCGATGACGGCCTGCGCGCCCATCGGGAACAGGTTGGGGAAGCCGTCGAACGCCGCCTGCACCAGTTGCGCCCAAAAGGCGGGCCACGCGGGATCGTTCTTGGCGATGGCACCCGCCACGAAATATTGCGGATTCGGCTGGCCAGCGTTCGGGCCAGTCTTGACGACGCGGGGGTTGCCCTGCGCGTCCTTGGTCTGCGGCTCGTCCACGCTACCCTGCACGAACCGCATAACCGGGGTGGTAAACCTCGTCTTTGCCATGGTCGTCTGTCCTTCCTCTATTCGAACGCCAGCTTGGCGGCGTCGTCCTTCACTCGCACGAGACGGAGCGCCCCCCGTGGGCGTTCGCTCATGCCTTCCATAGCGACGTCGGGCACACCGGCCTTTCGCGCTTGGTTCGGTGTCAACGTGGCGGGCTTGCGCAGGTCCACGTCGAAAATCTTGCCGAGCGCCACCACCTGGTCGGTCGGGATGGCCCACCGCTCTTGGCCGCTCGTCGGCTCGGCGCTGAAGAACGGTACCAGCGTGCCGCCGCGCAGCAACCCCAGCGCCTGTTCCTCGAGGCCCGTCTTGCGTGCCTCCAGCCGTTTCAACGCCTCGTCAATCTGGCGCAATTCGAGGCCGACCGCGTGCGGCGGCAGGTCCACCGGCTGCGCTTGCATCGACACGTCCATGGCGAGCGCACCGGCGCGCTGTAGCGCGGGGCAGGCATGCCGCCCGGAACAGTCGCGGCAATGGTCGCCCGTGCGGTACGGCGCATCCGGCTGCATGGCCTCGTGCGCCGCCTGCCGCAGCTGGGGGATGCGCTCGGCGACCTGCTCACCGGCAAGGTGCCATTCGCGGATAGGCCCGACCGCGTGATAATTGCGCGGCTGCGCGATGCTCACGTAACAGGACCACCCGTTGAACGTGCGGGGGTCGTGGGCGGGCACGTTGGCATAGAAGCCCGCGCCCTCGAGCACGCCGATAAGGTACAGGAGCAGCTGCCAGTTGCCGAGCGCGTCCACGAACCGGTGGCCGTATTTGAAATCCCACACGAACACGCGGCGGTTGGCCACGTCGATGTACACGGCGTCGGGCGTGCCAAAGCAGCCCTCGTGCACGTGGTGCGCCATGAACACCTTGCGCTCGACGTACAGCACGCCGCCCGGGTTGGCGCGCATGGTGTCGCGAATATCGATAAGGATGCCCTGCGCCGCATCGACCATTTCGGCGTCGATGGGGTGCCCGTTCGGAGCGACCGCGCCCACCTGCACGTCGCACCCGGACAGCAATTCTGACACGTACCAATGCGCGGCGGTGCCTTCCCGCGCCTCCGGGCTATCCTCCGGGCTGGGGTACGCACGCTGCATCGCCACGGAGGCGCGGCACCCATCGTCCGGTGCCCAAATATGAGCACCGGACGGGGCGAGCGTGGCGTGGTCGTTAACGGCCATTGCCGGTCTGCCGGAGCCGCCGCGCGATTTCGCGCTTGTGCTCGTGCGGCTTGCCGGTCCAGCGGTTCACGCGGGGGTCGAACCCGCCGAACTTGGGCCGTGCGACGACGCGGCGCTTAGGGCGCGGGCGGGGCGGCGGAGCGTCACCCGCCGCCGACACCACGACCGGACCCACGCCCGCGCTCGCCATTGCGATGGCGGCCACGGCAGCAAGCCGTCCGCCCAAGCCGATGGACCGCATTATGCGACCACCGGCAGCTTGGCGTCGAACGTCGGAATCAGGTCCGGGCGGTGCATCAGGTCACGCACGCCGGTGATGCCCAATTCCTGCGAAATCGCCGTGGTCTGCTCGACTGTGAGCGTGCCCGCCGTCTGCATGGCGGTAATTTTCCGCATCAGGTCGGCGAACGTCGCGACGGGACCGGCAGCCGGAGCCGCGGGCGCGGCGGGGGCGGTCGGCACGGGCGGGGGCGGTGCGGTCGGGGCGACCGGCGCGGGGGCCGGATAGCGCGCCGCCACGTCGGCTTCCGCCAGCACCTCCTGCCCACGGTACCACCAGCCCGCCGATTCGGGGTGCGCGGTCCAGCCGTCGGCCTGCGCCGCGGCCATCGGGTCGTGAGCGACCACCGGAGCCGGGGGCGGCGGGGCGCTAGGCGCAGTTGTGGCAGCGTCCGGTCCAGACGCCGTGGGAGCAGCGGGCGGCGTAGGCGCGGGCGCAGGCGGGGCAGCCGTCGGGGCCGGAGCAGCGGGTGCCGATTCGGACGGCGCACCACCGACTGCCGGTGCCGCCGGGGTAGGGGCCGCGGGCGCGCCCATCACCTGCCGCAACTCGCCGACCACCTGCGCGCGCACGGCGTCGTCGAGATTGCGCTTGGCGCGCCACTTGCCGTCCGCGTTCTTTTTCGGCGGGTCGGAGTGAATGCGCTTATCCCACGGCAGGCCCTCCGCGTCGGTTTCGACGCCAGCCGGACCGGAGGACGCAGGGGGCGACGGCGGGACGGGCGGCGTGGGCGCGCTCGACGCAGCCCCAGCACCAGCGCCACCGGACTGGTCGCCCGCACCCTGCGCACCGTTTGGGGCGGCGAAAGCCTGCTCCGCCGACTGGCC
>Ga0182217_1000027_pt1 | contig 26226 bp, 49 predicted proteins | sample G5R1MG_18_FD_128395 | JGI IMG/M metagenome (GOLD analysis project Ga0182217, IMG submission 128395) | Switchgrass phyllosphere microbial communities from Michigan, USA - G5R4_NF_03OCT2016_LD1 MG | ecosystem: Host-associated > Plants > Phyllosphere > Phylloplane/Leaf | place: USA: Michigan... | reverse complement strand
CATCACCGTCAATGACGGGGAGTCCCCAGAACGTGTCTGGGAGGTCTTCGGTGGGGAAGACGACCGCAAGATTGAAGCCAGCAGCACGTTGGCGATCAGCTTCTGCAACGTTCGTCTCCTTGAGGCTGAACGTGAGGTGGTAGTTGCTCGGCACCACACGGTTAGGGATCGCCGTATAATCATAAAACAACACGTCTGGCAATGCCTCCATGATGTTTTTGTGATCGCCGCACCGGATACGCTCCCAAGGAAGGTCGCTGGTGGCGTTCAGACGAGCAGCAGGGCGAAGCCCCATCCGCTCCATCTTACGCACGTGAGCCTGAAGCTCTCGCAGTAGCTGGGCCATGAAGGCGTGCCGGTCACGGAAGAACCGCTGCGTCTTGGCGATGCGGCTCTGGTCCTTGCGGCTCTGGTAGTGAGCCGCTCCGGCGTGATGGAGGCAAGCCGCCTCGCATCCGGGGGACCGTGCCGAACACACCTGAAACCCCGACATACTTGCAGGGGCCAGATGCAGGACAGCGGTCCCCCACCCTAGCTTGGTGTTCTTGGCAACCTTGGGGTTGCTATCGAAATGGGACAGGAGCTTAGTCATCAGCAATCTCCAGATGATGGACTTCGGTCCACGGAATAGCAAAAAATTTGCGACGGTGAGAGATCACCATACCAGTTGCGTCCATCGTTACGATCCGTGCGTCGGGGATCGTGAGCGACTCGGTACGAACTGCCACCGAACGTAGCCCCCCTGAGGCCCACCGATTGAGTAGCCACTCGATCATTTCATTCTCCTATCTGAACGATTTTTTTCTCTATTTCCTATATTTTTTTATAAAGTGTGTAGCCATTCAAAGGAGAAGAAGAGGGTATATGTATATCAATGATATACGCAAAAAAATAGGAAATATGGGCGAGTGAGTTTGCAGCCCACTCGCCCAAGCCGCGTCACACACCACCGGTAGGTAAATAAACTTTGCCGATTTGACGGTGAAGGTGAACCGTCTGGTGGCGTTCGACCCGAAGCGGACGGTCTGTCACTCGGGTCAGAGCCTTCGCCATTTGCACAGCGATAGCCTCTTCCTTGAACTCCAGTGTCGGTCCAAGCTCCTTCTTCTTGAAGAAGTGAGCGAACTCAGGCACATAGAGAATGTACTTGGCACCCTGTCGGAACTGAACCGACTCAGCAGCGCGCCATTTGAAGTCATAGTCGAGCCGCTCGATCACGAACCGGATGTCGGTCGTGCTGGGCAGGGTCAATTCGAACTCGGGGTTCTTGGGATTAGCCATCTACCAACTCCTTGGTCTTGAGCAGACCCCGTAGGGTGTCCATGCCCGTGAACTTCTTCTCGACCTTGCGGAAGCGGGCGGCTTCCCACCAGCAACTTGCTCCGGCTTGCCAAATCTCAGCCACGGATACGATGGGTATCTTGTTCGTCAGGCTAAGATCAATCCGCGCAATGGTGTACACGGCCCCGAGCGTGAGTCGGTTCAGGTTCTCAGGGAATTGGGTGTGGTCTAGTGGATCGACGTTGATGCACACAACCTCGTCACCGACTTTGAAATCGCTTGACATACGGTTTTCCTCTAGCTATCTGGGGCGCGTTATGACAGCGCAAGCATCCTTCTCGCGAGAACGCAGCCGCTAACAGCGGCCCCATCGTCTATGTGGTTAGGATAGCTGGTTCTCAACCAGCAGAACAGGGTTCAAACCCCTGTGGGGCTACCAGCCCGCTGTCTTCTAAATGGTCTAAGAACCCTGTCCTTCAAACAGAGCAATGCGAGTTCGAATCTCGTCAGCGGGACCAACTAATGCCTTCCGAAAAAGAACTAGCCGCCCGTCAACGTCATCGGGCCACAGATAAGGCCCGACGTAAGGCTGGAACTCATACAGCCTATTACATCTTGCATGACTCTCGAAAGAGTGACCGTAAGAAGGGTCTGGAAAACGATCTCACTCAGGAGATTGTACAAGCCCTCATAGGACAACCTTGTACGGCTTGTGGCGACATGGAATCCAAGATGTCGTTAGATCGAATTGACAACACTCTTGGACACACTCAGGCTAACGTCCTACCTTGCTGCTATCGTTGCAACATGATACGCCGACACATGCCTTTTGAAGCATGGCGTCAGCTATTTCCTGTGCTTCGATCAGTACGAGAGTCGGGCGCTTTTGGCGACTGGTTGTCCAAATCCCCACTACAAGGATAAAACACCAGTCGGTCACGCTCACGTCGACCCCCACGTAGTTCCCCACGTTTAACCATGCGCTGGCAGACACGACGCAAACCGTCGTCCCGCCAGCGTAAGGACACTTCGAAGCGTCCCTTCTGCTTGGCCAGCATGGCTATCCGCTGTGGGTTGTTGTCGCGTTGCTTTCGCTCACGCTCGAACTTGGCGTTGAAGTAGGCCATCACAGGGTGAACTTCATGTCGGTGTTGCCACGGTCCACTGGCACTATCTCAGCGGAGATGAACCGTTCGAAATAACCGTGCCAGAAGGGATGAACGGACTGCTCGATCCCATCGTCCAGTTGCAGGCTCAGTCCCCAGCTACCCCAGCGGTCATGCTTGGTATAGCCTGCGAGCTTAACCCGCTCCAAGTCCTTCTCGGCTTCGCTGGTAGTGTAGCTGAACTTGTCCTCCAGCTTCTCGATAGCAGCGATGCGTTGCAGGGCTTCCTTGGCCTTGTCGAGACTCTCCCAACTGATGCCTAGCTCACCGGTCGTCTCGTGTGAACTGAACGAATCACCCGTCTGATACGCGATCTCAATTGTGTAGCGCATTACCGTGACTCCAACTCAGCCACTCGGGCACGCAGCCGACGCAGTTCCACGTCCTGATTACGGATCGTAGCCTCGGCTTTTCCTAGCTCGCCTGCCGCTTCCTCATATTTTCTGCGGTAGATATTCAGTTCGTGCTTGACGTTATCACGCGGTTCTTCAGGAACGACAGGCATGACGTTATACTTCGTCTCACCACGATGAATACTTAGCCTAGACATAAAGCCTCCTTAGAGTTGCTTGGCGATCTTCTTAAAGTCTGTCGCACGCAATGCTTTTGTTGGTCGAACCTTGTTCAGATACACGATGTTGTCGTGGAAATGAACCGCAGTCTCGAACACAGCCTGCTCCGCACGCTTGTTGCGTGGAGCAATCCAAGTCACAGGCATAGTCTTTACCCGCTTGCGGATAGCAAACAGATTGGGACCGATCTGTGGGTTCAGATAACCGTTGGTTCCGACCGAGATATACACACGGCCATAGCTGTTCTTTAGCGTGATACGCTGGAGCGTAGCTGTGGTGGAGCCGGGACGTGTAACCACGGCACACTCGGGCTTGTACACAGCGATGGACTGCGCGATCTCGTCTCCGATAAACACACAGGGACCACCATACGGTGCGGCTCCGATAAGCAACAGGGGCGCAAGGTACTTCATGTGGCTGCAATCGCAGGAAAGTTTCTGCGCTGCAACATCACCACCTAGAACCGGTGCAGGCTGTGGGATTCGAACCCACGTCAGTGATTTAGAAGACCACTGCTCTACCGCTGAGCTAAGCCCGCATCGTTGGTTATCAGATCAAAAATGGGGTGAAGGGTGGGGATCGAACCCACGACCTCCCGCGTCACAAGCGGGCACTCTTACCAACTGAGCTACCAACACCATAAACTTGGAGGACCGGGTGGGATTTGAACCCACAACCCTCAACTTAAAAGGATGCCGCTCTAACCTATTGAGCTACCGGTCCGTGAAATGGCGGTCACTACGGGTTTCGAACCCGTGGCCTGAGCATCGACAGTGCCCTGCTCTACCCCTGAGCTAAGTGACCGAAGTGGATCATCTATCTTCGATAGATAATTCACATGAAGTTTGAATTTGGTCTTCTTAATCGGTTGACCGTGACGTGAAACCAAAATCTGACACGTCACACATCCTCCTGATGAACCCTGAGCCGGGTGAAGTGCGATTACCTTACCCTTCCAACGGTTTCGATAGTGGGACTGTACCCAGTCACCGATCTGAAGTTCGTCCGTGGAGCGAACACGCCCCGCTGGTACTCGGTAGGGCATGTTAGTCTCCTAAAAACTGGAGCGGGATAGGGGACTCGAACCCCTTTCTTTAGCTTGGAAGGCTAAGGCACAACCTATATACCAAACCCGCATTGTCCACGGCTGGACCAACCTCAATCAGACAGGTCACTTAGCCCACTTAGATCGGGGCACCGTGGTATTGGAGGACCACGCAGGGCTTGAACCTGCCACCTTGGGAGTAAGAATCCCCTGCTCTACCTACTGAGCTAGTGGTCCATTAAATTGTGCCGGTTGCAAACCCGGCGTGGAGGACGATAGGCGTGAAATGACGCCTCGTTTTAGGGCGGGGAGGTGGGGATCGAACCCACTCCCTCTCATGCCATCACGAGTGATCTCCCATTGATCTACTCCCCGCATGAGGTTCTCGTTCCTCTGATTATCGCTTTGCCTGCGAAACTGGTGGAGCAGGAGGGACTCGAACCCTCGTATGCCTCCGTGCAAGGGAGGTGCTGTTGCCGCTGAAGCCACTGCCCCGTATTAAATCAAAACCTTCAACGCCTTGAGGTCGTCACCGACATCCTCGTCACGAATCGGGCCGATGCCCAGACACGTGACCGTAGGCACACCGTCGAAGCATGTGAGGCCAGCATCGGTCACGAGGCTGACCCCACACACGGGCCGGTAAGCTGCTTCGAGTTCACGAAGCTGCTCTGTCGTCTCAACTACGAGACAGACCTTCTTGGCATTCCCACTACGACGATAGTCGAGAGCAGGACCAGCACGATATGACCGGGAATAGTCCGTGTCTGCACCACGCCAATGAACGTGACGATCCTCAGCATCCCAATAAGCATGAAGGTAAGCATGGCCCGCCTGAGCGGCGAGCTTGCCACGGTTCCCGTTCATGGCCTTCAAGGCTTCGCGGGATACGACGCAATACATCTTCATGATGGAAAGTGCCCCCAATCGGTGCCGAAGTTCTCGATCAGAACCTGAGCCTGATCGCTGTACAGCGTCGACACGGTGAAATCATCTTCGCTGAAGTCACTTCCGTCCCAACCTTCGTTGGTTCCGAAGTAATACTCACCAGAGGTGATACCATCGTAGTGAAGACGCCAGTCTTCCATCGAATCAAAGAGCTTCCACCCTTCGACATCGAACTCGTCGGCCCAGTCCTTGGAAAATTTCACAAGAATTTTCATGATACAAAACCCGACCTAAAATCTTCAGAAAAAATTTTCAGATTTTCTGGAATTTGAAAATGGAGGCCCGCGTCGGATTCGAACCGACTATCACTTGGTTTGCAGCCAAGCCGCTATCCGCGTTGCGTTACGAGCCGTCGTATTTTTCCTTGAGGCGAGCAAGTTGCTCGCGCTCACGTAATTCGATTTGAGAACGTTGAAGACGTTCACGACCCTCACGCAGAGCCGCTTGCTCCATCGTCTCCATCTTGTCGCCCATCAGGACATACTCGTAACCATCTTCGTAGTCACGCTGCTGCCAGTCTAGTCGACAGTTGGTGTAACCCGCTGCCTCCGCAGTGTCAAAGTAGCGATTGATGGTTGCGATAGCCCCTTCGCGATTGTCACCATCAAGGTCAATGGCTCCAACAGAAGCTGTTGTGCTGTATAGCTTGGGCGTCGGCACTTAAACCTCCGTCGCCGGATACTGGTTCTTGACGTAGGCGTTGAAATACTGGCCCACGCTGTCAGCCGCCTTCAGGTTCTCGTACAGACCCTCGCTGACGTTCGAATACTCGTAGGTGCGGCCATTGTTGAAGCGGACGCGAAGCGTACCACCCTCCCAGCCGACCGAACGGATATTGCTCGAAGAAACGATTTCCATCAACATGACGTGCTCCTTAAATTTTAACTGGCAGGGATTGTAGGAGTTGAACCCACGCTAACCGGGTTGGAACCGGGTGTGCTACCGTAACACTTAATCCCCATCATGCTCAATGCGGTGGCAATTAGCACACAGCAGATCACATTTATCAAGCTCCAATCGAATCGTCTCCCACGAGCGATTACATGAAGCAATTGCAATGTCTTTTTGTGTGGGATCACGATGATGAAAGTCAAACACTTTGGGATTACCGGAGTAACCACAACGTTGGCACTTACCACCAAGGTATGTGACGCCTTTTATTTTCAAGGCCCGACGACGGTTTATGACCGCTTCAGCACGACATTTTCGGCATCGGTACGACCCCCGGTTTTCTAAAACAAAATCGGTAAAGCCATGATGCTTACATTCGCGCTGAGTATTCATAACGGTTTAACTAGTACAGTATTACCGTTATGTCAATTGGCTGGCCTAGTAGGCATCGAACCTACCATATGAAGATTAACAGTCTTCCCCGTCCACCCTGTTCGGCTTAGGCCAATGAAACTGGTGCCCGACCCTGCTCGGTGCCGACTATTTGGAACTTCCGTGCCAACGGAAACTGGTTGTCGCGGTAGGCTTCGAACCTACGACCGGTCGCTAATCAGGCAACTGCTCTACCAACTGAGCTACACGACATCAAAACTCGTGGCACTTCTGTTGCTAGGTAGTACCCACCCCACACAGTTACGCTGCTAGACGGACATCCTCGATGCCATTGTCGTTTGCTGCATTTACAGCTTTGGGCTTTAAGGCGCTCCGGCCTGATCGCGTTCTCACTATCCGCTGGCCTGTCGATCCTGTTTCACCCCCATCAATACCAACGTGCCACCTTAGCGGGATTGACACAACACGTTGGTAATGGTGGAGGTGGCGGGTTCCGCCCCCGCGTCCAGACCACTTCAAATTCAACCGTATTACGATCATCCTTACCTCTTTCGAGATAAGCTCTGGTGCCGAAGGCTGGAATCGAACCAGCGACGCATGACTTTTCAGGCCACCGCTCTACCGTCTGAGCTACACCGGCAATATTGGAGGCCCACGTGGGACTCGAACCCACAACCAACTCCTTCGTAGGGAGACGCACTTCCAGTTGTGCTTCTGGGCCAATCTGGTAGTTCCTGATGGTTTCGAACCACCGACCCGCTGCGTGTAAAACAGCCGCTCTACCCCTGAGCTAAGGAACCATGAAACTGGTGGCGGGTGGGGGACTCGAACCCCCGTCCTCAAGCGTTATGAGCGCCGCGATCTGCCGCTGATCTAACCCGCATCAAAAATTCTGGACCCCCGCGTAGGACTCGAACCCACACACACTGGGGCCAAGACCCAGCCGCCTTACCCGGTAGCGCAACGGGGGATGAAATTGGATGCGCGAGTAGGATTCGAACCTACGTCTTCCGGCTTCAGAGGCCAGCGTCCTACCACTAGACGACCGCGCATCAGTTTAATCTGATAACCAACAATGTCAAAGAACGTACCACTGGTGCCGGTTGTACGAATCGAACGCACGACCTGATGCTTACAAGGCAACTGCTCTACCTGCTGAGCTAAACCGGCAATGTGGTGTAAGAGTGAAAGACTGGTCGGGACAAAAGGATTCGAACCTTTGACCCCTCGGTCCCAAACCGAGTGCTCTGACCGGGCTGAGCTATGCCCCGACTAAACGAATTAGCGAGGCTGTCCCGGTCGCATCGTACCGGCGACGGTAATCATCGTATTTCGATGATCTCGTTGCCAGCAGGCGATAAAGGCGCGTGTCTGTTTCACAAGGGGCCATCTATGTCGGGTTCAGTGTGGTGTCAACTACTTTTTTCGTTGACACCAAACTTTTTCTGCAACCGCTCGAAATCCTCACGTTCCTTGGCTTCTGCCGTGCGAGCCTGTTCGTCTCGCTTAGCCTGTTTCGCCTTCTGAACCAACGCCCAGTGGGCGTCAAAGATTGCAGGAAGTGAATCGGGGTCAGCTTGGAGCCATGACGCTGGAAAAGTCACCGATTCAGGTTCGACGTAACCACGAGAACCATAATATGTACCGGTTGCGGTGATCTTTTCCTCGTCATCGATCTGAAAAGACTCGAAATGTCCGGGCCAATTCCATGCCCCCGTAAGGCAGTATCGGGGGCCTTCATAATCGTAATCGTTACCGGTCCACAGTACCTTCTCGTGCTGATAGAGCGCGTTTAGTACACGCCAAACCATCGCGTTCTGCTGCGATTCGATTTCATCCACCGCGTCTTGGTGGTTCTTGCGCTGAGCAATCAGCGAAGTCATCCGACACATGCGAACATTCCAATCAATAGAATGAGGAATAGAACCAGCCACTTAGGCGAGGGCAGTTTCGGCTTCCAGAAGACTCCGGTTAGCCCAAGCCCAGAGAACGAGGTCGGCCCGTAGGAGGCTGTTGTTGAGGACATGAGCCTTCTCCAGAATGTACACCCGAGCAAAATCCGGGTCGTGTTGCACGATGTCAGCCGTGTTTGAGATCAGGTCCGCACACTTAATCGTCTGCGCCCGATCCGACACGTCAGCGAGACGAGTAGCCTCTGCGGCCTTGCGGAAGGCACGATTGCCTTCGATCTGGCGCTCGGTTAACTCGTCAATCAGCGTGTGGACCGCATCACCGTAAGTCGCCCGGATGTACCCGGCGTCGGCCTTGGTGTCCTCGTAGATGTCGTGCAGATGCGCTGCGGCCAACATCTCCGGGTCTTCGATCCCACAACGGATCAGGATCGAAGCCACTTCCCGAGTATGCGTCCAGTAGGGCGATTTATCATATCGACGGACTTGACCATCGTGAAATCGCTGGGCGTCGATATACGCCTGCTCAACCATCGGATGGATATGGTGGCGGATAATAAGCATGTCCGAGTGCATCATCGTCTGGCTCCCTAAGCCGAAGGTTCACCACGTCCAGAACGAGAAGCTGGCACGCTGTAGGTGGTCGACTGCCTTTTCTGTGGTTACACTTGGCGTGGGCTGGAACGATGTTCCAGTAGTCTCCACCACCAGCACTGCGAGGAACGACGTGATCCTCGGTCATCTCCAGTACGTTCTTGATCGGACGACCACAGATGCCGCACAGTCCCTCGAACGAGTCCCAGAGCCGGTTCTTGCGCCTGTGACGACGACCCGGCTTACGCTTGACCGTCTTCCGAGCGAAGGGACTGTTCTCCGGTAGGTATCCGATGTTCTTGTACCACGTCCATACCCGTCCGTCCGCTCCTATCACTGTCGGACGTGTCACCGTTTCGCTCCGCAATTCGTGCCCGGTTGAGGGCTAGTGCTGCCTCAGTGGGAAGATAGTCGCCCCACCATTCTCGCGCTGTGTAAATATCCTCACCTAGACCGTAATGGTCGTAGCTGACCTGATACCCACGTCGGCGCATCTCTCGACAAATGTCGGCCTGACGCTGGTACAGAAAGCCCAGCTTATCGTAGAAGAACCGGCAATGTCCAGTACCCAAACAATACTCGACAGGATTTTTCCGGTCGTTCGGTAGCTCGCCGCGTTCAATTGCTGCCTTGACCAGATTAAAGATTCGCGGAAGCTCCCGGTACTCCGCAATCAGATGCTGACGGCTCAGTTCCTGAACCGGCACTACGTTGATCCGCGTCATTGAGAGCCTCGTCAATCTGCTGGATTACCAACATAGCGTGATAGTCGCCTTCGTCCACAGGGGAATGACCATCACCGATACCATGACCCTCACATGGGCTACCGCACATACAGCATCCGGTCGAGTTATCCAACATGGCAATGAAGTCACGCGCCGTTCGCAGCGCGGACACGAGGTTTTCCTTTGTCACTGCGTTCTTTCCGTTTCTTGAGCAGGGGGTGGTCAGGCGCGCCCCAAATCCACTTGCCGCCCTTGGTGACGCCGATTGCGATTTTCTCGGCCGGACGAGCGTGGTCCTCGTCAGTAATTAGACCCCACTTCTCGGCCTCTTTCCTGTTTTTCTCGACTGTCATGGGACACCTTAAAAGTTAAGGCGTCCCCTCCATAAATGGATTGAACGCCTTGAATCGAACAGGACAACCAGCATGAAACCAGTACACGTTGATCTGGTCAGCACTTTTCCAAATCTTGCCCGGTCGGGCAAATTCTGGGTGAGCGATACGAGTACCGCAGAAAGCACAGTCGTGTGGCTGGATCGGTGCTGGTAGCAGGTGTTGATCGTAGAACAGCATCGACTCGCCTATAAGGACGAGCCGATGCCAAGTCTAGGGTTACTTACTGGAGGCCCGCTGCGTCCATGTAAGTGTCGAGCAAAGCCTGATGTTCTTTGCGCTTATCCGGGTCCATCGCACGAAGCGCGAGGATTGCTCGGACGATCTTGGTGTCGTACCCTTGGGCCTTGATCTCAAGGAAAACGTCCTTGCGGTCGTCAGTCTTGTCCTTGATCTCTTCGTTGATGTTCTCAACGCGCTCCAGATACTGAATTAGCTGTTGGTCTGCCACAGATGCCTCCATTGTGTGAAGGCATCTGTGTAGGGACCGAATTAGATCACGTCAACGCGATCTTCGTGCTTATCCATGATACGCTTCAATTCCTGAAGCGCCGCCTCGTAACCACGCTGGTGGTCGCTGTCAGCCGGGTCGTCCTTGAACGACTCCAGACCACCGAGGATTGCCTTTTTGAGTTCTTCCAACATTACAGGTTCTCCAACTCTTCCTTCGTGAGAGGACGGGCGTCTTTGATGGCGTCCTCCATGTCAAGGTGAAACTGGGCCACCTCTTCGCCCTCCATCGTCATCGGGTCTTTCACCCAATCATGATGAATACGTGTGACGCCCTTGGCCTGCCACGCCGCCCAGACCTCCCGCCCCTTGGGGCCAAGCATCGGGACCAGAGCCGCAAGCATGTACTCGGCATCGGTCGCACGGCGACGCTCTTGCGCCAAGCTCTGCTCGATAGCGGGTAAACGCGCCGTCGAATCATGATGCCAACCGCTCAACTTTCGCTGAGCCTCGACCGAGTTGCACTGGTACATCACGCCATCCACGCTCCACCCATAGTGCATGTCACCATACACGTTCGGGTCGATGCCGTGGGCCGCGATCAGGGCAGCTTTAGCTGCTGACCGTGCGCCAACCATCGAGTCGGCATCTTCGACGCCCATTTCCTGAGCCAGTGCGTCAGCCGCAGCCTCGATCTGGCTGTAAGTCGGTTCAGTTGTCATGCTTCTGTTCCTCAATCAAATCCAGCTTGCCGTCCCGCACCACAGTAATAACGTGGTCCTGAGACGTACCCTGCATGTACTCGACAAACTTTTCGAGTGACTGTGCAGCAACCTTGGCCGCATCTTCCTCGTGGTTGGCGTTCACGCTCAACATCACCTGAAGAGGGGCAGAATAAACGTAGGTGGTGTTGCCTTGCGGTACTGCTAGATCGGCTCCCGCAGACTCCCACCCAAATTGTGAGCCTGCCTGCATTGCTGCGACTTGCTCGGGCGATACGTTGTGTTCGTAGTTCCACAAGACTACGGCCATCTCGGAGGCGACTGGATACTCATGGCGTCCAGCCACCCCCCGATGAATGATGTAGCCCTGACCGGACTCCCATACCAAGCAGGACGGTGGGAGCTTTGCTAATACTTCCAACACGTCCCGCATGATACTGGTCCTTACTTCTGGTGTTCGAGCAACTTCTGGTCGTTGATCTGATCGATCTGACGACCCGTTGCTTCGTCCTGCGCTGCCAACGCCTCGTTAAAGGCGTCGGTCACGTCGGAGTAGCAGTACGGACATCGCATGTCTTCATCGATGTCAGTCGGCTCGATCATGGCAGTGCAGTTCTGGCACTCGATGCGATGTTCGATCTTGTCAGCCGGATCGAACATGCCACCGGGGTTGGCAAGATCAAGGTCGTCGTCAGCCTGAGCCGACGCCGCCAGCAAGCCGTCCACCGAGCCGTTGATACCGGCCAGACCCATGATGGCATCCGCGATGTCGAACTGGTCGACATCGAAGTGGCGCAGAATCTTGACGACGACTTCGGGAAACTGCTTGCACAGTCGGATCATCGTCGGGCGATCCCACGCATCTTCGTCCTTGACCGGCGCTTGGCTCCCCGCGTTCTCCGCAAGCCACGCTTCGTATGCCTTGTCCTCGCCCCATGCGTGGCGGAAGGAGTCGGCCTGTCGCTGGCTTGGAGTACGAGAAGTGCTACTGCTAGAACCATACCCATAGCCACCGTAGCCGTAGCTGGGCCATCGCGATTCGTATTCACCGGGCTTGCGTTCGACCGGCAGCTTGGACGTGTCGATGCTGAGAAGCGCGTCGCGCAACCGCAGCATGTGACGAACATCAAGCGTCTCGCGCGGGCCGTGTTGGCTATAATAGCCGACCGACACGTTGGTACACTCGGCCACGAGGTCGGTGTAAACAGCGGTATCGGTGAATGACCCGCCCTGATCCAGCTTGTAGCTCAAGCCCTCGACCTCGCTCAGTGCGGCACCGAGTGCCACGCCGAACTTGTCCGAGCAGCAGCGCGAACCACCCTGATGGGTGATGATGCTGGACAGCGCCATGCGGTCGAACGCAATAGCGAAGTCGATGCCGTCGACAACCTGCGGCGTGTTCTTGACAAGCCACCGGGAGCCGATGCCACCCTTCTCTTCACCACGGTGGAAAATGTAAAGACCGGGCTTGCCGATCTTCAGCATCTCCAACATCAGCCACATACCCGCGCCGTCGTCGGCACCAAGGCACTGCCCTGGCTTACCGTCATTGAGTGCGAGAATGTTGCCATCTGCATCCCAGCGGATGTTCTGACGACCATCCATCTTGGGGGAGTGAACCGAGTCCGTGTGGCAGGACCACATGCAGTTGGACTTCGATCCATCGGCATTGGGTACAGCGATGTACCGGTTGCCGATCTCGTCCTTCGTCATGCCCTCGATACCATCGAGATACTTGACGATGAACTCTTCTTCGCCTGCGGACGGGTAAGGTCGGCAGTGCGAGAGGATGTCGATCAGGCTGGCAACGTCAACGTTGTGCCGCCGAGCGAGCATCCGTGCGCTCTGTTTGAAAGCCATATCGCCCTCCTTAGGCGTTCTCTAGGGGACGAACACGGTAAACCGTGCGACGACCGCTGCCGCTGACACGCTCGACCTCGGTCAGCGGGTATGCAACCCCGTCGACCAGACGATAAGCGTAGTCGTGGCTCGCAGCGTAATCCGGGTGAACATGCCCGCCACGGAAGCCGGGGAACGGCTGACCATTGCGGCCCATGACCTGAAGCATTGCCACCGCACCACGACCTTCGATGGGCCATAGCGTCTGCGACGCAACGCAGCGAACCATGATCGCGTCGGCGCAAGGACCGCAGATGTTGCGACCGGTAGCCGAGTTGTAGAACCCGTTATCGGTCACGTTGGTACGGCAACCGTTGTGGCCGCAAATCTGGATCGCGCGGCCCGAAGCAGTGCCGTTGGTCGTCTGACCGCCGATGGAACCCTTGCGGTACGGACGAACGACTAGATGGTCACCCGCGTCGTCGGCGCTCATGTTCCAGTCGAGGTACGGCATGACGATCTCGCCGCTGACCTCGATACGCAGCATACGTGCGCCGTCGAACACCTCGGACGATGCCTCGCGACCGACCGTGAAGCCCGCAGCCTCAAGCTGGTTCTTCATGCGCTCCTGATCGCCGTAGATACGACCGACCGTCTTGCGCTCCGGCCAGCACAGCGCACGAGCGATCAGCTTGCCACGACGGCTGAGCGTCGCGAGAGCCAGATCACCGGCACCGTACACGCGGGTCGGCTGAACGCCCAGCGGGAAGCTGCTGGAGTCACCCAGATACCGCATACACGAGTCGATACCACCGGTCGTATAGACCGTCTCGATCTCGTCGGGGGTAGTAGCGAAGGCGAGTTCGCACTCGCTGTCGGCACGTGCCGCCCACATAGCGATGTCCTGCGCCGACAGCGTGTCGGAGTAGAAGCGTTCGAGGTAACGACCCGGATTGAGGACCGTCATGCGGTCGTCGGCACCGGCAGCAGCCGACTCGACAAAGGCGATCTTGAACGAGTCAGCGATGCCGAGGTGAGCGAAGTGGTCCTTGTTGTACCACGGCTCGTCCTTCCACGGCACCGCGCCGTACTCGCCGCTGTCGAGCCGAGCCTGCATCCACTCGCGCCACTGGTGGTTGGGCGACATGACGACGTGGCTCTTGACCATGAACTTCCACGGAGCCTCAGCCTGAGCCGACTCCTTGTTGAGTTCCTTGGAGCGAGCGGCAGCAGTCTTGCCGTCATCGAACTGGTACTTGGAGTCATCCTGCAAGTAGCGCCAGTCGGTCTTGGCCCAGTCGCGGTGACCGAACCAGATGCGGTAATAGGTGACCGCCTGCTCTGCCGATTTGTTGCGAAGACGCAAGGGGTTGTCGGTACGCTCGTGACCGATCTGGATGCCGGTGGCGGCATTGAACAGGAGCGTGTCGTATTCTTCGGGCGAATACTGAACGACGATGTTCTCGCCGTCGATCCGGGGGTTGGAGAGGTTCGGGTACTGGCCCGTGCGGTTGACTTCCAACGGAAGTTCGAGATCGATAGCCACGGCAAAACTCCATGCAAGATCGTCGGCTCACACCATGTGAACCGTTCGTCGGGGAGAAATTAAATTTTTAGAAAAAAGAAGGGAGGCTACAACACGGTAAACAGCCGTGCGAACGCAACCCCCCTTGTAGGCGGCGCTATTGAATAGCGCGGATGATCCGTGCCCCAGTGAACATGCCGCTAACGGCAGTCCCGAAATCGATGGTGTCAGTCACATCCTTGAGTCGAACCTTAGGCTCACAGTCATCTCCGTCTTCGGTGTTACCCACGATCAGGAGATTGCCATGTAAGGGTCGTCGCACACCCTCAAGAACTGACCAAGCATCGCCTTCACAAGCCTCGTACACCAAGTCCCCAGTGTCTGCGTCGAGCAGTATAGGGTCAAGGTGTCGTAGGCTGTCCAGAACGGGGTCATCCAGCCCCACCACACGGACAGTCCGTGTGGTGGGATTGATTAGGTACGGCACCGCTTAGGCGCGGGTGATGCTGACGCCGACCGAGCCGACCTTGGCGGTCGTGATCTCAACGATGTCGAGCGTCGTGTTGCCATCGGCCAGCATCGTGACCGCAGCGCGGGCTGCGTCATCGAACGATGGGTAGCCGTCGCCCAGCACCGAACCGCTGGCGTTGACGATGCCGAAGTTGCTGGTCGGCGCGGCAGCGGCGGTCGGAGCGACCGTCGCGTCGGTAGCGTTGCTCAGCACGAGGTCGGTGCGACCCTTGAAGTGCTTGCCCGACTCGCGGAAGAAGATGCGACCGTTCTCCTGACCGACCGCGAACGGGTGGCCATCGGGCAGCTTGACCTGAATACGACCCTTGGGGGTGCGCTTCACGAAGGTCACCGGGGTGCCGTCCGACAGGACCAGCGGGGCGTTCACGTCGATGTCACCGCGCGAGGCCGGAGCCGAAGCGGCAACTGCGGGGGCCGTATTGCTCAGGAGCAGCGACGTGCTGCCCTTGGTCGAGCGACCGGTACGCGGGTCGAAGATGCGGCCATTGCCCTGACCATCGGCCAGCGCGTGGCCTGCGGGGATGGTGACGCGGATGTTGCCCTTGCTGGTGACCGACTCCAGAGCCACGGCGGTGCCATCGGAGAGGAACAGGGGCGAGCGTGCGTTGATCGTCGTCATGATAGTCTCACTTTCAAGTTTACGTTTCTGAATAGCGATACGTCCAGCATCGCTCTAACAGTCGGCCTCCCCGGCTGTTAGAGCGACACTGGCTCTTATCGGAGCCAGTGTCTAATTGATATTGTCGATCAATCAGCGAAGATTTCATCAACCACTCGCTGAGGAATGGTGTCGGCGTTCATTCGCACCTTCTTGCTGATCGAGAACCGAGTGCCGTTGTCGAGAACGAAAATCTTCTCCGACGCCATCACACGAGTGATGGTGAAGGCGTCGACAGGCCGGTCGATGATCTCAGCCCCAGTATAGCCTCGGGTGGGTGCGAAGGTGATATATTCGTCATCCGAGAGATAGAACCGAAGATACCAACCACCGACAGTAGCGACGCGCTCGAACCGCCGACCGATCAGCACGTCCTTCATAGTCAGGACTGCTCGCTTGGCAGCGAGACAATTAGCCTCCCACCGCTCACGAACACGGTTGAGTGTCTGCTCACCCCAATCTTCTGGCGTCGGTCGCACATCATTGCGCCGAAATGAGCCGAAGTCGGGGTAAATCTTGTGGCCGACTGCAAAAGGTCCACGGGAATGTACGCTGGGTGGAACAGAAACCGGAGCGCCGTAAGCGTCGAAGACGCCGTAGATTATCTGGGGCTGCTCAGGCAGGACTACTACAGGCTTGGGCATAATAAGCTCCTACGGGGGGAGGTCCACCACTCCCCCCGCAAGTCCTTCACGCAGGAGCGTGAAGGGAACTGGGATCAAGAACGTGCTTGGTGGCAACACGCTCCATTTGTCGGGTGAACGCGGGCCACCAATCAGGCGCTAGGGCCGACCGGTCGTGCGCGTCCTGAATGTCATCGTAGAACTGATAGCCGACACGCGGCATATCGAGTTCCTCGATCATAACTGCGTTGGGGCACAGTGACTCGAACTCAGGCTTGTAGTCCTTGTTCGGGACAAGGAAGCCGAGCGAGCAGCGTGACCCATCGGGGTTGCGGAGTAATGTCACACCATCACAGACACTGGGCTTGCCCTGTTTCTGCATCTGGGTGACGACGACGTTGAACATCAGTTGCTTGCGAAACTGATTATCCAGTTGTTCCTTCTGGGCAGGGGTCATGATGGTGGCTCCAGTGTAGATAGGTCCAGAGTTTGAAAGGCTTCGGCAGAAACAATCTTCCAGTTTGCACCGGGGTAGCGAAAAGTGCCATCCTCACAAAACCACCCGGAAGCAGCTTCCAAAGGCTCACCCTCTTCGCCTGAGTCATTTACCCATCGCTGGCTGTTGACACTACCCAACAGGTAATAAACCTGCCTGCCGTGCAGCCTTTTGAACTGCTCAAAGCCGAGTGCTTCGATAGATATCGGTTTCGCCAAAGGGTCGCACACTGCGTTCACGATCTGGTCGGGTTCCTGCGAGTGGGCGAAGGCTTCGTTCAGTGCGAGTATCAAGGACACGGCTCAACTCCCGCATTTCGATAGGGGCCAAATCAGACAAGCGGATGTAGTCTGCATTGATTGTGTTGGTTATGATACGACTGAACCCAATGGCTCCCGGTTCGATAGCGAAGGAAGTCTCACGCGGCTTGGGCTTCAACGCCTCGACAATTTCATCAGGCGTCTTGTCAGCGTTCGCGTTCAGCGTCTCAATCACGTTCATCTTGGTGCCCCCAGTGGGATTCGAACCACACATTACCATCCTGAGAGGGATAGCGTCCTAAGCCGTTAGACGATGGGGGCTAAAAGATTACCGCTTCCCGCGCAGGGCAGCGACCCGGATCAGGTCAGCGGTACAGATAAACCGGTACACGCCGCAGAACTGGATGCCGACCACGAGTTCGTTCGGTGAAGCAGTGATTTCAAGAGTGGGCATTGAATTTCTCCCAAAAAATTTGGTGCCCCCAGTGGGATTCGAACCACACATTACCATCCTGAGAGGGATAGCGTCCTAAGCCGTTAGACGATGGGGGCAGGGTGGGGGCTTGAAGCCCCCGGTGGGTATTACTTGCTGGGGGAGATTTCCTCCAGCTTGCCGACAATCCGCTCGACCTCGGCGCGCGGGATCGACTGACAGCCGATGACGACGTAGTTGTTGTACACCGTCACCTCGTGATCGGAGGCATAGCGACCGCTTACCTGCTTGCCTTCCAGATAGAAGGACGACCCGAGACGACCGATCTCGCCATTCGGCGGAACACGATCCCACTGCGGCTTGATGTACTGATTGTAGCCGCGCAGGAACTGGGTCCGCGTCATCGAGTGGCCGTTGACGTTCTCGATGCGATAAGCATCGCCACCGGTGCAGATCAGTCGCAGGACGTTGCGATGCTTCTGGTCCTCGTTCGCCTTGCGGGAGATGCTGCTCGGCAGGGAGTTGCCGGGGGTCGAGCGCCAGTTGTCGATGGCGACCGCCTGCTCGTTGGTGTAGCCTGCTTCGAGCAGATCGATCCCACCCGCCGACAACACCGGCTTGGGCGGCGTGAACAGTTCCTCGAACTTCGCTTTGGCCGACGCGAAGGCACTCGGCACCGCGAGTTCCTCGGCAGTCAGCTTCAGGCCGACCGACGCCGGGGTGAGCGTACCATCCAGCCATTCCTTGAACCGCGCCTTGGGGTCCATGAACTTCGAGATCGACTCGATGTACTGGATGCCGACGCCGGTGGTGGACAGACCCATCAGCGTGGCGTCGAACGCGGCGTGTTCCTCGGGCGTCGTGAAGCTCGACCGAGCGTTCATCGGGACGAGCGCCGTCGTCTCGTTGAAGAAGTTCAGGATCGCGACCCGGTTCTTGCTGACATTGCCGTCAACGACTTCGAACGTACCGAACGTACCGGTCTGACGACCGGCAACCATGAGAGCGAGAGTCATATAAGTTACTCCATTGTGTGCTGGGTGGATCACAGCACTTGTGAAGACTACGGATAGTGTTCACAAGTGCTGTGACTCAACTTAAAAGTTAAGTCACAGGCACTCTTACGTTATTGCCCCGGAATGTTCAGACAGGGCGTGTCGGCGCGACAGATGATGGTCTTCGGCAGTTCGCCGTTCCACTTGCGGTAGTATTCCGACTGATAGCCGGGGTTGGCCGCAACCGCCTCGTTCTTGAGACGGGTCGCCTTCGCCTGACCTTCGGCTTCTGCGACGAGAGCCTGAGCGATGGCGTTGGCACGAGCGATACGCGCCTCACCCTTCGCGACTTCCGTCTGCGCGTCGGCCTTGGCCGCGATTGCCGCCTGCTCCGATTGGGCACGGGCGTTGATACGCTCCATGATGTTCTCGGGGATGCGGATCGGACCGGCCCAGTCGAGCGCATCGACATGCAGACCCTGCGGTTCGAAGTAGGATCGGACCATCTGGGTCGCACGAGCGATCAGTTGGGCCTTCTTCGGACCGTAGATTTCCTCGACGGTCATGGTCGACGCCGCCGCGACGAGTGCTGCACGAACGCGATTACGCAACGGACCGGCAACGATGCCGTCCATATCGGCGCGGTAGGTCTGGTACAGCTTCGAGGCGAGCGCCGGGTTGACGTGGTAGGCCACGTTGACATCGGCGGCGACGACGAGGCCGTTCTTGTCTTGGAATTGGAGTTCTTCGTTCTTCTCGTCGGTCTTGTTCCAGACGTAGTTATTGGTATAGACCGGGTATTCGTTGATGTCCGAACCGAAGCCGGTCCAGTACGTGCCGATGCCGAGCGCCTTCGACTCGACACCCGCCGAACTGCCGTAGTTGTTGACCTTCACACCGACGTGACCGGGGGTCACCCGGCTACAGGCGCTGATCGACAAGGCAGCGGCGAGGATCATGACGAGTTTCTTCAATTGAAATCTCCCTTCAAGAGACGGATGACGAAGACGAGAGCGTAATACCATCCGATTATTACGCCCATCACGCAGACGAACGCGAAAACAATCGCTCCATCATTGTGAAGACTTATGAGGCCGGGGACGATGATCCGCAGCATCACGAACGTTGCCGCCATGCACATCAGCACAGCGAGGAACGCGACGAAGCGGTTGTCCATCATCGCGCCATCGACCCCGGCTTGGTCTGCTGGTGACCCTTGGTCGCCGCGACGAAGCTGTTCTGGCGGGCGCTCAGGTTCTTGAGCGCGCGGCGCAGATGACGACCACCGGGGAAGTTCTTGCCGTCGCGGGTGCGGGGCGGCTTCGAGGTCTTCGTGCCCATCGGCTTGGGCTTGTGGTTCGTCATGTCGCGCTCCTTCAAGCCGCGAGTGATCGAAGTCAGCATGGTGGTGGTTCTCCTGTATATTCATTGGCCGGAATTAGCCAATAGACACGGTGGCGAGTTTCAAGCGATGCCACGAAATCGTCGTAGCTGTGGCTACAACACCCAAACACCCAGTGTTCCCTGACGTTTCTGGCACCGCTAGTGCCATCAATCAGATGATGACACCAGTAGTAATGTGGTGTCGTTTCCTTGTTTTCCTCAAAATATTTTCGGGAAATTTCAGAAGGACGACGCCACCCACGGTTGCTCAGCTTGCGAACGATCTCGTCAGGTGTCTTGCCTAAGTTCTCGGTCAAGAGCGTAATCAGGCCAGATGCCATCGGGTGTCTCCACATGCAAACGGAACCAGTAGTTTTTCAGGTGTCCGTTAAAAGTCGGAAGCCCCCATGTCGAGGACGTGTAGCTTGAGCCAACACCACCCAGCCACCAGCGAGGTTCACCCGAAATCACGCCGTGAAACTCGGTCAGATCGAGTCGGGCATTCTCCCCCCATGCAGCCAGAGTCTGAGCCGTGATGTGACGGCCCATAATCCACGGGTTGCTCAGCCGGGTAACGATCTGGTCAGGCGTGTTGCCGACGAGCGCGTTCAGTTTCGGTATCAGGCCAGATGCCATCGTTCATATCCTCAAATGGACGGAACCAGTAATATTCGAGTTCTCCAACGATATCCCGAAGGGTCCAGAGACGTACATGGTAGGTGGTGCGAGCGCCGTGCTTCCACCAACCATCGTCCCGTAACCGGGTCAACTGGAGACGACGATCACGGCCCCAATGATCGAGAATTTCCTGAGTCATGTCCGACCCACGAACCCAGTTGCCGCCTTTCAGCGCAGCCACGATCTGGTCGGGGGTCTTGTCGACCGATTTGTTCAGCGTTTCAATCAGGCTGGACATCATGTTCTCCGATCACGAACGGGACCACTTCCTCGGCATAGCACCAATACCATACACGGTTATGGCCACCGCTGAAAGTAGCGAAGCCCCAATTACTCAAAGGTCGGAAGATAGCATCGGCAATTTCACGAGGCTGAAGTAACGAACCAGTGAAGTAATACCCCGGATTAGTTCGAGCATTATATAGATAAACATGCCGGTCGCTATTGTCGTTGTAAAACTCCCGAGTCATGTCGCCCAGTTGCTTCCACGGATTTTTAAGCAGCTTGGTGATCTCGTCAGGAGTCTTGTCGATCAGCTTGTTAAGCTGGAGGATCAGGGAGGTCGCCATCAACGTATTCCTCTGTCAAAATACCCCAGTAATTTTGGAGTGTATCATTGAAGTAGTCCACGTCTGATCGACCCCAGAAACTCCAGTTACGAGCCGAAGACTGATTGATTGTAAACCGACGAGTGCCGGGAATCCATTCAACCAATACCATCCGCTTGTCGTGGAGTTCGTTGGCCTGCTCTTGGGTCAGATACTTGAAATGTATCCAACCCTGCATGTTCAGCGCAGCCACGATCTGGTCGGGGGTCTTGCCCTCGTTAGATGCGAGAAGCTGAAATAAATCCTTCACCGGGGTTATCCTCGTATGATTTCAGCGAACGGAAATAATAGTTTCGCAGAACACCGATGGCCCAGTCTTCATAGGTCCACTCGTAGAACTCGTTGTTCTCGCCCTCAGCGCCGATCTTGTGTTCTTTCTCGACGTAGAGTTCGGTGTTGTTGCCTTCGGTGCAGTGGACCAGAACGACCTGAACCTCACGGTTGGCGTTGTACTCTTCGCGCGTCAGCGTGTTGCCACGCCGCCACGACGAGAACACGCCCCGGATCGCAGCTACGATCTCATCCGGGGTCTTGTCGGCGTTGCTCTGCAAAATGTGCAGGAGGTTCGTGGCCATCGGGTAGCTCCCCAATAAGTTTGAAAGCGCACTTGTTCAGAATATCGTGGTAGCTCCGTAGAGTCCACGAATAGATCGTGAAACCGGGCCGACGAGTCAGACCACCGGACCACCAATCCTGAGTATGTTCCTGCCACTCAGCCACAAATATCGGCTGTCGACCCCACTCATGCAGAATTTCTTCGGTGATCTGACTACCCCAGAACCATCCGTTGTTCGTGATCGCCTCAACGATTGCGTCGGGCGCGAGATGACTGTGAGCGTTCAGCGAATCGATCAGGGACGAGGCCATCGAAATATTCCTCATGAAGAATGAACCAGAACTCGCGATACGCCCCGTTCTCGGTGGACCAACCATCAGCGTGGAAAGTCCACTCATAATCTTGGCCCGCGACAATCCAGAACTGTTCTGGGGCTTGGCCGTTGTCAGCCCCAACCACACACCGTTGCTGGTCGAGGTAGGCACGCTGTGCGTCAGTCATCTCAATAAGTTTGACCCAGCCCTGCTTGCTGATCGCCTTAACGATCTCGTCGGGAGTCTTGCCGACGTTTGCGTTCAGCTTGTCCAAAAGCTCGCTCACCGAGTTTCTCCAGATGTTTCTGACGGAAGCCCTTGCCACCTCGCAAGTTCGAGAGGGTCTGGGCTGTGAGCCAGCGGTTGTAGTCGGTGTCCATTGGTGCCCCCTAGACGATTCGAACGTCTGTTTCAATCCTGAGAGGGATTGCGTCCTAAGCCGCTAGACGAAGGGGGCTTAAAGTTTAAGAGAGCGAAGGTATCTGATCGTGGGCCTCGGATACCTTGCGGTATAGTTCATCGACCGCCGCCTCGGGCGTTTCGTGACCGTGGACCCGTACCTTCATTTCGATGGCAGGCGAGAACCGCTTCTCAGCCGATGCCGACCACCCGCTCGGGTGATGGTGTACGAACACGCTATCGAAGTGCTTCGCAAGCTGGATCAGCTTCTCGTTCATACGTTCCTCGCGAAAAATTGGTGCCCCCAGTGGGATTCGAACCACACATTACCATCCTGAGAGGGATAGCGTCCTAAGCCGTTAGACGATGGGGGCGGGAAGGGTTGTTACCAGTCGTACTCGAAGCCCGAGAAGCCCGACGCCAGCACACGCTCGCGCCACGCATCGCGCTTAGCGTCGTCCTTGTAGCAGTCAGGCATCTCGTTGTAGTCCTCGTTCATGTGGGACCACATATCGGGAAACGTGCGCGTCTCATGCCGATCCATGTTGAAGTCATCGTAGAGACTGACGTTGTTGTAGCCGAACGCTTCGGCCAAGAAGCCGTCGCCGTAGTTCTGCTCGTTGATGAGAATGTTCTTCTCGACCAACTGAGTGTAGGCGTCCCAGCGTTCATCGAGCGGGATCGAGGTGTCCTTGAGCGACTGCAACAGCGGTTGCATCTCGGTCTGGATCAGGGCGTGGGCTGCGAGCAGCGGTGCGAGACGGGCTTCGAGCATGTCAATCCTCCTGTTCGACCTTGAGCAAATGAGCCTTGGCCCATTCGAGATTGCGTTCCGCAGCCCGTACCTCGTTCTTGGCCGCTTCGACACGTTGGGCCTTGGCCCAGACCTTGACTGCATCGAGCGGGTCATCAGCGGTGATGACCGACATCGGCAGTGTGTACTCCGCACACTGAAAACAGCCACGAACCGAATAGTTCGTAACGATATTCAGGTGGTTCTCGTACACAGACAGACTCTCAAGCCGGTCATGCTGGATCGAACCGAGCTTCCCCGCCACGAGCAGGGCGTCCAGCTTGTCCTTGATCTCGCTCACATCCGGGGTCTTGTACCGGTCGAGAGCGACAGCAGCCGTTTCGATTTCATCGCGGAGCGACATGACTTTTCTCCGAAAAATTGGTGCCCCCAGTGGGATTCGAACCACACATTACCATCCTGAGAGGGATAGCGTCCTAAGCCGTTAGACGATGGGGGCGGAAAGGGTTAAAGACCGGGGCCGACGCCGATGTTGTACAAGACGAAGGCCATGAAGGACACACCGAACACGATTATCAGACCGCGCCAGAACAGCGTCCATGCAGCGAGAACCCAGTTTGGAGTCCGTCGTGCAATCGGCATGATTACGTATTCAGTGCCGAAGGCGAGTGCAGCGATGACTGCACACAGGATTGCCAGCATGGCCACGAATTTGACTGCACCCAGCAGGATGTAGCCAATGATCGACAGGGCGGTCACAGGTTCAGAGCCTTGATCTCGTCGGGGCTGAGCTTGGCACGAGCCGAATCGCGCAAATCCTGCTTGCGACGAGCCTCGGCCTCACGAGCCTCGCGGATGCGGTCGGCTTCCTGATGGGCGTTCCACCAAATCTGCGACTCCAGCGGGAGACTGCGGACCTGAGCTTCGGTCAGCAGGCTGAGCGCCGAGCAGGCGACACGAGCGTTGAGGTTGACACGGGCGGTGTCCTCGTAGCTGGTGGTCGAGTATCCATCACGACAGGGCATTGCGTATCTCCACTAGGAGTTGCTTAAAGTTTAAGAGGAAGTTCTTAAACGGGCTGACGAATACTTTCTCGTTGTAGTATCCGCGACGGTAATACTTGCGCATTACCCCCACAGGCTCTCGAAATACTTCTCGACCTCGACCCGGATCAGGGTCTGGTTGAGGTTCATCATCGCGTCGATGGCCGAGCGACGCTCACCCGCTGCCCACAGCAGGCCGACCGCGTTGGCGACCTTGGAGTTCATCGTGTGATACACGTTGGCGACCGCCGAGATGTCGACGTTGACCAGATCGAGCATCTCTACCCCATTGGGGTGGGCACCGCTCAGGGTGCGATAGCCGACACGCTGACGACCGCTGGCGTTGGTCGTGACCACCAGCAGCATCATGCTGTTGTGGCAGTCCGAGTTGATGGTCGCGACAATCTCAACCTTGTCGGAGTGATTGCGGTGACGAACGGGCTTGGCGGGATCGAACATAGCGAATTTTGCCTTTCTAGGGGTGTTACAGACGTTTTATGGGGTGTCGGGCTACGTGGGTAGCTGACAGCCTATAAAATGGCTGTATGGGCTTGTATGGGGATTTTAGACAGAACCATCACCGAGTCCTGAGGTCCGCAGTCAACCTGTAGGTGGTTGAGTTCTAGGGTCAGTGAGTGGGTCAGGTTCTGTCTCGTTGTTTTGGTAGCTAACCATCAATGCCCAGAGGCTTATGGTGGACGCTTACGTGAGCGTGGTCCCACATTTGAGGCTGTGGACTGCCCTCTCCGCTCAGGGTGCGGTTCTCATATCAGTTGGTCCTTGCCGCCTTGATGGCATCATCGAGCAGGCTGATGGTGCAGTCGAAGTCCAGCTTGTCGTTCACGTCCTCGGGCGGCATGGCGAGTACGCGATAGCTGAAGTTCCGAACGAAGATCACGCTGGGCAGATCGTAAATCTTGGTGCCTGCCGCGTAAGCGGGGTCGGCTGCGGCGAGTGCGCCGATGATGTCGTGGTCGGTATCGGTGCCGATCCCTGCCGAGAGGTGGTGGGTGAAGAACCCGTGATAGGTGTGGCCCTGTCTCAGCAAGCGGTTCCGGGCGTCGATCAGGGTCTGTTCGAGCGGTCCCGGTACACGTTCGGGGCGACGCAGCAGGATCGTTGCAGCGGCGATGCTCGGGAGCAGAAGGGCGGTGGCGATCAGGATCAGGTTCATGATGTTTCCCTTGGTTCTGGGCGTGGATCGGAGCGGTCACGATGGGTGGCGGCTCGGATTCAGGTCCAGATTCTGGTTCGCTATAAAACGAATTTTTTTCTCTATTTCCTATTTTTTTTAATAAAGTCTGTAGCCATTCAAAGGAGAAGAAGAGGGTATATGTATATCAATGATATACGAGAAATTTTACGAAATATGAGCAAGTGAGTTTATGCGCCCGGAATGAGGGCGCGATACCAAGCTGGCATCGTCGGGGCAGAGAGAAGCGGCTTTTTCATCGTGTTTTGAATGACATAATCGCTCACGCGGTATAGTTTCTTCGCTTCCTTGCGTTTCATGCCGTTCTGAATGTCGGCCTTCATGTGGATCAGGGTCGGGATCGGAGTCCAACCGGAAAGGTGGGCGAGACGCAGGCAGTCATCGCGAGTCACGCTCGCAAAGTTGTCCGCAGCCTCTTTCGGGTAGAGTTTCCAGCCGAGATAGCGGTACGTGTAGATTGTGCGTGTCGTCACGCCGAACGCATCGGCCCAGAAACCGGCTGAGAAACCGGGCGTGGCACAACAGATCAGCAGGTCGCGGTACTGCTCGGGCGGGAGCGTGGGCCAGTCCTGCATTGCGTTGCGCTTCAGACGGGCGGAATACCCGTCATCGAGTATCCCGCCGTGATAGTTCATTCTTCTTCGTCCAAGTATTCCTCGGACTCGATCAAGTAAAGCGTGACCGTTGCGTCAGCGGGCACAGTTCCTTCGTCGGACAGAGGGATGCCGCGATAATGCAGCAGGATTGCCGATTTCTCGGGGTGCATGTCTGCGAAACGCTCGACGGCGAGATCACCGAACACGCGCTTGGCCATGTTTTCGTGGCTCTT
>Ga0182217_1000024_pt1 | contig 28659 bp, 38 predicted proteins | sample G5R1MG_18_FD_128395 | JGI IMG/M metagenome (GOLD analysis project Ga0182217, IMG submission 128395) | Switchgrass phyllosphere microbial communities from Michigan, USA - G5R4_NF_03OCT2016_LD1 MG | ecosystem: Host-associated > Plants > Phyllosphere > Phylloplane/Leaf | place: USA: Michigan... | reverse complement strand
TGGACGCAACGGCCATCCTGCGCACGGCGAACGATCGCGTACTGCGCGGTGAAATCCAGTTCAAGACCGACGACGGCACGCAAGGGGTTGCCCTCATATGACCAGTGTGCCGATGCCCGTATTTGGGGACGCCGGGTTCTCATCGCCGACCGAGCTCGAAAATCTGGCCGGCGTGCTGGCCGATTTCAACGATGCGTTTGGCGGTAATCTCAATCTCGACCTGTCCACGCCGCAGGGCCAGTTGGCAACCAGTTTCGCCGCGGTGATCTCGGCGTTCAACGACCTGTTCGTTGATTTTACCAACCAGGTCGACCCTGCCTTTGCCAGCGGCCGGATGCAAGACGCGCTCGGCCAGATCTACTATATGAGCCGGATCGGCGCGACGCCGACCACCGTAACGGCGACGATCACCGGCAAGACCGGCCTGGTTCTTCCGGTCGGCTCGCTGGCTAAGGCAACGGATGGAACGGTCTATCAAACCCGGTCCGAAGTCACGATCCCTCTGTCCGGTTCGGTGGACGCCCAATTCGCGGCGCTGGTCACCGGCCCAATCGCCTGCCCGTCCGGCACGCTCACATCCATTTACCGGACGGTAGTAGGCTGGGACAGCGTGTACAACAGCGCGCCCGGCGTGCCGGGCCGGACCGAAGAAAGTCGCTCGGACTTCGAAAAACGCCGCGGGCTTTCCGTTGCCGCCAATGCGTCCGGTATCTTGCCGGCTATCCGCGGGGCGGTGATGGCCGTGCCTGGCGTCGGGGACGCGTATGTGACGGAAAATAACACCGGGTCATCGGTAACGACAGGCGGTCAGACCTTGGTTGCCCATAGTATTTACGTCTGCGTTCTTGGCGGTGCCGACCAGGACGTCGCGAAAGCTATCTGGTCGCGCAAGTCCGGCGGATGCGATTATTCCGGTTCGACGACCATCAGCTATTACGACGAGGAAAGCGGCGCACCGCCGTACACCGTCAAATTTCAGCGTCCTACATCTCTGCCCATCGACTTCGCCGTTACACTCGGCACCGGTCCCGGCATCCCCGGCGACGTGGCGCAGCGCATCGAAGCGGCGATCGCGGCCCTATTTCCCGACTACGCGCGGATCGGACAGGATGTTTTCGCCTCGTCGTTCACATGCGCGATCAATGCGCTCGGTCCGTGGGTCCGAGTGCGAGAAATTACGGTCAACGACGCGGCAAGCCAGACGGTCGGGATCGGTCAAATCCCGACGTTGGGCACCGTCACGGTCGACATTACGTGAGTACGGTAGCCACCTATCCGATATCGGTTTATCCGCTTGCCGGCGGGCCACCACCAGCGCCCGTTTCCCTGCCGTTCTTCGACGTACTCGAAACGTTGCTTTCGCAGTATGCGAACAGTCCTGTCATTCTCAAGCTGATCGAATACTTCAGCCAATGGCTCGACCCGCTGGCTCGGTTCGATCGTTTTTATTTCAACATCTGGGACATCACCACGGCCACCGGCTATGGTCTGGACGTATGGGGGCGCATCCTTGGCGTGTCACGCATCCTGGAAGTTCCGGCCGGGTCGTATCTAGGGTTCGAGCAGGACGAAGAAGCCAAGCCTTTCGGGTTCGGTATTCTTTATCGCGGCGGACGGTCAACCGATAGTGCCGCCCTGACCGACGACGCTTACCGTCTCCTGCTCATGGCGAAAGCCGCTTTGAACATCACGGACGGTTCGGTTCTAGCGACCAACCGCATCTTGCGATTTTTGTTCGGCGACGGGTATGTGCGCGATAATTACGACATGTCGATCGCGTTCGTATTTTCTCGGGCGCTCACGCCCTTGGAAACCGCCATCATCTATCAATCCGGCACGATCCCGAAGCCCGCCGGCGTCTCTTTCACTGTGGAGCAACCCTGATGCAGTCGAGCCAGATCCCCGACAAGTCGCAGAGGGTCTTTGCGCAGGACGCGACCGGCTCGTACGTCCGCGCAATCCCGCAAACGACGAGTGACCCGGCCGCAGCTAGTTTTGCGCAGGGCTTCCCGCCACAGACTTTCACGGACGAAGGCGCGGGCGGCACCCCGCCGGATGGCCGCGACTTCAATGGCGTTTTCAATTTCCTCTCGGCCTGGCAGCGCTGGGCTGCGGCAGGCGGTCCGATCATTTACGATGCCACGTTTCAGGCAGGTATCGGGGGCTACCCGCGCGGCGCAGTCGTCGCGTCCACGACGTCGTTTGGGGTTTTCTGGATTTCGACAACCGAAAATAACACCACCACGCCGGATACGGGTGGCGCGGGTTGGCGTCGCTTCGCCTTGGCTGGTGGACTGCTCAATTTCCGGCTTTTCTCGTCATCGACCACCTATACACCGACTGATGGTACCCAAGCGATCGAAGTGACGGTCGTCGGCGGCGGCGGCGGTGGTGGCGGCGCGGCGGCCATGCCTGCCGGTCAGTTTGCAGCGGCCGGCGGCGGCGGTGGTGGTGGCTTTGCCACGTCCTATCTGACCAGCGATTTCGCGGGCGCCCCGATCATCATCGGCGGCGGCGGCGCGGGCGGCGCGGGCGCGGCGAACGGTTCTGTAGGCGGGCAAAGTTCCTTCGGCGGCATTACGGCAGGCGGCGGGGATGGCGGGGCTTTTGCGGTCGCGACCCCTGGCGGATCATGTCAGGTTGGCGGTTCGGGGGGCGCGTCCAGCGGCACCAATCGCGGCGCTTCCTCTGGCATGGGCGGGACGGCGGGCGTGGCTTTCACAAACGGGAATATGGTGGGCGGCGCCGGCGGCTCGACGCCCTACGGGGCGGGTGGTTCTTCTCGCAATACCAACTCCAACGCGGGCCGTCCGGGCACTGGATATGGCGGCGGCGGCGGCGGCGCGGTAGGCCAATCCGGATCTGGTGGTTTGCCCGGTGGCGCAGGATCGCCTGGCGTAGTATTTGTGCGCGAGTACGCTTGACGCGAAAGGAAAATCTCATGGAACCGAAATTCGTACTTACGCCAGGGACGGTACAATCGACCCTGCTGGCCGCTTTGCGCGGGCTGGCTGTTCTGATCGGCGGTTTTACCGCAATCATCGGCTTTGTCGGCAAACGCGATCTATCGGGCTTGATCGTCTATGTACAGTCGACAGATTTCCTGCCGTTCGCTGCGGCCCTGCTGGCGGCCGGGTCTTTCGTGTGGGGCGTCTGGAAGAACTATCAGCGCAAGCACATGCTGCTCACCGTCGAGCCATTCGTGCGCGACAGCTTGATGAGCGTCAAGCGACCGGCACCCAAGACCAAAAGCCCGCCGGCGCTGTCGATCTTGCCGGTGCTTTTGTTGGTCGGCCTCGCGGTGGGTCTATCTGGCTGCACGACTACCGATAGCGTGCGGTTGAACGCCGGAAAAGCCTTCTATACCGGCCAAGTCGCCTTGCGCGCCGCGCAGCAAACCACGCTCAACACGTGCACCACGCCACCGGCGCGTTTGATCGATCCGTGTCAGCGCGCAATCGCACTGCTCGACAAGGGAGCCAAAGCGGAAGCGGTTGGTTTCACGGCACAACAGGCAGGTAATTCGGCTGGTCTGGCGAACGCGCTGGTGGTGCTGATCGCCCTGCCTTCGCAGCTGGCCGAACTTGGCATTTTGGAGGCCCGATAATGACAAAGATTTCGCAAACCGACGCGCTGTCCATGCTGATTACGGCGACCGACATGATCGCGCGCATGTCGTCGCTCATTCCGGTATTGGCGCAGGCCGTGCAGGACGCAAAGGACGGGCTGACTGAAACGGATCAAGCCGCGCTGAACGACAAGATCGTCCTGGCACATGCCGATGTGCAGAGCCTCGCGGCCAAATTGGAGACGCTGCGAAATGCGTAAGATTGCCCTATTCGCCGCCGTGGCGATGCTGGCCGCGTGGTCCGCGCCGGCCGGTGCCCAGACGACGGCGACGCTGCCTGTGACGTGCGCGCCAGGCGCGGCCGGGACTTGTGTCCGCGCCACACCGGTGGTCAACCCGGACGGCTCAAGCGTTGGCGCCGCCGCCCTACCCGCTGGCGGCAATACGATCGGCGCAGTTGTTGTCCGGGGCGCGCCATCTCTCACTGCCTCGCAAGTCAGCGTAGGCACCACCGCAACATTGCTGGCCACCGCACGCACGGGACGCAGCCGTATCACCGTCGCGGTCGGCGCCGCTAATTCCTGCGCATTTAGCGGCGCGACCGGGGTGACCCTGACGACCGGATACGCACTGCAGCCCGTCGCCGGCGCGAGCCGCGCCTGGGAATATTCGGGCGCGCTTTACGGCGTCTGCTCGGCTACGACAACTATCAGCGTGGATGAGATTTACTGATGGCCCGTCTTCTACTCGCCGTGCTGGCGCTCGTCTGGTCGGTCCCTGTCGCCGCTCAATCGTCCTACCCGCCGGTTGACCTGTCGTCCGTAGCGTCAAAGGATGACGTAGCGGCCGCCCAAGCCGTCGCGATCGCCGCTCAAAATGCCGCGGCCAGCAAGTGTGCCGCAGTGCCCGCCGTACCGAGCATGGAAACCGTGGGCGGCTCGCCGGGGACGGATATCGGCCAGTGCCGTCCGGTCAACAGCGTGCAGCCTCGCATTACCCGTAGCGTGGCCTTCACGACGGGTTCGGCGGGTACAGTTGCCGTGACGTGGGCGGCGCTCCCCTCCGTCCCGCTCGTCTTCCCGATCCCCAATGTGGCCAACGCGGCTACCCAAGGCGCGTTGTGCTATCCGGTCGTGGGGACGATCACGACGACGGGCGCGACGATCAAATGCTACACGACCCAATCTGTCACCGTGTCGATCCTGGGTGCTGTGGTTGCCCCGATTACAACCGCCGGCGCGGGCGTGACAGGTCAGGTGCTGGCGATACCAGTTAGCTAACCTTTACGATACCTCCGACCGCGCCAGCCATCGGACGCGCGGATCGGCCAGCTGGCAATCTCGGGCGGCATGATCGCCAGCAGATGCTCGATTTCCTGCACGTACGGATCAAGCCCGGCCACCGGCGACAAGTCGAGCGTTAACGGCTTGCCTTTGGGGATCTCGGCGACATTTTCGTCGTAAACGGATAGTACCAGCGGGTAGCCGTGCGCCTCCATGAGCTTCGCGCCGAACCGCTGGATATCGACTTCGACGCCCATCACCACGTTCTCAAAAATCCGGCCGCCCCATGTGCCCATACGAACCCAGCCACGGGCACCGTAATTAGGGTTCGTGTTCCACGTGCTGTACGAGATGGACAGTTCGTCGGCATTGCGGGCGGATACAGTCAGGCGGGGCTCATGGTAACGCAGCGCGCGCCTAATACCGTCGATTTGCGGCAGGCGAATGACGAGGCAATCCCGCTCTTCCATGCAAAAGCCAACGCCCCGGTAATCGAAAGACTGGCCGGGGTTCTGCACGGCGGCGATGAACATGCCTTCAAGCCCGAAAAGCTCTTGCCGTTCGCGCCGCCATGGCGTTCCGCGCCACTGCCCGCCCCACATCTCGACGATCGCCGGGTTGGCTGCACGCCACGCTAAGATGATCTCGCGTACTCGGGCATCCTCGTATCCCGAATGAACCCCTTGCCGGGTTTCCATCGCACGCCAAGCGTTTATCCATCCCTGAAAGCCACAATTATGAACAAGTAGATGGCCCGAATTCGTCTTTATCGTGAATCGATTTCGCGGCCCCGCATTTGCAATGTCGTAAACATTGCTCGTACAAGTCGACGAGCGCTTGTAAGTCGCGTATTGATCGCTTGTTTTGCATATTGAACTTGCGTGTAACGAAACGTAGATTTCCGGGTCGGTAGTCCCCGTCTGTTTCGATACGATCCAATTCCAATTCAGGACGATCCCAACCGGGCAGTGTAATGACGTACGCAAGAAAGAGCCTTCGCCCTTCAACACCATTTCGCCACAGATCGTATACCCGAATTCCGCGGGCTGCATAATTTCGCGCACCGGACGTCGTGTTACCGGGACGACAACGGGTGAGACAGGACGAAATGCGGTTGAGTAGCCGCCGACGATGCTCGACATCCGGTACGATATCTTCGTAGCCCCAATAATTTTTACTGCGGCTAGCGCCGGCTTTGGCGCGTCCACAATCGTTACATCGGACAGAGGCGCCAATCCGTAGATTTCTCCAAGTAACGAAATGGGGTTCTCGGCCGCAGGAGCATTGCATTTTGATCGGGTCGTGCGAGGGATCGACAACGGTAAGTTCGCCAAACCGGTCGCCAACGCTTGGCAAAGGATATTTTCGTTCGAAACGAGTTGCCTTGCCGCCTTCCAGGAACCTCTCACGTTGATCAGATGATCCGGGGTCATCCGAACGCCATCCAGGCTTACGACGGAACGTACGCCCTTGTCGATCAGTCCATGATGCATCACCCATTCTACGCCGTCCCAAAGCTTGTGTCGTAACGATACATCCTTGATAGATATGTACCCGTGATCCGTCAATACTTGAGTTTCAGGGCTGAAACAGGCGAGTTCGGCGGTCTTGCCGGCTTGGCGATCCGGGTGGTGATCGCCGGTTTCCTTGGCGTGCCGTTCGTACTCTTCGACCGGCGTCCCGGTGATCTTGCTGGCCGCCAGCAAGTACACTGGCTTGCGGTCACGGAATGCCTGCACCTTCCATTCTTCGCCGGCCAGACATGCCGCCACGACGGCCTGCAAGCTCGAATAGTCCGTGGACACCAAGTCGTGCCCATCCGCTGCTACGAACAGCCCACGCACGCATCCCTGGATCGCGGTCATGGCATCGCCGAAATACTCTTCGACCATCGACAGCGAGCCGAGCGACATCACCTCAAGCACGTCGTCCACCATGGCGCTTTCCCACGCCTTGCGTCCGACAGGTGGCTTGATCTCGCCGCACCACGGGCACGTCGGGCCGGGCTTGGCGGGCTTACCGCACTCGCAGCGGGATAGCTTCGGTCCGGCCTTGGGCAAATTCAGCGGCTGCACGTCGGCGCCAGTCGGTCGGCCGGGTCGGGTGCCGTGGTGGATCAGCATGTCGCGAATACGATCGCCGCGCCCCATGTGGTTCTTGAGCCCGAAAATCTTTTTCACGCTCGCCGAGCCCGTGCGTTCGCGTAGTTCCAGCACGCGCCGCGCGGTCGGATCGATATCAGGCCGGGCCAGCAGCGCCTTGAGCGCGTCGGCGTCCAAGCTCGACGTATGCACGCCGTACGCGGCCAGCCACCCCTTGAGCTTTTCCAGCTGCGTCACCTTGAGGCCGGTAATCTGCTCGCATTCTTCCCCGTACCGCACTAGGACCTTGCCGAGCATGTCGATACACGCGTCCAGGCCGTCATGGTCGATGCTCATGCCGCGCCAGTTCATCGCCTGGGTCAGCTGCCACGCGACGACTTCGTGAGGCTCCATGTGCGGGACCACTGCCATGGCGCCCATCTCTGCCTGAACATCGCGGTCGCAATAGAGGCACAGCCGCTCGAAATCCTCCGGGTCGTCCTCCGGGTAGATCCGACGAGCGGGCTGGTCGGGCCGCTTTACGCGCCCGGTTTTCTTGTCGATCAGGCCGACGATCGGTTGCTGCGGAATGCAGAACTTCTTGATGAGCCGGTCGCCCTCTTTGTCCTTCTGTTCGGCGATGCCCAGCACTTCGGTTAGCGCGCCAAGGGCGGCCGGCCGCTGTGCCACCAAGGCGGTCGCCATCGAACAGCGCCACTTGTCGGCGGCCGGCACGACCCAGCCGTGTTTCGGCCCGGCGATAAGTTCGATCCAGTCCCGTTCGAACATGGCGTTATGCGCCTCGATCGGCGCGTCCGGGTCGGCCAAATGGCGCATCAGATCGTCCGGTAGCCGCTGGCCAGGGCGCCAACGCCGGATGCCCCGACCGTCCACCAGATCGTACGAGACGGTCAGGATTTCCGTCGACGGATGTTCGCAATAAACCCGGCCGCCGACCGCCGCGATACCGGCCTTGGCCGCACCGGCGGGTGCTTCCCAGCGGCCAAGCGGGTACTTGTCGGACGGCTCGGCCCAAACGAACCCGGCTTCACTGTAGAGTTCGCCGTCGATGGTCGGAACAGGCATAGTCAGTCCGTATTGCGAAGGAGCGGGATACAAACATGAGGAAGCGAAAGGCCCTGGGGAAACGGGGTGTCAGCATATTCGACCCAGTAATCACCGTCCTTGTCAGGGTTCGGATCATCGCGGCTCATGCCGAATTCGCTAAGAACCATCAAACGGCCATTCTCGCCATTTTCAAGCGGCTTCGTCCAGTCGATGACACTCATGTCGTGTCTCCTTTATCGTCCCGGCAGTCCGGGCAATGGTGCGAACCGCCCAAGCATTTCCACCCCAACCCGGTCAGCCCGTGGTTGACGATCAGTTCTTCGGTGGGCGGCGAAGGCTTTTCGCACAAATCGCACGCAATGTGCTTGAACTGGTCGTTTTCATCGTACTTGACCATATGGCCCTCCTAGAAAACAGCCCCTCGCCCGGTTAGGACGAAGGGCCGTGAATGTCAGGCCAGATAGCCGTGTTCGCGCAACTGCGCTTCGGTCCAGCCCTTGTCGATGAACGACTGGTAGGACTTGCCGTTCGCCTTCGCGCTCATCGTCGGACCGCTCGGCGGGGGCGGTGCGTCGTCGTCAGCACCGGGAGGCGGCGGCGCGTCATCATCCGCCGGCGGCTGACGGTAGCCGCTATACGACCCACCGGATGCAGTCGTGGAGGTCTGACCGCCAGTTGCACCGGTCGAGCCGGACACCGCACCGGCAGACGCGCCGGAAGGGCCGCCACGCGTACCCAGGGTCGAGGCGACGTCAACCGCCGATCGGCTTTCGATCCGCTCGCCTTCCTTCTCAAACGCGACGAGATCAAGGTTCATGTACATGCCGGGGCTTTCGGTCGACTTGTTGTTGTCGCACGTTCCCGAAATCGAGACGTAATCGCCCAGCTTGATCTTGCGGCCGGTCTTGGCGCAATCGAACCATCCGGCCGGCAATGCAGCACCGCGCGCGTCTACCTGATCGTCGCGCCATTCCTGCACCTGGGGCGCGTAGTACGTCGAGCACTTGACGATCCAGCAGCCGGCCCAGCCATCGTTGAGATTGTAGGCCTTGCCGTTCTCGTCGAAGCCATCGCCATCGATGATCTTGTTCGCGAACTTGGGGTTCGTGCAGTCCGGTGCGAGGTGCGCGCCGAAGGCCAGACCCTGCGGACGGTTGCCGCCGAAAAACTGCGGCCAGGCGGCGCGCGCGTCGGCGTCGATCAGTTCTTTCTGGCTCTCGTACGTCGGCACGCCGTCGATCAGGAACCGATTGGCCGGGCTCTTTTCGATCGCCACGGCAACGTAGAAGGGGCTGTCCGGCTCGCCGTTCGGACGGACCTTCTTCTGCTTCGTCTTGTTGTCGACGCGCTGCGGATTTTCCGTGGCGCTGCCTTGGACCAGTCGGCCCAAAAAGGTAAACCGTGACATTTTAAGTATTCTCCCTCTGTGGATTTCCACGCGTGCCAAAGACCTTCGCCGCGTGGTTGTCGGCGACTTGGACGATCTTTTTGGCAGGGGCGTTGGTGGTGACGTAAGGCTTAATGACCGCCGCGTCAACGCCCTTTTTCATGCAGTCGCGCGGCGTGGGCAGTGCGACGCCCTTGACGACCGGAACGCCATACATCTCGACGACATGGGCGGCCTGCTCGACCTTGGCTTTGTCCCACATGTCGCGGGGCTTGCCGAACTCGATGACGTGATACGGTACGCGAAAGCCGCAGTCCAAGAGTTCGCCGATCTTGACGTCCAGCGCCTTCTTGCGGTCGGTCAGGTATCGGATCGCCTGGTCGAGCAAATGGCCTTCCAAGCCGAGCGCGTCGGGCGACATGCCGGACGACCCTTGCGACAGGGCGATATCCAACGCGTAGCCGCCGCGTTGCTGGTTGGCTGGGCAATCCCACTGGGCGAGGCAATGCTTGCAGTGGTCGCCGGTCTGCAGTGGCGCATCCGGCTCGCTGGCGGCAAAGGCGGCACGCTTCAACGCTTCGACCCGGCCGTACAATTCGAAGCCGGTCAGCTTCCAATGCCGCAGCGGCCCGTTCTTGTGGTAATTGCGCGGTTGGCAGATCGTCAGTTCGAACGTCCAGTCCCGCCAGTTTGGGATCTGGTGCGTCTCGACGACCGCCGCCGCGTAATTGACCGTCTGCCAGTTGCCGTACGCCTCGACGAACCCGTGGCCATATTTGAAATCGCCGATGCGGACGATTTTGCGCGTCCAGTTGATCGCGACGTAATCGGGCGTACCGTCATTGTCCGGGTGGATGAGATTGTGCGCCGCTACGTGCACTTCATTCTCGTAGATGAACTGGTCCTTCGCCGTGGCCCACTCGGCCAGCCCCGCAAACGCCCAGTCAACCATGACGGCCACGGCTTCTCGCATCTCGTCATCGATCGGAACGCCGTTGTCAGCGACGTCACGTCCGGGCAGCTTGCGCAGCTGGTCACGCAACAGATCGTGCGCCGCGTCGCCCTCGCGGCTCTCTTCGGTTTCCTCCTGGGGCGGTTGGCGGGCCTGCATTTGCATGGCACCAGGGCATCCTTCCGGCCCCCACAAATATGCGGAGGACGGAGGGAGCGGGGCGTGCTGACCGCTCATTCTACGACCTTGTAGGCGACAACCTCGTACGGTGGTTCTATCTCGTAGGAATCATGGGCCCAACATAATGCAGTTGCATGAGGGACGCTTCCGTTGTCGCCGTTTCGCAGTCGATATTTGACCCGTTTGTCAGTGGTGACTGGGCATTTCCCACCGTCCCAGTCGATCCAGCCATCGTCGGCCTTTTTCAACGGCAATTGCGGCCCGTCCGTGTCGACGCACCGGTCGTGGGCCAGCGTGGCGTATCCGGCGATATCGTGCCAGTTGTCCCGATATTCCGGGTCGCCGGACAGAATGCGAGCGATCTTATCGGCGATGACCGATAATGCCTGGCGCTTGACCGGGGAAAGAGCGTTCCAACCCTTGTTGGTCGACATGAACGTTTCGCCGGCAACATGCACCGCGCCGCTGTCGCGCATGACGTCCTGCAGCCTTTGGGCGATGGCCGCGTGGTCCGTGAAATCCCCGTACCGGGCGCCGCGTTCGGCGAGCGTGTCTTGGATGTCGGTCATGCCGCCACCTCACGCTTCACGGCGTCGAAGAAGGCCGACCAGTAGTCCGGCTTGTCGCGCAGGTCTGGGAACTTGGCGACCAGACCATCCGTCACTTCCCCGGCCAGCTGGCCGAGTTTGACGTACGGCAGGCCATACTGGGCGACCGCCTGGACCAGTTCGGGGAATTCGCTAAAGTCTGCCGACGCATCGGGGGCAGGTGGCGGCGGCACGTCCGTGTCGTCCGTGGGGGCATTCTCGTCGGGCGTACTGGATGCCGGCGGGGGCGGCGTATCGTCCAAAAGGGCGGCGTGAAGCTCCTGCAATTCCGCGTGAACCTGACCGTACAGCACTTCGTCGACGTTGCGCTTTTTCGTCCACACGTTCTTGGCGGTCTTGGTCTTGGTCGACGCGTGGATCCGTTCGTCCCACGGAATGCCGTCAGCGTCGAGCTCGACGTTGCCAGTAATCTGAGATGCGTCCGATTGGCTCGAACTCTCGGCACTGGGGGCATTCTCGGAAGCGGAAGGTGCTGTATTCGCCGTGTCCGTTTGGACAGACTGCGCGTTTCCCTCCGCACTGGTCGGAGCGGCGGGCACGTCATTGTCCAACCGCGCGATCGCCGCTCCCATATCCGACGTATCGGCTGTTATCTTGAGGACCATATTGCTGACGGTGGTCTGCTCGGGCAACCGGCCGCCCAGCGAGGCGCACAGCGCGATCAGAGCGGTCAGTTCGTCGGGGCTCGTATGCGCCGTGTCGAAGGAAATTTGCATCGGGTCGTCCTCTTTTTGCGTGTTGACGGTCCGAGCCCTACGCGCTAATGACCGGGCCGTCAACAGGGATATTTCACGACATGGACGAACCGGCGGCAGAAACAGATTTTGAACGGACCCGCCGTTTGCGAAGAGAAGCCAGCGCGCGTTATCGGGCGAAAAATCTTGAGAAACGGCGGGCTTGGACGCGCGACTATATGGCTAAAAAACGTCGGGAAGACCCGGAATGGGTGAAGGCCAACAATGACCGCTACCTTGCAAAACACCCTGAACGGTGGAAGCCAAAGAAATACGAATATTACTTGAAAAATAAAGAGAAATGGAAGCCGCACCACAAGCGCTACAAAGCGGAAAATCCGGAGAAGTACCGAGCGGCAATTGAAGCTTGGCGAAAACGAAATCCCGAAAAGGTTAAAGCAGCGCAAAGTAAAAGCAAATCACGACCCGAAGCGAAAGCGCGAAACTCGGCAAGACAAATGCGTCGGCATGCCACGAAACTGAACGCGACCCCACCATGGGCCGATCATGCGGTAATCCAAGAGATTTATGATTTTGCAAATTACATGACGCGCACAACCGGGCAGAAATGGGAGGTTGATCATATATACCCGTTAATCTCGGACACCATCTGCGGATTGCACTGTGAATTTAATTTGCAAGTGATCACAAAACGTCAAAATGTACAGAAAAGTAATAGGTGGAACCACCCGTGAAGTTACGCCCGTATCAATTAGAAATATCAACAAGTGCGCTGGCCTTATGGGCATCTCATCCGGTCATACTTATGCGTATGGATACGGGGGCGGGAAAAACTGCGGTGCTTTCTTATGTTTGCGGCCAAATAGGTGGATTTATATGTGCAATTGCGCATAGAGACCGACTTTGTGAGCAAATATCAATGACCCTCGCACGCGCCGGTATCAAGCACGACCTGATCGCCAGCGACAAGACCAAGCGGATTATTGCCAAGAAGCACCTCAAGCTGTTTCGTACCAGCTTTTATGCGCCCGGCGCGCGGTGCCGCGTCGCGTCGGTCGACACGCTCGTCAAGGCCAAAGGGCTCGAAAAATGGGCGGCCCAGGTCAAGCTATGGATTGTCGACGAAGGCCACCACGTCCTGCGCGATAACAAGTGGGGCCGCGCGCTCGGCACGTTCACGCACCCGGACTGCAAGGGCCTGCTGCTGACCGCTACGCCCCGGCGCGGGGACGGCAAGGGGCTGGCCAGCCACCGACCGGGTTGCAATGGCGGCCCGTGCGAAGGTTGCGGCGACGGCTATGCGGACATCATGATCGAAGGGCCGCCCATGCGCTGGCTGATCGACGAGGGGTATCTGTGCGACTACGATGTGGTTTGCCCGCCGTCCGTGCATCTCGACGAGGCACCGCGCGGCAAGGATGGCGACTACACGGACAGCCAGCGCGTCGCGGCCACCCAGGACCGCCAGATTATCGGGGACGTGCCGAAGCATTACCTGCTGTACGCTGCCAGCAAATCGGGGATTACCTTCGCGGGCAATATCAAGGACGCCACCGATATCGTCGAAGCGTACCGCGCGGCGGGCGTGACGGCGGAACTGATCACCGGCAATACCGACCCGCATATCCGCGACGATATTTTCGACCGGGCCGAAAGCGGCAAGCTCAACCAGATCGTCGCGGTCGACGTTATCAGCGAGGGCGTGGATATCCCGGCGCTGCTGGTTGGGTCGTTCGCCAGACTGACCGGCTCGTTGCCGTTGTGGATGCAACAGATCGGGCGCCTGCTCCGACCGCTCATGACCGCCGCATACAAGGCCGCGACGACCCGCGAGGAACGGCTAGCCGCCATCGCTGCGAGCCCGAAACCTCGCGCCCTGCTCATCGACCACGTGGGTGGGTTCGCCAATCCGCAGCTTGGTCCGCCGGACAAGCCGCGCGTCTGGTCGCTCGACCCGCGGGACGCCCGCGCGGCCAAGGACGAAGAGGACGCCACAACGGCGCAACGCGTCTGCTCGAACCCGGTCGCCCTGCCATCCACCGGCGTGCTGTGCTTGCGGCCCTACCCGCGGATCAAGCGCAAATGCCCACATTGCGGGTACGAGCCGGTGCCGATGAGCCGGGGCGGCCCGGAGTTCGTGGACGGCGATCTACAAATGATGGACCCGGCCGCGCTGGCCGCGCTGCAAGGGCGCTCGCTCGACACGTCGATGAGCCGCGCGGACCATGACGCCGCCATGCTCGCCAAGCGCGCGCCGTCCGCCTACCTGGCGAAATATTGGAGCCAGCACCTCGAAAAGTGCCAGGAACTAGACGAACTGCACGCCGCGATGGACGTGTGGGCCGGTCAGCTGCACGCACGGGGCTTTGCGGACTACGAGATCCAGCGCGCGCACTTTTTGCAATTCGGCGTGGATGTTCTCTCGCCCAGCACGTTCAAGGCGGCGGACATGCGCGCATTGCGAGAACGTATTGACGCCGCCGTTATTAGGGGCTAGGTGGGCTCGGCAGCAACTAGAGGATGATGCGATGACTGACCAAAAACTACCAGCTAACTGGGCGGTTGTAACAGCATACCAGCGTATTCACGCGGCGCTAGGTTTGGCCTGCGCGCCATTGTCAGCGGAGCAACTTTTAGCCCATTTCCGTACTCCCGCCGATAGTACTGAAAGAGCCCATGGCGTGGCGACTTTTGAACTCGCCCGCATGATCGAAAAGTACGAACCGAAGTTGGCACCGATTGACCCGGACGTACTGGCTGTTCGGGAAATCATGTCAGAAGCCTACGCCGCAGAAGGCAGCGATAAAGACGCGGGTTTTTATGGCGACGGTACATACGACAAAGAGCCGTCATTTGTTGCTGCTTTAGTCGCGTATCGTCGGGTCAAGTCGTCATGAGTGAACGTGACGCCATCGTGCGATACATCCTATCCCAAAAAGCCGAGCATACCCGAACCTTTGAGATCGCCCGATCGAACGGCGACGACAATTCCATGGACCGCTGCGCCGCCCGGGCTCGGACGTGCGGCCGGCTCGCCCAGGCGATCGAGGATGGGTTGCACCTGGATGGCTGAGCATGGCCAGCAGTCCCTTATCCGCGCGCACTGGACCGACGTCCTAGGCGGGCGCCTCGATCGCAACAATGTGGGTAGCCTACCCGACCGGCGGGGCGTTCCCGTCCGGTTCGGCCTGGCCAATGACAGCGCGGCGGTCAATGCGATTTGCAAGAGCGGGGATCTGATCGGGTGGACACCCGTATTGGTCACGCCGGCCATGATCGGCACGTTCCTGCCGGTCTTTACGAGCGTCGAAGTCAAGAAATTAGGATGGACGCCCGCAAAGTCCGGGGAGCGCTACGACCACGAACAGGCTCAACGCAACTGGGCGGATATCGTGCGCGCGGCCGGCGGACTGGCGGGCTTTATGCGTGATCCAGTGGAAGGGTTTGTAAAATGAACAATAAGCTACGCGAACTCGCGGGCCGCGCTTCGGCTGCAACTGGTCGGGATGATAATTTGGCAGCAGATATTTTGCAGACGGTGGGCGGGCCATTGTGGGACGCTCTCTATAAAGAGGCTCAATTGCCTTGTGGAGCACCTCATGATGTAGCGGTTGATTGGGCTCGCCAGTTAGCGGCTGCGCGTTATCCATTTCTTACGTCCTTGGATGCCGCGCATTTGCTAGTTCCGTGCGATTACGATTGGGCTGTTTTTCGTACCAACGGCGGACTTACGATCCATGCGTGGTGCGGCTCTCGTGACGAAGTATTCGGCGAGACGGAGGCCGGTGCACTTACTGCCGCCTGCCTTTATGCTCGGCTTTCTTAACTCCGACTATACTTTGCGTGCGCCCGGGCGATCAGGATATGATAGCCGGGCGTATTCTTTGCGTACCCTTCGCCATTGTAGCCGGATGCGAACGGGATATTGTCGGCATGCACATTGCTGATCTTGCGCAACGCGGAACCTAGCCCGGCGGTTTTGATAAACTGCACGAAGGCCGCCAGTTGTGCCGCCTCGCTGGTTTTCATCGCATCCCAGAATGCCATGACCGTGTCGAAGCCGGCTAACTTATAATTGAACCCCATGATCTGGTACCGGCCCACGCTGGCCGACTTGAGCGCCGCGGACCAATCCAGTTGCATGGCCCGATAGAGCCGCGCCCACTCGGCTTGGCCGCCCACATACAGCGCCCGGTTCCACGTCGCGCTCGACAGGTTCGGGTGGCTCTCGCGATACTTGCCGCCGGTGAACTCGTCAAATTTGTGCGCTTCGAACAGAATTTTGGGCAGGTTTGGGCCGTCGATAAAACCGCCGGGGCCGTCCAGCGCTAGGATATCTGCGCGTACGTCCGTAAACCACCCGCCGCCACTCTCCACCTCGTCGACCGCGCGGATCTGCGCGACGGTGCATCCGAGCGCCTGCGCGGCCTGCTGGAAATCTTGCCCGGTCAGCCCGATCTGGGCGTGCGTGGTCTCGCGCGGCAAGCTCCATGCGTCCATGAGATTGTGCAGCGCATGAGCATTCCCTGGGTCCGTGAAAGGATTGGGTCGACCCGCAGTAGATGCGATTTGGCGGATGGCGTCGAACGCAGGCTTGCGCGGATCGGTCATTGTGGTTGACCCTTTCGTCATTACGGGGTAAGCGCCGTGTAACACACCTCCGACACGGATGCTATATGACCCAGACATTCACCGTTTATCCCGATGGCGCCGTTAGCTACGGGCACGACGATGCGGGCCGCCCGTTCATTGCCGAGACGGAAGAGGCGGCGCGACTACTGGCTTACGCCGATGGGTTCGCCCAGTTTCCGGCGATGACCCATTACGACGGCACGACCGAGCCGAGCGTATGGGCCGCAGTGCGCGACAACCGGATCCTGGCGGCGACCCGGCGCGTCATCACGGAACGCGGACTGCAGGGCTTGACGCGCAAGACGCTTGCCGACGCCGCCAACATGAAGCCTGGCACGATTTCGAACTACGGACGGACCAATTACAAGCAGACGGCCAAACCGACCGAAGGCTACCGCGAGCGTATTCTGTCCGGGCTGATGGCCGACGCGATCGCCAAGGCGGATATCGCCATGATCCGAGCGGGCGTGGCGGATGGGTGCTTACGATCCGACGACGTGCCGGACGGCCTGCGTGCGGCGGCCGGCGTATGACATCCGCGGTAGCTGAGAGCGTGGTGGAGCAAGAGCGGGATCAATTGTTCGCAGCCCTAGCCATGGTGCTGTTTTCCGATCCAGGCCCAAAGATGGAAGCGGGCTATAAGTATGCTCGTGATCTGTGGCATCGTCTCGATAAGAAGGCGGCAATAGAGGACGATACCCCCACCGATGCAGGGCTCGTGGAAGAGATCGCAAACGAGGCGTTGTACGTGACCGGCTGTGTTCTGGCCTTCATCGGGAGGGATAGAGGGACAGCCCGGCTCGACAAAACATTAAGCGATCTGGAGACGATAGCGAAGTTAGCAGACGCCTCGATCCGCACCGCTCTCTCCAAAGCCAAGGACACCCGCAATGTCTAACGGCTCTGTCTTCGTCGAAAACAACGACGGTGTGCATCTTGAGCATGGAGAATTCACCCTTTGCGGCGATAGCTTCGACATTGGCTCGGCGGATGGAGAAGACTGCGGCGACTACTGGCCTACGAACAAGCGCACGGTTACTTGTAATCGCTGTATCGGCATCATTGATATGTGCAGAGGTGTACGCACCTCCAAAGCCAAGGACACTCCTCATGGTTGAGCAAATCATACCTGACGCCGGGAAGCTGGTGGAGTTGGCTGGGGAACTTGTTCGCGCAATCGAGGATGCTGGCCGTGGCTATAGCATCCGCCTGACCCGGCTTGTCGATGGCGAGGCGGAGTACACCCTGAACTACCGCGGTCAGGTGACAATACACGACAGCCACGAGGAGGCGAGCGAATACCGAGACAGGCTGGCCGAACAGGAGAAGGTCTCTGCTGCCCTGGGATTCCTCGCCCGCGCCCAACCATCCTCCGATACCGCTAAGAGTGAGGGGGAGGTATGAGCGAGCAAGCCGTGGCCTACCGCATCATCCAAGACGGCATCCCGGTCGCTCGCGCAGAGGGGCCACACAGCCTGCGAGAGATCATGCACTACGCCGCCATGTACGCCCAGGACGGCCCCCTATCCATACAGAAGCGCATCAAGCGGCACTGGCGGGGGTTTGGTGTGATGGGAGAACCCACATGACAGAGGATGTTGAGGCAATCGCGGGCAAGCTCACGAAAGGCGCGGCCAGAGCGTGCAGACTGATGACCGACACGTGGCAATTCGCCGGTAAGGGCACGTTCAATTCCAACGGCGCCTGGGCATTGTATCATCAACGAGGCGTTGGCGGTCGAGGATCAATCGCCCAGATGGAAGCGCAGAAAGACGGCAAGTGGTCGCGTCACGCGTATCGCCTTACCCCTCTCGGCCTAGCCGTCCGATCCTTCCTCGCCAGCAAGGAAGATTGACGGCCAATAGCTGTCGGGAGTAGCTAGGGCGGGCGACGTGATGTCCTTCCAACATCGCCGCCGCCCTGACCACAAAAACGTAGGAACGATACGAGTTATGGCTGCTGCACAAATACCTTCGCACGCGCATTGTTGCAAGTGCGCATGACCGCCGACTGGTCACTGGCCACCTCGCGTGGCTTCTCGCTCTTCCCGCTGCACGCTCACACCAAAAATCCGGCGATTTCCGAGTGGAAGCCGTATATGGAAGTGCCGGCCAGCCCCGCCCAAATATCCGCCTGGGCGGCCCGGTCATATAATACGGGCGTGGCGACCGGCCGGGTGTCCGGTGTGGTCGTGCTGGATTGCGACAACCTGCTTGCTCGCGTCGAAGCCGAAAGCCGCGGCATACCACTCACTTTGACTGTCGCCACGCCGCGCGGAACGCACTTCTATTTCCAGCACCCCGGCTGGGACGTCAGCAACCATGCCGGCAAGCGCTGGACGACCTTTGGCGGCGGTCCGGTCGTGGATGGTTGGGATTTGCGGGGCGATGGCGGCTATGTTGTCGGCCCGGGTTCGTACTACGCCCCGACCGACGAGGAACTGGCCAAGGGCAAGCGTGAAGGCGCGTACGAAATCGAGCTCGACGTTCCCGTGGCCCCGGCGCCCGCCTGGCTGCTCGAACTGATGGCGCCACGCGAACACCGCCCAAGCGTGCCGGTGCGCTTCGCCGACGAGACATCCGCGTACGGTCGCAAGTGCCTGGCCGACGAAGTGGGGATCCTTGAGAGTTGCACTTCCCATGTGAACGACCAGATCAATTTGTCCGCCTTTGCGATCGGGCAGCTGGTCGCTGGCGGCGAGATCGAAGCGAACGAAGCGCTTGAGGCATTGACCGGCGCGCTGGCGGTGTTGGGCCTTGAGCATGAGGACAAGGCGTGCGGTACGCTCGAACGGGGCTACGACGCGGGATTGAAAGAGCCTCGCGCACCCGAACACCGAGAGCCGCGCACCGCTGTTGATCCGCTGGCTGTGCTGGGCGCGCGCGCAGCCGCCCAACCTTTGCCCGCAGGTGTGATCCCACCCGCACCCCCCGTTGCCTTGACCAGTCGTGCCCTCATCCCGATGGAAAAGCCGCGCTACGTCAACTCGGCCAACATGTACGATTTTTTCGAAGGCTGTGTTTACGTCGCCAAGGACGATCAGATGTTCCTCCCGTCCGGCGTTATGGTCGGCAAGTCTGCCTTCGACGCGATCTATGGTGGCCCCGGGTTCGTCATCGACTTTGAAGGTGAAGGCAAGCCGGTTAAGTCAGCCTGGGAGTTCTTCCGCTTTAACGAACATGGCCAGTTGCCCAAGGTCTGGGCGACATGCTTCCGGCCGCTCTTGCCCCCCGGCCAGATCGCCGAGCTCGAAGGCTTGCCGTTGCTTAACACCTATGTGCCGATCGACGTTCCGCGGTCGCAGGGCGACGCAGAGCCGTTTGTGAGGCACGTTCGCAAGATGCTGCCATATGGCCAGGATGCCGATCGCATGCTGAACTGGATGGCGTCGTGCGTGCAGAACCCCGGCAACAAATTCCAGTGGTGGCCGGTCATCCAAGGCACCAAGGGCAACGGCAAGAGCCTGTTGGTGCGCGTGATGATGCGGGCGGTCGGCGAGCGCTATAGCCATCTGGTGCGCTCGGATGCGCTGCTCAAGACGGGCAACCAGTTCAACGATTGGATTGTCGGGCGGCTGTTCCTGGGGTTCGAAGAGATCAAGAGCGCGGAAGGCAAGCGCGATTTCGTCGACATGATGAAGGATACCGTCACCAACGAGCGATTAGCCACGGAAGGTAAGGGCAAGGCGCAAGGCACGTCCGACAATTGCGCAAACGGCATGATGCTGACCAACTATGATGACGCCTGCCCGATTGATGATGACGAGCGCCGCTGGGGCGTGTTCTTCTGTGCCCAGCAGTCGCTTGCCGACCTAGCCCGGGACGGCATGACCCCGGAGTATTTCAAGGGCCTGTACGAATGGCTGCGCGACCAGGACGGGTATGCGATCGTGACCGAGTTCCTGGCCACCATGCCGCTTGCGTACGAGTTGGACCCGGCGAACGGATGGAAGTCCCCCGAGACGACCAGCACCGGCCAAGCGCGAGCGCTCAGCCTTGGCGTCATCGAGCAGGAAATCCAGTACGCTATCGACGCCGGCCAGCACGGGTTCCGCGGTCACGTCGTCACCTCTACCGCCCTGCGCGGCCTGTTCGACAAGATGCGCAAGTCGGTTGGCCCTCGCCGCTACCGCAAGATCATGCAGGCGGTCGGGTATGACGTGCACCCTGCCCTGGCGAACGACAAATACCGACCGAATAACGCGCTTGCGGACGGTTCTCGACCCGTCTTGTATTTTGAAAAATCATCGCGTGTTTTTAATTTGAGCGATCCAGCGGAAATTTTGGAATTTGTGAACGGCGAAATTTTACCGCCAGAGGCCGGAAACGTCGTTCCAATCAGGCGGTAGTACGCCGGACACGGTAGAACCTCTTACCCTGCACGACCGGGTATCGTCCTGAGCATGAATTGCATATGGCCGATTTCGATATCCCGGTCGTGCGGTGCGCGTCTGTGAGACTACGGAATACGTGGTTGTCCGGTTCCATATAGATATCGACACCGACGTACGCGTCCGTCACGACGGTGCCAAAGTCGCCTATCTCGCGCACTTGCCACTCGAATGCGATAGTTGGATCGTACGGCATGTTCGCTATGGGCCGAGCGAGGCGGATCTGCTCATATTCGACACGGCGAGCTTCCGACCGTTCGCGGCAGTAATGCGCGATACGAACTGACACGTCGGGACCGGTGTCATCGACCATCTTGTTCCAGGCTTCGTTGCGGCGGGAAAACCCATGTTCGAACGCGCGGGAAAGAACGCCGCTACCGATGTAAAAAACATGGCCGTCTATGAGATGATGGTAGACGCAGTACGGGGCGTCGCGGCGTAAAATCTTTTCCAAAATAGACATGTTAAAATACCTTTCGTCCATCTGGACCACGTATATTTTACTATTTTGGCTTTGTCAAAAGATTTATCGTCGGCATTGACGAAAAAGATTTTAGCCCCGTCGTTTGGTGGGTATTGTGGGGGCTCAGAAGTCGCGGATTTCTGCCAGTTCTACACAATGCCCACATACCCACTATATTTCGGTAGCCCCATATGGCGTGTCGTCCGTGGTGACGATATATGTTTTGTATCGCGTATGTGTAGTGATGTGTTATTATAGTGGGTATAGTGGGTATAGTGGGTAATATTATTGTAAGTTATTGATTTTGTTACGTTTTAAAAATACCCACTAAACGCCCCACTTAAAATGATTGTGGGTATGATGAAAATGGTGGGGATTTCCCGCTTTTTTCGAACGGGATAAATTTGCCGGGCGAAAGGGATTGTCCGCGACCCGGGCTTGGGATGCGGCAAGCAGACGCCAATCATCGCGCGTGCGACCTGTTCTTGCGGCAATGACCGCACCGGCGTATATGTGTCGTGATGGACGACGAGAAACCCGATTACGGCGACACGCTCAAGGCACAGATCATCGTGGATCTGGTCAGCGAGGGTAAGACCCTGCGCTACGCGTGCGAGCAGGCTGGCCAGGCGTACGCGAGCGTCCATCGGGTAATCCGTGAGAACCCCAAGTTCATGGCGGCCATGGAAGAGGCCCGCGCGGCCGGCTACGACGCGTTGGCGGATGAGTGCGTGCAGATCGCCGACGAAACCGCCTTCGACACGATCGAGACGGACCATGGCCTGAAAGCGAACAAAGAGTGGATCCAGCGGTCGAAGCTGCGCGTGGAAACTCGCCTCAAGCTGCTCGCTAAGTGGCACCCCAAGAAGTACGGGGAAAAGTTGGAAATCGAGCAGAAAACGGCTACAGTGGCCATACCCACCAGCGACGACCCGATCGAGGCGCAGCGGGCTTACGAGCGACTGATGAAGGGTTCTGCCTGATGGCTGTTACGATCTTGGACCTGTTGACTGGCCAGGTCGTGCCTCTCGCCCAAGTCGCCGGCGGCAGTCGTCGAATTTCCACGTTCGAATTGTCTGCCGGGGGTACGCGAACGCTCGACGAGATTATGGCGAAGCCCAATACCCTCAAACTGTTCGATATGGGCGGGCGCGGCGGTCTGACGTATAACGAGGCTGTTTTGGCGGACGGTGGCACCCCCACGCCGTCACCAACTCCGTCACCAACTCCGTCACCAACGCCCTCCGCCCCCTTCGCCAGCGTACAAAGCAATGGCTGGCAGGTGGATCATGCCACGACGCCAGGAGCGCTAGGCTCTTTCCTCATGGACCGCCAGGGCTTCGACCCTGCGACCGGCAATGCAATAACCGTTACCGATACCCTTTATGAGACGCAGCGGGTGCGGCAGGCCTATCCCAACCAAGCCAGTCTCACGGCGCTTTCGGTGGCGATCAGCGAGCCGTTCCTTGCGACCGATGCCATTGCGGGCGCGGTGATCAACAGCACGCTCGCAAGTCCGGTGCCGATTGCCAACTGGGCAATGCGAGACCGGCAGGTTGTTGGCAACACGCTCATCCTGGAAGTCACGGGTAACCACTACTTCGCTCGCAATGGCAAGCCGTTCGCCTTGGTAGAGTTTTACGTGACGGACGGGACTACAACTCTCCCAATCGCACTTGCTACGGGCATGGTCGTGTCGGGCCACACCTTTGATCGGTGCGCGGTGCTCACCTACAAAGTGGCCATCGACATCACCGCGCTGGCCGATATATCTCTGGTGAAGGCTGATTTTGTCGCCAAGCCGTGGGTCGGCACTGCCGCGAGCATCCTTGATACGCGCACCTACGGCGCGGACAAGCGCGGCGCATCCTCGCGGTACTTCTACAAGCACGCGGCACTGCTGGCGAACCCACCTCTGGCTTACGTGGCATCGACTGGTGTGGACGCTTCCGGCGTTGTCTCGCTCACGGCGGCCACTGCCAAGGCCACGCCGTTCCTGACTGTTAAGGGGGCGATTGACGGCCTGATCGCCGCTACGGGTATCACAGGCGGTTTCTTGGATGGCTCTCGTATCCGCATCGTCGATACGGTTCAATTTGGGGGCAATGCCGCCACCTCGCGGCCCATGAAGGTTGTCGGGCCAGTGATCGAGCGCGATCCGGCGACTGCCAAAGCGTCGGCTATTGTCCAGCAGACAGCCGCTTGGACGCCGCGCATCGGGCTTACGGGCCTGATCGGCGGGCTGACGGAAGGAGCCATCGAACTATCGGACGTGACGTGGCAGCGTACCGGCGCATTCACCTTCAACGGCGATGCGACCTTCAAGCTCAACGTGTTCGTGACCAATGACGCGGTTTTGGATGCAGGCACCGGCAACGCGACCTGGCTGAACAACTCCAACCTGATCGTCGATGGCGCGACCATGCCGTCAACAGTGTCGAGCCAGCTTACCGTATCGGCAAACGGCGAGATCCGGATGCTGCGCGGTCTGGCAACGGATCGCAATGGCGGCGGCATCGAGAACTACCTGATGCTCGGCTGCGACATCGACCGTTGCGGCACTATGGGGGCCATCGCAATCCGTTCCGAGAACGGCTCGATCATGCTGTTCAACAAGTTCCGCCGCGTCAATGCGCTGCTGATTACGCCTGCCGGATCTGCCAATCTCAGCCAGTACACATTTGGCCAGGCACTCATCGAGTGGATCGGCACCACGACCTCGCTGACTGCTGTACGCCTTTCGGGTGACAGTGGTCTGGGCAGCATGAACCATGTTCTGGTTGACAACATATCACTTCCCTCGGGGCACTACCAGACGGGCCGCATCAACGCCTTCTATGACGAGACAGTCGGCACGGTCCGTAATCATGTGTTCTGTCGCATGCGCAACTGTTTCGCCGGTAGCGTCTACATCAAGTCGGACGTGTTTGTCGGCTCCAACGGTAACGGCTCGCCCAACCCCGCCGACGCACCTAACCATGTCGGCAATTGGTGGCAGATGTACGGCGTGGGCACGCGCAACCTAATCACGCTGCTGGCCGGCCCGAACACCGTTGGCGCGTCCGAAGGCTTTGCATACCCCGGCCTTGGCTCTCTGATCGGCACCAGCACCAGCGTGCCGCAGTTTGCCTTGAATACGCTCGCCACCAACTGGCAGGCGACCACCAGTAGCGGCACCACCCCCGTCGCGGGCGCGGGCAACGGCGACTACACCGTGCCCTCTGGCTCTCCGCTGATCGGCAAGGCGTCTGCTGCCGACGAGGTGTTCCCATTCGACTTGGCAGGCGTGGCTCGCACGCGCGGCACGATAGGAGCCTACGCATGATCCAGAGCAACACCACCTACACCGGCGAGACCTTCGTTGATCTGCAGATAGTCGGCGTCGAGAACGTCACCTTTGAAGACTGCACGTTCCTGTCCTCGTCGCAGGCCTATCGCAACTTCTGCGACGTGCGAAACAGCAAAGGCATAACCTTCAAAGGCGGCAGGATCGGCGCGAACTCCGACGCCTTCGACATCTATGGTCTGATGGTCCGCAACAGCCAGGGCGTGACGATTGAGGGCATGGAGATCGCGGACGTGCGCTATGGCCTACTGGCGACGGGCTGCGACGGGGTGACGATCGCGCATAACCGCTTCCACGACCTGCGTACTGACGGCATGCAGATCCAGAGCAGTTCGAACGTCACGATCGAGGACAACGACTTTCGCGACTTCCGGCCCGCTGTCGGCAACCATCCTGACGCGATCCAGATCTACAACAAGACCACCACGCCGATGACCGGCATTGTCGTGCGCCGCAACTGGATCGAGCGCGGCGACGGCGGCGTGATGCAAGGTATCTTCGTCCGCAGCTATGAGGGCATGGCAACGGTCGATGGCCTGCTGATCGAGGACAACGCAGTCCTGGGCGCGATGATGAACGGCATCTCGGCGCACTCGGACGCGAAGATCCGGGGCAACACCGTGATCGGCTACATCGGGCAGAACAGCTACATCATGGCAGATGGCACCCGCTGCACGATCGAGGGCAACCGCGCGACCGGATATTCGATCAATCGAAACCCGAAGACGCCGATTCCGCTTGGTAACGATCTGCTGAAGCTGATGGAGCCGGCTGCGGCGCTGGCATTGCTGAAGCCCGCGCCCGTTGAACTGACCATTGAGCAGCGCATGGCTCGCGTAGAGGCGATGCTCGGGCTGTGATGGTCGTGCCATCTCCCAATCGCTTTATTATTGAGCTAAGGAGTACGACATGCCCGTTACGACCCAGCTTGATATCCGAACGGGCCGTACGACCAGCCCCGCCATGCCCGCGTCGGATATCGTCGACGTCGTGCCGGCTGTGCTGGGCATATCCCCGCGCCCGCGTGTACCAACGAACGCCATCACCTTCTCGGACGGATCTCCGCTCCAATTCTCGGACGGGCAATATTTGGAGTTCTCGACGCCATGAGCTTGATTACCGATATGACGTCCGCCCAGCGCGCGGAATTTGACGCCGCAGTGAATGCCGGGTCCGTCCAGGCAGCGGACTTTAAGTCCGGTAGTTCGGCGGCGGCGCAGGTGCGCGGTGGACCGCTGACGAACGGCATGTGGGTCAAGCTGCCGGCGATCTACCGCATCCTGCTCGGCGGCACTGGCACAGTGTCAATCGATACGCGCGCCCGCGACGGCACGGTGACTGCGGCGGTGGCGATATATAGCCCGGTCGGCCCTGGCGAAGACTATCCCTATTTCAACAATGCCTACGAGGTCCGCGCGACCCTGACCGGCACTGCTACTGCGGAGATCGTGTGATGGCTGGCTTTCCTGTATCCATCCGAGACTTCGGCCTCATGGGCGATCCCACCGGCCTAGTGCAACGCGGACAAATCATTCTCGATGATGATATGGCTGACGGCCCACAGGGATGGCGCCAGCTCACGACGCAGAATCTGCGTGAACAAGGCACTGTCAGTTACATCCATTATCGCGGTAAACCATGTGTCATTGCTCGCACACCCAACATCGCCGGTGCAGCCGCCATGGCGATTGGCCGTGAAGTTACCGTCATCCCCGATGCGCGTTATCTCGTTGAAATGCTTGTCAGCCTCCATGACAATGATACCGCCGATCCGCTTCCGACGCCTAATCCGTCATGGGTTGAGTTTGCGCTCGATAGCGCGAAGTTCAATGCGGGCGGCACGCGGCGGTATTTCAGCCTCAAGCACGACATAGCGGGGCTACTGACGGGCACGCCCCAAAGCTTTGCGATCACGCTTAGCGATGGCTTAGGTGGAGCAACCTACTACACGCTCCCGTTCCCGCCAGGAGACGCTGTGTTCGCGTGGCCGAACAACGAGAACAAGCACCTGCCGACATATGTCGCTTTCGTGGTGAATGCCTTCTCAGGCAAGTATGAAGGCGTCCAGATCGGCTCGGGAACGCGTTATCGCTGGGGCGTCCTAAGCAACAAGACCGACATTACCTTGAGTGATCAAGGAACGGCTTTCGGACAGGATCTTCCACGTTTTGGAGGCGGCTTCAACCCATTGATCAGCTTGAGCAACAGGCCATCGGGTAGTCTCAATGGGTCAGGAACAATGTCCTTGTTCCGGAACCGGGTCACCGCTCTCAATCAGGGCAACCGGCCCTTCTCTGAATACTGAAGGGCAACACCCATGCAACACGCTATCATCATGTTCAATCAGACCAAGAACTGGCGCGATGCGACCGCCAGCAGCAACGGCGGCGCTTTTGAAATTGAGGGAAACCCCGGGGACATTATTGAATTTGGTGTTCAAGTCGACTCCGTGCAAGGCGCTCCAACAGCGGCCAGCTTGACGGCTAAGATACAACTAGCCCCCATACAATTTGCCAGTCTCGACTTTGATGCTGTGTCAAACTCGATTGGCCGTACTTGGTACGATGTGACGACCGGCGGCTCTCTGGCGAACCTGTTGTTGGATGGTGATTTTCCTAGCCCTATTGTGGATCAGACTATCGGAAATCGCACAGCCCCTCCTATCGTCCGCAGAGTTCGCCTGACGGGGCAACTCACTCTCGCTCGGCTTTTGGTGACTGCGACCTTCACCGGAGGGACCAGCCCCAAGTTTGTCCACAGCGTTTTCTACAACCAGATCGTAAGCTGATGCCTGACAGCTTAGCGTAAAGCCAAAGGAGTACCGATAAAATGACCATTCGCATCACCATCACGACCCCGGACAACAAGCAAGCGCGCGTCACGCACGGTTCGGACGTGACGATCGTCGAGCCCGGCACGACCCGCGAGTTCTGCGTTCACGATAGCAACCCAAGCATGAGCATCATCGAACAGCCCGTGCCGGGCGCGTCGGCCAATCGTGGTGGCGGCAATGGTAACGGCCCTCCCCCGCCGCTACCAACCGACCCGGAATAACGTGCACTGGACGCTAGTAACGACCTGTTACCTAGTGGCGTGGGCGATAGCGGCTGGTCCCTGGCGGATCGGCTCTATCGCCCTCGTTGCGTCCTGGCTGGTCGGGCAGGCGTGGTTCTGTGCGACGGGGGACGCCCTGCCCATCCGGGTATATCTGATCCTAGACCCGCTGGTGATCGCCGCCGTGCTGCACTGGCGGGGCTCCTGGCTCGACTGGGTGATCCTCGCTATTTTCCCGCTCGAATGGGTCGCCTACGATCAACCGGACGTCGTGCGGCAATGGTGGACCTTGTGGGGCTTGTCGAGCGTGCAATTGCTGGCCGCCGGCCCGTGGCCGCAAATCCAGCGGATCTTGAGCGCGGTTAGCCATGGCCCGCTGTACAGTATCGACCAGGACCGAATAACCCGGTAGAACGTTATACGTCCGGGCCACATGGTCTTTGGAGTTAAAGCATGAGGGCGCCCATCAATGGACTTACCGGATCTATCCGCACTGGGCGCTCTTGGAGTTCCGGCTTTCGTAGTGATTTTCGTGATGGGCTGGAAAGCTCACGACCTTATTGTCGGCAAACCCCTTCTCAAGAGGGTCGAGGCTTTGGAGGAGGACGTGGAAACCTACCGCAAAGACCGGGACGCCCAGCTGCTCGAACTGCGCCAGAAGGTGCTTGGATGACCATCCTGTGGTCCTGGGTTCGCCGCGCTTTAGGGCTCGACGTATTCGATCGGGTCGCGGCGCTTGAAGCGCGCGCCCGCCATAACGACCAAGCTACCAAGGGCGCGATTGCGGCCTTTGCCCAGTTCGCGAAGGACGCCGAGCGATGACCGAGATTACCCGTTGGCTGCTCGGCCTGTTCATTATTTCCGGCGGTCATGCGCTGTTCTACTTGCTGCTGACGACCCGCGGCCAGCTGGCGGCCGGCGTCGTGACGTGGCGTGACAGCGCGCCGACCCG